>Ga0114950_10002607_pt1 | contig 13843 bp, 12 predicted proteins | sample N075metaG_FD_83503 | JGI IMG/M metagenome (GOLD analysis project Ga0114950, IMG submission 83503) | Deep subsurface microbial communities from Kermadec Trench to uncover new lineages of life (NeLLi) - N075 metaG | ecosystem: Environmental > Aquatic > Marine > Ocean trench > Sediment | place...
ACTCTAGCAAAACGCAGCGCTCCTAGCCGTTCCTCCAGACGCACGAACCAGCAAGCGCGACCTCCGCCGATATGCAACTTGCGACAGCATCGTGCTTGAGAACCGACGCGTGGGCTCGGGTGACGCGCCATACGGCCATGAGCGGACTGAGAGGGAGCCACCACACGGCCGACACACCGCCGTCATTGGTCAGGTCAAGGATGCGCAGCCCATCGGGGTTGTCTCGGAAGTTCGTAACGATGGCATCTTGATTCCTGACTGCTATCACCTCAACGCCTGCACGTCGACCAAGGTTCTGCCGAACGTCTCTGCACCCACCATCAATGCACATGATCGGGTCGAAACCCCCATTGTCAGGCAGAAGAGTTGTGAAGCGTCCGAAACGCTGAAGCAGACCGATAAGGCCTCCATCGATTGCCGGCTCGAGAAGTGCGGCGCCCACATACCCGTCGATTGGTGCAGCCCTGCCATCATCGAGCGCCGCAATCATCGACACACCCACTGCGCCACCTCTCGAGTGGTGAATCGAGTAGATATTGCTGTGGTCGATTGCGAGCGCACGAATCAATGCGTCAAGCGCAGCGGCAGCGTCTTGGGTCGACACGCGTTTGCTTGCCTCTGTGGATGAGACGTGCAGGTCGCCATTTGAGTAGTCGAACCCGACAACTCGGTCACTCGGAATACCTATCTTTTCGAGGAGCATGTCGAAGTCATCGTTCGAGCCGCCGTTTCCGTGGACGATCACGTAGAACGGTTCGTCGTCCCGCTTCTTGCGAACCAACGACACTGCCGCCCCTACCACGGCAGTGAGACCCACTGCAACACCGAGTCCTTCCGGCGCCCTTCGTCTCTTGGGCGCGGGCAACGGCAAGGGTGCCGACACAATGGGCCGGGGCGACAGTCCAAGGCCCGCACGTGGAACGATGAAACTCGGCATCTCAACACCGCCATCGGAGAGTCCGTCAATACCTGTGGGAATCACCAGGATGAGTCCGGCGACGAATAGCGAGAACACGCGCACTCCCTTTCGGGAAGTGCGGGCTAATCATAGAATGAATCGTCGACGCCCAGATTTCAAGACCCGCGGATACGTGCATGATTTGTGTGCACGCACCTGTCTGGAAAGCCGCTACTTGTATCGTGCGGCGATCTCGTCGCCCGCCGCGAAGCTGCCGTAGAAGATGATGTTGAGGTTGTTCGCAATGACCGCACCCAGGGTGGAGCGGCGCTGTTCGGTCGATCGATACGCACCTGACCGGTCGACGCGTAGACGATGCCCTTAAAGCGGCCATTGCTATCGTTGAAATTCACCGTTGGCTTGCAACTCGTGTCACCAGCGTTTGTGAACACGAGCAGTTTCTCCGGGTTGGCGTCGTCGGACGCGTAGTAGGACAGATTTTGTGTTTCAACCGTAATCAGGAACACAATCGAACCCTGTCCTTCTACGTCAATGATGAACGTGATGTTGCTGAGCGACAAGCTGTTGCCGCTGAGGTTGACCTTCTTGGTCGTGTAGTAGATACCCGGCCCGCTCAAGCTGAGACCTTGATGTCAACGCCGTTGAAGTCGTGATAGTCCGATCCTGCGCGGAGTGCCTTGAATCCACCTTGGCGGTAATTCGCCATCGATACCGAGCCAGCGAGACGCTCACCAATCGAGGGGACACCGTTGGCGACGGATGCTACTCCACCAGCGATGGACCCACGATTGATCTTGGAGGTGCTGTTGCCGTGTACCCCGCCTGACAACACGATGGTCTTGCCCATTGTGACGTCCCGTCACCGCATGAGGTAGGAAGAGCGTCGAAGACTGCGAACAGCGAGGGGACGAAGAGGACGATAATTGCACCTGCTCGTCCTCATGTGTTGGGTCGCCATGGTTCAAAGTACACAGCGCCAACCGCGGCGTACGTCCCGTCGAAGCCATAGCGATCTCCTGTTTTCGTCGCCAGGGTCGAGAATCGTCGCCAGAATCTGACACGATACCACCCATAGCACTAGTCCTACCGCTGAGCGTTGCAGATTTGGTAGGGCTGTCCAAGCCAAAACACGCCGTTCATTGGTCGAGCTCGGTTCTACTCCGAACCCGCCATATGGCTCAACTGTCGTTCCCGACGACGATTCTCAGCTATCACTCAAGATGATCCTGGCTCTCGCAATGTCGGCGCGAATCTGTACGATGAGAGATTCCGCGGACGTGAACCGTTGCTCGTTGCGCAATCTATCGACGAATTCCACCCTCAGCTCGGTGTCGTAGAGGTCTGTGTCGAAGTCAAGAAAATGGATCTCGATTGTTTCGTCTCCCCCTCCAAACGTCGGGCGAGTGCCGACGTTACAGACTCCAAGGTACCTGGCTCCCTTGATGTCTGACGTCACCGCGTACACGCCAGAGGCTGGCCGAACAAGTGCGCTCGGGACAGCGATGTTTGCTGTTGGAAATCCGATTGATCGTCCGCGAGCGTCACCGGGAACTACGGTTCCGGCGACCTCAAACGGTCGCCCCAACATCCGAGCTGCGAGGGCGACGCTGCCGGACGCGATTGCAGCACGGATGGAGCTTGATCGCACTTCCATTCCGTGCAGCGTAAGGATCGGTGTTGAAATCACATCGAATCCGAAAGTGCCGCCGCACACACGGAGTGTTCCGACAGTTCCACCAGCCTCATATCCGAACCTGAAGTCCTCTCCGACGGAGACCAGTTCAGCATGCACACCCTCGACAATGAAGGTCTCCACAAACACCCTAGGTGAGAGGTTTCGTACTGTTTCATCAAACTCGATAACTGCAACCGCATCAATGTCGAGAGCACTGAGCAATTCGATTCTACGTTCGAGCGTCGTCAGAGCAGGCGGTCCGGGTCGCCCCGTCACGACTTCAACCGGGTGGGTCGCGAACGTCATGGCGACAACAGACCGGTTCTCCGTGTCCTCCATGAGCCGGGCGAAAACAGCAGCGTGCCCACGATGGACGCCATCGAAAACACCGATCGCCACTGAAGTGGGCACATCGCCGAGATCCCAGTCGGCTGGATCTCCCGTGTAGACCCTCACGAGAGCACGACCTGAGGTCGAAGCGTTGACCGGTCGTGACGGTATATCGCAATGAGTTTGCCTTCGCGATCCGTGATGCGCACAGGCGACGCACCCTCGCCGCTCCCTTCGGCAAACAAATCTGGAACAAGGAGATCCGGCAGATCCCGCCCGTGCCTTACCGCTGCGGCCATTGTATCGTCGACCGTAATTTTCGGTATGTCAGACAGCGCATCGGACGGACTAACAAGTATGTGGTCCAGCTCGGACGCTTCAATGATGCGAACAGCCTCTTCAACCGTCACCGCCTGCGAAATGTCAAGAGAACCGATTCTCATGCGGCGAAGCGCAGTCAGATGTGCGTGCCCACCGAGGGCTTGGGCGAGGTCATCGGCAAGAGTTCTGATGTATGTACCTGTTGTGCATACGGTTCGAAACGTCACTTCTGGATAGTTCGACGGAGCAAGATCGACAAGTTCGAGCTGGCGTATGGTGACGGATCGCGCCTCGCGCTCAACGATCTTGCCCTCACGTGCCAGCTCGTAGAGACGGCGTCCGCCGACACGCCGGGCAGAAACCATCGGAGGTATCTGCATGATGTTCCCGCGGAATCGCTCCATCGCAGCTTCCACTTCAGCCGACGTAACCGGCAGTGGTTCCCTCGACAGGATTGCACCGTCAGCATCGAGCGAGTCCGTCGCAACACCGAAGAGGGCAGTGGCGACGTATTCCTTATCCGCTATCTGTACAAACCGCAAGAGCCTCGTTGCACCTCCAAGGCCGAGGACGAGGAGTCCCGTCGCCATTGGGTCGAGCGTGCCTGCGTGTCCAACCTTGGCGCCGACGCTCCTGCGAATCCTGGCCACAACGTCGTGCGCCGTTGATCCGGTGGGTTTGTCAATCAGCAGGAAGCCTGTTGTCACTCGCTGCTCTTCCTAACTTCGGAACTATCGAGATGGTCCGAGATTCGTGCAATGATATCCGATGCAGACAGTTCAGACGAAAATCCGGCGGCGTTGTGGTGTCCACCCCCGCCGAACACCCCCGCAAGTGCAGCAACATCGACCCTCCCCCGTGACCTCATGCTGCCCTTGATCGTGCCATCTTCCTTCTCCTTCAGCAGACACGAAACGTCGGTTCCCCTCGCCATACGGACGAGATCAATGAGTCCCTCGGTTTCGTGTGATTGCAGATCAGCGGCATCGAGGTCGTCAAGAAGCAGAATCGACCATACAAAGGCGCGCTCATCGTCCAGAACTGCGCGACCAAGCACCCGCGATGCAACTTCGTAATATCCGAAGGGAGACTCCTCAAACAGTTTTTGACCGATTACATCGGTCTGGACTCCAAGGGCCAAGAGCTCGGAGGCGATGTCATGAGTTCTTGACGACGTCGACGAGTACTGGAAACGCCCAGTGTCTGTGACGATGCCTGTGTACAAGGCCGTGGCGACACCTACATCGATAGGCCATCCAAGGTCCACCAGCAGCTGATGAACCAACTCCGTTGTCGCACCTGCTGAAGCATCGACATACACAACATCGCCCCACGACCCATCCGAAATGTGGTGGTCAAGAACAACAAGGGTGTCCGCCTGCTCCATCGCGTCAGCCAGATCACCGACTCTTGACCGGACCGACGTGTCGACGACTATTGCTACATCCAGATCCCTCGGAAAGTCTTGAGATGGCACGAGAACCGATGTGTCAAGAAACGAAAGCTCTTCGGGAACGATGAATGGATCCTCGAAGGACGCCAGAGCTGACTTTCCGGCGAGTTGAGCTGAGCGAGCGATGGCGATCATCGAACCGAACGCGTCGCCATCAGGAACAACGTGCCCGACCACACCTATCGACTTCGCCGATGCAAGTGTTGCCACCAGCCTGTCCCATCGGTCCCTGTCCAGAACGTCCTTGGAATCAGAGTTCATCAGTTTCACTCTCGATGTCAAGATCCGCGAGGATTTGGTTGATACGGATGCCATGGTCGATTGAGGTGTCAACACGGAACTCCAGCACCGGTGTGTATCTCATCGAGGTCTCCGTGCCAAGCACACGCTGAATCCGAGGGGATGCACTTTTGAGCGCAGCGGCGGTGTCCTTTTTCTCCTGGTCTGAACCAAGCACTGAGTAGTACACGGCGGCGTGACGTTTGTCTGGGCTTGTCTCGACGCCGGTAATGGTCAGAAATCCGATGCGTGGATCCTTGAGATCAAGAATCGCGTCTGCCACAACTTCTCGAACAAGTTCGTTGACCTTGCGCATCCGTTGGTTACTTTGCCGTGCCATAACGCCTCACTGTTCGGCTCGCCAAGCATGATGATGAATCCAACCGTGTATCGTCGAACATTTTGGCAGAAGCATTATGTTCGCGCTATCTCTCGCACCTCGAACGACTCGATCGTGTCGCCGACTTTGATGTCCTTGAACTTCGACAACCCGATCCCGCATTCGAAGCCCGTCGCAACCGTCTGGACGTCGTCCTTGAATCTGCGGAGCGACACGATTGTTCCTTCGTACACGACAACGCTGTCGCGCACGAGCCTGACACGAGCATTTCGGTTGATTGACCCCTCAGTGACGTAGGATCCTGCAACCGACCCGAGCCTCGGTGCTCGAAATACCTCGCGCACCTCTGCGACCCCAAGGAACTGTTCAACCTCTTCGGGAGTCAGCTCACCGACTAGGAGTGACTCAATGTCGTCCAAAAGCTCGTAGATAATGGAGAAGGTTCGAATCTCTATTGAAGACTTCTTCGCCGCGGCTCGAGCAGGAGCGTCTGGCCTGGAGTTGAAACCATAAATAATCGCGTCTGACGCTTCGGCAAGGGCAACGTCATTGGCCGTGACACCGCCAACTGCCGCGTGGACAATCGTGACAAATCCGTCATCGCGGCTGATCTTGGCTATTGACTCCTTGATTGCATCGAGCGACCCGAAGGTGTCAGCTTTCACAATCACGCGAAGCTCGGAGTGATCCGCGGTCCGAATCTGCTCGATCAGCATGCCGAGACGATCGATCGCCGTCGGGACCACGAGCTGTGTCGCTCGAAGCTCATCAAGTTTCGCCTGCGCCATTTTTCGCGCTGAGCGCTCGTTCTTCGCGACCTCGAACATGTCCCCTGCTGTTGGAATCTCGTCCCAGCCCATCACAACGACAGGTGTCGATGGCCCTGCGGTGAGTACGGTGTCACCCTTGTCGTTGAACATCGCTCGGACCCGTCCAGACACCGGTCCTGCGACAATGGCATCGCCGCGCTTGAGTGTTCCACGTTGGATTACGACCGTTGCGACCGGTCCACGTCCTACCTCAATCTGGGCCTCAATCACCGTGCCGACTGCTGGTGCTTTCGGATTTGCCTTGAGTTCCTCGACCTCCGCGACGAGCGAGATCATCTCAAGCAATTCATCGACGTTTGTACCTTTCAGCGCGGATATCTCTATCGCCGGTACATCTCCTCCGAGAGACTCAACAACGATTTCGTGCTGGGTCAATGCGGCACGAACCGAATGGGGATCTGCCGCTTCGAGGTCCATTTTGTTGATCGCGATGATGATTGGGAGATTCGCAGCCTTGGCGTGGTCTATCGCCTCGACCGTCTGAGGCATCACAGAATCGTCAGCAGCCACCACGATGACCGCGATGTCCGTTACTTCAGCACCTCTTGCGCGCAGCGCGGTGAAGGCTTCATGCCCGGGCGTGTCGATAAACGTAATCTCACTATCGCCATGTGCGACTTGGTACGCACCAATGTGCTGTGTGATGCGGCCCGCCTCTCCCTCCATGACATTTGTGTGGCGGATGGTGTCGAGCAGCTGTGTCTTGCCGTGGTCGACGTGGCCCATGACCACAACGACAGGGGTGCGATCTTCCATGGAGGATTCGTCATCGTCGTATTCGACCATGAAACGCTGGCGTCCAACCTCCTTCTCATCGTCCTCATCGGACTCTGCAACGAGGAATTCCCAGCCGAGCTCTCGTCCAAGCGGCTCGATCGCACCGACCGGAATTTCGCCACCGCCAGGAATCATCTCCCCCATCTCCATCAGCGTCTTGACGATATCGGCTGTGCGGATCTGGATGAGACGAGCAAGGTCGTGCACGGTGACGCCAGGCTCTACGAGGAGAACTTTCTCCTCCTCCGGCGAATCGCCCTCAACAGAATCATCGACCGCTACCTCGGTCGACTCAGCGGAACTGTCTTCATCCATTTTGGGTTCGGCCTTGGCTTCGGTGTCTCCTTCGACCTCGATTGAGCGGTCACTGTCGCCGACGCTGTCAGCGTATGATCCGCGCACCTGAGCGACAGCTGCCTCGTCCAGTCCGGAGGAGGCGGTCTTAACTTCAAGGCCAAGCTCGAGGGCGCGTTCAAGCACGTCCTTCGATTCGAGACCAAGGTCTCGTGCTACCTCATAAATGCGTGTCGTTGCCACGCTCACCTCCGGTTGGGAACTCGCCGATCACTCCGAGGAATCGGTCGGTTCATCCTCGCTTGATTCTGCATTCTTGTGATCTTGAGACTCGGTTGACTTGTCATCTGAGACCTGTTCGTCGGCAGAGTCTGTGTCGCCGTCAGAGGAGTCCGCTGCAGCGGACACTTCTTCATCTGACGCTTCGTCGGATGATTCCGAAGCGTCAGACGCTCCGTCTCCCTGCTCGACCGTCTCGAACTCCACGTTCTCCTCGTCCTCGTCCTCGTCCAATCCGAGATCCTGGGACTCCGAACGAATGTCGATACGAAACCCTGACAGCCGTGCGGCAAGGCGGGCGTTCTGCCCCTCGCGCCCAATAGCGAGGCTCAACTGGTGGTCTGGCACAATCACAACAGCGGTTCCCTCTTCTTCGCCCTCGTCATCGAAGCGGACCTGCAATACTCGCGCCGGGCTCAGGGCTTCGGCGATGAAACGCCCTGGATCGTCGTCCCACTCAACAATGTCAACCTTCTCCCCCCGCAACTCGTTGACAACCTGGCGGACACGTGAGCCTCTTGCACCAACGCATGCACCGACCGGATCTACGTTGGGGTCGTGTGAGATGACGGCGATCTTGGTGCGATGGCCTGCCTCGCGTGCAATCGCCTTGATTTCGATGTCACCATCAACCAACTCAGGGACTTCCAGTTCGAACAAGGCTCGGATGAACTCGGGATGGCTACGTGAAACGACGATTTGGGGTCCCTTGCCCTCACCACGAACTTCGAGAATCCACGCCTTGACCCGGTTGCCGCGTTCAAGTCGCTCGTAGGGAATCTTCTCCGACCCCGGCAGGATTGCCTCGGCGTCGCCCAGATCAATGATCGAGTACCGATGATCAGACTGCTGAACGAGACCGGTCACGAGTTCACCCTCGCGGCCTTGGTAGAGCTCGAAGACCTGATCTCTCTTTGCGTCGCGCAGCCTCTGCAGGATGACTTGTTTGGCGGTTTGAGCCGCTATGCGTCCGAAGTTATCCGGCGTGTCAGTCCACTCCTTCGTAACATTTCCGTCCTCGTCGAGTTCCTGTCCGTACACCATGATCTCGCCAGTGTCGACGTCGATTGTGACCCGCGCTTCTTCCGCGGCGCCAGGAGTCCTTTTGTACGCGGACACGAGTGCATTCGCCAGTGCTTCGAGAATCGTGTCACGCGGGACGCCCTTCTCCCGTTCCAACATCTCAAGTGCATCCATGAGGTTGTAATCCATCGTGTCTCCTATGCGTCTTTGCCCGGACGGGCTTTCTTCTCCCATACGAAAACCGTCCGTGCTGACGATACGTCTTCGTACAGAATTCTCAATTCTGTTCCTTCGATCTCCACCGAAAATCCCATGTCGTCCGCGGTCATGAGAGAGCCCTGATGGACTCGTCGACCATCTACAGAACGATAGGTCTTGACCTTTATAGTTCTTCCGATCGACTTGGCGTAGTGGGCCGGTCGGTTCAGCTTTCGTTCGAGTCCTGGAGAGGAAACCTCAAGCGTGTAGGAATTCGAGAAGGGGTCGTCCTCCTCGATAAGCCTGCCGATTCCCTTTGACAGTTCCGCAATGAGGTCGACCCCGATTGATTCCTGCGCGTCAACGGTCACGCGCACAATCTGGCCACCGCTGAGGATCTCAATATCGTCGAGTTCTACTCCCTCGGCGGAGACATACGGATCGATTCGGCTCCACAGCCGTTCCTGCACGCTTGCCACTGCTCTCCTTACACACCAAAAAGACCTCTGCCCAAACAAAGAGGCGGGCTACGGCCCACCCCGGCAGGGAACTTCCTTCGTCACCACAGTATAGCCCTGCGCCAGACATGGTGAAAGAGGACGAGCAGTTTCTGGTCTCTAGTTTCTAGTGCCTAATTTCGGGAAGGTTCCGAGCCTGCGCTGACTAAAAACTGAGAGCTAATAACTCTTCCCAATGAACTCGCCCACTGCCTCGACAACTTGCCCCACTGCCACTTCTCTCTTCTTGCCCGTTCGTCTCTCCACAAATTCCACCGCCCCACTTTGCAGACCTCGGGGTCCCACTGTGATTCGGAGGGGAATCCCAATCAGCTCTGCGTCGGCGAACTTCACCCCGGGACGTTCCTTGCGGTCGTCAAGCAATACTTCAATCCCTGTCTGAATCAGGTCCTTGTACAACGTTTCGCTGACCCGTGCCGACTCCTCATCGTCCGGGCGAACGATCGTGATGACTACGTGGAACGGTGCAATCTCAATCGGCCACACGATGCCAGCATCATCATGGTTTGCCTCGATCGCAGCTGCCATGCTTCGCTCGATACCAATTCCGTAGGAACCCATGACGACGGGTACCGCTCTGCCATTTTCATCAAGCACCGAGAGTCCAAGCAGATCGGCGTAGAACGTGCCGAGCTTGAAAATGTGTCCGACCTCGATCGCGGGATACACATGGAGGGGTTCGCCGCATTGTGGACAAGCGTCGCCGTCGGCAACAGTGCGCACAGCGAGCCACTCAGTTACCACGATGTCGCGGTCCATGTTCACACCGCGGAGGTGGGAGTCGTCGGTATTCGCTCCCGTGGTCAGCCCGCTTCTCCCAGACAGTACCACATCGGCAATGATGGGAAGGTCAGACACATGAACAGCACCGAGGCTGCCGGCATCAGCTCCAAGGAGACCTTTGATGTCATCGAGATCGACAGGGTGGACATCAATCGACCGCGTTGCGTCTGCCAGTTTCTGTTCCTGTAGCGCGTGGTCGCCTCGCAACAGGACGAGACTCGGAACGCCATTGATTGTGTAGACAAGGGTTTTGATCTGGTTGTACGCTGGCGCGCCCCCCTCGAATGTCTCGAGGTCCGCAATGGTGCGAACACCCGGTGTGGCGAACTCTTCAAGGTCATTCTGTCCATCGGAGCCTTCGATTTCGGGAATCGCTGACGTGGCAGTCTCAAGGTTCGCGGCGTAGTCACATGCCGCACAGGCTGCAACATCATCCTCACCAACATCACTTCTCACCATGAATTCGATCGACTCTTTCCCGCCCATTGCGCCAGATGATGCCCGCACAGCGACAACATCCATGCCGAGGCGGTCGAATATTCTTCTGTACGCGTCGAGGTGACGGTCGAACTGCGCGTCCAACCCATCGAAATCGATGTCGAACGTGTATGAATCCTTCATCGTGAACTCGCGGACACGTAAGAGTCCAGACTTTGGGCGAGCTTCGTCTCTGAACTTGGTCTGAATGTGATACCAGAGCTGCGGGAGCTGCTTGTAGGACGTCAACTCGGTCGCGACAGTCGCAAAAATTTCCTCGTGTGTCGGACCGAGAATGACGCGCGCACCCTTGTTGTCCTCGAAGGACATGAGAATATCGGACATAGATGCGATCCGACCTGTTGCTTCCCAGATCGACGCAGGGTGCAGCTGCGGCAGAAGGAATTCCTGGCCGCCAATCGCGTCAATCTCCTCCTTGATAATTGCCATCACCTTCGCCCTCACACGTTGGCCGAGCGGCAGCATCGAGTAGACGCCAGACATGAGCTGGCGCACGTAACCACCACGAACGAGCAGTTTGTGACTTACGGCTTCGGCGTCGGCAGGATCCTCACGAAGTGTCGGTATGAAAGCTTCTGACCAGCGCACGGGTCTCCAATGGATGTGTGTACGCGGCGAGGATAGCTCTGGATCGAGCCTGCTGACGCCGATCAGCTCCGTTGGACTCCCGAGACCACATCGGCAACGGCAGCCTTGCGTTCCTCGTTGCGGTTTGGATCGCCCTGAATTGTCAGCAGCTCGAGCCTTGTCTCCTCCGCGAGGTCGGCTGCTGTTATGTCAGCTGCTTCGAGCCGAGCCTCAGTTCCCTGTTCGTCAAGAAGAATGGCCTCCTCGATCAAGGCGTCAACCATCTCATCCTCTGGAACGACCCTGACAACCTCTCCTTTGATGAAGAGATGACCCTTGCCTCGCCCTGCCGCAAGTCCAAGATCAGCCTCGCGAGCCTCTCCGGGGCCATTGACAACGCAGCCCATCACCGCAACTTGTATAGGAAACCCGAGTTCCGCAAGGCGATCATTCGCTTCTCCTGCAACCTTTATGACATCCACCTCGGCGCGACCGCACGAAGGACACGCTATGAGGTCCAGAGTTGTGCGTTCTCTGAGTCCAAGGTACTCAAGCAGCGAACGACCGGCCTTGGCCTCCTCGACGGAATCCTCTGTGAGAGAGAATCGGATTGTGTCGCCAATGCCCTCGTTGAGCAGAGTTGCGATTCCAGCTACGCCTTTGATGAGTCCACCGGGGGAGGGCCCTGCTTCAGTGACCCCCAGGTGAAGCGGATAGTCGGTCGTGTCAGCAAGCAGGCGGTACGATTCGACCATTAACGGGACATTTGAGTGTTTCACTGAGATCTTGACATCATGGAACCCGACGTCATCGAAGTAGCGAACTTCGTTCATTGCTGACTCCACCAGGGCCTCTGGCACAGGACCGCCGAACTTCTCAAGCAGGTCCTTGTCGAGTGATCCAGCGTTGACACCGATTCGAATCGGGACGCCAGCGTCCATGGCGGCTGAGGCGACAGCTTTGATGTGTTGCTCGTTGCGAATGTTCCCTGGATTGAGTCGCAGTGCCGATACACCGGCCTCTATTGCACCAAGAGCCAGCCGGTACTGAAAATGAATGTCGGCAACAATGGGGACGGGCGATCGTGGCATGATGACCGCAATGCCTTCGGCAGCCGCGACCGTGTTGCACGTTACTCGCACGATGTCTGCGCCAGCGCCAGCAAGTGCGTATATCTGGGTGAGTGTCGCTTCTGCGTCTTCGGTCTTTGTCGTCGTCATCGACTGAACCGACACACGGGCGTCGCCGCCGACGGCGACATCTCCGACATGTAGCTGCCTGGTTACGCGACGTTCAATTGCCATACGACAAGCGTAAACCCCCCGGCTCTCTCACCCCGACGTTGTGTACGTGCACGCACGCCGGGATGAAAGACAGACTCTCTGGGCTGAATCAGCTCCCGCTGTATCCAGAACCAGGGTTCTTGGGGCTTGCGTACTTCTCCCACCACTTCTTTGCGGTATCGATGCCACCAACACCAAACGCAATGGCAAACGTAATACCGAACGCTGCCGCTGTGATGGTTGCGATGTCCTGGGCGAACGTCACTTTGAGTAGATCCAAGGCGAACAATACGCCGAAGATGATGATTGCTACATGAGCAACCAGTGCTGTCCATCCAACACCCTTTGGATCTGCTATCGGCTTGATGACGCCGGCAACCCAACTCCCAATGGCGGCGGCAATGACAACGACGAGACCAGCCAGGAGAATCGTTGGTACCCATACCAGGAACCGTTCAAGCAGCTCTTCAAGAGTTCCGATCTGCAGAATCTGAAAGACAATGAGCCAAACGACGATGTAGAGGTACGCATAGACAATCATGCCGACGATGCTCGCGGCAGTCTGATCGGACTCCTTCAGTGCGGTCGAGATCCCTGCACGATCGAAGACGTTCTGCATAACTCCGAGTTCAAGAAACTTGACAGTGAGTTTCCGTACCCATCCAATGATCCATCGCCCGATAATAAGAACGACAAGAGCCACCACCAAGCGCGGAAGCCACTCAGCGACCACTTCACCTAGCGACTCGAATTCCGCGACCATTTGATCCCAAAATGACATGTCATTGCTCCTCAATGTTGGATGACGGTCTCACCATAGCCTTGAATCGTCGCACCTGGCGTACATTTCCAACTATTCTTGCCGTGGAGTCGAATTCCACGCTACTGAATGGGTTTGAATATATCAAGGTATATACCCATCAAACCCAGACTCACGAGGAAAAGAAGCACCGCGGCTGCCACGGGTAGCAACTTTTCAATGTTCGGCGTGCGCCCCGTCACCTTCTCGTACGCTGCGACCGAAAAATGGCCACCGTCGAGCGGATACAACGGTACGAAGTTCAGCACTCCAACAAAAATATTCACAAGTGCAAGAAGTTGAAGTGTCGACTCAAGTGGCCCCGCAATCCGCACCAGCCCAATTGGACTGATTGGACGAACAGTGTCGAGTATTTCGTCATCTCCACCAAATACCGACATCACAAGCTTCGGAAATCCGATAGTTATCTCCCACAATCCTCGAAAACTCGATACGAGAGCCTCGCCAAACTGCTCAGCAACTCGCGGCACCATGGCAATCGGTCCGAGGAACTCACGTTCGGCTTCGGGCGTAACGCCGAAGAAACCAACCTCCTCAGTCACCGGCTCGCCGCCGTCGCCGAGAACGAACTGTCCGTCAACAACCACAGGCTTGTCGATCGTGGCGAGCGTCGTTGCAAGATTCACGATCTCGTCGTCCCTGACGACTGATATGAC
>Ga0114950_10002609_pt1 | contig 13841 bp, 12 predicted proteins | sample N075metaG_FD_83503 | JGI IMG/M metagenome (GOLD analysis project Ga0114950, IMG submission 83503) | Deep subsurface microbial communities from Kermadec Trench to uncover new lineages of life (NeLLi) - N075 metaG | ecosystem: Environmental > Aquatic > Marine > Ocean trench > Sediment | place...
GACCTCAGTGGATAACCGAGAGTTCTGTTCGTGCGATTCATCACCCTCTCGGGATCGTTAAGGGGTCCCGGGCTCTGCTATTCGCAGCCCCGGGATGACGGTGCGAGGTTGGGAAATGGCACCGTCATCCCCGCGAAAGCACGTCATCCCCGCGAAAGCGGGGACCTCAGTGGATAACCGAGAGTTCTGTTCGTGCGATTCATCACCCTCTCGGGATCGTTAAGGGGTCCCGGGCTCTGCTATTCGCAGCCCCGGGATGACGTTTCTTCGCTTCTCACGCTTTGAGAACAGTCTGTGTTTTCCTGTCACCATCGTACAGGAGTACAGGCCAATGAAGCATTTTCTCAAACCCTGCAATCACGCACAGGCGACACCCAATACACACGGTCACGGGACCGGCTTGCAAACCGGTTACCTGTTCATCGGTGTTTTGAAAAAGTCCGGTAAAAATTTATCGATTGTAGTTTCAGTACTGGCGAACGCTGTCGGCGGCACGCTGGTGATATCCGCGATGTTTTTACTGCCCCAAATCATTGCCGGGCTCATAAATTAACCGGTTTTTATTGCGTATCACTTTCTGAAATACGCATTCCGTGGACGGGTTTCCTCTCCCGCCCGTCCACGGGCTTTTAAATCAATAGCTGCCGTTCAAACGTGTTTTCCACCGGTCCAGCCACCACTCGCTAACACCTTTTCTCCCATTTCCTTTGGCATGGCTTCCAGATCGGTGGCCATCGAGTCATTCCACCGGTTCAGGAACCCATAGAGACAGACTGCACCGAGAATTTGCACAATCTGATCCTCGGACCAGTATTGACGCATGCGCGCAAACAATTCCGCGTCTACGGCATTGGGTACCGAGCCTGCGGCGAGGGCAAAATCCAGTGCAACGCGTTCTGCCTCTGTGTACAGCGGGCTGTCCCTGTATTCCCAGATCGCATCAAGCTTTTCCTGTTCCACGTGGTGGATTTTTGCTGCTACAAGCGAATGCGCTTCACAGTACTGACAACCGGCGGCACGGCTTGAAAAATGCGCGATCAAACGCATCAGGCCCAGGTCAACCGCACCATCTGGATCCATCACAGCCTTGGTCAGTTCGCCAAAGCCTTTGACCATTTTTGGGCGTCGTTGCATGGTCAGCAGGCTGTTGGGCACAAACCCAAGAATTTTATCGAAGATATCAAAATCCTCTTTCAGTTCCGGTGTGCTTGCTGCCGGCAGGGGTTTCATATGAGCCATGGTGCTACTCCGCTATTTCTATCGTCAGGTTGAATCATTGGGTCGTGAAACATTGTCGCTTTGCTGTTTTGAGGGTTTATCCGCCTGTAAACCCTGCAACATGTTCAGCGTAATTTTTCTGGCTTCCGATCCCCGGGCATCTGCACCGGTGATGTTGACTACAAAAAACGTCGTGTCAATTCCCGCAGGATTGCCGGTATCCCAGTCTATCCAGCCAATATACCAGCCATGGTCGGGTGGGCTCTGGTTCGCCGCGCCTGTGCAACTGCCGGTTTTCCCGTGCAATGTACCCTTGAGTTCGCTGTCCTGAACCAGCATGTCGCGCAATTGCTGCTGGTATTCAGGTTTGAAAGGCAATCGGCCGTGCCACAGTTGCTTTATCAGTTCCATTTGGCCATGTGGGTCTATTTTAAGACTGCTCCCAAGCCAGAATACATCGATGCCTGCGCTGATATCCTGGTTGCCATAGTTCAGCTCTTTCAGCCATGCTGACATGCGTTGCGAACCAACATCGCGCGCGATCTCCTGAAAATACCACGGAATGGATTCTGTGATCGCTGTTTGCAAAGTATGATCCTTGTTGTTTGCCTCCCGGTTCCGGGGTTTTCCATCCCAGCGTTTCAGGTCACCGGGCCCGGAAATCACCCCGGTTTGCAGGCCGATCAAGGTATTCGGAAGTTTGAAGGTTGAGCAGGGCGAGAGTTGCAGGCTGCATTGCTTCGGCCCGGCTTCTATCAGGCTTTGCTGGTGGCGGTTAGTGCTCAATATCAATGCGCAATATCCATAATCCCCGAAATATGTGGCGGGTGGTTTTGGCAGGCCGTCAGCAATGCTTGATGCAGAAAGAAAAAGCGCCGCGATTGCGGCGCCGGTATGTCTGCAAATAAAGCGCCCGGTCATCAGGCAGCCTCGCTCTCTTTTTGGACATCCCTGGCGGGTCCATTGACAATGGCATCACGGGTGGCCTCAATAATCAGGTCCACTTCCTCATTGCTCATATCGAATGACGGTGTAAACCTGAGTGCATTCTTGCCGCCATGGATCACGTTGATACCGTGATGGCGCATATATTCCTCGGTTGAGCCGTTGCCATAACTCTTGAAGCGCGCCGGATCCAGCTCAGCACTTACCAGCAGACCGGTGCCCTGTACCTTGGTGATACAACCGTCCAGTTCAGAAGCCAGAGCGTTAAATTTCTCGACCAGTTCATTGCCCCGGTCTTCGATATTTTGTCTCAGTTCCGGTGTGATGCTGTTGAGTACGGCGACTGCGATATCCAGTGCCCTTGGGTTGCTGGTCATGGTGTTGCCGTAAATACCCGCTCGATAGAGTTTTGCAGCATCCGCGTTCAGGGCAAGTACAGACAACGGGTACTGACCGCCGTTGAGCGCCTTGGAATAGGTTTCCATGTCGGGTGCTTCCAGGTCTTCAAGACCCGGGTAGTCACAAATGGATAACACGCCATGGCCGCGCAGACCGGCCTGTATGGAATCCACCAGCAATAACGCACCGTGGGCCTTTGTCAGTTCCCTGGCGCGTTGATAAAATTCCGGCGTAATAGCCTGGCCGGGATTGCCTTCACCCATGACAGGTTCGATGAAAAACGCTTCGATAAAAAAGCCATTGGTGTTGGCGTAGTCGAAAACCTGTTCCAGTTGCCTGATGTTGTTTGGCTCGACAGTCAGCAGGTTATCCTGATCGCGAAAACTGGCGAGGTGTTTGCAGTAAGCCTCACGGGTTGAATCCGAAAACCGCGCCGGGCGGTCGGTGCGACCGTGGAAAGCACTTTTCAAACCCAGAATGCGTATCGGTTTGCTGGCGTGTTTGCCACCCGGGTCGGTCATCAGTTTGGCATTGATATCCGAGATACGTGCCGCCAGTGTGACCGACTCTGAACCGCTGTTGAGGCAGAAAAAGCGTTCAAAAGGGCAGTGCCCCCGTCTGTGGCCGATTTCCTTGCGTAATGCATCAACAAGGCGTTTCTGGCTGAAACTCGGCGTCATGATGTTGGCCATCACGTGTGGCTTGTTCATCGCATCCAGCACATTTTGTGGCGCATGGCCAAAACCCAGCATGCCGTAGCCACCACATTCGTACAGAACCGCACCTCGCGAGGTGACAATCCACGGACCGGACGCGGATAAGGCGACATAAGGGTTGACTGCGTCTTGCGGATAAAAGTTGATAAAACCGTCCTGCAACACGCTGGTCAGCTCGCTTTCTGACAGCATCATCGTTTCCGGCATCTCATCGATCAGGGCAAGAAAATCGACATAGGCGGTATCTACGGCAGCACCCAGCCTCGCATCTTTTTGTGCAAACCGCAGCAGCGTATCGTCATCCAGTCCACGGGTCACCACCGGCCCGCCGTACGCGCGCATTGCATTCAGTTTTTCCAGCATTTTCATCAATGAATTTCCTTAGTCGGGGGGCAGCAAAATTATCGGTGAAGAATATCACAGACCTGTTAAGGCAAGTAGTGTGTACCCCAAAAGCTTGCAGGAATAAAACACTGCAAGCTCAGGCAACATGCTGGGCCAATGCCCATTGAACATGTTCGGCAACCATTTCCGACGGATGGTTTTGCCGGCTCTGCAATGCCTCTATGACAGCCTGGGTGCCGGGCGCATTACCCAGGGCCACGGCGATGTTGCGCAGCCAGCAATCGTGGCCGATACGGCGGATGGCGCTGCCTTGCGTGCGTTGCAGGAATCGTTCCTCGCTCCACCCGAACAGCTCGATCAAATCCGGGGTATCGAGACCGTGGCGTGGTTCAAAATCCTTTTCCCCGGTGGCTTGCGCAAAACGGTTCCAAGGGCAGACCAGTTGGCAATCGTCGCAGCCGAATATGCGGTTGCCAATCTGACTGCGGAACTGTTCAGGAATGCTGGAACGAAGCTCGATGGTCAGATAGGAAATGCAGCGCCTCGCATCAACGGTGTAGGGTGCGACGATGGCCTGGGTGGGGCAAATGTCAATGCATTGGGTACAGTCGCCGCAGTGGTTTGCAACCGGCGTGTCGACGGGTAAAGGCAGGTCGGTATAAATTTCACCCAGAAAGAACCAGCTACCTGCTTGTTTGTTTATCAGGTTTGTGTGTTTGCCTATCCATCCCAGCCCCGCTTTTTCAGCCAGCGCCTTTTCAAGCACAGGTGCGGAGTCTACAAATACCCGGTAGCCGAACGGGCCGGTGTGGTCGCTGATCTGCGTTGCAAGTTGCTGCAGACGCTTGCGCATCAGTTTATGGTAATCACGGCCCAGCGCGTAACGGGAGACCACGCCTTTGTCGGGTTGGTCGAGCAGCAGTTTTATGTCTGCGGCCGACTCCGGCAGATAATCCATGCGTGCAGAGATGACGCGAATCGTGCCCGGGTGCAACTCCTGCGGCCTGCTACGCCGTGTGCCGTGGCGCTGCATATAGTCCATTTCTCCGTGAAATCCGTTATCCAGCCATTTACCCAGGTGCGCTTCATGACTTGCAAGGTCAATGTCGCTGAAACCGAGTTGCTGAAAACCGAGAGATTGCCCCCATTCCCGGATTTGGCTTGCCAATTGCTGCATTTCTGCGTGTTGGGGCTGTGAATTATCCATATTCATACGGTCACGATTCAAAGTTCAACCAGCGCTTGATTGGCCTGGTTTCAATTGTGATTTTGACAAGATTCACTGGATGATTCACCGCTATAATGACCCCATGCCGGATGCTAGCCTGCATATTTCACCAGTCAGTACCAGACCTAATCATAACAACATGAACCAATTAAATTAAATGACAGATATCCCTAAAAGTTCTACGGTACACTTTGTACATGGTCAGATACTTATCCCGGCCCTGGCTTGTCCATATGCAACTGGACTTGAGCTTCCTTCAGTCCATAGCTACGGCTATGGGCTTCAGTCCAGCCCGGCGTCCAGTCACATCTGTTCTGCGCCATCATGGCCCAGGCCAGCCTCTCGACCAGTGCCCGGTCTCACCTTCTCCGGGATACTGGTGAAATATGCGGGCTAGCCACAAATTGTATACCTCCAGACAGGTTCGCGGCGTGGATTATGCAGCGATTCATGAATTTGATATTGCAGGCTATGAATTGATGACGCGGGCGGCGGCGGCGGTTGTCGAACACGCAAACACGAATTTCGGGTCAGCCAGACGTTGGCTGCTTGTGTGCGGTCCCGGCAATAATGGCGGTGACGGCTATGTGATCGCGAGGCTTGCAACGGATGCGGGCATAGATGTCAGTGTCTGTTCGCTGGTGGACCCGGCGCTGCTCAAAGGCGACGCGGCCACCGCCTGGGCCGACTGGCATTCCACAGGCGGGAAGCTGTTGGCATGGCCGCTGAAAGAAGATTTCTCCACGGACCTTGTCATCGATGCAGTGCTGGGAACTGGCATCAGCCGGTCAGTGGAAGGTGAATATCTGCATGCGATTAGATTTATTAACGCCATTGACTGTCCAAAAATTGCTGTTGATGTCCCGTCGGGGCTAAATGCAGATACCGGTTGCGTGATGGGCGAAGCGGTCAGGGCTGAGAGCACCGTGACCTTTGTCGCGCAAAAGCGTGGAATGTATACAGCCAATGGCCCGGATCACTGCGGCAGCATTGTATTCGACGATCTGGCGATCCCGAAAGCAGCAGAAGATTCGATGGCCAGGTCTTTGGGTGAAGGCGGGTTTTTGCTGGAACCGGGATTGTTGGCCGGGATGATGAAACCACGGGCAAGGAATTCACACAAGGGGCGGTTTGGGCACGTACTTGCTGTAGGCGGCATGGCCGGCATGAGTGGGGCCATCCGTTTGTGCGGGGAAGCGGCACTGCGCAGTGGCGCCGGGCGAGTGACGCTGGTAACCGACCCGGTCCACGCGGCCTTTATCAACCTGGGCCGACCGGAGTTAATGGTCAAAGCGGTGACAGGCGGCACCGGGCTGAGAGAAATACTTGAACCGGGGCACGTGGTTGCAGTCGGGCCCGGCCTGGGTCTCAGCCAGTGGGCTGAGTCGCTGTTTCAACAGTGCTTCGATGCGGCAACCGACCTGGTCGTTGACGCAGACGCGCTGAATTTACTCGCCCGGCGTTCAAACAAGGCTCCGCTCGTTCGTAAAAATTGGGTGTTGACGCCTCACCCGGCTGAAGCCGCCAGGTTACTCGACTGCGAACCGGCAGAGATTCAGCAAGATCGCATTGCCGCAGCACAGACCCTCGCCAGCCGGTTTAATGCCTGTGTGGTGCTGAAAGGTTGTGGCACGGTCATCGCTTCCATCGATGGTGAGTATGCGATATGCGCCGCCGGCAATCCGGGCATGGCGACCGCAGGCAGTGGTGATGTCCTGACCGGTGTGATCGCGGCCTTGCTCGGCCAGGGGTTGAGTTGTTGGCAGGCTGCCCTGGCCGGTGTATTGGCACATGCCGAAGCCGGTGATCTTGCTGCCACACGATTGGGTGAAACCGCGTTAATTGCTGGTGATATTACGGCACATCTTGCGCCTGTATGGAAAGCTGCAGAATCTAACCGCGGCAGGCTGACATCATGAGGGCCCCACAACTGCCATTTGAAAAAGAGTCATTTAAAAATGAACAGCAATTGGTCAATTTCGCGCATAATTTTGCCGGAAAATTACATGGCTTTGACGGGCCACTGATCATCTGGCTGGAAGGTGAACTTGGTACCGGCAAAACCACATTTGCCCGCTCCCTGATCCGCGCACTGGGTTACAAGGGCCGGGTGAAAAGCCCCACCTACGGTTTGCTCGAACACTACCAGGCCGACCCAATTAATGCTGATCCGGGCAATGCCGACCCGATCAATATTGTTCACATGGACCTGTATCGCATCAGTGAACCCGAAGAACTGGAGTTTTTGGGTTTGACTGATCTGCTGGACGAGCAAACCATCTTGTTGGTGGAGTGGCCATATAAAGGTGGTCGCTGGCTACCGGAACCAGACTTCCTGTTTGAGTTCGCTTATGCAAATCCTGGCCGCGATCTCAGCTGGAAGGCCTGTACCGACCGCGCTCAGCGCTCAAGGACCAGCCTGACGACTACCTAATTACCAGCATTAGCTAACTTCCATATCTTACGGTTTTTAATGAGAAACTGTTGCATTTTCACGAAAAGCAATTCATCATTATAAATACGACATGGAGGTAAGAACTTGGGGTATCGGGCACCGTGAACATGAGGACACTGATAGCAGCGCTGTTTTTATTGACTTCGTTGCAGTCTCTGGCTGCGGAGGTGAGTGGCTTCCGCGTCTGGGCGGACCCCGCTAAAACCCGTGCTGTGCTTGACCTTGACCGCAAGACTGCCTACAAACTGTTTACCCTCAAAAACCCACACCGCGTGGTCATCGACTTGCAGGGTTCATCTATCTCAATTCCATTAATTCTGGATAAGGAACACGCTGGAGTTATTACCGGTGTGCGATACGGCCAACCCGATGAAAATACGCTGCGGATCGTTTTTGATTTGAGTGAAAGTGCCGAATTGAAATCCTTCCTGCTGGAACCCACCGCGCAATACAGCCATCGCCTTGTGATTGACCTGTTTTCGAAATCCGGCAAACAAAAGGCCTCGATGGTCAAATACGTAACGGATTTCAGCGACCCGGACAGGGATGTGGTCATCGCAATCGACGCCGGTCATGGTGGCGAGGACCCGGGAGCCATCGGCAAGAGAAAAACCCGTGAAAAAGATGTGGTGCTGCGGATCGCCCGGGAACTCAAAAAAGCGATTGACGCAGAACCGGGTATGCGAAGTGTTTTAACCCGCGATGGCGATTACTATATTCCGCTCAGGGGCCGTTATGAAATAGCACGCAAAGCACGCGCCGACCTGTTTGTATCCATTCATGCGGATGCTTTTTCCAAACGTAGCGTGCGCGGAAGCTCAGTATTTGTGCTATCTGCCCGTGGTGCCAGCAGTGAATATGCACGACTGCTCGCGGACAGCGAAAACGCGTCCGATCTTGTCGGTGGTGTGACGCTCAAAGACAAGGACGACATGCTGGCCTCGGTGCTTCTGGATCTGTCTCAAAGTGCAACCCGTGAAGCCAGTAACAAAGTGGCCTCTGATATTCTGGGTGCTTTGAAAGCAGCAGGGAAAACCCATAAAAACCACGTCGGGCGTGCCAACTTCATGGTGCTGAAATCACCCGATGTGCCCTCTGTTCTGGTCGAAACAGCGTTTATCAGTAATCCTGGTGAAGAGAAACGCCTGACCGAAAAAGAATTTCAGCAACGAATGGCAAAAGCCATAACCCGCGGCGTGCGGAATTATTTTTACTCCAGTCCGCCACCCGGAACCTGGATTGCGTCCAATCGTGAAGCCCTGCGCTACATCGTTGCACGAGGTGATACTCTGGGTGGTATCGCGAGCCGTTACCGGGTTAGCCTGTCGAGCCTGCGCCGCGCGAATAAGATAAACGGCGATGTCCTCCACGTTGGCCGTGAACTCATTATCCCCACTGGTTAGTCCTCCACACCGTCATCCCCGCGAAAGCGGGGACCTGAACTCAGGGGACTTCTCAACCCTACGGCTCTAATAAAGCTCTCAGTTATCCACCGAGGTCCCCGCTTTCGCGGGGATGACGGTGCTTTTGCGGGCATGACGTTGGTTCGTGAGCAATTATTGCTTGAAGCCTTGATGGAAAACGGCTAAAAGTGTGTCCATGTCGATTCGCCAATTACCCGAGTTACTGATCAACCAAATCGCTGCCGGTGAAGTGGTGGAGCGGCCATCTTCGGTGGTCAAGGAATTGGTGGAAAACAGTCTCGACGCAGGTGCCCGGTCAATCCAGGTGCTGCTGGAGCAGGGTGGGAAGCGCCTGATCAGTGTGATTGACGATGGAAGTGGCATCGCGGCGGATGAGTTAGCGCTGGCGCTGACCCGTCACGCGACCAGCAAGATCGCAAACCTGGAAGAGCTGGAGGGGGTGACGTCCATGGGTTTCAGGGGTGAGGCCCTGCCCAGCATGGCATCTGTCAGCCGGTTGACAATCAGTTCGCGTTTGGCTGTTGCGGAGCATGGCTGGAAACTAAAAGTTGTGAATGGTGAAAGCGGTGAGGTCGAGCCTGCAAGCGGGGCCTCCGGCACTAAGGTGGAGTTGCGTGACTTGTTTTATAACGTACCGGCACGGCGAAAATTTCTGCGCACCGACCGCACCGAATTCGCCCATGTGGATGAGTTGCTGAAACGGTTCGCACTGGCGCACCCGGAGGTTGGATTTCAGTTACAGCACAATAACCGCATTGTCCGCAGCTTCCCGCCTGTCAGCAGCGATGTTGATATGGCTGGCCGGCTGGAAAGCGTCATGGGCCGTGAGTTTCTGGACCACGCAATCAAGATTGATGAGCAACGGGGAAAGCTTGGCTTGCATGGCTGGGTTGCGGAGCCCCGTTACAACAGGGCCCAGGCCGACCGGCAGTTCTTTTTTGTAAATGGCAGGGTCGTGCGTGACCGTCTTGTTGCTCATGCAATCCGGCAGGCTTACCGAGATGTGTTGTTTCACGGTCGCCACCCGGCATTCGTATTGTTCCTGGAAATGCCGGCCAACGGAGTGGATGTTAATGTTCATCCGCAAAAGCGCGAGGTGCGGTTCAGGGATTCGCGCTCGGTCCACGATTTCATTTACTCAACACTGAATCATGCGCTGGCTGATATCGGTGTTGGTGCCGGTGCCTTACGTCCCGGAACAGAAGTCGGCGCGGCGGGCGGCGGGGCATCAGAAGGTGGCGCAGGGGATTGGGCAGCGCGACAACCGGCGATGGCAATCAATGTAGCTGAGCAGATGCAAAGTTACGCACAACTGGTGTCTTCACCGTCGCTATCGACGGGCGGGCCGGCAAGCTCCGTGCAGATGGACGATAGCAACGGCGTACCGCCATTGGGGTATGCCGTGGCCCAGTTGCATGGCGTTTACATCCTTGCCCAGAATCAGCATGGCCTGGTGCTGGTTGATATGCACGCAGCTCATGAACGCATTACCTATGAACGCCTAAAGACAGGCTTGCAGGAGGCCGGTATCCGCTGTCAGAATTTGCTGGTACCAGTGACTGTGCATGTCAGTGAACGGGAGGCGGATATGGTCGAACAGCATTCCGCAGCACTTGAGTCTCTCGGTATTGGTTGCGACCGTTCCGGGGCGCAGTCAGTGATCGTCAGAAAAGTGCCGACACTATTGCAACAGGCTGACATGACACGATTGTTACAGGATGTTTTGTCGGAACTCGCCAGTGATGGCAAAAGCCACAAAATTGAAGCAGAAATGGATGAAGTATTGTCGTCCATGGCTTGTCATGGCTCGGTAAGGGCCAACCGGGTATTGAATATTGCAGAAATGAACAGTTTGCTACGGGATATGGAAAGGACCGAGCGTTCTGCGCAATGCAATCATGGCCGTCCCACCTGGGTTCAGCTGGATATGCAAAGCCTGGACCGCCTGTTCCTGCGGGGGCGGTAGGGGTTCTGAAATGGTGAACTCCCGTGACCTGCCTGCTGCGGTATTTTTGATGGGCCCCACTGCTGCAGGAAAAACAGACCTGGCGGTTGAGATGCATCAGCGTTTCCCGGTTGAAATCATCAGTGTGGACTCGGCGCTGGTATACCGCGGTATGGATATCGGCACCGCCAAGCCCGATGCTGAAACCCTGGCAAAGGCGCCACATCGCCTGATCGACATCCGCGGAGCGGAACAAGCCTATTCAGTGGCCGACTTTCGCCAGGACGCGTTGCGTGAAATGGCAGAAATTTCCAGGGCCGGAAGAGTGCCGTTGCTGGTCGGTGGGACCATGTTGTATTTTCGTTCACTTGAACACGGTCTTTCCGAACTGCCTTCGGCTGATCCCGGGGTGCGCGACAGCCTGGTACAGCAGGCTGCGGAGATCGGTTGGCCGGCAATGCATGAAATCCTGCAGCAAAAGGACCCGCTGGCCGCATCACGTATACACCCCAATGATCCACAGCGCATCCAAAGGGCGCTGGAAGTGATCGCGATCAGCGGACAGCCAATCTCTGAATTACAGGCGCAGTCAGCGGGTGAGCCCCTGCCTTACAGGCTTCACAAGATGATCGTAGCACCGAGCCAACGCAGCGTGCTGCACCAACGTATCGCCTTGCGTTTTGAAATGATGATGAAAGCGGGCTTTATCGATGAAATGAAATCCCTGTATAGCCGGTCTGACCTGAATGCAGCGTTGCCATCAATGCGTGCCGTGGGGTACCGCCAGGCATGGGAATGGCTGGAAGGCAGTACCAGCTTTGAACAGATGCAGGAAAAGGCGATCGCTGCCACCCGGCAACTGGCAAAGCGGCAGTTAACCTGGTTGCGGCGAGAAAGTCATATTATGTGGTATGATTTAAGTACAGATGGGGTATGGGAGGAAGCATTGGAATCGCTAAGGGGGTTTCTTGAAGCGTGACACTTTCGTACCCATGTAGTCTGTTCCGCGACCAGTCGGAAAATATAAAAAACAGGAGGAACAGTCATGTCAAAGGGTCAATCACTACAGGAACCATTCCTGAACGCGCTGCGTCGTGAACGCGTGCCCGTTGCGATATATCTTGTTAACGGAATTAAATTGCAGGGCCAGGTCGAGTCATTCGACCAGTTTGTGGTTTTGCTGAAGAATTCAGTTAGCCAAATGATCTACAAGCATGCCATCTCAACCGTCGTTCCCGCGAGGAACGTCAGTGTTTATGAAGATGAGGAAGAAGGGTAGGTAGCATAATTGTTTGAGCGGGCCGGGCGGGGCAATCGCGCCGTCATTTTACATCCGGTTTTTGCGGGCACCGGCCCGGAAAGGCTGGACGAATTTCAAGAGTTATCCCGTTCAGCGGGTGTTGAAATTACCGCTGTACTGAATGCTCCGCGCGTTCGGCCGGACGCGCGTTTTTTTGTGGGCAGTGGAAAAATTGACGAAGTAGCCGAAGCGGTGATTGCAACCGAAGCGGATGTTGTGCTTGTCAGTTGTCCATTGACCGCCATCCAGGAAAGAAATATCGAGAAACAGTGTCAATGCCGGGTGCTCGACCGCACCACGCTGATCCTGGATATTTTTGCGCAGCGGGCGAGGTCTCACGAAGGTAAATTACAGGTTGAACTTGCCCAGCTAAGACACATTTCAACCCGCCTGGTCAGGGGATGGACTCACCTTGAGCGCCAAAAGGGCGGTATCGGTCTGAGGGGACCGGGTGAAACCCAGTTGGAAACAGATCGCCGCTTGATCGGACAAAGAATTCATCATCTGAAGGAACGCCTGGAAAAAGTCCGGCGGCAGCGCGCACAAAGCCGTCGTAGACGTGAGCGGGCGCACGTGTTTACGGCGGCGTTGGTGGGCTACACAAATGCCGGCAAATCAACCTTGTTTAATGCATTGACGGATTCGAACGTGTCTACCCGGGATATGCAGTTTGCGACCCTTGATCCAACCATTCGCCAATTACCCAATATACCCACCGGCAATGTGTTGCTGGTCGATACCGTTGGTTTCGTCAGTGATTTGCCGCATGAATTGGTGGCCGCATTTCATGCAACCTTGCAGGAAACCCGCGAAGCTGATTTGTTGTTGCACATCATAGATGCCGCTGACCCTTTCCATCAGCAACGTGAGCACGATGTTGAAGACGTTCTGGACAGCATTGGTGCGGGCAAGGTTCCAATGGTCCGGGTGTTCAACAAGATCGACCTGGTGGACCGACCGGTTTGCAAAAGTGTAAATGCCGATGGCCAAATCGACAGGATCGATGTGTCCGCTCTGCTTGGGTCAGGGCTTGAGGACCTCAAAGAAGCAATTGCCTTGCGCATCAAAGGCAGGCGTATCCGCACCTGGATTACGCTAACAGGCCAGCACGCCAGGTTGCGTTCACAGTTGTTTAACCTCGGCGCCGTGTCTGAAGAAAAAGTTTCAGATGACGGTCAATGGTTGATTCATTTAAATTTGTCCCAACGTGATGCAGAGAAGTTAGGTCGTTTACCCGGGGTTGAAGGCCTGTTGGTGAGAGAGTCATTATTGTCACCATCGGCACTTGCCGCCCGACAAGGCGACACATAAAATACAGTGCCTGGATGTCTTCCCTGATGGGTACCAACTCAGGGGTTAATAACGCAATCGGGTAAACCGAATCTATTTATGTTTTATCAGGACGAATATACGCGTCCATTACTGGAGAATTTGATGCCCTGGAAAGAACCCGGAAAGGGAGACAAAGACCCCTGGAAATCCGGCGGTGAGCAACCGCCTGATCTCGAGGAAATATTCAAGAACGTCAGTGGACGCCTGCAAAGCATTTTTGGGGGCGGTAGCGGCAAAAGCAACGGTACAACCAAAGGTGGCTATGCCGGCAGCGGTGGCGCATTTTCACTGATATTGCTATTGATCATTTTTTGGGTGGGCTGGGATTCAGTCCACATCATTGACGAAGCTGAAAATGGCGTCGTGCTGCGGTTTGGAAAATACTCACGCATGCTGCAACCGGGTTTCAACCTGACACTGCCGAGACCGTTTGAAACCTTGACCAAGGTCAATATTAATAATGTCCGGGTGGTCGAAGACCGAGGGCATATGCTGACCGGGGATGAAAACCTGGTGGAGTTCGTTTACAAGGTC
>Ga0114950_10002611_pt1 | contig 13840 bp, 9 predicted proteins | sample N075metaG_FD_83503 | JGI IMG/M metagenome (GOLD analysis project Ga0114950, IMG submission 83503) | Deep subsurface microbial communities from Kermadec Trench to uncover new lineages of life (NeLLi) - N075 metaG | ecosystem: Environmental > Aquatic > Marine > Ocean trench > Sediment | place...
AAGCCCACCACCAGGCCGGCCACGATCCAGCCGATAGTGCCCAGCACGCGGACCAGCGGGAACTGTCGATCCGGGTCCTGCAGGTGCCGGAAGCCAATGCCGTTGGCGATCGCCAGCGTCGGCATGTAGCACAGCGAGTAAATGAGCAACAAGGAATAGATACCGCTGAAAGTCGATGCCTGGCTCGCCAGGTACAGAAACATTGCGCCAGCGAAGTGCAGGGTCGAGAAGACCCGCTGCGAGGCGAAATAGCGGTCGGCGACGAAGCCGACGAACAGCGGTGAAACGATGGCCGCGATGGCGGTCGTTCCGTAGATAAGACCAATCTGTGTACCTTCGAATGCCAGTGTCTTGCCCAGGTAGGTCCCCAGCGTGACGGCCCAGGCGCCACAGATAAAGAACTGGATGAACATCATCACGGACAATTTCGTTCTTATGTAACGACTTTTTCCCGCGATCAGGGGATCCATGTACCGGACGCCACGGCAGGAATATATTCATCAAGCCCCTCCGGCTTAAAATTGATTGTGCGCTCCTGCTCGGCGCTCATATAAGCGGTCATAAGCAGCTCCGTGACCTCGAGTCCGGCATGAAAATCTTCCTCCGGTTGTTCGCCGCGTAGAAACGACTGGACAAAAGAACGGTTCTCATCCTCGTAGCCATAGTCGGCAGCCTCATTTCCAACGATTGGCATGAGCCCCTGTTCGGCATTCTGCTTCTCTATCATGTCCTCTCCCTTCGAACCTGTTACGCGCCGGCTGAAAAACACTTTTCCACTGGTATCGAGCGAATTCAATTGCAACATATACTCGGGACCGAGCAGCTCCGCACTGAGGCGCAGGCCCGCACCTACATAAATCCATGATGTAGTGGTTTCAGCGATCAGGGTACGATTGTTCTCATCACGGAATTCGATGGTGGTGCTGGCGAAGTCCTCGGAGGGTTTCCTGACATAGTCGACATCGGGACCGAAAGTCTCGCGGAGAATCTGTGCGTATTCAGGCCTTGACCATTTGAGACTTGCAATATGTCCCGTGACCTTGACAGGTCGAATACTGTTTCGTAGCGCACCGGGCTCTGTGAGAAGAAATCGGGCGACTTCCACGCTATGACACATCATATCGTTCAATACGCCACCACCCTGCAGGTCGCCCCGCCAAAACCACGGCATGTGCGGTCCGCCGTGTTCCTCGGCGGCGCGCGCAAGGTAGGGCCTTCCGGCAATCGCTGCGCCTCGTTTCCAGGCAATCTCCCGGCCGCGGGCCAGGCTTGGCGAAAACAACTGATTTTCGAGGTATCCGTGCAGTAATTCCGCCTCCTCGACAAGTTCGACGACTCGCCTGGCTTCCGAGACGTTCCGGCCCAATGGTTTCTCACAGGCAATCCCGACCAGTTCTCCTTTCCCTGTTTTAAGTGCCTGAACGATTTCTTCCATGTTCTCAATCCGGCGATGATTCGGGCCGCAGAGCCAAAGGCAATCGATGTTCGGGTCGGCGACCATTTCCGTAATGCTGCCGTATGCTTGCGCATCGCCGACATTGAGGGACCGCGCGAATTTGGCGGCAGATTTCGCGTGGTCTCCGTTAGGACTCCAGACGCCCAGAATATCCGCATCGCGCACCGCCACCCACGACTGAATGTGAAACCTCGTTATGAATCCACTGCCAACAAACCCGACACCCAATCTCTTCCCATTACCCATGTCTTCTCCTGTACCCCCTTTCCGCCAGTGACGTACCCTGCCGTTATCGACCAGCAACCGCGACTGTCTCCGAATTGCGAATCTCGTTCAGTATCCGCGTGAGTCGCTCTACCACGTCGGGCCTGTCCTGGTAGAGGTTCGTTGTCTCGGACGGGTCGTCCGCCAGGTTGTAAAGTTGTCCCGCAGGGCCACCTTCCACCTGCTCGACGATGGCCGGCTGTGTGAACCCGCCTGAACCGAGTCCTTCAATCAGCTTCCAGTCGCCGTCGCGGATCGCGAACATGCCGCGCGAGGAATGATGAACTACTGGACTGCGTTGCTCCTGGGGTTGACCCCGCAGGGTAGGGAGGATGGACTCACTGTCGACGCCGTCCTTCAGGCTTGACTCCACGCCGACCGCGTCGGCGAGAGTGGCGTACAGGTCCGTCAGCGTTGTGATATATGCACTCTGTGTATCAGGCTCGATCTGTCCTGGCCAGGAAACAATCATCGGCACCCGGTGCCCGCCCTCATAAATATCGGCCTTCTGGCCGCGCAAATACAGGTTAGCGCGGTGTCCCCACTTGGCAATTTGTTCCTGAGACCAACGGGCGCCGTTATCCGATGCGAAAACGACGATGGTTCGGTCAGCGACCCCGGTCTCACGGAGCGCGCTCATGATCCGACCGACGGTATCGTCGACCTGGGCAACGAAGTCGCCGTAATATCCGGCATCGCTTCGGCCGATGAACTCAGGCGTGGGCAGCCACGGGGTGTGTGGCGCTGCTAATGCCACGTAGAGGAAAAACGGTTTGTCGCCACCTGATTTTACCTGCTCCCGGATAAATGCTACCGAGTGTTCGGTGATCTCCGGCAGCACCAGTTCGTGGGCAAAGCCGCGCGCGATCGGCCCCGCACGCCAAAACCCCTCGCCGCCATCACGTCGTCTCTCGCTGTCACCGATTTCGTCGCCGTCGAAAGACGTGAATACCCGGTCGTCTTCCAGGAAGGTGTATGGCGGCATGTCGAGCGATGCAGGGATGCCGAAGAAATAGTCGAAACCGACATCATTGGGGCCGGGGCTAAGCGGTTTCGAGTAATCCGTGACCTCATCAGCACCGAGGCCCAGGTGCCATTTGCCTATGACTGCCGTCGCATAGCCCTTCTCGCGGAGCATCGAGGCGATCGTTGACCGGGTTGGATCGATCAGGAGCGGTGAATAGCCCTTCAAAACACCGTCCTTCAGGCTGGTCCGCCAGGCGTAACGCCCGGTCAGCAGCCCGTAACGGGTCGGGGTGCAGACGGCTGACGGGGAATGGGCATCGGTAAAGCGCATTCCCGAGGCTGCGAGTGAATCCAGGCTGGGCGTAGATATTTTACCAGTTGTATTATAAACTCCGATGTCCCCGATGCCCATGTCGTCGGCCAGGATGAGCACAATATTCGGAGACGCTTCTGCGGTTGGACCTTCTACTTGTGAACACGATGCACAAACACCGAACAGCAGCAGTCCGAAGAAGAATTTGGGACGACTCAGATGGGTCAAGCCGGGGATTCGAGAATCGGGGTTGCTCATCGCATAACCTGTTCCATTAAAATTCCACATTCTTGCTACCGGTAGCAAAATGGTGTAATTTTGCCGGGTACTATAAAAAAAACTCCAAATTCCACTTGGTCGGGGGATCTAAAGTGAACAAGCTAATTACGCACAACACTGCACGATACGCTGGTGCATTGCTACTTACAGTCGCAATTGCAATGCCCTTGTTGGCACCGGGCACAGTGCTTGCTCAAAGTGATGATGACGCAGCACCGATTGAAGAAATTGTCGTCAGCGGTGTCCGGCAAAGCCTTGACAGCGCTGCTCTGATCAAACGCAATTCCGATGCCATTGTCGATGCGATTACCGCAGAAGACATTGGCGTGTTCTCGGACAACAATATCGGTGAAGCGCTGTCGCGCATCCCCGGCGTTGCGCTCGAACGCTCGGAAGGCGAGGGATACAGAGTCTCAATTCGGGGTCTCGGCCCACGTTTCGTTCGCACCACATTAAATGGCCGCACGGCGTTGTCCAGTCCGGGCGGTGAAAATGGCAGGGATGCCCGTGGTTTTTCATTCAATATCATTCCATCGGAAGTTATTAACAAGGCACAGGTCAACAAGAGCTTCCGGGCTATCGATATTGAAGGCGGCATTGGCGGTACCGTCAATCTTGAAACCGTCCGGTCGCTGGATTTTGCCGCAAATCAAGAGCAAGATTTTTACCTGTCCGGCGCGCTTCGCTCGACCTACAACGATCTGAGCGAGGACACCAATCCGCGCGGCTCGGTCTTTGCCAACTACAAGGTGTCCGATCAATTCGGTTTTTTCCTGTCAGGCGTATTCGACACGGCGGACCGTGTACAAGACAGCACCGAGTCCCAGGATTTGGATATCGAGAGATTCGACCTGGCGGCGGGAACCCTCGTGAACGGCGTGGTGCTGACCGAAGAGACCCGCTACAATGCCGCTTTGTTCGACGGGGTGAGGAATTTCAATAGAAACAGGGAACGTGACCGTCTGACCTTTACTGGTGGTTTCCAGTGGCAGCCTTCGGACAACCTGGATGTCAACTTTGACTGGACGCATGGCACCTTGGACGAAACACGGAACGATTACCGCTCATGGCTGCGCGTCGAGGATGTCGTTGATCGGCAGGCCGACACCGTGACGAGCATGATCATAGATTTTGCGGACGCGAGCGACAATAGCGATGGCACTATCCTGTTCTTTGAATTTGAAGGGTTCTCGGGCAGGAAAGGTCTCGATGTCGCGCACCTCACGCAAACCATCGATGAGACCATCGACGTGGGTGGCATCAACCTGGCCTGGAGTAACGATACCTGGACCGTCACCGGCGACCTCGGTTATGCCGCCCAGGACAAGGTCACCGACCAAAGGCGTGTCACTGTCGGGGAAAACCGCAATGACGGAAGGTTCGACGACGGGTTTAACGGCAGCTTCGATATCAGGAGCGGTTTCCCGATTGTCACGCTTACCGATACCATGGGCGTCCCCTATGACCCCACCAGTACAGAGGACATAAATTATCTCGAGGACCGGATAAGTTTGTATCTTGAAGACAACCAGGAAGTCAATTTCAGGCTCGACTTTAGCAAGTCGTTTGATAACCAGATCGGCATTCTCGATACGCTGAAATTTGGACTCAGTTACCGTGACAAGGATCTGACCCGCGAGGAATTTCGCACCAACGGCAGCAACAGGGACAGAGATGAAAATGGCGACAGGATCTGGGAGGACATCCCCATCGAACCCATTGGCATAATACAGGTTACGGGGTTCTTAGACGACGTCAGCATTCCCGGCTTCTATAACTCGTATATGGTTCCCGATTTTTATGCATGGCAGGCTGCTGATCCCAGGGGAACGTTTGCGAATGATCCGTACGATGGAGCTGCGCGGATAAATAGGGAATACGATGTGAGCGAAGAGATTGTAGCCTTGTATGTGCAGTTCGATTTTTCAAACGTCAATGCCAGGATTCCTTATCGTGGAAACGTCGGCGTTCGTTATGTTGAGACCGAACAGACCTCGTCCGGAATAGTGGGCGACCAAATAGGCAGCAACGTGATCATCTATGAACCCAATTTCGTGGTCAATCGTCAATATGATGATGTGCTGCCCAGCCTCAATGTCGCGTTCGATCTGACCGACGAATGGGTTCTGCGCTTCGCCGCGAGCAGGGCCCTGTCAAGGCCAGACCCGATTGATTTGCAGATTGGACTCGATCTGGATATCGAAGACCTGGATGGAAAATCAGGAAACCCCGATCTCGAACCATACAACACCGACAACTTCGATTTGATATTGGAGTGGTATCCGGAATTCGGCGGCTCCTATGCCATCGGAACCTTCTACAAGAAACTGGACAGCTGGATCACCACTGGCGAGGAAACGGTTTCGATAGATCTCGGGGAAGATCTTGGCGGCATAGAGGATTTCGATATTGATCGCCCGGTCAATACCGAAGGCGGTACGATCAACGGTCTGGAATTTGCGTTCCATATTCCGTTTGATGTCTTCAGTGAAACGATGCGCGGATTTGGGCTCCAGGGCAGTTACACCTATATCGATGCGGAAATGGACAGTATCAGTCCCAACACCAACGAACCCATTGCCCTGCCGGGCACCTCCGAGAACAGTGCCAACCTCGTCGCCTATTTTGAACGAGGACGCTTTGGCGCCCGCATGGCCTATACCTACCGGGAAGACTTCCTGCACCAGGAGGGTGCTGAGGGATTTGTCGAGTTCACCGAGGGTACAGAATTCCTCGACCTGAACCTGGACTGGAGGTTCAACGATCAGTGGCGGCTTCGCTTCACTGCAAACAACCTGACGGATGAACAACGATACCGGTATTTCGTACGCCCGCACCTGATGTCCGACATCAGGAATGACGGCCGGACGTACATAATCGAGCTGCGCGGTAATTTTGCTAATAATTAAATCTGTCCGTATCGTTCGATAGCCAAAAGGGGCGGCACGTGACGTGCCGCCCTTTTTCCTTGACTGGGTGAACAACGAACTTCATCGGGAGATCACAATGTCAACACGCAGGACCTTTCTGAAGCAGGCAGCGGGTGCATCGCTGGCCGTGTCGGCCATGTCGAGCAGCGCGGCCAGTTACGCAAAAATCCTCGGCGCCAACGACCGCATTAATGTCGTTGTCATGGGCGTAGGAGGCCGGGGTTCGGTCCTGACGCAGGATTTCGCAAACGCGAGCGGTGTCGTCGTTACGGATCTTTGCGATCCGGATTACCGAAGATGCGACGAGGCCAACGCGGTACTTGCGGAGAACGGCTTTGCGAAAGCGCGTGTTCATTCCGATATTCGCAAGGCCCTCGAATCCTCAGATACCGACTTGATCGTAATTGCAGCACCCGACCACTGGCACACGCCCGGCGCAATACTGGGACTGCAGGCCGGCAAACATGTTTACGTCGAAAAACCATTGAGTTATTCACCGGCCGAGGGTGAGCTCATCATCAAAGCGCAGAAGAAGGCCGGCAAAGTCGTGCAGGTCGGCACTCAGCAACGTTCATCGCTCGAGACCCTGGAACTGATCGAGCGCATAAGAAACGGTGAACTGGGCGATATCTACAAGGTTTACACGTGGTATGCAAACCGACGCGACACCATAGGCAACGGCAAGGTCGTGCCTGCGCCGGACTGGCTGGACTGGGATCTCTGGCAGGGCCCTGCGCCGCGCCGGGAGTACCAGGACAATGTCGTGCATTACAACTGGCACTGGTTCTGGAACTGGGGAACCGGCGAGACTTGCAATAACGCCATGCACGAAGTGGATGTCGCACGTTGGGCCATTGGCGGCGACTTCCCTGACAAGGTTGAAGCCCGAGGCGCCAGGCTGTTCCACACAGACGATGACTGGGAGATGTACGACACCATGGAAGCTACCTTCCATTACGGTGATGTTCGTATCGAGTGGGAAGGGAACAGTTGCAACAGGGTGCCGCATCACGGCAAAGGCAGAGGAACCCTGCTTTACGGAACCAATGGTTCGGCCTTCGTCGACCGCAACGGTTTTGAGATTTATGATTTGAATGGAAAACTGGTGCATGAAGCTCAAGCCGAGGCAGCCAGTGCGACAACGGATACGCGCGGGGGCGGGCCGCTGAATACCCTGCACATCGACAATTTCCTCGGCGTGGTTCGTGGCACGGTTTCCGAACAGCATGCACCCGTGCTCGAAGGCCACAAGAGCACGTTGATGTGCCACCTGGCTAATATGGCTTACCGCACCGGAGAGACGCTGGAGTGCGATCCGTCGAATGGACGGCCGGTCAACGAGGCGGCGGACAAGCTCTGGAGTCGCGAATACGAGCCCGGCTGGGAACCGACTGTATAGCGCAATTGCAAGGACTTTACAGGGTAAAACCCGAGCGCCTGAACGGCAGTTCGCGAATTCGTGTCCCGGATGCCGCAAATATCGCATTGGCGATCGCCGGTGCCACCGGTGCGAACGGCGGTTCGCCAAGACCCGTAGGCGAATTGTCGCTCTGGATGAAGTGACACTCGACTTCCGGTGCCTTGTCAATGCGCAGCATCGGGTGAGCATGGAAGTTGGTCTGTTGCGCTGAACCTCCGGCGATCGTTGTCTCCAGCTGCGTTGTGCTGAGCCCATCCATCACGGCGCCTTCCACCTGGTTCTTTGCACCACTCAGGTTCAGGATCGGACCCACGTCCACGGCGGAATACACCTTGTCCAGCGTGAAACGATCTCAGTCTATCGAAACTTCGGCAACGTGAGCAGCGTATCCCCGGTGATCGAAGTGAAACGCTATGCCCAGACCGCGATTATTCTCCATCTCGCGTCCCCAGCCCGCCGCCTCTGCAGCCACTCGCAGGGTGCCTGAGCCGCGCTCGCTATCCAGTTGCGGTTTGCCGAAGGACTGCGATAACAGGTCGAGGCGAAATTCAAGCGGGTCGCGCCCGGCCGCCAGCGCGACTTCGTCGAAGAAGCTTTGGTAGGCGAAGCAATACGCCGAGTGCCCGGGCGAGCGCCACGGTCCTGTCGGCACATGGGTTTCAATGATGGACTGTCGAAGCCGGAAGTTGGGCACAAGTCCCGCCGGGTAATGATTGGCGGACAGCCTGGCTCCCGAAACCGTCTTGCCGCCCATGCCCAAGGTAATGAAATGGTGATCGAAGGCGATCATGCGGCCTTCATCACTCAGGCCGGCTTTGAAGTGGTGCCAGCCCGCGGGACGGTAAAAATCGTGGGCCATATCATCTTCGCGAGTCCAGAGCAGTTGCACCGGCCGGCCGGTTTCTCGCGCGATCCACGCGGCTTCGACCGCAAAGTCGAGCCGTGATCGACGACCGAACGCACCACCGATGCGCACCTGGTTGACGTGAATCCGGCCTTCGGGAATGCCCAGCGTTTGCGAGATCAGCTTCCTTTGTGTCTGCGGGTTTTGCGAGGGCGCCCACAGCTCCAGCTTGCCGGACTCGTGCAGCAGGGCGGTGCAGTTCATCGGTTCCATGGTCGCATGCGCAACGAAAGGGTAGTGGTAGCTGGCTTCGACGATTGTCACAGACCTGTCGAATGTGGCGTCCACGTCGCCATCATGGCGCAGTGTCTCACCGGGTTCCGCCGCCAGCGTTTTTGCCTGCTCTGCGTACCCTTCGGAAGAATCCGCATGTGTGGTTTCCCAGTCCACCTCCAAAGCTTCACGGGCGCTATTGGCCTCCCAGAAAGTCTCGGCAACAATGGCGACACCGGGCTGCAGGCCGCTGTACTCATCGGTGCCGGGCACGATAAAGGCGTGCGTTACGCCAGGTAGCGAGCGAACATGTTCGAGGTTTGCACTGCGTGCTTTGCCACCGAAGACCGGGCATTTCTGGTAGACCGCGTACAACATACCGTCGAGCCGGATATCGCTGCCGTATATCGGCTGCCCCGTGAGTATCTTCGGATTGTCGACGCCGGGCACGAAAGTACCCAGCAGCTTGAATTCGGAGGGGCGACTCTTCAACTTGAGTTCGGAGACCTCGGGCGCCGGAAGCGTCGCCGCAGTTTCCAGCAGGCTCGCGTAGGCTTTGGTCCGACCGCTTGGCTCGTGCGTGATAATGCTGCTTGCAGCGGAACATTCGGAAGTCGGTACGTCCCATTCTTTTGCGGCGGCACCCATCAACAAGGTCAAGGCGCCTGTGCCGGCGATGCGCAGATCGTCCCATCCATCTGGTGTGCCGCGGCTGCCGCCCAGGGCCTGGCGGCCATATCGGTCGTCTGCCGGTGCCTGCTCGACGTGCACGTCTTTCCAGTCAACCTCGAGGCATTCCGCGACCACCATCGGGAAGGCGGTCTTCACGCCCTGTCCCGCGTCCGGGTTCTTGCTAACGATGGTGATTGTTCCGTCGGGGTCGATGCGCACGTACAGGTTGGGTTTCCATGTTTCCCGAGCTGTCTTGCCGGTATTCGAGTTGCCGCAGGATCCAACGCCGATTAACAGGGCACCGGAGGCCAGCAACGTGGTTTTCAGGAATGCGCGGCGGTCCATGTTGCCGCGATCATCACGTCGTTGGGCATTCATACGTCACCTCCTTCCTCAGCCGCGTATTGCGCAGCGCGCTTGATCGCCTTGCGAATGCGAATATAGGTCCCGCAGCGGCACAAGTTGCCTGACATGGCTCGGTCAATATCCGCGTCGTCCGGTTTCGGATTCTGCTCCAGTAACGCCGCGGCGGCCAGGATCTGACCGCCCTGGCAGTAGCCACATTGCGGGACGTCTTCATCGTTCCAGGCTTTCTGGACCGGGTGGTTGCCATCGGCGGACAGCCCTTCGATCGTGGTGATTTCCCGGTCGGCCATCGTTGTGGCGGGCATCAGGCAGGATCGCGTCGGTGCGCCATCAACCAGTACCGTGCACGCGCCGCAAACGCCAATGCCACAACTGTACTTGGTACCGGTCAAGTTCAGTTTATCTCGCAAGGCCCAGAGCAGCGGCATGTTGGGAGCAACATCTAGCGTGTGCTCTGTTCCATTGATCTTCAGAGTGACCTGGGGCATGTCAATTCTCCTTTTATCCGTCGGTGGCCCGGATGCTGTCACGGGCTTGCTGAATACGTTCTTCCAGGCGGTTCATATTGAATTTAGTATCGCTGTCGTACCACCGGGTGAACCTGCCGTGTTCGGCTTGGTCGAGAGCATGTCGTGTGGCGTCGAGACTGTTTGCAGCCGTATCAAGCAGATCAACAGTACTCTCCCCGGCCCCGGATTCAAGCGTCATGAATGCACGGGTCACCGCATTGAGCGTCTCGTTGAGGTGCAGCATGAACTTGGCGTGTACGAGCAGGTTGTCGTTGAAAAAAACACGTCTGGACGGAGGCAAGGCTTCGAACAACTGGTCGCCTCTCGCGACGACCTGTTTTAGTTTGGCAATTGACGCTTCAGTACCTTTTACAATCGCCTCGAGTTGATCGTCTGTTCCGGTGTCTTGCGGCACGATGCGAAAATATTCGCCGGCAATTGGCGCAAAGGCCGCCAGGTCCCGGAGCGGGTCGGGCACATAGCCTTTCGCAAAGTGGGCGGTAAGCTGTTCGATGGCGCGCGCGTATCGCATGTCCTGGAATATGTATTGCCGCGGGAATCCGGTCAGGTCGGGGCGTTTCTGTTGCCAGTACGAATCGAAATAGTCGCGGTACAGATTGGCGATATCGCTAGCGTGTTCAGCGCCAAAATACTGCGTACAGAACGCCTGCATGAAATTGTCGGTATCGTATTCCTGGAAATCCCACATCATTGCCGCATTGGCGCTCAGCGTCATTACGAACTCGCGTATGTTGCCGGCATTGACGACGGAAAATTCGAGAGGCCGCTCGTTTTTGCCGTTAACGTAGCGGAAGTTTCGTTCCATTTTCCATGGCCCTTCTCCTTGGGCGAGATGTGACCCGCTCGATGTGAACTGGAAGTTCATGTAATAGCCGATTGGTCGATCCTCCGGCACGTCCATATTTCTCAGATCGGCGGCTGGAAAGTGATCGCGTCGAGCCGCAACGAAGTTCCAGATGAGTGTCGGGTCCGATGGCGGGCGGAGATGTCCTGCCGCGAAGAGCACGGACTTTTCGGCGTACAGCGTAGTCCGCATCGGCGGAAAAGCGTCTCCCGTTACTTCTTTCAGAAGTCTGACCTGTTCGTTCATCATCTGCTCGATGACGGCACCGCGTTCAGCATCGGTTTCGGGAGAGTCTTCGTAAAAGGCCCAGAACTGAATATCGCGGTTGCCGCGAAAGCCGATGAGCCAGATGACGTCCATGCCTTCCTTGACGCTGGTCTCGATATGGTAGCGCCAGAAACTCCTTAGAGCGTCGATGTTATTGATCGAGGTGCGCGGCGATTCCCGATTGCGGATCTTGTTCCAATAACTGTCCCAATCGCGCATCGACGAACCGAACGCAAAGATGTGATGGCCGGTTATGACGAGACCCCGGTCTCGGGCGGCCCGTGCTTCACGTCCGGCAGTGAACGGTTGATCGAACGCGTCACTGTCCATGAGCCGTCCTTCGAGTGTATTCATCTTCAGACGCAACATGGTCTCGAGAAACGCTTCGTAATTTTCGGGCGCGCGATCTTGCCAAGGCGAGAAAAGGTCACGATCATTCGGGAACCAGGCTCGCCATTTCACGTACGGTTCCGCGAATACGATTCTGGTATCAATAGGGATGTCGACGGAGCTCAAACGATCGTGCTCCCACGAGGCCCAGAACCACAGGGGCGGGATGTTGAGGAACTCGCGGGAGAACGTGTATATGGCGTAGATCGTCCCGCGCATGTCGGCACCTTGCAGGACTATGTGGGGCACACCTTCAACGTTTTTCACGGTTACCAGGTGTGCCTCGGAGCCGCGCAAGGACGCGTCGCGGAACTCCGCCGTCAGACTGCCGGTACCACTGACGACGATTGCGCTTTGACCTGCCGTGTCTGGCAGGGAATTCACAATCGGTGACGGGACACCCAGCACGAGTTCGAGATCCCGTTGCAGGTCTCTGACCGCGCGGTGGACCGGGTCTGGCGCCGCAGGGTCGATGAGAATGGGCACACCGGGTTGGAGAGCTACGATTTCATCCGTTGCAGCGGTGCAACCCCAACTGGTGATCGCAAACATTATCGCGGCGCACACGAGTAGTCTGTGTGTCGCGCGGTTCTCCAATTACGAAAGTCCCAGGTACCTGATCTGCTCCGGAGTTGCACCGGGGAAGTCGGTAAGGGGAACGTTACCGATATAGCCCACGTCCTTTCGACCTGCCTCGGTTGTGTAGAAACCGCACAGCGTCAGCCAGCGAAAGCGATTGAAGAACGCCGCTGCCTGTCGGAACTCTGGTCGGGCATCGGGTTGGTGATGGATGTCTTCGCAGATCGCGATCTTCTGGCTTTCTTCCAAACTATGAAAAGCCGTGCCGAAGCGCTTGTCCGACTCGGTATTCAGCCACACCAGTCCGCCGCGGACAGTCTGCAAGTCACGTTCCTGGTCGGGGTAGGGTGCACTAACCCATTCGTTAATGAACTCCGGGACACCGACGGCGCGGGCAGATGGCGAGACATCGTCTTCCGGCAGAATGACATCGCAAAGCGCCGTCACCGTTTTCATTTCCGCGTTCGTCAGGATGGCATCCCACGGCACTACCGGATTGACGAGGTCGGGGTCCGTCATCGATCGCGCCGACTTCTCCGCTGGTACATTTTCGGATCCGTAACCCAGCAGCGGGCCGGCCGCTACCCCGGCCATGACCAGCTTCACGGCTTCGCGGCGCGCGATCACGATTGTTGCTATATTCGATTTGTTCATTTCTGCCTCATATGTTTCCCTTTCTCAGTTCCTGCGCCAGGTAGTCGCAGCTGCGCCAGGCAATTGCCATGATGGACAAAGTCGGGTTTTTGTCCGCATTGGACGCGAAACAACCGCCGTCGGTCACGAACAGGTTCTTTACGTCCCAGCTCTGGCAGTACTGGTTGAGCACCGATTTTTCCGAGTCCGCGCCCATGCAGGTGGTGCCCACTTCGTGGATGACCTGGCCGGGCTTCCTGATTGCCCTGCTACCGTCGTTGCCGTGGAATTCGGAAGTGACCGTGCCGCCCATGGTCTCGATGATATCCTTGAAGGTGCGGTGCATGTGGGCGGCCTGCTTGAGTTCGTGCTCCGACCACTTCCAGTGGAAGCGCAGCACCGGGATCCCGTACTCGTCGACCGTGTCGGGGTCGATATCGCAGTAGCTGTTGGCGTTGGGGATCATCTCCCCGCGGCCCGCAAATCCCATGAAGGAGCCGTAGTAACGCCTGGCCTCTTCTTTCAGCTTCCTGCCGAAGGTGCCGCCGGTCAACCCCGGTACCCGCCCGAACGTGCCGGGTCCGGGCATTCTCTGACCGCCGCTGAACTCGATGTGGTAACCACGTGCGAAATCCAGCTCGCCAGCCACCTGCTCCTGGTACTGCCACCATGGCATGTACAGGTGTAGCCCGGTGTTGCCGTCCTCGTTGGCGCGCGGCAGGTTTTCCAGCGCGGGAATCTGGCCGCGCAGGTCTGCACCCACCGTGTCCATCAGGTATTTGCCGACCAGTCCGCTGTTGTTGGCGAGGCCATC
>Ga0114950_10002612_pt1 | contig 13832 bp, 8 predicted proteins | sample N075metaG_FD_83503 | JGI IMG/M metagenome (GOLD analysis project Ga0114950, IMG submission 83503) | Deep subsurface microbial communities from Kermadec Trench to uncover new lineages of life (NeLLi) - N075 metaG | ecosystem: Environmental > Aquatic > Marine > Ocean trench > Sediment | place...
GATGCGCATCGTTGCGTTGGCGGTCGCCATGTTCCGCATGTCGGCCATGGTTCGACGCTGCCATCCCCGGTCGCGCGCCTCGACGAGCTGCTCGGGGTCACATGCGGTAACAGAGACAACAAGGACGCACGCCCAAACGGCGCCTACGAGTCTGGTGTTCATGGGGCCTCCTGTTCGGGTCGTCGCGTTTGACTCGGATCTCTCAGCAGGTCAACGAGCGGCGCACGTCGGTGCCGCCGTGAGGATTCATACCGCCAAACGGGTTGGCGACGCAATACCTGTCTTCGACGCTCACCCCGCGCAGCGGGGGGCGGTCAAGCTCCTGATGGAGAGCTGATTCCGCCCGGCGTCAACGTGAGAGCTATTCGCTTGACACGACCGTTCTGAGGCTCGCGGTTCGATGAAGTGGGCCCTCCAGGATTCGAACCTGGGACCGACCGGTTATGAGCCGGCGGCTCTAACCAGACTGAGCTAAGGGCCCTAACAGGATGCTGACGAACTCCCGGGAGTTTGTCAGCGCCCCGTTAGATCCTTCGGCTTCTTGGTGAGCTGCTTGGCGCGCGACGGCTGGCGCAACTTGCGCAACGCCTTGGCCTCGATCTGCCGGATGCGCTCGCGGGTCAGCGCGAAGCGGCCACCGACGTTCTCGAGGGTATGTTCCTCACCGTCCTCTATACCGTACCGCAGCCGCAGCACTTCCTTCTCGCGGCCGGCCAACGAGTCGAGCACGTGGTGCGTCTGTCGCCTGAGGTTGACGTCGACCATATTCTCGAGCGCCGACCGGGCGGCGCCGTCTTCGATGAAGTCGGCGAGGCGAGAGCCCGTGTCGTTGCCCACCGGCGTCTCCAGCGAGACGGGCTCCTGGGCGACACGCAGGATGCGGCTGACCTCCTGCGGGGCCAAGCCCATTTCTTCGGCGATCTCTTCCGGCTTCGGCTCACGGCCCCGTTCCTGCACCAGCCGTCGAGAAATCCTCATCACGTGGTTGATGTTCTCGATCATGTGTACCGGCACCCGGATCGTGCGACCCTGGTCGGCGATGGCGCGGGTGATCGCCTGGCGGATCCACCAGGTGGCATAGGTGGAAAACTTGTAACCGCGCCGATAGTCGAACTTCTCGACCGCGCGCATCAGGCCGATGTTCCCCTCCTGGATCAGGTCAAGAAACTGCAGGCCGCGGTTGGTGTAGCGTTTGGCGACCGAGACAACGAGGCGGAGGTTCGCCTCCACCAGCTCTTGTTTGGCTGCGCCGGCCTCGAGCTCGCCGGCCTCGACCTCCTGCAGCGCCCGCTTCAGGTTGCGCGCCGGCAGGTCGTAGCGGTCTTCGATTGCGGCCAGCTCGCTGCGCAGCTCCTGGATGCGGGCGCGGGCCGCCGTCGAACCCTCTGCCACGAGCAGCTCGCGACGTTCGAGGCGGATGGCGCTCTCGATCAGCCGAAAGCGCCCTACCGCCTCCTGCAGCTCGCCGGCAAGCGTGTTCCGCACTTCCTCGTGTAGACCCAACCCATCGAGAATCTCGCGGACGCGATCCCAGCGCCGCCGTTGCTCGAGGGCCAGCTCTTCGGTAGCGGGAACCTGCTCGCCGAGCGACGAGAGCAACTCGCGGCCCTCCCGCAGCAATCTGGCGAGCCGTCTCAAATCCGCAGCGATGCGTAGGAACTCCGCCGCCCGACGGCCGAGCGCCTCGGCTTCGATGTCGCTACAGTCAACGATGCGGCGCAACTCGGCCGGGTCAGCGGCGACGGCGCTGACCCGGCCGAGCACCAGGCGCAATGCCAACGGGGTGGCGTACAGCGCCCGCACCGAACGCTCGCGCCCGGCTTCCATCATCTGTGCCAGCTCGACTTCACCCTCGCGGTCCAGGAGCGGGTGGGTCCCCATCTCGCGCAGGTACATGCGCACCGGGTCGGTGGTCTTGTCCACCGCACCGGAACGGATGGCACGGGCGACCTCGTCTTTGTGCGCCCGCTCAGCGACGTCGTCAACAACGTCTGTGGGGTTATCAAGCGCCAGCGGTTCGTCGGACAGCAGAATGCCGGCAGCGGCGATCCTCTCCAGCAGCGCGGAGATCTCCTCCGGCGCCGTGATCTCGGCCGGCAGCATGTCGTTGACCTCGTCATAGAGGAGGAACCCCTTCCTCCGACCGAGGTCGATCAACGTACCGATCTCTGAAAACCGTTTCTCCAGTTCCACTACATCCCCAGGGAAGTTGCTGCTAAGTCGAACCGATTCGCCGTGCCAGCGACACCTTTTCCTCGTTCAGCTTGCCGAAGCGCTCATGATCTCCGGCCTCGATCGCCTCATGTATTTCCTTGCTCATCTCACGTAGCTTGCGCCGCAGGCTGTCGTCGTAGATGCCGAGCGCACAGTTGCGGGCCGCATCCCAGTCCACCGGCATACTCTCCTCGAGCCGCAGGCGTGACATCAATGCGCCGGCGCCCTTCTGTTCGACCCGCGCCAGCAGGTTGCCGGTGTCGACCGTCACCCCATCGACGTCGCAGGCGGCGGCGGCTTCCATCAACGCCCGCACGCGCCGGTCCCGGATGGCGTCGCGAGCGCAGATCTCCTCCAACTTTTCACGCCACTCGGGGTGCTCGAGCACGGCGCGCAACAAGTCGCGCTCGGACAAGGGTACCTGGTTGAGGTCGGTCTTCCACGAGGGGTCGTCGCCCTCCTGGTGCGGCGCCTCGCCCGGTGAGGCAGCGTAGCTCTGCCGCCGTCGCGCCTTCGCTTGAACGTCGGCCGCCGCCTCTTCCACGAGGCGAGCCTCGATCTGCAGGCGCTCGGCCAGCCGACCGATCCACTCGGCGCGCTCGACCCGGTCGGAGATCGTCACGACGAACTCCAGCAACGACGAAAGCGCCTCGGCTTTGCCGCGCGGCGTGCCGAGGTCGGCGCGCTCCCCGGCCCTCCGGATCATGAACTCCAGGCCCGAATCCGACTCCCGGAGCAGGGCGCGGAAACCCTCGACACCCTCGGCCCGCAGGAGTGAATCCGGATCGTGCTCGGCCGCAAGACGCACCACGTTCACCTGAAACCCCTGCCCCAGAAAGATGCCGACGGTGCGCTCGGCGGCCGCTTGGCCGGCTGCGTCACCGTCGAATCCAATAACGGCTTTTCGCGTGAAGCGCCCCAGCAGGCGGGCGTGGTCCTCCGTGAAGGCCGTGCCCAGTGGCGCCACCGCATTCCGCAAACCATATTGGGCGCAGGCGACGAGGTCAAAGTTTCCCTCTACGAGCAGCGCGAAGCCCGTGGCACCGATCGCTTCGCGCGCCTCGAACAGGCCGTAGAGCGTTCGGCTCTTGGTGAACGTCGGCGTTTCGGGCGAGTTCAGGTATTTGGGCTCGCCCTTGTCGATGACCCGGCCGCCGAACCCGATCGTCCGCCCACGGAGGTCGCGAAACGGGAACACGATGCGGTCGCGGAGCCGGTCGTAGGTTCCGCTGCCGGTATCCCGGCGCTTGACCAGGCCGGCGACCTCCAGTTCGCGCTCCTCGAAACCCGCGGCCATCAGATGCTGCTGCGCAGCCTCCCATGCGTCGGGGGCGAAGCCGAGGCCGAAGTGGACCACGATGTCGTCCTCGAAGCCGCGCTCGAGCAGAAACTCGCGCGCCCGCGCGCCGTCGGCGCCACGAAGCTGGTCCCGATAGAATGCATCGGCGGCGGCAAGCACCGCGATGACACGGCTCTTGTCGACGTCCGAGCGCCCGGGTTGCCGGCTGCGCACCACGTCGTCAGGGATCGGCACACTGCCGCGCTCCGCCAGCGAGCGCACCGCCTCGGTGAACCCCATCGCCTCCTGGTCCATCGTGAAACGGAAGATGTCGCCGCCGACGCCGCAGCCGAAGCAATGCCACAGGCCCTCTTCGTTGACCGTGAACGAGGGCGTTTTCTCGGCGTGGAACGGGCACAGGCCGACCCACCGGGTACCCCGGCGCTTGAGCTCGACCACTTCACCGATGATCTGGAGCGGGTCGACACTGCGTCGAACTTCATCGATGAAACTTCGCGGGTAGGCCATGACCCTTGTACTACCCCGCCGGGGCGCGCCAAGCAAGTATGTTTTTGCCCCCCGATCAGGCGCGAGCGGGCCGGCCGACACAGGCATGACCGCCGGGCGGGATGCCGCCGGGCTAGCCCGCCAACCGGCGGACCTGCCGGCGAGAAACGATCAGGCGCTTGCCGTGCACGCTGACCTCGACGGTGGCCTCGGCGCCGGCGCCACCCGCCCAATCGCGCGCCACCTGGCCGCGCAGGTTGAGCGGCATGACGACCACCGGCTGGCCGCGCTGGAGTGGCGCCGTCGGGTCGTCATCGTCGGTGTGCGGGGTGTCACCCATGGCGCCGCCCACCGTGCCGGCGGCACCCGCCGCCATGTCGGCGCGATCGATCAATTCTTCTACGGCCCGCGCCGAAGCATCGACGACAGCATCGAGGTCCCGGCGAGCGGCGGCATCCGCGCCTCCGACCTTCGCTGCCCAGCCGGCGCGACGATCCTGGGCGCTACGCGACCTGCGGCTTTCATCGAGCTCGTCGGCCAAGGCGGCGAGCATCTTGTCGCCGTCGGCCCGGAGCCGCCCGAGCGCCGCCTCGATCGCTACCCTACCCTCGTCGGCAAGCGACTCGCGCAGGCCGAGGAGTTGGCGATTGAGCACTTCGTACCGCCCGTGCGCCTGCGCCAGCCGATCTTGCTCTTCCTGCACGCCTTCGCGATCGGCGGCGAGGGCTTCAGCCTCCCCCTCGACGCTGCGTATCAACGAATCGAGCTCCACCGCGTCGATGTCGATCAAACCGCGGGCGCGCTCGACCAGCGCCGCGTCCAGGCCCAGCGTCTCGGCGATGTCGAAGGCGTTGCTACGACCGGGACGGCCGATGCGCAGCTTGAAGGTCGGCCGCAGCGTCTCGCTATCGAACTCCATCGCCGCATTGACGGTGTCCTCGGAAGCGTGGGCGAAGGCTTTGAGGGCATCGTGATGGGTCGAGGCGATCGTTGTCGCCCCGAGCCCGGCGAGATGCTCGAGAACCGCGATCCCCAGGGCAGCGCCTTCCGCCGGATCGGTACCGGTACCAAGCTCATCGAGCAGCACGAGGCTGCCCAGCGGCGCGTCGTCCAGGAAACCCTTGATCCGCGTCAGGTGGGCCGCAAATGTGCTCAGGCTGGCGACGATGCTCTGCTCATCTCCGATGTCGGCGTGCACCCGCGGCCGGCAGCTCAGGCGCGCCGTCGCGGCCGGCAACGGCAACCCACACTGCGCCATCAGCGTGAACAGGCCGACCGTCTTGAGGACAACGGTCTTGCCGCCGGTGTTCGGCCCGGTGATCACCAGAGCGCGGGTGGCGGCATCGATGTCCAGGTCCAGCGGCACCGGCTGCGCCTGCTCCTCCTCCCGGGCCGCATCAATCGGCTGATCAGCGCCGGCCGCCGCATCGAGCGCGCCCCGGGGGGCCGTCGACATCACGCCCGGAATCAGCAGCGGATGGCGCGCCCCGCGCAGCGACAGATCGCCATCCGTGAAGGTCGGCCGCACGGCGTCCATGAGCTCCGCGAACCGCGCTATGGCCTGCCGAACATCGAGAACGACAATGGCGTGCTCCGTCGCCGCCAGCGCGCCGGCCGCGGCCCGCACGTGGCCGCTCAGATCGGCCAGAAGGCGCTGAACCTCCCGCCGCTCGGCGAGATCGGCCTCGACCACGGCGTTCTGCTGGTCGACGGATTCGAGCGGTTCGACGTACAGCGTCTGGCCCGACGACGAGCTGTCGTGCACGACGCCGGGAAGAGCAGCGCGGCGTCCGGCGCGAACCGGCACGACGTAACGACCGCCGCGCTGGGTGACGAGGCGGTCACGCAACACTCCCTCGAGGCGGTCGCCCTTGACCATCTGCTCGAGCGACGCCAGGAGGTTGGCCCGCATCGTGCCCTTCTTGCGGCGTAATGCCGCGAGCTCCGGCGACGCCGAGTCGCGCACCTCGCCGTCCTTGTCGAACACCTTCTCGATCTGAGAGATCAACGGCCCCAGATCGGGAATCGTTGCCGCCACCGCAGACAAGCGTGGCGACTCGTCGAGCCCGGCAAGGCGCCGGCGTACATCGCTCCCCACCTGCGCGGTGCGATACACGGCAACCATGTCGTCGAAATCCAACACCGTTCCCACCACCGACGAACCGCGCAAAACCGCCTCGAGGGGGCGTGCCGGCGCCAACGAGAGCGCCCCGCCGCCCGCCATGAAGGTCCGAAATTCCTCGATCTCGGCGTGCCGCTCCTCGATCTCCCGCCGATCGGCGAGGGGGCACGTCTTCTCGAGGCGTTCCTTTCCCATGGGTGTTTGCGCCCACCCGGCAAGCGCCTGCACGAGGAGCGGGAAATCAAGGGCTTCGAGCGTCGCCTCCCCGGCGATGCCGCTCACGACCCTGTCTCCGGGGCCCCGACGTTGTCCCCGTTGTCCCCCGGCCTCATGTCCCGGCGCCGGCGTTGATCACGTGCGCCAGGTAGCCGGCCCCGAAGCCGTTGTCGATGTTGACCACGGAGACGCCCGGCGCGCAGCTATTGAGCATGGCGAGAAGCGCCGCCAAGCCGCCGTACGACGCGCCGTAACCGACCGAAGTCGGCACCGCGATCACCGGAACTCGCACCAGGCCCCCGACGACGCTGGGAAGAGCGCCGTCCATCCCGGCGACCACGACGATGGCGCGGGCACTGTCAAGCTCCTCGCGCACGGCCAGCAGTCGCTGCAGGCCCGCAACTCCCACGTCCCAATGACGCACGACCTCGCTGCCGAGCGTCGTGGCTGTGAACGCCGCTTCGGCGGCAACCCGTATGTCCGACGTGCCGGCGCACAACACGGCGACACAGCCGCTCGGCGGCGGCGACTCGCCGAGCGCCATGGCGCCCGCCTCGTCGTCGAAATGCGCCTCCGGGAACGTGCACGCGAGATGCTCGCGGCCCTCGCGGGACAGCCGGGTTACGAGAACCGGCGTCGAGCTCTCGGCCAGACCGGCGACGATCTCGGCAAGCTGGCCGGGCTCTTTGCCAGCCCCGAACACCACTTCCGGATGTCCCGTGCGCAGGGCCCGATGCGTATCGAGCTTGGCGAAGCCCAGGTCCCGGAACGGCAGGCGGCGAAGATCCTCCACCGCATCCTCAACCGAGGTATCGCCGCGCGCAACCGCCGAGAGCAACACCTGGAGCCGGTCGGAATTCATGCCGCTGTGCGGTTACCGTTCGACATTGGTGGCAGCCCCAAAGGCCAACAGCGCGCCCACCAGGCCCGCGGCCACCCCCGAGCCGATGAGCGTGGCGAACAAGAACACGTCGAAGAAGTGCAGATCGATCAACGACACCAGCGGCCCGCCGCCGGCCGTGACGAACGCCACGCCGACCTTGTAGATCCCATACAACGCAACGAGCGCCAACAGGCTGCCGAGCAACCCTTGGATCGCACCTTCGGCGAGAAAACGGCCACGAACGACGCTCTCCGTGGCGCCGACCAGCCGCAGCACGACGATCTCCCGCCGGCGGGAGACAACGAGCACGCGGATCACGTTGGCCGTCGTGATGATCGCCGCCAGCAACACGGCGCCGCCGAGCATGGCGCCGACGAAACGCAGCGCGTTGACCCCGAGCTCGAGTCGACGGATCACCTGCAGGTCGTACTGCGCGGCGTCAACCCCCGACATCGTTCCCCAGCGCTGCGACAGCGCGACCAGCGCCTCTTCGCTACGCGACCCCTCGCTCACCGTGATGACGAAGGACGCCGGCAGCGGGTTGTCGTCGAGAAACGAGAGCAGATCGCCGAGCTCCTGGAAATCCTCCCTGAACTGCGCCGCCGCATCGGCGGCGCTCATGAACCGGAAGCTCTCCACCTCCGGGCTCGCCCGAATCGCGGCGGCGATCGCCTGCTGCTGCGAGGTGGTCATGTCGGACTCGAGGAAGATCTGCACGTGGCCACGCTCGCGCCAGCGCTCGAGCACCGCGTTGAGGTTGTCCGACACCAACAGAAATCCGCCGAGCACCACGAGCGACACCCCGATAATCATGATCGCCGGCGCCGCCGTACGCCGGTGCCCGATCAGGCCGCGCACCGCCTCGCCGAAGCACAGCCGCAGATAGCGGTCGAGGCGCATCATCGGGACACCTTGCGCGCCGCCGTCAGCGTGCGCAGCAGGCCGGCCTCGAGGATCAACGTACGCCGTCGCATCGCCGCGATCAGGTCGGGATCGTGGGTCGCCACCAACACGGTGGTACCGCGCCGGTTGATCGCACGGAAGATGCGCATGATCTCGATGGCGCGGTCGGGATCGAGGTTTCCGGTCGGCTCGTCGGCGAGCAGAAGCTGCGGCGCCGTCATCAGCGCCCGGGAGATGGCGACACGTTGCTGCTCGCCGCCGGAGATCTGCGGCGGAAAAAGCTGGGCCCGGTCGTCGACGCCGACGAGGCGTAAGAGCTCGTTGGCGCGCCGCTGGCTCTCGGTGTACGACAGGCCGACCACCCTACCGACGAGGGCGACATTGTCGAATACGGTGCGGTCGTCGATGAGCTTGAAGTCCTGGAACACGAGCCCGAGACGGCGCCGGAAATGCGGCACCTTGCGGCGCGCCATGGTGGCGAGGTTCCGACCGGCAACGATGAGCTGGCCGCTGCTCGGCAACTCGGCGCGATACAGCAGGCGCATGAGCGTCGTCTTGCCGGCGCCGCTGGCCCCGGTGAGAAAGACGAACTCGCCCTCGTCGATCTGCACGCTGATGTCGCGCAGCGCCGTGATCGCGCCGTAACGCTTGGTGACGTGGAAGCAGCGGATCATTGCTCGAGCCGGGCGCGGAGCAGCTTCCGGGCCGTATCAGGGTTCGCCTTCCCGCCGGTCGCGCGCATCACCTGCCCCATCAAGAATCCGAACACTTGCTCCCGCCCGCCACGAAACGCCTCGACCTCCTCGCGATGAGCGTCGATGATCTCGTCGACGACCGGCGCCAACTCCGCGCTCGTCGAGATCTGCTGGAGGCCCTCCTCGGCGATGATAGCCGCCGCCGTGCCTCCCGTCTCGGCCATACGGTCCAATATCTTTCCCGCCACCCCCACGGCGACGGCGCCGCTGCGCACTGCTTCCAGCAGCCCGGCAAGCGTCTCGGCGGGCACCGGAAAAGAAGCGCCCTCACGGCTGTGGGCGTTGAGCCAGCGGCCGATCTCGTTGCGTACCCAGTTGTTCGCTTCGCTCACCGATGCCCCGGTCCCGATCAAGGCCTCGAAGTAGTCGGCGCGGGCGCGATCCTCCACCAGAACGGCGGCGTCCTCGGGCGAAACGCCGAAGTCCGCCGTGAAGCGGTCCAAGCGGGCGAGCGGCAGCTCGCGGATGTCGGCGGCGGCGGCCGCCACGGTGGCCTCGTCCAGGACGATCGGCACAAGGTCGGGCTCGGGAAAATACCGATAGTCGCGCGCGTCCTCCTTGGCGCGCATCGAAACCGTGGTGCCGGTGCGCTCGTCGAACAGCCGGGTGCTCTGGGTGAGCGGCTCCCCGGCAGCCAGCAGGGCGCCCTGACGCTCGATCTCGAAACGCAGCGCCTGGCGTAAGAATCGGAAGGAGTTGAGGTTTTTGAGCTCGGTCTTCGGGTTGAGATGCGCCGCGCCACGCCGCCGCAGCGAAATGTTGGCGTCGCAACGCAAGGAGCCTTCGTCCATATTGGCGTCGGTCACGCCAACGTACAGCAAGGTGGTTCGCACGCCCGAAAGAAAGGCGTTGGCCTCCTCCACCGAGCGTAGGTCTGGCTCCGAGACGATTTCGATGAGCGGCACACCGCAGCGATTCAGGTCGACGTAGCTGCTGGTCGCCGATCGCGGCATGCCCTCGTGGATCGACTTGCCGGCGTCTTCTTCGAGATGGAGGCGCAACAGCCGGACCTCGGCGCGGCGGCCCTCGCAGTCGAACGCAAACACTCCGCGGCCGGCGATCGGCTGATCGTACTGCGAGATCTGATAGCCCTTCGGCAGGTCGGGATAGAAGTAATTCTTGCGGGCGAATCGGCTACGCAGATTGATCTCGCAGCCGAGCGCCAGCGCGGCGCGGACGGCAAGCTCGACGGCCCGCTGGTTGAGGACAGGCAACGCCCCCGGCATGCCGAGGCACACCGGGCAGGTGCGACTGTTCGGCGCTCCACCGAATGCGTTGGCGCAGCCACAGAACAGCTTGGTTTCGGTCTGTAGCTGCACATGGATTTCGAGGCCGACAATGGTCTCGAATCGCTCCGCGCTCGGCATCCAGTGTCCTGCTCGGCCTACAGATCGGTCAGATAAGGATTCACCTTGGGCTGCGCGGTCCCTTCCTTGGGAGGCTCGACCTTCGCCGGGGTGGTCTCGGGGGCCTTGGTGGCCCGGTTGCGGCTCGCGGTGCTGCGCTCGCGCTGGCTGTCGGCGCCGCGTGAGGTCTTTTTCTTGGCCCCGTCACCGCGCGAGGTCGACTTTGTCGTCCTGGTCGTGCGTTCGCCCGACCGTGACCGGCGCCGCCGGGGTTCGCCATCACCGTCCGTTGCACCGCTACGGGCGCTCCGCCGCCGCGTCGTCTTGGCGCCACCGTCGGTCTTCGCCTCGGTACCGCCTTCTGCGGCCTTGGCGCCGTCACGCGCCCCGCGACCGCGGCCGCGGCCACCACGGCGCGAACCTCGACGCCGACGCCCACCGCGCTCGCTCGCTTCGGAGCCTTCGTCCGCGCCGGCGGCCTGTTCCGACGCCGCCGCCGCGGTGGCTGCGGCGGGCGCGTCCTTGGTCGTCGTCTGGCGCTGGCGCCTGCGGCGCCGGCGCGCCGGTTCTTCGGCGCCCTCCTCCTCGCCCTTGGCCGCCTCGAGCGGCGTGATTCCCGTCTCCAGGGGCCCTTCCTGGAGGGCGAAGTCGAGGCGCCGGCGCCCCTTGTCGACCTTGGCGAGCTGCACCTTGACCCTGTCACCGAGGGTGATCACACGACCCGTGTTCTCGCCCTTTAACGTGTGGCGGCGCTCGTCGAACGTGTAGTAGTCATCGTCGAGCGACGAGACGTGCACCAGGCCCTCGACGAAGAAACGGTCGAGCTCGACGAAGAAGCCGTACGCGTGCACGCCGGTGATGAAAGCCTCGAAGGTGTCGCCCACCTTGTCGGCCATGAACTGAACCATCTTCCAGTCGACGTAGCGGCGCTCGGCGTCCTCGGCCGTGCGCTCGCGCTCGGAGCAATCGGCGGCGATGCGGTCGAGGTCGCGCCGCAGCGCCGCGAGGTCGAATTCCTGCTGCTTGGCGCTGCCGCGGTCGGCCTTCAGCAGCCGATGGATCACCAGATCCGGGTAGCGCCGAATCGGCGAGGTGAAATGCGTGTAGCGTTGCGACGCCAGCCCGAAGTGACCGATATTGTCGACTTGATAGCGTGCCTGCTTCATCGTCCGCAGCATCAAGTAGATGATGACGCGCTCACCCGGCTGCCCCTCGAGGTGCTCGACGAGGCGCTGGAAATCCTTCGGCTTCGGCTGCCCGCGACCGCCGAGCCGCAGGCCCAGCCCCCGGATGAAGTCGCGGAACTTCTCGACCTTCTCGGTGTCCGGGCCCTCGTGGGCGCGGTACAGCGAGGGAACATCTTCCCAGGCGAAGTGAGAGGCAACGACCTCGTTGGCCCGGATCATGAACTCTTCGATGAGCCGGTGGGCCTGGTTGCGTTCGGACACGAAGATGTCCTCGACCTCGCCGCGCATATTGATCAGCAGCTCCGGCTCCGGCAGGTCGAAATCGATGCTGCCACGCCGTCCGCGGTACGCGCGCAGCACGCCGCACAGCTCCGACATCAGCCGGAAGTGCTCGACGTGGTCGGCATACTTCTGGGCGAGTTTCTCGTCGGAGCCGTCGAGGATGGCGGCGACCTCTTTGTACGTCATGCGCGCCGCCGAGCGGATCACGCCGTCGTGGAACTCGTAGTTGACGGTCCGCCCGTCGGCGTTGATCTCGATCTCGACCGACTGCACGAGGCGATCGACGCCCGGCTTGAGCGAGCAGATCTCGTTCGACAGCCCCTCCGGCAGCATCGGCACGACGCGATCCGGGAAGTAGACCGAGGTGGCGCGCAACTGCGCCTCCGTGTCGATGGCGGACCCTGCCGGCACGTACGCCGCGACGTCGGCGATGTGGACGGTGAGCTTGAAGTCGCCGTTGGGCAGCTTGTCGACGTGGATGGCGTCGTCGAAGTCCTTGGCGTTCTCGCCGTCGATCGTCACCACGGCAACGTCGCGAAAGTCCGTGCGTCCCTCGATGTCGGCTTCGGAAACCTCGGTAGCGATCTTCTTCGCCTCGGCGATCACCTTGGCCGGAAACGCGTGCGGCAGGTTGAATTCCCGGATAATGACGTCGAGGTCGATGCGCGGATCGTCGGGATCGCCGAGGACCTCGATGATCTTGCCCTCGGGGTTACGACGGCCGTGGTCCTCCGGATAGGAGGTGATCTCGGCGCACACCACCTGGCCGGGCTTGGCGCCGCCGGACTCGTCCTCGGGGATGAAGACCTGGTAGCGAATGCGGGTATCGAGCGGCGCGACGTAGCCGAAACGCGGGCCGCGCTCGAACGTGCCGACCACCTGGCTGCGAGCACGCTGCAGCACGCGAATGACCCGCCCCTCGGTCTTGCCACGGCGCTCCGCCTCACGGCGGGCGACGACGACATCGCCGTGCAGGGCGTTGCCGAGCTTGCGGTGCGGGATGTAGAGGTCGGCCTGCGATGGATCTCGCGGCACGACGAACCCGAAGCCCTTCTCGTGGCAGGTCAGCTTGCCGATGACGAGGTTCATCTTGGCGGGAATGCCGTAGCGGCCGTCCCGCGTCTCGACCAGGCTGCCCGCTCCGACGAGCGCGCCCAGGGCCTTCTCGAGGGCCTTGCGTTGCTTCTTGTCGGCCTCTACGGCGGCGACGAGAGCGTCGAGATCAAGCGGTCGGGGTTCCTTCTCGAGGAACGCGACCAGGCTTTCGGGTTGTGAGAGATCGAATGCAGAGGTGTCTTGTTGTCGGGTGTTCGATGCTTCTTCGGTCATCTAGAAAGTAGTCGGTGGTACGTGGGCCTGGCGGGCGCTAGTCGGAGCCGGTGCGTTGCGGTGACAATCGGGGCCAGTGGATTGCGAGAATCGATTGTCACCCAACGCTTGATGATGCCTGTCAAGGCGGCGGCTTTATGCCGAAGAGCGGTACGCCGAATGGCCTTCCGCGAATGTGAACTTGATGGAACCGTATCACGGGCGATGGCGCCAACAAAGCACCGCGCCGAATCACCGGCGACGACGCCTATGGAGCGCCGCGCCGAATCACGGGCGATCACGCCAGTACAACACCGCACCGACCGCCCACAGGACGAGCGACAGGCCGAAGACCAGCAAGCCGAGGCCGAACGCCACCGGCTCCGCCATGCCGACGCGCGAGAAGAAGTACACGAAAGAGCCCTCGCGAACGCCGAAGCCCGCCATGCTGATCGGCAGCAACGTAATCAATGCCGTGACCGGCACGAGCACCAGAAAGTCGCGCAACGGCACCGTCGCGCCGAGCGCCCGGGCGGCGAAATAGACGGTGAGGATGCGCCCGAACTGGACGAGCAAGGAAGCCGCCAACGCCCCGGCCAGCGCGCCGGGAGACTTTCGGTAGGCGTGCAAGGCATCGTGCAACTTGCCGAGAATCCGGCTCAGCGGGCGCAGCCCGACGGCATCCAAAATTGCGGTGGCCCAGCGCCGCGGCCGCTCGGTGAAGCCGACGACGAGCGCTCCGCTGCTACCCGCCACCAGGAACCAGGCGAGCAACATCGCCGCCGCCGGTAGCTCCGAGGACACCGACTCGGAGGGCACCAGATAGATCC
>Ga0114950_10002617_pt1 | contig 13819 bp, 8 predicted proteins | sample N075metaG_FD_83503 | JGI IMG/M metagenome (GOLD analysis project Ga0114950, IMG submission 83503) | Deep subsurface microbial communities from Kermadec Trench to uncover new lineages of life (NeLLi) - N075 metaG | ecosystem: Environmental > Aquatic > Marine > Ocean trench > Sediment | place...
ACCCACCGTAAAGCGAAATGATGTTGGCGCCGCCGAAATCACCGGCCAGGAGGCCAAATTCCCACTTCGCATCGGTGAAATCCTGCTGATTCGCCTGGGCAAACTCGATTTGCGAGCCGGTCGGCTGCAGGGTTCGCTCCATTTGGGCACGGTCGACCCAGCCTTCAGTGCCCTTTGGACCACGTACCTTGAACCAGTCGGTCCGGCGCATGATGATTTCGACGGTTTCACCCCTGTCGATGACATGGAATATGGGGAAGCCGACGCCGGGCCCCGTATGTAATTCCAGGTAGGGATCGGCCACCGCCACCGTTCGATATTCGCCGGCAGCCTGGGCAACTGCGGTGCTGGCGGCCTGACTCAGCAATAGCAGCAGGATCGCCGCCGCCGACCCTGGAAATCTAGTTAGCCGGGGCGTCGAAGGGATTGTTGTAGTATTGCGCTCCGACATCCAGCCATTCCGCAATCAAGCGTTTCTCCGCGTCAGACATAAATCCACTGTGCATATCCCCCGCGTTGTCAAACCGGCTGAAGAATCGCATGGAAGCATTAGCACCACCGGCACTCATCGAAGGACCCACGTTTACCGGCGCAAGGATGTCATTGCCATCCACATCGACGCCGATCACTTCCATAAAATCAACTAAATTGCCATTTGCGTCAACAGTTTGTTCCAAATCTGTGAACAGCAACTCACGATAGGATTTAAATTGGTCAGGTTCGTCAACTGACAGCCCATCTGTAAGGTCAAGTTGGCCATCCGGAATACGTGCCGCACCTGCGTCATCCACAATCGTGTGACAGTTTGTGCAGTTGTTCGTCAACGGCAATCCTGTCAGCGGATCGAGCACTGGCAGTTGGGTGATCGGGTCGAGGACAGGCCTGCCTGTACCCCACAGCGGATGAATATGCATTTCATAATTGACGACGATTCGGCAGCTGGAAATCCAGGCCTGCGTGATGCAATTCACGGTGGTTGGCGGTGGTGTTGTCAGATCGGTGTAGGCGTACCTGAAACCTGGATCAGCCAGGCGGCCAGCCTTTATTTCGTCCGTCCACAGGTCGGTAAATTCCACATCCATCGAGGGCTCGAGTGAAGAACAGGTACCCGCGGCACAGCTAATCCGGGCACGAACCTCAGCCATCGTTTCACCCACCGTGCCAACGAACAGCGTGTCCACTGTTCCGGAGTTGAATTCGCCGATATTGGCGGCGCCGGCATAGGCCGTCTCGAAAGCTTCATAACGGCCATGCGACAAGCCGCTTTGCCCAATGTGGCAACCATTGCACTCGAGCAGTTGCCCGGGACGCAACTGTATCCAGTTGTGATGCCGTGCCGTGATACGGCGGCCATTGCTATCAAGCACACTGATACTCAGTGCGGTATTGGCCGGCACCTTCATCATGACCGAACCATCTGGCTCGACCATTGCGTAACCGACGATTTCCTTCATTCCCAATGCACGGCTCGGACCGAACGCGGTTCTGTTGATATCAAGGAAATTGTCATCCGGAATAGAAACGGCCTTCACGATCCGCAGGAATCGCGCCGGTCTCATATCGGCTGATGTTGTCAGTGCCGGATTGGCCAGGCTGTCTATGTCGACGACTGCACCACCATCAAAATCGTAGACACTGCGGATCTTCAGCACAGCAGCGCCTTCTATTGCCAGATCAGGATCATTCGCAAACACATTAATGCTATCGAGGATAACGGGCGGCGTTGGCCGTGGGTCTGCGGAGACCACTTCCGTGAAGGTGAACCCTGCCTCAGCAATGACAATCGGCTGCTGAGTGCCATCACGCGGATCGTAAATCCAGATGCCGTAGGTCGGATCCGCCTCTTCATAAAGCGGATTGGCCAGGTTTTCCGTCGTGCACGGGTAGAAGATGATGGTGAGCGGCGGCGGATCATTGGGATCAAGAATGTCCGTCAACCGGCATTGGCTCCAACTGGTAAGCAAGCGCCCGGTGCCATCCTGGATCGGATAGACCGAACTGTATCGACCGCCGGGTGACGGTACGCCGGCTTGTGTCGTCACATTGACGATGGTCGCGCTTTCCTGTGCCGGTCCTGTCATACCGGCGTTGTCCTTCGTCGGTTGCGTATTCTCAAGATAGACTGGCGTGTCAATGGTGATAATATCGCCGCCGCCACTGGTATCTGTAAACGGACGAACCAGGACCATGATGCGGCCATCTTCGAGTTCCCGTGGCTGCAGGAATTGAATGATCTCACCATTAGTACCTGTGTCATGACTGTTCTGGCCGTATAACATCTCCAGGTTTGAACCGTCCGGATTCATCCGATAGAGATTGATCGCGTTATTCGGCCCCGCATGATCCCAGCGGCTAAACACGATTTGTCCGTTCGAGAGCACGGACGGATCCATCTCATGACTTTGGTTGAAAGTGACTTGCTCGATGCTCGAGCCATCCGTGTTCATGACGTGCAGCAGGAACGCCGGCTCATTATTATCTTCATCAAAGGCTTCGAACTGCGGCTTGCCTTCATCGAGCAGAATGGCATTTGACCGCAGCTGGCGCGTCGATGAAAACATGATGCGTCCGTCAGGCAAATAGTGTGGCCCGATATCGTGACCTATTTCGGCTGTCAGGTCCGAAGGTATAAGCCGGCGAAGTGCCTGCGTATCAAAAGCGTATTCCCAGATATTCCAGGTCGGTTGATTCTCATCGTCAATAGCCAGGTTGAGATCAACCGGGGTGCGCATTGCGAATACGACGGCGCTGCCATCGTACGCGATCTCAACATCGCGAATAGCACCAAGACCCTGGGTTATCTCACCGGTTATGTTGACGGCCAGCGAGCTCGGAGAAGCACGATCTTTGAAATAAAGATCGGCGCCAAAATCGAAACTGATCAGCTCCCTTGCATCTGTCTGTGCGAACTCGCCCCGGTCATCGACCGGCAGCGGTGCCTTGATATACGCGATCGGGAAATCCACGATGACGGGGTCCGGCGCCTGGCCGTTACCGATTTGTACGCCCTGGTTAGCGCCGTCACAGGCAGCGATTGCGACAGCTGCGGCAAGCAGCGCAACAATGTGCGCTCCAAGACAATTGGATCCATCCAGTTTGATATGCGACAGCATGCTCGTACCTTTCACCTCTGCAAATCAGGAAAGTGAATCCGTTCGCTTCACCGATTCGTGAATTTGATGCGCACTACTCCATCATTTGACTAACGTGTAATGGTGGACGCGACCGCCCGGAGTTACCGTTAACGCGATCACAAAAAGAGCGCGGCTTGACACCAGCCTAATCAAGCAAAATCAGTAATATAATGTCTCGAAAGGACGACAGTACGCAAAGTTAAATTCCATTTTTAACTAACGAAAAACTTTTCAACAGCACTAGCGTCATTGCGAGCGAGTTCGCTGCGCATTCAAGAAGACCGAGGTCATTGCGTGGAGTGAATCGACGCGGCAGCCCCTTCGAGATCGTAGTTATGTCAGGAGATTACCGCGTCAGGCTCCGCCCTCCTCGCAATGACAATGGTCACACATGTGACCAATGTCACTCTCTGTCTGCCATCACCGACAGGCACGACGCTGTACACAATCAATAGCTTAAGACTCTCGCGGCCAAATATGTGCGCAAGGAACGACAATGACTTGACATATATTGCACCGGAGCTACCCCCGGTAGGGATACTTAACTCGCGGTTTTTACTACAGTTTCAGCCGATTTTCGCAAGCGGAGCTATTACTGGCACAGCAATTGCTTCTATACACCAGAGCACTTGCATTTTGCAGCTCGGGGATTACGGAAATACGTGGATTGTGCGTGTAGTCACGGACTTTTGCTAATCACTTGGGCACAATTTTTTGAAGACGGTCCATCTGTTTGGTCATGCAGCTTGTTCAGGGAAGAACCTCTAACAAAACGGACTTCTGAAAAAGGCACGGTCGCTTGGCGGTACTGCCAGGGACCAGGTGGGCAACACGCCAAGGTATTGCGCCCTCACCTGCCCCTGAGAATTCCGTAAAGACGGCGAAAACTTGTTGTCGGAGAGCATAGGCACACGTTGTTGAATCGTACTGGTCATGAGCAGGATAGTTATGAAAGACAGGACGTGGACAGGAAACAGACATGCCGACGGTCAGGACAGGGTCGGGGGCTTGATTAAATTGCTGACCTTCGGGCTGCTGTGCATTGGCCTGGTAACCACAGCATCTGCCGGACCGCGCGAACAGGCAAGGCGGATTCACGACCGTTTGGCGGGTGTGCCGCCGAATGAAACGGTGTTGTCATCGATGGAGGCGCAGGTCTCCGGGCAGACCGGCGCAGCTATCGATGCTGCTTACCAGGCAATGCAAAACCCCAATTTTTATAACGTGACGCTGAAGAATTTCGCGGCGCCCTGGACGAATCGCGACCAGAACGTGTTCGTTCCGCTTAACGATTACATCGCAACGGTCATCGGCATGATCAGGGACGGCGTAGCGTTCAACACCCTGTTTTCTGCAGACCTGTTGTACATCGGCCCCGGAAGCCTGCCGCCGTACTCGAACAGCAACAATAATCATTACGAGCAGATGGAAAGCCAGGGCGTGGACATGATGACCGGACTGCAAGCGGTTACACAGTCCACATTCAACGGTTTGCCGCCCGCCGCGACCGCCGGTATCTGGACGACACGTGCGGCGGCCGAAGCATTCTTCATCGCTGGAACCAACCGGGCGCAATTTCGCTTCACGATGCTGAACCACCTGTGTAACGACATGGAACAGGTGCATGACGTCAAGCGCACGCCGGATCGCATTCGTCAGGACGTCAGCCGCAGCCCGGGTGGCGACAGCCGGCTGTTCCTGAATAACTGCATCGGTTGCCACAGTGGCATGGACCCGCTGGCAGGCGCGTTCGCGTATTACAACTTCAACGAAACTACCGGCAGCGTCGAGTACACGCCGGGCGTAGTTCAGCCGAAGTATTTCAATAATGATACCAATTTCGAATTCGGCTACCGGACGACAGACGACTCGTGGGCGAATTACTGGCGCAATGGTCAAAACCAGTTCCTCGGCTGGGACACATTGCTACCCGGCAGCGGATTCGGTGCCGCATCGATGGGCCAGGAGCTCGCCAACAGCGATGCGTTTGCAAAGTGCCAGGTCAGGAAAGTATTCAGAGCTGTTTGCCTGAGGGACCCGGAAGATCCTGCTGACCGAAGCCAGGTCGACAACGTGATGGTTCCGTCCTTCAAGGCAGGCTATCAAATGAAGCAGACATTCGCGGAAGCGGCTGTCTATTGCATGGGCCAGTAGGGAGGCTGTGACAATGATCGAAGCAACAGCAATTGCACTGCCCCGACAGTTCGCTGGCCGCATCGCACGTACTTTGCGCCTCATCCTGATCGCCGGACTATCGGGCGCCGTCCTCGTCGCCTGTGGTGGTGGTGCTCCGACGACCGACAACCCGATAACCAGCGTCACGCCGCCATCAACCTACAACGGCCCGCCGCCGCAGACTGCCGATATTCAGTCATTCAAACTGAACGTCTGGGACAACATCCAGGCGTCAAACCGTTGCGGCAGCTGTCACGCTCAGGGTGGCCAGGGTAATGGCTACTTCGCGCGCAACGATGATATCAATCTCGCTTACGTAGCAGCCAACCTGGTTGCAGATCTGGACGTGCCTTCGAATTCGCTGCTCGTCAGCAGGGTGAGCGCGGGTCACAACTGCTGGCTTACCGACGATCTGGCTTGCGCGGATATCATGACCACCTGGATTGAAGGCTGGGCCGGCGAAGCTGCCGGTGGCGGACGTCAGATCACGCTGACGGCTCCAAACCCCGTTGATCCTGGCGACAGCCGGAGCTATGTCAACGCGACGGTTGCCGATTTCGCGACCTTCGTTCACGGTCCGGTCCTGACAACCTATTGCGCCGGTTGCCACAACTCGCAGTCGGCCACCGCTCAGCAGCCGTACTTCGCAGAAGCGGATGCGGCAGTTGCATTTGAGGCCGCCAAGCCGAAGATGGATATCAACGATCCTGCCGCATCACGATTCGTGCTCCGCCTGGGTGATGAGTTCCACAATTGCTGGAGCTCTGACTGTGCCGCCGACGCTGCCGTGATGCAGCAGGCAATCGTCGATTTCGCAAACACGATTCCAATTACACAGATCGATCCGCTGCTCGTGAACAGTAAAGCATTGCGCCTTATCGACGGCACGATCGCCTCTGGCGGTAACCGTTACGAGAATGCGCAGATTGGTCTGTGGGAGTTCAAGACCGGCTCCGGCACGACAGCGTTCGACACCAGTGGTGTTGAACCCGCTATCAACCTGCAACTTATTGGTGACGTCGAATGGTTCGGCGGCTGGGGCATTATGATCAATGATGGCCGTGCGCAGGGCGATACGACCTCAAGTAAGAAACTGCATGACCTGATCAGGGCGACGGGCGAATACTCGATCGAAGCCTGGGTTGTGCCGAATAACGTCACGCAGGAAATGTCTCGCATCGTCACTTACTCTGCTGGTGATGCAGCGCGTAACTTCTCGCTCGAGCAAAACCTTTACGACTATGATTTCAGGCATCGCAGCGACACAACCGGACTGAACGGTATCCCTGCACTGTCGACGCCAGCTGCCGCTGAAGTATTGCAGGCCACACTGCAGCACGTCGTTGCTACTTACGGACCGGTTGCAGGACGCAAAATCTATGTCAATGGCAACCTGGTCACACAACCGGATCCGGTCGCTACCGGCTCGTTGGCCGCCTGGCAGGACACGTTCGCATTCGTACTCGGTAATGAGGCGTCCGGTGATGGTCTGTGGCAGGGCACATTGCGCCTCGTTGCCATCCACAATCGTGAGCTGACTCAGGCACAAATCGTGCAGAACTTCGATGTGGGTGTCGGCGAGAAATTCTACATGCTGTTCGGTATCGAAGACATCATCAATATACCGACCGCGTACATCCTGTTCGAGGTCGCTCAGCTCGACAGCTACAGCTACCTGTTCACCCGACCGCACTTTATTACGCTGGATATCAATCAACAACCGCAGAACATTCCTATCCAGGGCCTGCGTATCGGTATCAATGGTGCTGAGGTTGATAAGAGCCAGAGTTACGCAAACATGGATGACATGCTGGACTACCTGGAGTTTGGTGAGCTCGGACAGCCACTGGGTTCCCTTGGTGCTGTGATACCGCTCGAGAGAGGACCGGCAGGCGACGAGTTTTTCCTGACCTTCGATCTCCTGGGTACGGAAACTTATGTGCGGACCGATGATCCGCCACTGGTGATCATAGAATCCGACTTGCCGCCTGCGCAGCGAATTGGCGTACGCACCTACGATGAGATCAACGCGACAATGAGTGCGGTCACCGATGTCAGCGCTCAGGACCCGGCTGTCGATACCGTGTTCCAAAGTCTCAGGCAATCATTGCCGGCAATCGAGGATCCCGCGGCATTCCTGTCTTCTCACCAGGTCGCTGTCGCGCAGCTTGCGATCGAGTATTGCAATGCGCTGATCGAAAACCGCGGTGCGACCTCGACTGCCCTGTACTTCCCGGGCTTTGATTTCAATGCAGCGCCGCTGACTGCCTTTGGCAATCGCAACGCGCTGATCAGACCACTGGTTGACAGAGTCATGGGTATTGGAATCCAGACCCAGCCGGACGCTGTCGACGTTGAGGGCGAAATCGCTTACAACATTTTTGATCCGGTTACCCTGCGGCCGATCAACCTGATCGACAGGCTGATCGCGGGCGGAACCGATACCCGTTCGATCTCAAAAGGCGCCTGTGCCGCCGTTCTCGGCAGCGCGGTAATGCTGATTCAGTAGACAGATTTGAGAAGAGGCATATCTTATGGCTAAAAAACGTAATTCCAGGCACTGGGATGACCCGCTGTGCCACCCCGACCATGCACGGCCGGTAACACGCCGCGATTTTGTCTCCCAGGGATTTCTGTCCGGATCTGCGTTTGTACTCGGCGGCGGCGTCATGAGCTTGTTCTCCAATCCGCGCGAAGCATTTGCAGCGCTGTCCGGTGACCTTGCACCCTTACTATCCAATCCTTGCAACATTGCGACTGAGGGTGCCGGCAAAATCCCATTCATCGCTTTCGACCTGGCGGGTGGTGCAAATATCGCCGGCTCCAACGTACTTGTTGGAAAGGAAGGTGGTCAAATGGATTTCCTGAATACGTCGGGCTACCAGAAACTTGGACTGCCGGGTGACATGGTTCCCGGTCTGAACGACCCGCTAAGTGGTTTGCCATATGCCAACACCGATTTCGGGCTGGCTTTCCATTCAGACAGCGCGTTCAAACGCGGTCTGGAGGCGAGTATGTCAGCCCTCCGCGCATCACAATTGAACGGTGCAGTTATTCCGGCTCGCTCCGACAACGACACTGGCAATAACCCCCATAACCCCTTGTATGGCATCGCTGCCGCGGGCGCAGATGGCTCCATCCTGACGCTGGCCGGCACTGAGAATAGCGATTCGGGCGGCAACTCGATGATCCCGGCGATGATGATGGATCCGGAACTCCGTCCGACCAAGATTGATCGTCCAAGTGACGTTACCGGGCTTGTGGATACGGGTCAGCTGGTCGGCATCCTGGGTCCGGATGACGCGGTTGCGGTAATGGAATCGATATATCGCATCAGTGCCGACAAGATGGCCAACGTGACGGCCGATGCGGTCGTTAAAGACATGGTCAAGTGCGGCTACCTGAAGTCTGCGGATATCGCCGAGCGATTTGGCGACACGCCGCTGGACCCGACGGACGACCCAATGATCGTCGGGCCAGCCGGCATTTTCACCGCCGCTGAATTTGCTGATGGCGGCCGGGATGGCCGGGAATTTCGCAAGACTGCGTCCATAATGAAGCTGGTCATCAACGGCTTTGCCGGTGCGGCCGTCATCGAGATGGGTGGCTACGACTATCACGGCGGTGCGCGCGCCGAAGGCGAAGTCAAAGACTTCCGCGCCGGCCGCTGCATGGGCGCCTGCATCGAATATGCCGGTCGCATTGGTGTACCGCTGATGATGTACGTATTCAGTGACGGATCGGTTTCGAGTAACGGTGCGATCGACAACTCCACCGAAGGTCGCGGCAAGGGTGAGTGGGTCAGTGACAACTCATCGACAGCGGCCGCGTTCTTCATGGTTTTCAACCCGGCGGGTCCAGCCATACTGCGCACGAGCCCCGGCAAAACTGCCGTCCAGCACCAGCAACTTGGATTCATGGACGCTGGCGCATCGGTGCAGCGGGCTGCGACACCGATGGCGAACAACGTCAACCTTCTCGTCAATGCCGTGATTCTGAATTACATGGCCTTGCATGGCGATGAAGGCATCTTTGCTACGCTGTTCCCGAACCATAGCCTGGGAACTGTCGCGATGCGCGACAGCCTGACGGCGTTCCAGCCGATCGTGAGTGGCATTATCCCTCTCCCTAATCCTACTTAAGTCTTCAACAGCACCAGTGTCATTGCTTCCTCGGGCTTCGCCCTCCTCGCAATGACACTGGCAAGTTCTGACATGGCCTCCACGGCCAGGCCGTTTCTTATAGAATGCCCCGAACTTGCGTCTCGTCGATTCTCTATGCCAGCTGACAACCGTATTGCCGACTTGTTTGCGTGCCCGCGCTGTGACAAAACACCATTGTCCGAAAAGAATGGTGGTTACCGTTGCAGCGCCTGCAAGGTAGATTACGCGTCGGTCGGTGATATTCCCTGGCTGTTCGCTGAACCGGACGCCACTCTTGGTGAGTGGCGCAACCGGCTGCACTTCTCCTTACAGCAACTTTCGAACGAGTCACAACGCATGCAGGCCGAACTCGCTGCCGATAACATCGGTGCGTTGACTCGCAAACGTCTCGAACGCCAGGTATGCGCCGTCGACGAGCACCGCAACATGCTGCGCAAAATTCTTGAGCCGATCGACATGCAGTCGATGCAAGCCAGCCATGAGTCCTACCTCGCACTCAGAACACGCTTGCCGATTGATCAGGGCATACAGACCTATTACGCGAACATCCATCGTGACTGGTGCTGGGGCGACACCGAGAACGAGGCATCAATCAACGAGATCAAGGCGATCGTCAGCGAAGGCGACGGGGATAACCGTGCTCTTGGCGACACGCTGATACTGGGCGCGGGCGCCGGCCGGCTTGCCTACGACATTCACATGCAGCTCGGCACCGAGCGAACGATCGCAATGGATTTCAATCCGCTGCTGGTTTTGGTCGCCAAAAGCGTCATGCAGGGAGATGAGCCGGAACTCTACGAGTTTCCACTTGCGCCGAAGACGCTGGAGGATTTTGCGGTCCTGAGAAAATTATCGGCGCCTGAACCCGTGCGCGAAGATTTTCACCTCGTTTTCGGGGACGCCCTGCGACCGCCGTTCGCGGCGGCCAGTTTCAATACCGTGGTTACTCCGTGGATTATCGATATCGTGAATGAGGCGCTGCCGATTCAGGCCGCGCGCATCAACAGGCTGCTTAAACCACAGGGCCGCTGGATCAATTTCGGTTCGCTCGCGTTCGATCATCCGGTGCGTGCACACCGTTACAGTGCCGAGGAAACCCTGGCGATTGTCCAGGAGGCAGGCTTCGCACCGCCGCATACGCGGGAGCAATCGATTCCGTACATGTGTTCGCCGGCGAGCCGCCACGGCCGCCAGGAAACCGTATTCACCTTCTCCGCGACCAAGACCGGCGATGTAGACGCGCCCGCGAGACACAAGGCACTGCCCGACTGGATCGTCACCGGCAAGGCGCCGGTGCCACTGCTGAAATCATTCAGGAGCCAGGCGCTTTCGACGCAGATTTACTCTTATATTATGTCCCTGATCGACGGCAAACGGACGATTGCCGACATGGCGATGATGCTCGAACAACAAAAGCTGATGACGCACCAGGAAGCTGAGCCCGCCATCCGAACTTTCCTGACCCGTATGTACGACGACTCCCAGCGTAACTCAGGGTTTTAGGGTAACTGGTTGAGATAATCGCTAAATGTCCGAGATATCTGGAGGATGTCCGCAAGATTGAAATAACTTATCTGTTTGATTTACTATTCCGCCTCAAAAGGCACAGTCAGTTTCATTCCCGGAACATGAATGCCGCCTCGCCGCTGTCCTCGTTCGACTGTGCCAAATTTTTCTGCAAAAATCGCCGGCAATTCCCACCCATCCTTTGTGGAAAGCCAAAGACGCAACAGATGTCGCTTGCGGTCCAACTCAGGATAATCTTCATAGCCCGTACGCGCATGTAGGATCTGATGGTTGTGGGCGAAATTCATGTCCCCCTGCTGCCATTCGTAATCCAGACGAAATTCCTCGCTGCCTGCGAGGTCATCCAACAAATCCAGTGCTTCAATTTGTTGATCGGTCAGACGTGGTACATAGTCCCGATGCTGTGCCGCATTGATAAAAACGCGATCATGAATGGTTAAAAGTCGGTGTTTGTAATGGTGGAAAATTTCTATTTCATAAGTGTCTTGCTTTCCATCCGGTACTTCACCCTTCCGATCCACTACGAAGGGCGATGACAGTACCTTAGCCAGATCAGGTCGGCGTCTTGCAATCTCGTTAAAGATCGCAACCGAGCTTGCGAGCGAGAACACGCCACCGGACTTCGCTTTCTGCAGACAAAGCAATCCTACCAAATCCGAGCCGTCCGTGTGATAAAGCTGGCGGTAGCTGGTGCCGTAGATTCTCGTTTGTGGGTTCGTGTGATCAAATCCAATGTCTTTCACATGGCCCAGAATATGACCCTTCTGATTTTGCGGCACAGGTTCGCCAAGCCATGATCCGATCCCCACGTAGGCTCGGATAATTTCTTCACGATTGAGATCCTGAACCGGCATGCCGTGAAACACTACGAAGCCGCGCCCATAGAGAAGCTCCTGGTAGGTCGTTTGCAACACCTGCGCCAGGCGCGGCAAATGAAAGCATTCAGGAATGAGTTCCAGAATTGGAATTCTGTTGTCGATACTTCGCTGGACTGCCTTCTTGATTTCTGAAATGTGGCTCTTCGTAAGATTGATATGCCAATCCTCGGAGTTTCTTATGTTCGGGCCGCGCCAGTTCGCAGGCCCCTCATAGCTCGCTGGTGCATTACTGTGAACCATGATCTTGTCCTACATGAGTCTAATTGTCGTGACCATAAGGGAAATCTAGGTATGTTGTACAATTCTATTTTGTAAGCAAAATAGTCCATTTCCGCATATCATGCATTAATATCAATGCACTTCAAATACAAACATCTGCATATATTTCGGTCGGTTATGATTCATGGTAGCGCCACCAGCGCGGCCGTGGACGTTAACATGACCCAATCGGCTGTAAGCCGTACATTGAAGGAATTTGAGGCCATTGTCGGCTTCCGTTTGTTTGATCGTGAGCGCACGGGCCTCCGCCCGACTCGTGAGGCCCAGCAACTATTCAAGGATGTAAAGCGCGCCTATGCCGCATTCGCCGATGTGAATCAAACCGCGAAATCCATCCTGAACAAAGAGGCGGGACAATTACGTATCGCAGCCCTGGCGGTTTATGTGGATGGATTTGTCTCGCGCAGCCTACCCAGATTTATGGCCAAATTCCCGGGAATTAATATTCAGCTGATTGCAGCGGCAAAGCCGGAAATCGAAAAACTCGTGGCGATCGAACAGGTAGACTTGGGCATCACGACATTGCCAGCGACCTCCGCTCTGATTACCGTTCGCAGTTCCATCAAGCGCAGTGCCGTATGTATTTTTCCTAAAGACCATATCCTGAGAAAAAAAAGGAAAATTACCCTGTCCGACCTTTTGGACCACGAACTCATCCATCAATTTAAGGGCGCCCCTTTGCGCACTTTGATAGACACTAAATTCAACGAACAGGAACTCGAACCAACAATTCGCGTGGAAATAGAATCCCAGCGCGCGATCGTTAATATTGTCTGCGCAGGTGGAGGAATTGGTGTCGTCGACCCGGACATTGTCTCAGACCAGGACCGAAATCAAATATGCTGCCGCCCACTTACGCCATCCCTTGAATGGTCACTTGCATTGGTTAGCGCCAAGAGAGTAACGCCATCGCAAATCGCAGCTGCATTCCTAGATTGGATGTATGACCTGCGCCCTCAAAACTCCTCCAGATTTCAATAGAGTTTGTCAGGATGCGAAAGTCTCCCCGGTCGCCATTTGATCCTCGATCTTTGCTTCATTTTCCACATCCCCCACTCTAACGTTAGAGTTTAGATGTTGCAGCGACCGGTTGAATCCACAATCAAGACAGACTAAGGAGATGCTTTTAGGTCGGACTATGTCTGGGCGCTCAGGTCCGGGCATCTACACCTAGTCATCAGCCGGTTCGGACGCCGGCGCACCTATCTTTTTGATAAAAAACACGAGGATTTTTGCCGATTCGGTGGCGCTGGCATTCCTCGACACCGTGTGGATGTCACTGGGCGACTCGTAAAATGTCTGCCCGGCAACGAGTGTCTGCGGCTCACCGCCTGCAACCTGCATTACGACTGTGCCCTCGAGAACATAAACGAACGTATGCGCGTTGTGACGATGACTGGCCGAGGCCACGCCGGGCGGATACTCGACTTCGAGGACAACGGCCTCGCGCCCTTCGATATCCGGCAGATCCGTCTGGAACAGGGTGGTTGCAACGGATTGCTGCGCCGAGCTGGTTGCTGACAAAATCGCAAGCAGTATGATCGCTGGAATTCTAAATTTTTTCACAATGGTTCTCCATTGCCTGTAGAAAAATATGTACTGGCTGCGACGCCGGGACCAGTCCGACTAGGCATCCTGAAGCATCCGTTCCTGCATGCGCCGG
>Ga0114950_10002618_pt1 | contig 13818 bp, 14 predicted proteins | sample N075metaG_FD_83503 | JGI IMG/M metagenome (GOLD analysis project Ga0114950, IMG submission 83503) | Deep subsurface microbial communities from Kermadec Trench to uncover new lineages of life (NeLLi) - N075 metaG | ecosystem: Environmental > Aquatic > Marine > Ocean trench > Sediment | place...
CCGCTTCCAACCTGTCGATCTTCGGCTTCGTGCTGGCGACGTCGTGGGGAGCCGACGCACGTATGGACCTGTGGTTCTTCCTCTAGGAGCGGCGCTAGCAGCGGCGATCAGAGCGAGCCGCGGTGGCCCAGCCGGATCCGGTGGGAGAGGTCCGTCAGCTCGACCAGGGCCTCGTGGGCCTCTTCGGCCTTGCCGTCCCGGGCAGCGTTCACGGCGGTCCGGGCGACGGGAATGAAATCCGTATAACCCACATTCTCGGCGTCCCGGGCGAGACTCTCGGCCAACTCGACCAGGCTGACCATGTCCCCTTGGCTCTCGGCGTCCTGAAGATGGTCGATGCGTTCGGCCAGCTGAATGACGAATTCGTCGATGGCCACGGTCTTGGCCGGGTCATCCGTGTGGACCGAGTAGATGGGCATGAGTCGGTCGGGAGGCGCCATGCACGCGCGTATCGGATCAAGCGGCATTGGACTGAACGCCTGCCAGGATTTGTGCCCGCTCACTTTTCGAGCGCGCTCACTTGCACAGGCGTGAAGCCTGGGAGAGCCTTCCGCCATGCAATGCTTCGCATGTGCAGCCGAAATCAAGCTCGCCGCCGGAGAAAGGATCGGATTCCGTGATAGCTGCGAGGGTTGCGGCGTCGACCTGCACGTTTGTCGCAATTGCGCCCACCACGACCCGTCCGCCTACAACGAGTGCCGCGAGAGCAGCGCCGAACGGGTGGCTGACCGGGATCGTGGGAACCGCTGCGACTACTTCCGGCCCGCGCCGAGCACTGCGACCGCCGGTAGGGCCGGGGACCCCACGGCCAAGGCGCTCGCGGATCTGGACTCGGTCTTCAAGAAGTGATCGCGCCCTGCGTCCTGATGTCGGCCGACATCAGGGGGCACAGGCCGGCTTTCGAGCCGAAGGGCGCGAGCGAGGGGATCTGGCCTCGTCCGACTCGCCTCAAGCACCCGCGTCGCTGCTCCGATAGCAGGAGGGAGCATGACGCCGTTGGTGGCACCTTCGGAGGATGAGATGTCCACGTGCGCGGTTCTGGTGATTTGTAATGGTGGTTTCGAGGGCATGCAGCACGAGCTCTCGAACGAGGAGACCATCATTGGTCGCAGCCCGACCACCGACATCACGCTGCTCGATGAGAGTATCAGTCGGGAGCACGTCATCGTGTCTCGGGACCCGGATACGGACGAGTACACGCTCGAAGATCTCCAGTCCACCAACGGAAGCAAGGTCAACGGCAAGCGGGTCCGCAATGCGACGCTCGTGGACGGCGACGAGATCGAGGTCGGCAAGACGAAGTTCAAGTTCATCTTGAATCCGTCCTGACCCGCCGCGGCCCGCGCCGCTACAGCCTGCGGTGCTCGAGCGCCGGCAGCCTCCGGCGGATCCGCTGGAGATCGTCCAGATCGCAGTCCGCCACGATCACACCCGGCCGGTCGGCCGCTTGGGCCAGCACCAGGCCCCAGGGATCGATGATCATCGAGCGACCGTAGCTGACGCGCTTCGCGCTGTGACGCCCACACTGGGCCGGGGCGACGACGAAGGCCTGGTTCTCGATGGCGCGTGCGCGGAGCAGGACCTGCCAGTGGTCCTTGCCGGTCTGCGGAGCGAAAGCAGAGGGAACACACACGACCGTCATGCCCCGATCGAGCATGGAGCGGTACAGCTCCGGAAACCGGACGTCGTAGCAGACGCTGAGACCCACTCCGCCGAACGGCGTCTTCGCCACCACGACTTCGTCTCCAGGTGCGACGGTCAGCGACTCGGTGAAGCGAGCGCCCTCGCCGAGATCGACGTCAAAAAGGTGGATCTTGCGATAGACCGCTTCGATCTCGCCGTCGGGTCTCACCAGCACGCTGGTGTTGTGAACGCGATCGCTAGCGTCCACGATCTCCGGAAAGGTCCCGCCCAGCAGCCACACGCCATGGCTGTGGGCAAGCTCCCGGACGGTGCTGACGATCTCGCCGTCCAGGCTCTGAGCGCATGAAATCGGCAGTCCTTCGTGGCGCAGATAGGCGAAGCACTCGGGCAGGGCGATGAACTCCGCACCGCGCTCGGCCGCCTCGGCCACCCGTTTGCGAGCTGCCTGGAGGTTCGCCTCCAGGTCTTCCGTGGAAGTGAGTTGGATCGCGGCGATTCGCATCCGGAAAGAATAGCGGCAGGGGTGGCAACGCCTCGGGCGTCCGCGGCTAGCGGAATTCGGAGGGGTTGACCCCGGTGCGGCGAATGACGTCGTAGAAGTCCTTGCGGTCTTTCTTTGCCAGACGCGCCGCGCGACTGATGTTGCCGCCGCAGCGCAGCAGCAGGCCGGTCACGTAGCGCGTCTCGAAGGCACGCTTGGCTTCCTTGAACGACGGGACCTCGTCCGCGTCCGCGGCCAGCATCAGAGCCTCCGCAGAGATCGCGCCGTTTCCAGCCAACCGGATCGACTGCCGCACCCGCTCGGCCAGCTCCCGTACGTTGGCCGACCAGTTCTCGGCGACGAGCGCGTTTCGCGCATCGGAAGTGAATCCGACAGGTGCGACGCCCTCTTCGTTCGCATACAGACGCAGGAAATGTGCGGCCAGAGGCAGGATGTCTTCGCGTCGATCGGCCAACGCCAGGATCCCGATCACATGATGCGGCGGGTCGCCGAAGATCGAGCGTTCAGGAGCGTTCGCGGCCGTCGCGATGATTCGCGCCCGAAGCGGATTGGCGGCGCCGTCCCCCTCACGCTGGTAGGAGCCTTCGGCCACGGCTCGGGCCAGGCGGACGACCAGGGCCGGGGGCAAAGTGTCGATGCCATCGATGACCAGCGTTCCGCCCGCAGCTCGACCGAGTCCACCGGCGAATTCCTCGGGAAGCGTCGGATATGCCGAGGCGGAACAGCCAAAGAGTTCGCGGGCCAGCAGGTTCTCGTTGACCGATGAACACGAGACGACGACAAAGGGGCCGGCGTTGCGTCCGCTCCAGGCGTGAATCGCCCGGGCTACGTGATTCTTGCCGCATCCTTCGGGACCGTGAACGACCACCGGGCGATCGGATCGCGCGACGGCCATCGCCTGATCGACCACCCCCTGGGTTGTTCGACCCGCTCCCACGACGCGATCGCTGCGCCGACGTCCCGAAGGACGGTCGATCGTGGGAGCTTCACCCCCCTCACGCTGGACACCCACCTCGCTCATGCCGCCTCCCCAAAAACGCCCTTCGAGCAGAAGGGCCTGGACCTCCCAAAGCTATTGGGATCCTGGGGGTGTTGTCAATCAAATTGCGGGTTTAACACCGCCCGCGAACCCACCCGAAGGCTTCGAAGCGACCGCCGGATCGTCAGTCGCCCCAATAGCGATCGATGCTTGCGTGAAGGGCGGTTGACGGGCTCGCAGGGACCGTGATACTCGGCTCCGGGGGATGGATACCGGCACCCACCAGCGTCAAGGCGGGGCGGAAGGCGAGGCCCTGAGCCCGTTCCGGAGCCGCGAATCCGGGCGGATACGGAGACCCGTTCGCCCGCTTCCCGAGGCCTTGATCGATCAGATCGCGGCGGGTGAGGTGGTCGAGCGGCCGGCTTCGGTGGTGAAGGAGCTGGTCGAGAACGCTCTGGACGCGGGGGCTTCCCGACTGCGCGTCGAAATCCGATCGGGTGGGCGCGACTGGATCGCCGTGACCGACGACGGCTGGGGAATGTCGCCGGAGGACGCCAGGCTGGCGCTCCGACGGCACGCGACCAGCAAGATCGTTTGCAGGGAGGATCTCGCCGCCATCGGCAGCTATGGCTTCCGCGGAGAGGCCCTGCCGGCGATCGCATCGGTTTCGAAGCTGCGGCTGCGCTCACGCCCGGCCGAAGCCGATGATGCGTTCGAGATCCATGTCGACGGCGGCCAGATCACCCAAGAGCGAGCGGCGGCGGGACCGGTTGGCACACGGATCGAGGTGGCCGACTTGTTCGCCAACGTGCCGGCGCGGCGCAAGTTCCTCAAGACGGTCAACACCGAGTGGGGCCACATCGCCGACTGGTTGGCGCGCGCCGCACTCGCACTGCCCAGCGTGCAATTCGAGATTCAGCGCGACGAAAAGCAGGTCCTCGTCTGGCCGGCCTCGAGCCGTGTCCTCGATCGAGTTGCCGCTGTATTGGGCGAAGCCGACGCCGCCTCGTTCGTTCGGGTCGAGCGCAGCGAAGGAGCGGCGTCGGTCACGGGCTTCGTTTCGCGACCGGACCGTCACCGGCGAAGCATGGGCGGCATCCACCTCTACGTGAATCAGCGACCGGTTCGCGACCGGCTGATCCAGCATGCCCTGGTCGAGATCTACCGGGACATTCTCCCGCGCGGGCGCTTTCCTTCTGCCGTCCTGTTCATCGACATCCCACTCGACGCCGTCGACGTGAACGTGCACCCGGCCAAATGGGAGGTGCGCTTCGCCGATCCGCAGTGGGTGCATCGACTGGTGCGGCACGCAGTGCGCGATGCGATCGGTGCGCGTCAGTGGATGGGTCACTCATCGAGCACGACGACGGCGGGGCAGGGTTCGGCCGGCTTCCGGTCCGAGAGCGTACGGGAAGGGGAGGGCGACTGGGGGTTCGCCGGCCGCAGCACGGACTCTAATTCCGCAGCGCCCGCCGCGACGAATGATCTGCCGGGCTTCGCAGCCGAGACCGGCGAGCTTCGTGCGGGAACCCGGCTCCGATTCGGCGATCTGAAGCTCCTCGGCCAGTTCCAGGCCACTTATCTCGTGCTCGAAACCAAGGACCGCCTGCTTTTGGTCGATCAGCACGCGGCCCACGAGCGCGTGCTCTACGAGCGACTGCGGGCGGACTGGAGCCAGGGTGTCGTCGAGCGCCAACAGCTGTTGGTGCCGATCCCCGTTTCGCTGGAACCGGCGGCGATCCGAGCGCTGGGCGATGCGACCGAGTCACTCGCAAAACTCGGCTTCGAGCTCGAACGCTTTGGCGACGATGCCATGGTGGTGCGCAGTATTCCGGCGCTTCTGGCCGAACGCGATCCGGTGTTGCTGGTGCGTGATCTGGCCGACGAACTGGCGGAGGCCGGCGCGGCTGCGGATCTGACGCGCAAAGGCGCGCGCGTCCTCGAAGCCGCCGATCGTCTATTCGCCAATCTCGCCTGCCGCAGCGCCCGCCGAAAGGGCGACGTGCTGGCTGAAGCGGAGCAGCGGGCGTTGCTCGACGCTTTGGATGCGATCCCCTGGGCCCCGACCTGTCCTCACGGCCGCCCGGTGGCCGTTCCCTTCGAGCTGGCGGAGATCGAACGTCGCTTCGCCCGGCGTTAGCCAGCGCCGCTGCCGTGCCGGAGCGGCGCTGCCGGGTTCCGATAAGCTCCGGCCGCCATGACTTGCTCGAATTCTCCCGATCGTCCGAAGCACGCGACCCGTCCGCCCGTCGTCGTCGTCACCGGACCGACATCGGCGGGCAAGACCTCGCTGGCGCTGACGCTGGCCGAACGGTTCGATGGCGAGATCGTGAACGCCGACTCCATGCAGGTCTATCGCTACATGGACATCGGCACGGCCAAGCCCGGTCTCGAATTGCGCTCTCGCGTACCCCACCATCTCTTCGACGCGGTCGCACCGGACGAAGTCTACAGCGCCGGCCGCTATGCAGAGGACGCACGAGCGGCTGCGGCCCGCATCCACTCGCGTGGACACCGGGTCGTGCTCACGGGCGGCACGGGACTCTACATCCGCGCCTTCCTCCACGGCCTGGTCGACACCGGGGCAGCCGATCCCGAGCTGCGTGAATCCCTCGAGCAAGAGCACGAACGCGCGCAACAGGCTGGGGACCCGACGCGCCTGTACCGCAGGCTCCAGGAAGAGGATCCGAAGACCGCTGCCAAGCTGCATCCCAACGACACCCGGCGCATCATCCGCGCCCTCGAGATCCGGGAGCAGGGCGGCGTGGCCGCCTCCGAGCTGCGGCAGCGCCACGGCTTCCCGGAACCTCCCTATCGCGTCCTGCATCTGGCGATCGATCCCGGCCGCGAGCCACTCAACGATCGGATCGACGCCTACTGCCAGGAAATGATCGAGCAGGGACTGCTCCAGGAGGTACGCTCGCTGCGGAAGATGGGCTACGGGCCGGAGCTACGCTCGATGCAGGCGCTCGGCTACCGCCACATGCAGCCCGTGATCGAGGGGTCGGAGACCCTGGAGATCGCTCTCGAACGCATGCAGCGTGATACCCGACGCTTCGCCCGTCGGCAGCGGACGTGGCTGCGCAAGGTGTCCGCCGTCGAGTGGATGGACCCTCGCCGTCGCGATCCGATCGTCGCCCGGGTGGAATCGTTCCTGGCGGCACCGGACGACGATCAGCTGACGTAGTCGATGCCGATCTTGATATCCAGGAAGTCCGTCTCTTCGTCGATCAGTGCGTCGGCGCGACCGGGCGGAGCGAACAACGCGTCCATGTCCGCCTCGAAGGGCAGCAGGATCAGGCCCGGAATCAACTCGAGTGCGCCCGTAAGGGTCCGCAGTACGCCACCGGCCATGCACATGGCGGCGTTCCAGGCGACGCCGGGAACCACAAAGGCAATCCGGACCCCCGGGGTGTCGTCGATATCCTGGAGGTTGTAGTAGACCGACTTCGCCCCGACGATCGGTCCCAGGGCCACATCGGTGGGTCCGAAGAGGATGTTGCTGACGGCACGCTTGAGGGTCTCGGGGCTCGCCGCGGCCGGCAACGCAACCGACTGGACCAGCAGCAGGACTGCACAGGAAACGACGCAACGGCGCAGGGCCGAGCACTTGAGAAGGGCATGGAGCACAGAAAACACGAGTCACCTCCAAGCGTTCCAGCGGTCGACGGGCGCACAGCGCACCCGGACGTCTGATCGGGCGATTGTGTCTGCTGCGGGACGGAATTGTCAAGCGACGTATCGGTGACGTCTCGACCTCGTTGGCCCCAAGTGGGCCTCGCGATACCCTGCGCGCAACCCACAGCAGTTTTCTCACGCCGCCCTATGGCATCCATCAACAGCATGTCCAGCTCTGCCCAACTCCCGATCGTGGCGATCGTCGGCCGGCCCAATGTCGGAAAGTCGACCCTGTTCAACCGCTATGCGGGGCGTCGCCGGGTGCTGGTCGACAACCGTCCCGGCATCACGGTGGACCGCATCGCCGAGGAGATCGAGGTCTCGGACCGGCGCGTGCTGCTGGTGGATACGGCCGGCCTCGATCGCGGTGCCGCCGACGAGCTGGGAAGCGCCATCCAAGCGCAGGCCCGTTCGGCTGTCGAACAAGCGGACGCGATCCTGTTCGTAGTCGACGGCAAGCAAGGGCGCCTGCCCGAAGACGAGTCCCTGGCACGTCAGCTGCATCGAACCTCGAAGCCCGTCGGACTGCTGGTCAACAAGATCGACGTCGCGAAGCACGAGGGGCGCATCAACGACTTCCTGGGCCTGGGCTTCGAACCCACCGTGGGCGGCTCGGCCGAACACGGTCGCGGCGTCTGGGACGCGCTGGAGGCTCTGGTGGCGCAGTTGCCGGAGCCGGCCGAAGAAGACGCGCTGGACGACGAGGCCGAGGGCATCCGCATCGCCCTGGTGGGCCGGCCCAACGTCGGGAAGAGCTCGCTGCTGAACCTCTTGGCGGGCGAGGAACGCGTGGTGGTCTCCGCCGTGCCGGGCACGACGCGGGACTCCATCGACACCCGCGTCGAACACCAGGGTCGCACCTACACCCTCGTCGACACCGCCGGCTTGCGCCGGCCGGGACGTCGCGACCGCACCGCCGAGCACGGCAGCGCCTTGATGACCGTGCGCGCCCTCGATCGAGCCGACGTGGCGCTGATCGTACTCGACGCGTCGGAGGGAGCGACGGATCAGGACGCCAAGGTGGCCAGTCTGGCGCGCGATTCGGGCTGCGCCTCAGCCGTGCTCGCCAACAAGTGGGACCGGGTCGCGGCGAGCGATGACGAAGACCGGGCCAAGCAGGTCGAGGCGGGCATTCGTCACACCCTCCGCTTCATGGCCGACGCTCCCATCCATCGCGTCTCTGCCAAGACCGGGGCCGGCGTAGGTCGGATCTTTCCGCTGGTGGAGGGAGTAGCGACCGCGGGAGAATGTCGGATTGGCACCTCCGAGCTCAATCGCTGGCTCGAGGAAACCGTGGCCCGCCACGAGCCGGCCATGGCCCAGCGCGGCCAGCGCAAGCACCCGGTGAAGTTCCAGTACGCCACCCAGACGGGTGTGCGGCCGCCGACCTTCCTGCTGTTCTGCACCGATCCGAAGGCGGTGCAGCCATCCTACCGGCGCTTTCTCGAGAACCGGCTGCGCGAGTGCTTCGATCTGCGGGGTACGCCGATCCGCCTGAGACTGCGCGCGCGAGCCCGGAACTGACGATACACTCGTGCGCCCCGAAGCCCGGCCGTCGTGGCGGCCCGGCAGCAAAGCGAAGAGAGAGGGTTCCGTGGCCAAGCAGAAGCATACGCCGGACATCATCGAAGGATTCGAGTCCGGGGCCGAGCGGTTGGCACGCTGGATAGGCGAGCACGCCTTCTTGGCGGGCGGACTGGTGTTCGCGGTACTGGCCCTGGCGGGCGGCTGGGGTGCCTTCACCAGCCTCCAGAAGAGCCGCGAGGCGAAAGCCTCGCTGGCGCTGGAGCAGATCCGCGGCGACTACCTGCGGGACATGGGCGCGGCTCCGGGGGACATCGAGCTGCCGGAGCTGGCCAATCCGGCCACCGCCGACCGGATCCGCGAGGCATACGTCGAGAAGTTCCAGGCCGTGGCGGACCAGAATCGGGGCAGCGTGGCGGGGACGCTGGCGCTGTTCGAGGTGGCCGAGATTCTGGGCGCCCTGGGGCGGGAGGAGCAGATTCAGGCGGTCTGGAGCTCGGCGCTGGCTGCCAGCGCTGGCAATGACCGGCTGGCCGGCCTGCTGCTGCAGCGCATCGGCGAGTCCTACGAAAGCCGCGGGTCGTGGAGCGACGCTGCCGAATCCCATCAGGCCGCGGCAGAACTCAAGCAGTATCCGTTGCGCTACTGGGCGCTGCTGGACGCCGCGCGCTGCCTGGTGGCGGCCGGCAGCACACAACAGGGCCTGACGCTCTACCGACGGGTCCAGCAGGAATCCCCGGAGCTGCCGGTTCCAGACCACCTCCGACTCCAGTTTCGCGAGCTGGAAGCCGCCAGCGCGTCCTCATAGGGACCCATTCAGCCGTTGCTTCGTGCTGTCAGCGCCGCCTCGATCGCACGTCCGATAAGATAGATTATGTCAACTAGCGGAAATCCACGGCCCCGAACCTGACCTGGGCCGTCCCCGTGTGCTATACGCGCGATCGCCCTGCCCGGGGGGATTTCTGGTGGGGAGCGGCGTTTCTCGAGTGCTGGATCTGCAGAGTCTGAGAGCACGCTTCAATGCGCTGGACCAGGGGCACGTGTTCCGCTTCTGGGATCTCCTGGGTGAAGTCGAGCAGGAGGCACTCCTGAGCCAGCTGAAGCGCATCGATCTGCAGGCGGTGACGACCGCGCTCGAAGCCACGCGGGCTCGCGAGACGTCTGCGCCCCCCACGCTCTCGCCGACCCCGGTCGAACGGCTGCCGCTGGCCGGCGGGAATTCCTCACGCTGGCAGGCCGCGCGAGAGCACGGTGAGCGGCTGCTTTCGGAGGGACGCGTGGCCGTCGTGGTCGTCGCCGGAGGCCAGGCGACGCGCCTCGGTTTTCCGGGTCCCAAGGGGCTGTTCCCGATTGGCCCGATCACCGAGCGCAGCCTGTTCGAGCTCCAAGCCCAGAAGCTGCGACGGCTGGCCGTTCGCTACGGTCGCCCGCTTCCCTGGTACGTGATGACGAGCCCCTCCACCGATGCCCCGATCCGGGCCTTCTTCAAGCAGCGGGACGGGTTCGGGCTCGCCGAGGCCGACATCTTCTGCTTCGAGCAAGCCATGCTGCCGAGCTTCGATTTCGAGGGCCGACTGATGCTGGCGACCCCCGGATCCCTCAGCGAGAACCCAGACGGCCACGGCGGCTGCCTGACCGCCCTGTTGGCGTCCGGCGCGCTCGACGACATGGAAGCCCGCGGGGTGACGACGCTCTTCTACTATCAGGTGGACAACCCGCTGATCCGGATGGCGGACCCGGCCTACCTCGGATTTCACGCCGAGGCCTCGGCGGAGATGTCCTGCAAGGTGGTCCGCAAGGCAGAGCCCAGCGAGAAGATGGGCACCGTCGCCCGCATCGGCGACTCCCTGGGAATCGTCGAATACACAGAGCTCGATGACGCGCAGCGCTTCGCAACCGACGAAAACGGGCAGCTCGTCTACTGGGCAGGCAGCCCGGCGATCCACATCTTCCAGACGGCCTTCATCCGTCGCATCGCGCTCGAAGCCGACCGCTGGCTCCCCTACCACGCCTCGGTCAAGAAGATCCCGACGCTTGACGACGCGGGCCGACCGCTGATGCCCGAAGAGCCCAACGGCCACAAGCTCGAACGCTTCGTCTTCGACGCCCTTCCCGCCGCCGAGCGGACCGCCGTCGTCGAGACCGCACGCGCGGTCGAGTACTCGCCGGTCAAGAACGCCCACGGCAGCGATTCGCCGCAGACGGCACGTCGCGACCTGGTCGCCAGCTATCGGACCTGGCTCGAGGAGTCGGGTGTCCCGGTTCCCCCGGACGTACGGATCGAGTTCGACCAGAGTCGGATCGACGGTCCGGACGACGTGCGGGCGCTGGGCATCCGAGACCTCTCCGACGCCGCTGACTGGATGCACATCGAACCAGAAAATTCGGGAGCGCCCACATGAGTCCTGCCAAAAAGGCGAAGAAGAAGGCAGCCCAGAAGAAGGTGACGTCGAAAGGCGCCAAGCAGAAGGCGACCGCCAAAAAAACGGCCAAAAAGCTTCCCAAGAAGAAGCTCCCGGCCAAGCAGAAGGCGACCCGGAAGGCCCCCCGGAACAAGGCTGCTGCCGAGCAGAAGGTTGCCGTCAAGACGAAACCCGTCAAGCAACTTCCCAAGAAGAAGCTCGTCCAACAGCTTCCCAAGAAGAAGCCGGCGGCCACCAAGGCACCCGCCGGGAAACCCGCTAGCCAGCGCGTGCGCCCTTCCTCCCGGCGAAAGCCCGCCGGGCCGCCCGCGACCCACGTGCTTCCCAAGCGCACGCCGGTAACCGACGATCCGCCCTCGAACCTCGGCACGAAATGGGAGTGCTACGCCTGCGGCGCAAAGTTCTATGACCTGAACAAGCCCGAACCCGTGTGCCCCAAGTGCGAGGCAAACCAGTACGAGGCGCCCAAGTCGGCGCCCGCCTCCAAGAGTCCGGCCAGAGCGACGCGCAGAAAACGATCGAGCCGCGGCATGGCGCCCCTGCTCGAAGACGACGACGACACGATCGTGGTCCGAGGGTCGGACACCGAAGTGGCCGTCGACGGCCTGGAGGACGCGGAAGCGACCGGTGACGACGAAGACGACGAAACGGCCTCCAGCAAAGAGGAGGATGACGCGAAATGATCGCGTCTCAGACCGACCCGGCAGCCGGTCCGATCAGAACGTCGTGGCCAGACGCAGGATCCGCCTGAAGTTGTCTGCATCCAGGGCCCGCCTGGACGCTTCCTTCTTGAGCTCCTTGAGACTTACTTGGTGGCCGGCGACCGCGTTCCGAAGCGCGCGGGTCCGAAGGCCGTGGCTCTGGATCCGTTCGAACTCGGCGACCTGCTCGTCGAGCATGGGCTTGGTCTTCGCGCTCTCGCGTCGACTCGAAATCTCCAGGTAAGCTTTCTTGCCCACATTCCGTTCGTTCTCGTAAGCGTCGATCAGCTGCTGGAGTGCCTCGTCGCTGTGTCCGCGGAAGGGCCGGTACTGCTGCTCATCGAGAGCCACGTTCTTGTGATAATTCCAGGCCCCGACGCCCCCGATCAAGGCGAGCAGGATCAATAACGCGGGCAGCGCGTTGCCCAGATTGCGGCGCGTCATGTGTGGTCTCCCTTGCGTGGCTGGAGGAAGGCCTCCAACTCCTGTCTCATCGGCAGACCGCCCTGCGCCCCAAGCGCCGTGCAATTGAGGGCCGCAACGGCGCTGGCGGCCTCGAGAACCGCCGCAACCGGCAGCCCCTCCAGCAGGGCCCAGATGAATCCCGCCCGGAAGGCATCGCCCGCCCCGGTCGTGTCCCGGACCTCGACCGAAAAGGCCGGGCAATGCAGCACCGTCTGGCCGCCGTGGAACTGGGCTACGGCGCCCTCCTCGCCCAGCGTGATGACGGCCATCCGGCCGGCGGCTGCCGCCAACTCCGGCAGTGCAAGAGTTGCCGATCCACCTGAGAGTTTCTCTGCAAACCCACGGGAGACGATAGGAAAATCTATCTGTCGTAGCAGTCCCAACGTCTCCGGCGTGGGCTCGTCGAGATCCAGCGTCGTCGCCGCGCCCATGCAGCGGGCCAGCTCGAGGGCCCGAATCGAGGCCGCCGGATCTTCGGCGTCGACGTGGAGCAGCCGGGCCTGCCGGATCAAGTCCGCATCCACGTCCGCTGCATCGAGGCGAACCTCCGGATCGCGCCGTGGCTCGACTCGCCGCTCTCCGCCCTCGGCTTCGACGCGGATCGCGGCGGTCCGGGTCCGACCCCCCGGAACGCGTTTGACCGCCCGGCACTCCACATCGGCCGCCAGCAGGGGCGCGAGGGCCTGATCCGCAGTCAGGTCCTCGCCGACCGCCCCCTGATAGCCGCTGCGGAGTCCGAGCCGAGCCGCCGCCAGCATCACGGTCGCGACCTGGCCGCCGCATAGGAATTCGGGTGCTCGCTTCGAACGACGCCGAGCATCGACGACGCGCACTTCGTCGACCGAGATCTGGCCCATTCCCACGACATCGAGCCGGCCGCTGCGGTCCGATGCAGGCAAGAGCGGCCCGGCTTCGTCTGCCTCGACATCGGCTCTCGATCGAGCCGCAGTCAATAGAGCACCCGGTAGGCGTGCACGCTGCGCAACACCCGCTTTACGTAGCCCCGGGTCTGGTCGTACGGAATCGCCTCGACCCACTCGTCGTCCTCCAACGGCGTCCCTTCGAGCCAGCGCACCACGCGGTGGGGTCCGGCGTTGTAGCTCCCAATCGCGGCCGAGGTGTTTCCGTCGAAGCGGAGCAGGAGTTCGTGCAGGTAGGCTGCGCCGAGCTCGATGTTCACGTTGGGATCGAACAGCTGGTCCAGCTCGAACGAGGTCAGGTCGACTTCCCGAGCCACGCGCTCAGCCGTCTCCGGCATCAGTTGAAGCAGACCGCGCGCGCCCGTCACCGATCGGACTTGTGGACGGTAGCCGCTCTCTTCGCGCATGATCGCGTAGACAAGGGCCGGCTCGAGCTCGGCCCGCTCGCGGGTGGCTCGGTCCACCAGCTCGCTCCAGGGTGCGGGCCAAGCGTGCCGCCAGAGATCGAGCGGCGCCGAAGGTCCCCGAGCCAGCGTCTCCTTGTACGCATCGACGATCAGACGCTGTGGGCGGTGGTAGTCGCCGGCCTCGGCAAACAGATCGGCCAGCAGCAGCCGATCGTCGAGTCCACGGGCCCGCGCGAACAGCAGCTCCAGCTCGGCCTGTGCCTCCTCGACGAGACCGGCCTCCAGCAGGATGCGCGGCCGCTCGAGCTCGCGCTCTGCCAGGGCGGCTTTGCCCCTGTCGAGTGGCTTCCTCGGACCTTCGGGATCCGCCGGTGAGGCGCGTGTGCTGGCGCGCCAGCCGTAGTACGAGAACGGATACTGCTGGGCGATGCGGCCGAAGAGCGCCTGGGCCTGCTCGTCTCCCATACGCTCGAGGGTTCGTGCGTACCAGTAACGCGCACGCAGTCCATCGAGCCAGTCGTCTTCGTTCTCGGTGGTCGCCGTCTGATTCTGAGCAGCATTCGCAAGCTCGGCTC
>Ga0114950_10002620_pt1 | contig 13817 bp, 12 predicted proteins | sample N075metaG_FD_83503 | JGI IMG/M metagenome (GOLD analysis project Ga0114950, IMG submission 83503) | Deep subsurface microbial communities from Kermadec Trench to uncover new lineages of life (NeLLi) - N075 metaG | ecosystem: Environmental > Aquatic > Marine > Ocean trench > Sediment | place...
AACCGAGGGTCTCCATCGCGGCGACGAGTTCACCCGGCCCCCCATCTCCTTCGGGCGTCGCTACGGCCAACACACCCAGATCGGCGAGTTCGCGCCACAGGGCGTCCGGAAATTTCCCCGCCAATGCCTTCACGGTTTCGGGGTCGCACTGCTGCTCGCAAAATTGTGTGAGCGCGGTGGCGATCCCCTCCTGTTCGTCGTTGAAGGCCAGATCGATGCTCACGGTGTCCCCCAGCGCGCTGCGGCAACGGCTCGACGATGTCCCGCTGCACCCGAAAGCTCGATTCCGAGTGCTTGCAGCCGCATCGACCACACGTGCAAGTCATGTTCTCGAGTAAAGCCAATCGCACCCGAAAGCTGATGGGTCTCGCGAAACAACTGTCGCGCACTTTCGAGGGCGTAGGCGGCCGCGCATGCGGTGGCTTCTTCGGGTGCGTGCTTGTAGGCCGCTTCGTAGACGAGCCAGCGGCTGCCCTCGACCCGCACCGCACAATCGGCCAGCCGATGTTGCACGGCCTGAAACGACGCGATGGCCCGGCCGAACTGCCTTCGTTCTTTCAAGTAGGCGACGGTCTGATCGAGTGCCGCCGACATGGTGCCAACGGCCTCGGCGGCGATCGCCAGTCGCCACCAGTTGCGAAGCCGAGCTCCGCTCCCGGGTCCGAGAGATTCGCCGCGTGCGACGACCTGCTTTGAAACGCGTCCAAGCGGGTAGCCGAAGTTGGATGGCACGGGCTCTGCGTCGCCGGCTTCGAGGGAAACGAGTCGCGCTTCGTCGCCTGTCCGCCCATCCAGCCAGAGCAGGGTGCGGGCATGAGCGCCAAAGCGCAGGGGTGCCGAGATGTCGCCGGCGCCCAGGGCGACGGGACCGGGGAGCGCCCGTCCGGTGACGCCGGGCACGACCAATGCACAGGCCGCGAGACTCGTGACTCCGGCTGCGCGCGCTACGGCTTCGACGATCAGGGTGGCTTCGAGTGCGCCCTGTTTGCTCTCGGGATCCATGGCGCCGTCAAACCCGGCAGCACTCAGCGCTGCGTCGAGATCGTGATCGTATTCGGCCTTCTGCGCGAGTGCGATCGCCCGGGCCGGCCCCGCGTGCCGCTCGAGCAGGGACTGCACGGCGCCGATGATCTCGCGCTGGTCGTCGTCGAGTTCTAGATTCAAGCGGGGGGTCCTCGGATCGGAGTTATTCGCGCGGCAAGCCGAGATGTCGGCTGGCGATCAGGTTCAGTTGGACTTCGGTAGCGCCGACCGCGACACCGGCGGTCATCGCCAGCCGAAAATTGGCGTCGGCAAAGGATCCGTACTCGAGGGCGTCGGGGCCCAGGATCTCGACCGCCAGTTCTCCCACGCGGTAGTCCGCGCTGGTGTTCGCGACCCGCGCAATCTGCGTGTCCGTCGACGGTGGCAGGCCGTGGGCGCGCTGGTCGATGACTCGGTAGGTCAACATGCGCGCGGCTTCGCAAAGCGTGCGAGCTTCGGCCAGTCGGTCGACCACCAAGGGGTCTTCGAGCAGCCCGCGCTCGCGAGCCAGTGCCGCCAGCCGGTCCAGCGAAAGCGCCGCTCTCGCATACCGCGCCGCGCCGACGCGTTCGTATTGCAGGGCGTAATTGACGACATCCCACCCCTCGTTCTCCGGACCGAGCAGGGTGGTGACCGGGACCCGAACGTCGCTGAAGAACACTTCGTGGAAGTAGCGCTCACCGACGATGGACGGAATTTCCCGCACCTCGATGCCGGGCGTTTCCATCGGCACCAGCAACACCGAAATCCCGTGGTGTCTTTTTGAATTCGGATCTGTACGCACCAGCAAAACGATGAAGTCCGCATGATTCACATACGAAGTCCAGATCTTGCTGCCGTTGATCACATAGTCGTCGCCGTCGCGAACGGCCTGGGTGCGCAGGGCGACGAGATCGGAGCCCGCCTCGGGTTCTGAAAAACCCTGGCACCAGAGAACCGCTCCCCGGGAGATCGGTGGCAGGTGCTGTTGTTTTTGCTCGTCGGTCCCGAAGCGCATCACCGCCGGGCCGATCCAATTGACGTTCATGTACTGCGCGCCGCGAGGTTCGCCGATCGCCCAGCATTCTTCACCGATGATCGAATGGCGCCAGGGCGGGGCGTCGTTGCCCCCGAATTCCACGGGCCAGTGCTGGGTCAGCCAGCCGCGATCCGCCAGTTCGCGACAGAACTTGCGCGAAAACTCCGACTGCAGGTCGCTACCGGGTCCGCCTGCCGACAGCTTTTCCCAATCGTCCGGCAAGAATTCGTCCAGGAAGTCCCGAAACTCGGCGCGGTGCTGCAGATCGTCCTGCGACCAGTCGAACTCCATCGATGCGCTCCATAGGGCTGTCGTAGCGTGTCGTACCGTGTTGTACGGATCGGTTGAGAAGGCGCGTGGCGCCATCTCAAAGGCGAGCCATTGAATTTGACGGCCTGTCAGATTTGACGCTATATCAAGTGCAAGGGCACTCGCAAGCTGGACCCAATCCGTCCCTTTCGAACCGGCCCGCAATACCGCCGAGCAACCAGCCAGAGGCGCAGCTAGAGGCAGAGGAGCCGAGATGTACGTTCCAGAATTCAGTCCGACGGTGCCGGAGTTGCTTCGCAGCTGCGTGTCCCGTGGCGCCGACTCTCCGATGATCGTGCACGGGGATCGCAACCTCAGCTACAGCGACGTCGATCGACAGTCCGCCGAAATCGCGAAGGGCTTGCTCTCCCGCGGAATCGGCAAGGGTGCGCGGGTCGCAATCTGGATGCCCAACGGCCCGGATTGGTTGATCGCCTGGGCGGCGGCCGCACGGGTGGGGGCTTTGGTGGTGCCGCTCAATACATTCTATCGACCGCGCGAAGTCGGTTGGGCGCTGTTGCACAGCGATACCCAGTGCTTGCTCACGTATTCGCATTTCTTGAACAACGATCACCTCGAGATGCTCGAAAAGGCGATCCCCGAGCTGTCTACTCAGAAGAACGAAAGGCTCAGGCTTTCGACGCATCCCTACCTGCGAGAGATTCACGCCTGGGGCGATGCCGATCGCGCGTGGTGTCACAAGGGGCCCGAAGCGCTGCAGACTGCCGCACGCGAAGACAGCGCAATCGACGACGACTTTCTCCGCGCCGTCGAAGACTGCGTGACCCCGGCAGATCCGATGGTGATGATCTACAGCTCGGGTAGCACGGCAGATCCAAAGGGCGCCGTGCACAGCCACGGGACGGTGATCCGCCATTCCCACAACCTGAACCAGTTTCGCGATCTTGTTGCGACCGACCGCATGTATTCGCCGATGCCGTTCTTCTGGGTCGGAGGGTTCGTGTATTCGATGCTTTCGATCATGCACGTTGGCGCTTGCATGTTGACCGAGGACTCTTTCGAGCCCGGCGAGACCCTCAAGTTCCTCGAGCGCGAACGCGTGACGCTGCTGGCCGGTTGGCCCCACTACTCGAAGGCCATGGCCGAGCATCCGAGCTTTCCCGAGCGCGACCTTTCGTCGATTCGCGGCGGCAACCTGTACGAGATGCTGCCCGAGGACATGCGACCGAATGACCCGGAACTGCGCAGCAACTCGCTGGGCATGACCGAAACCTGTGGCCCCCACACAATGGATCGCATGGACGTCGAAATGCCCGAGAAGCTGCGGGGTTCCTTTGGCCACGCAGTGCCTGGCGTGCAACACAAAGTCGTCAACCCCGATACGGGCGAGACGCTGTCCCCCGGAGAGTTCGGCGAAATTTGCGTGCGCGGCTACAGCCTGATGCAGGGTCTATACAAGGTCGAGCGCGAAGACACTTACGACGCAGACGGTTTCTATCACACCGGCGACGGCGGTTATTTTGACGCCGAAGGGGTGTTGTTCTTCACCGGGCGGCTTGGAGATCTGATCAAGACCGGCGGCGCCAACGTCACACCGCGCGAAGTTGAAGTGGTGATCGAGTCGATTTCCGCCGTTCGGGCGGCCTATGTGGTTGGGCTGCCGGACAAGGATCGGGGGCAGTTGGTCGTTGCAGCGGTGGTGTTGCAGAGCGGCGCGCAGATGAGCGCCGAAGAGATGAGAGTGACGGTCAAGGCCGAGCTATCGGCCTACAAGGTTCCGAAGGACTTTCTTTTCTATCGCCATGACGACTTGCCGTTTACCGACAGCGGGAAGATCGACAAGCGCGCATTGCTCGCGATGATCGAGGAGTCGAGTTCCTAGCCCTAGCGCGGATCCGCGGTCAGCGGCGAAGCTTTTCGAAGACGTTGTGGGTCGGAACCTCGGAGGCGAGTTCTTCGGCAACTTCGACTGCGGTTTCGAAGGCTCGTTTGCGCAGGATGAGTTTGTTGATCCGGTAGGCGTTCAGGTCGATATTCTCGAGGGCTCGAGCGCGTCTGCAGGCAAATTCGATCAATTGGGCCGGGGTTTCGGCCAATTCATGGGTGATGCCTCGCGCGTGGGTTTCGCGCGCGCAGAGGATGCGGCCGTGCAGGATCATTTCCGTGTGGTGGGCTTGTGGAATCGAGTACTGGCACAAGCCCGCGGTGCCGCCGAGCAGCGGGATGCCGGTGGTGGCCTCGTTGAGGCCGTAGGTGGATGTTTCGTCGTCCCAGGCCAGGCGGATGTCTGCGGCCAGGTAGAGCATCATGCCCCCGGCAATGGCGTGGCCGGCGCTCGCGGCGATCACCGGCTTTGGAAACAGGAACACCCGGCGCATGGTGTCGACGAAGCGCTCGGTCGTCTTGCGCAGCTCGTCGGGTGGCAGAACCGGGAGCACCTTCAGGTCGAGTCCAGCCGAGAAGAAACCCGGGCGGCCTTCGATCACCAGGGCGTGGCAGGGATCCCGCTCGACTTGATCGAGTACCTGATTGAGTTCGTCGCACCAGGCTAGCTGCATGGCGTTGGCCTTGCCATCGTCGAGGGTGAGCCGTCCGAGACCGTCCTTCTGCTGGTAGCTCATTCGCGTTGGCAAGGTCACAGTTCCGGATCAGCCTCAGCTGGGCGCTCAGTTGGCTCGGTGGGGCTTGAGGGTGTAGCTGCCGTCGACCGGTCCATCGAAGAGTTCGTCGACTTGCAAGTGCCGGCACGGCTCGCCGGTTTCGTCGGGTAGCAGATTTTGCTCGGATACATAGGCGACGTAAGTCGTCTGTTCGTTTTCCGCGAGCAAGTGGTAGTAGGGCTGGTCTCGGGCCGGGCGCACGTTCTCCGGGATCGACTGCCACCACTCATCGGTGTTGCACATGGTCGGATCCACGTCGAAGATCACGCCGCGAAACGGAAAGAAGCGATGCTTGACCACTTGCCCGATGCCAAACTTGGCGGCTCGAAAATCGTCCGAAGATTCGTCCATCTCGTGAGCGTAACGCCAATTTGCCCCCGCCGGTGATGGATTGACATATCTGACGGTTCGTCAGATACTCGGCACTCGGGCGCCGGGACCAAGCCGGCTAAAGAAAATTCAGAAAATTCAGAAAATGCAGAAAAATAGAAAAAAGGAAAGTTCGATGAGCGACGACGCGAAAGCTTCTGATCAACCCCTGGATACCACCGATGTCGATCGCTGGGTCGGCGTACCCCTGGGCGGTGGACGCATGAAGGAACCGGTGGCCACCAACGACGTGCGCCGCTGGGTGCAGGGTGTGCAAAACCCGAACCCGCTCTTCTACGACGAGGAGTTTGCCGCCGACAGTCGCTTTGGAGAGATCGTCGCACCGCAATCGTTCGCGGTGTGTACGGACGATAGCCACGGCGCGGGTCCCGCGATCCAGGGCAACATCGAAGGCCAGCACATGCTTTTCGGCGGCGACGAGTGGTGGTTCTTTGGACCGCGCATCCGACCCGGTGACCGCCTGCGCCAGGAGCGCATGTTGTTCGACTACAGGGTGACGCAGACCAAGTTCGCAGGTTCGACGATGTTTTCGCGCGGGGACACCACCTACATCAATCAGAAGGGCGAAGTGGTTTGCAAGCAGCGCTCGACTTCGATTCGCTACGTCGCGGCCGCGGCGGTGGAGCGCGGGGCCTTCATGGACATCCCCGAGAAAGATTGGACGGACGACGAACTCGAGGAAATCGAAAAGAAGAAGTTCGACTACTTTCAGTCGTTCCTCGAGCTGGGCCACGACAAGCGCCTGTTCGTCAAAGTTGGCGACCAACTCGGCTTGCGACCCATCGGCCCTCACTCCATTGCGAGCTTCACCACCGAATGGCGCGGCTTCTTGATGTCGGTCTGGGGCACCTTCAAGACCGAAGGTTCTTCGTCGTTGTGGAGCGCCGGCTGGCTGCCGGAGATGGACCGGGACCACGAAGCTGCCGAGATCGACCCCTCTCAGGCGGACGGCCTCTACAAGGGTCCGTCCCGGGGCCACGTACAGAAGCGCTACGCGGAGCTGATCGGCATGCCCCGGGCCTACGGCTACGGCGCAACCATGGGCGCCTGGATCATCGACTACCTGACGAACTGGGGCGGAGAGTGGAGCGAGGTGATCCACAGCAAGATGTCCTACCGCTCACCGGCGCTGCTCGGAGACGTGACGTACTTGAACGGTGAAGTCACGAAGCTCGGATTCGAGCAAGAGACCGGCGCACCGATCGCTACCGTGACCATCACGATGACGAACCAGCGCGAAGAGATCATGGCGAGTGGAGACGCCGAAATTCGTCTCCCGAATGCGGACTAGGGGGTGGCGAGTCCGCCGCCGTCGCAGCCAGTGGACCTCGAACTCGCCCTTGCGCCGGACGCGCCGGAGCGGCTGACGCTGCCGCATTTTCTGGAAGACGTGGCCGAGCGCTACGGCCCGCGAATCGCGCTGCGTTTCGAGGGCACAGATTTGAGCTATGCCGAATTGGCCGCCGCTGCCCGACGCCTGGCCGCCGCGATCTGCAGCGTTGGGATTCAGCCGGGGGATCGCGTTGCGGTGTTGATCGCGAACCGACCAGAATGGGCCATCGCGGTGTTCGCCGCGTCCCAGGTCGGTGCCATTGCGGTACCGGTCAGCACCTTCGCCACACCCGACGAACGCGACTACATCCTGAGGCACGCCGATGCGAGCTTGTTGCTGATGCAGCGCGAGATGGCGGGTCGCGACTACGTTGCCGAGTTCATGCAGAGCCATCCGCTGCTCGCGGAAGCTTCCGCCAGAGACTTCCGGTTGGAAGCGCTGCCGGACCTGCGCGGAATTGTCTGCCACGGCGCCGGTGGCGCACCGGAGGCGTTCGAGGCGTGGGAGAGTTTCCTCGAACGCGGCGCCGACATCCCCGACGAGCGGATCCAGACGATCGTCGATTCCATCGCCCCGGACGACAGCGGTCTGATGATCTACACCTCGGGAACCACCGCTCAGCCCAAGGGTGTGCTCCACAGGCACAAGGCGGCGGTGATTCAGAGCTGGCGCTTTGCCGAGATGCTCGGTCTGGTGCCCGAGGACATCATCTTCACCGCCCAACCTTTCTTCTGGACCGCGGGCATTTCGATGTCCCTGGGTGCCACGTTGGCCGCGGGCGCGAAGCTGCTGTTGCAAGAAACCTTTGACGCCGAGTCCGCACTCGACTGTATCGAGAGTGAGCGCGCCACGACCGTCCACGCCTGGCCCCATCAGGAAAAAGCCATGGCCGAGCACGTGAGTGTCGCGGGACGAGACTTTGGGCCGTTGCACCGGGTCGAGTTCGATTCCCCGATGGCATCCCTGGCCGGACTCAAAGAGGATGTCTGGGGCATCCACGCTTCCTACGGGATGAGCGAGACCTTTACCTTGATCTCGGCGCTCCCCACCTGGTGCAGCGCCGAGGAGCGCCGCAATAATTCCGGCAGACCCCTGCCCGGGATGGAGATCCGCATCGTCGACTCCGAAAGCGGAGAGATCTGTGACGTCCAAGAGCGTGGCGAGATCGTCGTGCGCGGGGTGACGTTGATGCAGCGCTATTGGAAGGTGCCACTCGAGAACGTGCTCGACGCGGACGGCTTCTTTCACACCGGGGACAGTGGCTACCTCGATGCAGAGGGGCTGCTGCACTGGAAGGGGCGGCTGTCCGGCATGATGAAAACCGGGGGCGCCAACGTTTCACCGCTCGAAGTCGAGAAGGCCGCCGCTGATCTTCCAGGCTTGCGCGCGGCGATCGCCGTGGGCGTGCCGCATCCGACGCTCGGGGAGGTCGTCGTGCTTTGCGTCGTACCCACGACCGGAAACACGATCGACGAGAAGGCCCTACGCGCAAAGCTGCGCGAGCGTTTGGCCGTTTACAAAGTGCCGCGCCACGTGGTCGTAGTGGACGAAGCCGACGCCCCAACCACCGGCACCCAGAAGCTCCGCTCCGATGCGCTCCGCACCCTTGCCCTCGAGCGCATGACCGCAGCCCAAGTCGAAATCGCCGGCCACACCTACGGCAGCGACTCGTAGACTAGGCTGGGAAGGAATCTGCGCCGACTCCTTCGGCCCAATCAAAGCACTGCAACTCGATTGTGAGCGGTAGCAAGTAGCGCACATAGAAATTGTGCAGCTTCAGAACTTTGAAGTCTTCCACCATGGGTTCGTCGATCACCACCCGCGAGTCTCGCTCCTTGAACTTTCGCGCCCGTTCGAGCGTTGCGTAGAGTTCGTCTGGTTGGCGAACCGACATGCCGAAATGATCGGTGGTCGGGCAGCGCATCGGATTTTCGTCGGCGACCAGATAGATGAACTGTTCGTTGCTGTGCGCGCGCATGACCAGGCGTTCGCCGTCGATCGACAAGGTCGGCATTTCTCCCCAGCCAAAGACCTCGCCGTAGAAGTCGAGCAACTCCGCCCGGCCCTCGGGTTCGACCAGCGAGCGTTCGACGGATATGGCCACGTGGTTGAAAATCGGGAACTCGGGTCGACTCATGGGGATCTCCTTGCACTCTCGCTCGTGATTCTCGGCCTAATTGCCTTTATTTCCCTCGCCCGGCGCGACCAACACCTTGCCCGCCAGTTTGCCCGATACCAAAGCTTCCATCGCGGGCAACATCTCGTCGAGGGTGTAGTCATGGGCTTCGAGCAGTTCGGAAGTCGGGAGTACACCCTCCGCGAGCAGTTCGAGGGCGGCGACGAAACCCGACTCGTCGTAGTTGTACGCGCCGGTGATCTCGAGTTCGTTCAGAATGATTCGAACGCCGTCGAGAGACGCGCGCTCCATCCCCGTGCCGAGCAGCACCAGCCGTCCACCTTTGCGGAGCTGGGCGAGCGCGGTCTCGATCGCGCTGGCTTTGCCCGAGCATTCGTAGGCACAGTCCACCGCGTTCTTGACAATCGTAAATGGCATGGGCGGCGATTCAAGGGCGTCGGGTGCTACGACCAGACTGGCGCCGAGTTTGCGCGCCAGCGCTTGTCGCGCCTCGCCGGGTTCGCTGACGATGATCTCGTCCACCCCGCGCGTGCGCAGCACGGCGATCGTCAGTGCACCGATCGGGCCGGCTCCGAGCACCAGGGCGCGCTGCCCCGATTGAATCTTCGATTGCGTGATGCCGTGGAGTGCGACCGCGAGCGGTTCGGCGAGTGCGGCATCGCGCAGGGACACGCCTTCGGGAATCCGGATCAACCGGTGCTGGGGCACGCACATGTATTGTGCAAACGCGCCGTCGGCAGCAGCCATGTTGAACTCGCTCGTGGTGCACAGGCTCGGACGATGCGCTGCGCAGTATTCGCAATCGCCGCAGCCGTGTTCGGGGGCGCCGACCACGCGATCGTCGATCACGAATTCTTTGACATTCGACCCGACCCCGGCGACAACCCCCGAATACTCGTGGCCCCCGACGCTTCCCGGGCTCCCCCAGCCGTCCATCACCAGATGCAGGTCGGTGCCGCAAATGCCGCAATGGCTGATGCGCAACAACACTTCATTTGCCCCGGGCTCGGGTACGTCGCGGTTCTCTACGCTGAGCTGGCGCTTCGACCGGTAGACCGCGGCGCGCATCTCGCTCGGGTTTGGCGTAGCGTCGGACATCGCTCCTCCCCTCTTGCCGGTTCTTTCAACCGAATCGATATGTGATCTGAATTCGGACGGGAAGTCAAGCAAGATCCCGGGGCTCCTCGTTGCTCGGGTGGGCTCCGGACCGAACGGTATAGCGGGCTCGCGCCGGTTCCATCGCAACCCTGGACGTCTGGCGAGAAAAGCGCGGACGTTTATCATTCGGGCCCGGTTCGCAGTCTTGAAACGCGAGCCCATCGACCCAAGGCTGGAGGCAAGGCGTGGATCTGCGTTACACGGAGTCCGACCAGGCGTTTCGCGGTGAGCTGCGCGCCTTTCTCGCCGATGCGGTTCCCGCCCACGGAGGAGCTCCGTTTCGCCACGACTGGGACGCGCGGCGCGCCTACGACACCGGCTGGCAGCGCACACTTTTCGACGCCGGCTACGCGGGCATCAACTGGCCCAAGGAATACGGAGGTCGCGGTGCCTCTCTGATGGAAGAGCTCGTCTACTACGAAGAGATGGCCTACGCCAACGCGCCCTACGTGCCGATCAACTTCGTCGCTACGCGTCACGGTGGACCGACCTTGATCGCCGAGGGCAGCGAAGCGCAAAAGACGGCACACCTGATGCCGATCCTGCGCGGCGACGAGGTCTGGTGTCAGGGCTTTTCCGAGCCGAATGCCGGATCGGATCTTGCGGCGTTGCGGACGAGTGCGGTCCGAGATGGCGACGACTACGTGGTCAACGGGCAGAAGATCTGGACTTCCTTTGGACACTGCTCCGATTTTTGCGAGTTGCTGGTGCGCACCGATCCCGACTCGAAACACCGCGGCATCAGCTGGCTCATCATGCCGATGGATCTCGAGGGGATCGAGATCCGACCCCTGCCGACCTTGATGGGTGAGTCGGATTTCAGCGAGATGTTCCTCGAAAACGTCCGTATCCCGATCGAAAACCTAGTCGGCAAGGAAAACGATGGCTGGCGCGTCACCAACGTCACCCTGCGCTTCGAGCGCGGCACCGCCTGGGCATCGGACATCATCATTTTGCAGCAGTTGCTGGGAGACCTCTGCAAGCTCGCCAAGAGAATCACCCGGGACGACGCAGCCGCCTGGGACGACCGCTCTCTACGACGAGAGATCGGCCATCTTTCGGCCGAGGTCGACGCCGTGTGGGCAATGGTGAAACTTCAGGTTTCCGAGTTGGCGAAGACCGGGGTGCCGGGCCTCGGGGGTTCGGTGATCAAACTCGCCTATACGGAGCTGAACCAGCGCATCTACGAACTCGCCCTGCGCCTGATCGGGCGCGCGGGACTTTCCCGGGACGACGTCGCCGGCTTGCCGAGTGAGAGTATCGTCGACAAGTATCTCAACACGCTCTCGCTGACGATCGCGGCCGGTAGCTCGCAGATCCAGCGCAACATCATTTCCGAGCGCATGCTCGGAATGCCGAAGGAGCCGCGCTAGCTGCGCGAGCTGGGGGAGTAGCTTGGATTTCCGTGTCACCGATGATCAAGCGGCGCTGCGCGAGGGTATCTCCGACTTTTGCGAAGGGCGTCTGCCTTTCGAAACGCTGCTCGAGTTGGCCGAGAAACCCCTGGACCGCGGACTGTGGTCCGAGGTCGCCGAACTCGGAATTTTTTCACTGCGCATCCCCGCAAGCGATGGGGGTCTGGGGCTCGGCATGGCCGAAGCCGCGCTGGTGTTTGCCGAACTCGGGCGCCGGCTCGTGCCCGGGCCGCTGATCTGGTCGGCGCTCTTTGCGGCGATCTTGCCCGATGTCGAATCCGGGGGCCGGGTCGTCACGGGACTTGATTTGGTGCGACCGACATCGGATCCGCTGCTGGTCGAGCATCTCGTGGGCAGCGACACGCTGATCGTGCTCGAGGCCTCTGGGGTGAGGAAGATCGATACGAGCGAGTTGCAAGCCACGGCGGTCGAGACACCGCTGGATCCACTGACGCCGATCCATCTGGTCGAAGCCCTGCCAACAGGCGACATGATCGGTGATGCGGAGATGGTCGTGCGGCTGCGCCGGGAAGGCGCGCTGCTCGCGAGTGCGATGCAACTCGGCATTTGCCAAGCCACCCTCGAGCACGCGACCCAATACGCGTTAAAACGCGAACAGTTCAACCGCCCGATCGGTTCGTTCCAGGCCATCAAACATTTTCTGGCCGACATGTTGGTGCGCATGGAACAGGCCAAGGCGGCCGTCTACGCCGCCGCCGCGACCGCAGATGGACGCGGGGTCGACGATCTCGATCGCACGATCGCAGTCGCGAAGCTGCTCGCCGGGGAATCGGCCCACAAGAACGCGCGTCAGTGCATCCAGATCTACGGCGGCATGGGATACGTGTGGGAAATGATTCCGCACTTCTACTTGAAGCGCGAACTCGTGCTCGAAACGGTTTTCGGCACGATGGACGAACACGCCGACCGGCTCGCGGAACTGCTCGCCGAGCGGGTCGCGTCCTAATAGTCCGCTAGAGCTTCACCCCCGCAAGCAACCCTTTGAGGTTGTCGCTCATGATCGCCCGTTGATCGGCCGGTCCGAAGCACTCGACCTCCGCCAAAAAGTCCAGCGGGTTCGCGAGCCCTTCCGGATGCGGGTAGTCCGAGCCGAACAGAATCCGTTCGACACCGATCATCTCGGCCAATTGGTCGAGCGGCTCTTCGTAGAACGGAGCGACCCAGATATGTCGCGCAAATGTCGTGCGCGGATGCTCGTGAAATTCCCCCGGCATCTGGCCGTACACGTGGTCGAAGCGTTCGAGGAGATCCCGTACCCAACTCGAGCCGTTTTCGATGGACGCGACCTTGAGGGTCGGATTGCGATGGAAAACGCCGTGGCAGATCAGCGCGGCACAGGTGTCCGCGATCGCCCGGTCAGAGGGAGCCAACATCGCCCTGAAGACATCGGGCTTGAACGGGAGCATTTCGCCGCTTCCGATCCAACTTTGTGCAAGCTGTTCGTAGCCCGAATCGGAGGCGTGCATCGAGACATAGATTCCGGCTTCGGCGACCCGCGCCCAGAACGGATCGAACTCTTCCCAAGCCAATGAGCGTCCACCGCGATAGCCCGGGACTGGGGCCGGACGAACCAGGACGGTTTTTGCACCGCGCTCGAGACAGTATTCGAGTTCTTTGACGGCGAGGTCGACATCCATCAAGGTGACGATCGGCGTGGTAAAGATCCGATCCTCGTAGTTGAACGTCCAGACATCGAAGATCCACTCGTTGAGCGAATGAATCACCGCGTGGACGACTTCATGATCGGTGCTGAGGTTGACTTCCACCGTGCTGGCCAGGGTCGGGAACATCATCGCCGTGGCCAAACCCTGCTCGTCCATCAACTTGACTCGGGGCTCGGGACGTCGATAGGCGTCGAGGCATTTGATCGGCTTGCCCGTAAGTTCGCGCAGGGTCTTGCCTTCGGTGTTGGTGGCCCGGAACCAGGGTTCGTGGGCGCCGGGACGAGCGATGACCTCGAAGGTCGGGTTGGGGATGTATTCCGACAAGCGGCCGTTGATCACGAGCTTCTTGCGCCCGTTGACTTCGACGTAGCGAAAGTCCTTGGCGAATTTCTTGGGTAGGTAGGTGGTCAACGCCTCTTCCGGCTCGTAGAAGTGGTTGTCGGCGTCGTAAATCGGATAGTCGATGTCTGGCATTGTGAGTTCCTCTGTTGCGGGCTTGCAGCGGGATCTCTGGTTCGAGGCCGAAGCTCCCCTCGCCGTTCGCCAGGCTCTCGGTCGTCTTGCGACGCCGCCCGGGGCGGGCGCGGCGAAACTCGGGGAGTCTGGTTCGATTTTGCGCGAGACGGCGAGATCCGGCCGTCTGGCGCGATTCTAACAGGCCGTCAGATTTCTTGTAAAGGGGTGTTAAGGTGCTATTTGCTCGGGTGACCCGCCGGCTGGGCGGGGGG
>Ga0114950_10002621_pt1 | contig 13815 bp, 11 predicted proteins | sample N075metaG_FD_83503 | JGI IMG/M metagenome (GOLD analysis project Ga0114950, IMG submission 83503) | Deep subsurface microbial communities from Kermadec Trench to uncover new lineages of life (NeLLi) - N075 metaG | ecosystem: Environmental > Aquatic > Marine > Ocean trench > Sediment | place...
ATCGCGCCCGATGTGACCCGCCGCCGTCTTTATATCGAGACAATGCGCGACGTTTTGGCGGGCGCCAACAAGGTGATAATCGATACCGCCGCCGCTGGCGGGCAGGGTGTCGTGCCGTACTTGCCGCTCAACGAACTTAACCGTAATCGCGCGACCAGCGATGGAGGCCAATGATGCCACGTAGTAAACTTGCCATAGGTGGCATCGTCGTCATTGTGCTCGGCATCCTGGCCAGCATTTCCACCTTTACCGTTCGCGAGACCGAGCAGGTGTTGGTGCTGCAGTTCGGCCAATGGAAGAGCACGGTTCAGGAGCCGGGTATCCACTTCAAATTTCCCTGGCAGAGTGTGCAGACATTTGAAAAGCGCATTCTCAGTGTCGATCCGGCTGCCGAAGAGGTGTTGCTGAACGACCAGAAGCGTATCCTGGTCGATGCCTTTGCGCGTTACCGGATCACCGATCCCTTGAAGTTCTTCCAGAGCGTTCGTAACGAGACCACGTTCAGCAACCGGTTTGGCAATATCCTGACCTCGACCGTCAAAGAGGTGGTTGCGCAGCGGTCGCTGGAAGACATGCTGTCGGAACAGCGCAACGTCGTTATGGAAGCGATCCGCGACAACGTTGCCGGCGACAGTGCCGGTTTCGGCGTCGAAGTGATCGACATTCGCATTGGCCGGACGGAATTGCCGGAGGCGGTGTCGCAGACCGTCTACGACCGCATGCGTACGGGCCGTGAACGCGAAGCCAATCTGCTCCGTGCGGAGGGCGAAGAGAACGCGCGCCGCATCCGCGCCACCGCCGACCGCCAACAGGTTGTGATCGTCGCCGAAGCACAGCGCGAGGCGCAAGTGTTGCGCGGCAATGGAGACGCCTCGCGCAACGTCATTCTCGGCGAGGCCTACGGCGTGGACCCGGAGTTCTTCGAGTTCTTCAGGTCGCTTGAGGCCTACCGCGAAACGTTCGCCGAAGGCGGCACCACGATGGTGCTGTCGCCCGACAGCGATTTTTTCCGTTACTTCGGCGACGTTGGCGGACTGCCGTCGCGGCGGGGAACGGCGGCGGTCACTCCCCCGGCTAGATAATAAGGATCACCGAGGCAAACTGATGTGGCGGCGCAACTTCTACAGGTTCTGACGTTTGCGTTGATCGGCTTTGGCCTCATCCTGATCGTCGAAGGACTGGTCTATGCAGTATTCCCTGACCGGATGAAGGCGTTATTGACCCGAATGGTCGATATTCCGGTCGGCGCATTGCGCTCGGGAGGATTGGTCGCCGCCGTGGGCGGGTTCGGTCTGCTGTGGTTGTTGCGGCTCTAATGGGAGCTTTCACGCATATGCCATCTATTGTGCGTAACATGCCATGGTGTTGCCCGGGAGGCGCCCAATTTCGACCATATTCAGGTCCCAAATGGTTGGTCGGCAGCCGGTGGGCTGCCGGCTCCGCACCGCCTTTGAAGGTAATAGTCGGTTTAGTCATTTGCGTTAGACAGCAATGAGGCCGCGCGAGGGTGGGGAGCCAAGCAAGGCGTAAATAGGAGAAATCGGAACCATGCTGCCCAAGCAAAATTCAAACAGGGTCACAGTCGTCGGGTGGACGGCCGGCCGCACCCAGGCGCTCAGTGCCTTTCTGGTGGGCCTGCTGTTCGTACTCGCGGTTGCCTTGAGTGTGCAGCCGGCGAACGCGCAGTCGGCTCCTAAATCCTTTGCAGATTTGGCGGAGAGGTTGTTACCCGCCGTGGTCAATATTTCCAGCTCGCAGGTGGTGCGCAGCACTCAGCGGCAGGAGAGGCCGCAGGCCCCGCCGGGATCGCCCTTCGAGGATTTTTTCAAGGAGTTTTTTGACCGCAACCAGCAGGAAGGCGCACCGCGCCGGGCCTCGTCGCTGGGATCGGGTTTCATCATCGACAAGACCGGTTTCGTGGTCACCAACAACCACGTCATCGCCGACGCCGACGAAATCACCGTCATCCTGCAGGACGATTCGCGTCACAAGGCGACGCTGATCGGCCGCGATCCGAAAACCGATTTGGCGTTGCTGAAAATCGAAGTCGATCAAGATCTGCCATTCGTCGAATGGGGTAATTCGGCCATCGCGCGCGTCGGCGATTGGGTGGTCGCCATCGGCAATCCGTTCGGCCTTGGCGGCACCGTGACGGCCGGCATTATTTCCGCGCGGCACCGCGACATTAACCAGGGTCCCTACGATAGTTTCCTGCAGACCGATGCCTCGATAAATCGCGGCAATTCCGGCGGCCCGATGTTCAACATGGACGGTCAGGTGATCGGCGTGAATACGGCGATCTTTTCTCCGACCGGCGGCAGCGTCGGCGTCGGGTTCTCGATCCCGTCGGCGATTGCCGAGCGGGTCGTGACCCAACTGCGTGAATTCGGCTACACCAAGCGTGGTTGGCTGGGCGTGCGGATCCAGTCGGTGACCGACGAGATTGCCGAGAGCCTGGGGCTCGATGAAGTTTCCGGCGCTCTGGTGGCCGACGTCACCGCCGACGGCCCCGCCGAGAAGAGCAATATCGAAGCCGGCGACGTGATCCTCAAATTCGATGGCAAGATGGTCGAGCAGATGCGCGACCTGCCGCGGATCGTTGCCGAAACCGAAATTGGCAAGCCGGTCAGAGTCGAGGTGTGGCGCAAGAACAGACGCCGCGTCATCGATGTCGTCGTGGGCGAGCTGAAAGAAGAGCGGCCCGTGTTGGCGTCGGCCGGGCCGCAAGGGAAGTCCATCGAACCCGAGGAGGCCGAAATCGACTCGCTCGGCGTGTCCGTCACCGCGATCACCGAGCAAATGCGCGAGCAGTTCAACGTTCCCGACGATGTCCAGGGTGTGCTGGTAACCGGCGTCACTGCCGATTCCGGCGCCGCGGAAAAGGGTCTGCGCCCCGGCGACGTCATCGTTGAGGTCAATCAGGAAGAGGTATTCAGCCCCGGCCAGATCGCTTCGAAGGTCAGCGAAGCGATGGAAAACGACCGCCGCTCGGTCCTGCTTCTGGTCAACCGCAATGGCGATCTGCGGTTTGTCGCCGTGCGCGTCGAAAACGGCTGATCGCCAGACCTACCTGATTATATTTAATCGCGGATGTGGCGGCGCTATTCAGCGCCGCCACATTGCTTTTGTGCCCCCGGATGTGCAATCACGGCGGCGAATTCATTGCCACGCGGCTTGGCGTGTTGCACCCTAAGGAGCCCCGGAAAATAAATTATGGCCGACACGCGTCTGATTTATCCCTTTGCCGGCCTACGGCCCGTGCCCGAGCATGCCGCCGCCGTGGCCGCGCCGCCCTACGATGTGCTGTCGAGCGCCGAGGCGCGTCAGCAGGCGAGCGGAAATCCCCTGAGTTTTCTCCATATCTCGAAGCCTGAAATCGACCTGCCGGAAGGCACCGATCCGTTCGATGCTACGGTCTATGCCAAGGGTGGCGAAAACATTCGCCGCATGATCGCGGACGGCGTGCTCATTCGCGATTCCCAGCCGTGCTATTACGTCTACCGGCTGACCATGGGCGGCCATAGCCAAATCGGGCTGGTGGGCGCGGCGCCGGTCGCCGCTTACGACGACAACCGCGTTCGCCGCCACGAATTCACCCAGCCCGACAAGGAAGACGACCGGGTGCGCCAGATCGATTCCGTCGATGCCCAAACCGGCCCGGTATTGGTGGTGCACCAGCCGCACGATGATGTTTCGGCCCTTCTCGACGAGGTTTCGGCGGCCGCGCCACTCTACGACGTGACCCTGCCCGGTGGGGTCGGCCACACGCTGTGGCTGGTCGATGACGCCACCCTAATCGCCAGGATAGATGCCGCCTATGGCGTGCTCGATCTGCTGTATATCGCCGATGGCCACCATCGCTCGGCAGCCGCCTCGCGGGTTGCCGGGCTGCGGCGCGACGCCAACCCGAACCACCGTGGCGACGAGGCCTATAACCGGTTTCTGATTGTCGCCTTTCCCGCCGATCAGGTGAATATCCTCGATTACAACCGGGTCGTGCGCGATCTGAACGGTCTGTCGCCGGAGGCTTTTCTCGATCGTCTGCGCGAAGATTTCGCGGTCGAGCTCTCGGACCAGCCGATGCGGCCCGGCGAGCCCCATTCGTTCGGCATGTACATGGGCGGCGAATGGTACCGCCTGACCGTGGCCGCGCCCCCAGGCCCTGGAGCGCCCCCGCTGGAGCGCCTCGATGTGGGCCTGTTGACCGATTTGGTGTTGGCGCCGGTGCTGGGCGTCGGCGATCCGCGCCTCGATCCGCGCATCGATTTCGTTGGCGGCATTCGCGGGCTCGATGGTCTGGCGGCGCGCGTCGACAGCGGCGAGTGGGCGGTCGCCTTCGCGCTCTATCCCACCGGGATCGGCGATCTGATGGCGGTTGCCGACGCCAGCGATGTGATGCCGCCGAAATCGACCTGGTTCGAACCCAAGCTCGCCGACGGGCTGGTCTCCTACCCTCTCGGTTAAGAGCGGCAGGGGTCGGGCGAGCAGAGATTATGGCTGACGCGCCGGTCATTGTGATTGGTGGACCGACCGCCAGCGGGAAGTCCGGCCTGGCCCTGGCCATCGCCGAGCGGCTGGACGCCATCGTCATCAACGGCGACGCCATCCAGGTATATAGCGATCTGCGCCTGCTCACCGCGCGTCCCAGCGATGGCGACGAGCGCCGCGCGCCTCATCGTTTGTATGGCATGCTCGACGCCTCTGAGACCTGTTCGGCCGGGCGCTGGCAGGCGCTGGCGTTAGCTGAAATCGATGCGGCTATAGCGGCGGGAAAACGCGCCGTCGTCGTTGGCGGCACCGGGCTCTACCTGCGCGCGCTGACCGAAGGTATCGCACCCATCCCCGACATTCCCGCCGACATTCGCGCGGCGGTGCGGGCGCGTTATGCCGAAATTGGTGGCGCGGAATTCTATGATGAACTCGGCGCGCGAGATCCGGTGATGGCCGCGCGTCTGCAGCCTGCCGACGGGCAGCGTCTGATGCGCGCCTGGGAAGTGATCGAGGCGACCGGGCGTTCCCTGGCGCAATGGCAGGAGGAGCCGGTAGAGGCGCCTGCATTGGATTTCACCATGATCGTATTATCGCCGCCGCGCGAAGAAATTTATGCCGCCTGCGACGCCCGGCTGATCGCCATGGTCGCCGGCGGGGCGCTCGACGAAGTGGCTGCGTTGATGAATCGCGCCGAGAGCGAGGCGCTCGATCCCGGCCTGTCGGTTCTAAAGGCAGTGGGCTACGCCGAACTGGCGGCCCATTTGTCGGGAAAGTCGAGCTTGGACGAGGCGCTCGCCGCGGCGCAGCAACAGACCAGGCGGTACGCCAAACGGCAGATGACATGGTTCCGCCATCAACTGCCTGACCGCAAATCGGCTGCTCCGGCTAATATCCAGGTATTGAAATATTATTGCGTTAACCAGTCCGAAATCTTTTCAAATATATCTTGACCGTGCATATTTGTTCTCTTATGTTGCGCGCCGGTGCTGGGTAAGCATGGGAGTCGAGGATCGGGGCAAGCGCCTTCGACCTTGTTTTCCGATCGACGCGTTCCTGGCGGATTCGTTTCCGGCGCCGTCCAGGAGTATGCGATGTGGGCGACGGGCTAGATGTGCCGTCGATTGGCGCTGGTCATACGCTCTGGTATGCGTTATGTCCGCCCGCTTGTTGGTCGGCAGATTCCCATCGCCCCCGGTTTCGGGGGATCGGTGGGAAAAATCGAAAGGTGTTGAGTGATGTCTGGGAACCGGATGTTGGGTGCGGAAATGGTTATCAAGGCTCTGGCCGATCAGGGCGTTGAGGTTATTTTTGGTTATCCCGGCGGTGCTGTGCTGCCGCTCTACGACGCCCTCTTCAAACAAAATTTCGTTCGCCACGTTATGTGCCGCCATGAGCAGGGCGCCGTTCACATGGCCGAAGGCTATGCTCGCTCGACCGGCAAGACCGGTGTCGTATTAGTAACCTCGGGCCCCGGCGCGACCAACACGGTCACCGGGCTGACCGATGCGCTCATGGACAGCGTGCCACTGGTCTGCCTGACAGGTCAGGTGCCGACCCATCTGATCGGCAACGACGCTTTTCAGGAGGCCGATACGACCGGCATTACCCGGCCCTGCACCAAGCACAATTATCTGGTGAAGCATGTCGACGACCTGTCGAGCGTCATGCACGAAGCGTTCTACATTGCCGCGACCGGGCGTCCGGGACCGGTGGTGGTCGATCTGCCCAAGGACGTGCAATTCGCCGAGGGCGACTATTTCGGCCCCGGCGAAGTCACCCACCGGCACTATCAGCCGCAGACGGTCGGCGATCCGGCGCGCATCGCCGAGGCGGTCGATTTGATCGCCGGCGCCAAGCGCCCGATATTCTATATCGGCTGGTGCTGCATCAATGCCGGCGTCGAGGCCTGTGAAGCGGTCGCCGATTTGGGCCGCCTGACCGGCTATCCGGCGACCACGACCCTCATGGGGTTGGGCGCCATTCCGTCCTCGGCGCCGCCGTGGCTGGGCATGCTGGGCATGCACGGCACCTACGAGGCCAATTTGGCCATGCATGGCTGCGATGTGATGATCGCGGTCGGCGCGCGCTTCGACGACCGGGTGACCGGCCGCATCGATGCCTTTTCGCCGGGCTCGAAAAAGATTCATATCGATATCGACCCCTCCTCGATCAACAAGAACGTGGCGGTCGATGTGCCCATCGTCGGCGACGTGGGCGCGGTCGTGGGACAAATGCTCGATTCATGGAAGACCAAGGACCCCCGGATCGACGGCAAGGCGCTGGAGAATTGGTGGAGCCAGATCGATGAGTGGCGGGCCGTCGATTGTTTGCACTACGAGCAGGGGCGCAATGCGGACGAAGCGATCAAGCCGCAATATGCCATCGATCGCCTGTATCAACTGACCAAGGACCGCGATGCCTTCATCACGACCGAGGTCGGGCAGCATCAAATGTGGGCGGCCCAGTACTACAAATTCGAAAAGCCCAACCATTGGATGACATCGGGCGGCCTGGGCACCATGGGCTACGGCCTGCCGTCGGCCATCGGCGTGCAAGTCGGCCACCCCGATGCGTTGGTGATCGATATCGCCGGCGAGGGGTCGACGATGATGAATATTCAGGAACTCGGCACCATGGCCCAATATAATTTGCCGGTGAAGGTTTTCATCATCAATAACGAATGGCTGGGCATGGTGCGTCAGTGGCAGGAACTGCTGCATGGCGGCCGTTATTCGGAATCCTATTCGGCCGGCCTGCCCGATTTCATCAAACTGGCGGAAAGCTACGGTATGACTGGTCTGCGGGCGACGCAGCCCGATCAGGTCGATGACGTCATCAAGCAGATGCTGGACACGCCGGGGCCGGTCATTGTCGATATGGTCGTAGAGAAGGAAGAGAGCTGTTATCCGATGATCCCTGGCGGCGGCGCGCACAACGAAATTTTGCTGGGCGCCAACGACCGCCGCCAACAGACCCAGTCCGAAGAGGGGATGGTGCTGGTCTAAAAACCAGCTGGGCAGCCTCCGCCGCCTCGCCCTGAAGGTATCGCCATCAACAGAGTGTCTATTAAGAATGACGGACAGAAGTAATATCGAACGCCACGTTATGGCGGTTCTGGTCGATAACGAGCCGGGTGTGCTGGCGCGTGTTGTCGGGCTGTTTTCCGGGCGCGGCTATAATATCGAGAGCCTGACCGTGGCGACTGTCAGCGAGGATGAATCGTCGTCGCGGATAAATCTGGTAACTTCGGGCACGCCGATGATCATCGAACAGATCAAGGCGCAACTCGAACGTCTGGTGCCGGTCCAGGAAGTGCACGATCTGACCGAAGAGGGGCCCCATGTCGAGCATGAGCTTGCCCTGGTGAAGATCGTCAACACTGGCTCCGAGCGCCGCGAAGCGCTGCGCATCGCCGACATATTCCGCGCCCGGGTGGTCGATACAGCGGTCGATTCTTTCGTCTTCTCGCTGACCGGATCGCCGGAGAAAATCGAGAGCTTTTTGGAACTGATGCGCAATCTGGGTGATATCGAGATAGCCCGCTCGGGGGTCGTCGCCATTCAGCGCGGGGAAAAACGGAAACGGGACGACTGATTAATCTGGAACGGTGGCCGATACCAGCGTTGGCAAATGGCGCCGCGCCTTGTAAAACCCGCCAGCGCTGTGGCGCCGGCACAACACGAACTGACAGGGATTGAGAACCATGCGCGTTTATTATGACCGCGACGCAGATGTAAATTTAATCAAGGGTAAGAAGGTGGCTATCGTTGGCTATGGCAGCCAGGGACATGCCCATGCGATGAATTTGCGCGACAGCGGCGCGGAAAACATCGTCGTCGCCTTGCGCGACGGTTCGGCCAGCGCCGTCAAGGCGGAAGCAGCCGGGTTTGAAGTCAAAACTGCGGCCGAGGCCGCTGCCTGGGCCGACGTGGTCATGGTCCTGGTGCCGGACGAGCTCCAGGGCGACCTCTACCGCGACCATCTGGCCGGCAATATGCGTGAGAACACGGCGATCGCCTTCGCCCACGGCCTCAACATCCATTTCAACCTGATCGAACCGCGCGCCGATCTCGACGTATTCATGATCGCGCCGAAGGGCCCCGGCCACACCGTGCGCTCGGAATACGAGCGCGGCGCCGGCGTGCCGTCGCTGTTGGCGGTGTATCAGGATGCCAGCGGCAACTGCCACGATATCGGGCTGAGCTACGGCGCCGCGATCGGCGCTGGCCGCGCCGGGATCATCGAGACCACTTTCAAGGAAGAATGCGAGACCGATCTGTTCGGCGAACAAGTGGTGCTATGCGGCGGTCTTACGGCGTTGATCCAGGCCGGCTTCGAGACCCTCGTCGATGCGGGTTACGCGCCGGAGATGGCGTATTTCGAATGCGTCCACGAGGTCAAATTGATCGTCGATCTGATCTATGAAGGCGGCTTGGCGAATATGCGCTATTCGGTGTCGAACACCGCCGAGTACGGCGACTACACCCGCGGTCCGCGCATCATCACCGATGAGACGCGGGCGGAAATGAAACGCATACTCGGCGAAATTCAATCGGGCCAGTTCACCCGCGAGTGGATGCTGGAAAACCAGGTTGGCCAGACCGGCTTCAAAACCGTGCGCCGCTTGCAGGCCGCACATGGCATTGAAGAGGTCGGCGAGAAGCTGCGCGGTATGATGCCGTGGATCGCAGAAAACGCCATGGTCGATAAAAGCAAAAACTGACGCTCTACCCGTCCCGCAACGGAAATCGCCGGCGTGATTCCTTCGGGTTCGCGGATGGTTTCGTGTACGTGAAAGAACGTAGTTAACAAAACCATTGCGGTACTCGCGTAAAAAGGCCTAAAACATAGGCGATATCAGTAGTTTTTTGGTTGTCGGGTAAAGATTAATTTACCGGTTTTTAACCATTTGGGCCTATGGTTAACGTCAGACCGAACCGGTCCAAATGAGCTGAGGCGAGGGATTGCGGCCCGTGAGCGATTTAGGTGCACGAGTAGACGTGTTTCAACGTACCCGGATATTGGGTTGCGTCACCGGTGCGTATGGGTTTGCCGGTCTCGCGTCGATGTTGCTTGGCGGCGGCACGGTCCTGCGACTTAGGTGCCCCTAAACATCGATGAACCCCGGAAATACAGGGTCAGCATGTTTAGGGGAGTCATTGCTATCACCTAAATCAACGAACCAATTGGAACAGGACCAATGACCGCCACCGATCCCACCTCCACAAATACCGCGCCGCAGGAAGGCGCCGACGACACCAACTTCGTCCGCATTTTCGACACCACGCTGCGCGACGGCGAACAGTCTCCCGGCTGTTCGATGAACCTGGAAGAGAAGGTTCGCATTGCCCTGGTACTCGAAGAAATGGGCGTCGATATCATCGAAGCCGGGTTCCCGATCGCCTCGAACGGCGATTTCGAAGCCGTCCGCGAAGTCGCCAATGCCGTCAAGACGAGCAGCGTCGCCGGATTGGCGCGCGCCTCGATCAAAGATATCGACCGCGCCTGGGAGGCCCTGAAGGGCGCCGCTCAGCCGCGGATCCATACGTTTTTGTCGACCAGTCCGCTGCATATGCGGGTCAAGCTGCAGATGGAGCCGGAAGAGGTCCATCAGGCAGTCATCGACAGCGTTACCCACGCGCGCAACCTGTGCCCCGATGTCGAGTGGTCGCCCGAAGACGGCTCGCGCACCGAGCATGATTTTCTCTGCCGGGTCGTCGAAGGGGCGATCCGGGCCGGCGCGACGACTATCAATATTCCCGACACGGTGGGATATGCGGTGCCGGAAGAGTTCGCCGCGCTCATCGAAATGCTGTTCAACCGGGTGCCGAATATCGACAAGGCGGTGATCTCGGTGCATTGCCACAACGATCTGGGCTTGGCTGTCGCCAATTCCCTGGCCGCGGTAAATTCCGGCGCCCGCCAGATCGAATGCACGATCAATGGTATCGGCGAGCGGGCCGGCAACTGCGCGCTGGAAGAAGTCGTCATGGCGCTGCGCACGCGGCCCGACGTCATGCCGTATACCACCGGCATCGATACGACGGTTATCACGCGGGCCAGCCATCTGTTATCGACGATCACCGGCTTCTCGGTGCAGCCCAACAAAGCCATTGTCGGCGCCAACGCCTTTGCGCATGAAGCCGGTATCCATCAGGACGGCGTCCTCAAAGACGCCGAGACCTACGAAATCATGACCCCGGAATCGGTCGGCCTAGTCAAATCCAATTTGGTCATGGGCAAGCATTCGGGCAGCCATGCGTTTCGCGAAAAGCTGAAGGATCTGGGTTATGGCGAGATGGGCCAAAACGCCTTGGCCGATGCCTTCCAGCGCTTCAAGGATTTGGCGGACAAGAAAAAGGAAATCTTCGACGAGGACATAATCGCTCTCGTCGACGATACCATCCAGCATGACGGCGACCGCATCCGGTTTGTTTCGCTGCAAGTCGTCGCCGGCTCGAAAGGGCCGCAGACGGCTGATCTGGAATTGGAGATCGATGGCCAGGTCGCGTCGACCAAATCGAGCGGCAACGGCCCGGTGGACGCCATTTTTAATGCCATCAAGGAGCTTTGCCCCCATACGGCCAACTTGCAATTGTATCAGGTGCACGCCGTTACCGGCGGCACCGATGCGCAGGCTGAGGTGACCGTGCGTCTGGAAGAGGACGGCAAGACGGTCAACGGGCAGGGTGCAGACGCGGATACCCTGGTGGCGTCGGTAAGGGCTTATTTACATGCATTGAATAAGTTGAGCGTGAAACGAGAGAAGACGGCGCCGGAGGCGCTGTCGGCGTAGAGTTAATCCCGAGGGCGCCGCTCCGGATCGGCGCCCTCGTAATATATATACCCGGCGGCGAGGCCGGGTGAACGAGGCGACGAAAGATGCTATCGCGGATAATGGGAGCTCTGTCGGCAGACATGGCCATCGACCTCGGCACGGCGAACACGTTGGTGTACGTCAAGGGTCGGGATATTGTGTTGAACGAACCCTCGGTCGTCGCGATCACGGAATCGAAGGGCAAGAAACGGGTGATCGCCGTCGGCGAAGAAGCCAAGCAGATGCTGGGGCGCACGCCCGGTAACATTCAGGCCATCCGGCCCTTGCGCGACGGCGTCATCGCCGACTTCGAAATCGCCGAGGAGATGATCAAGGAGTTCATCCGCAAGGTGCACAACCGGCGCGGCTTCTACAGCCCGAAGATTGTCATTTGCGTGCCGTCCGGATCGACCGCGGTCGAACGCCGGGCGATTCAGGAAGCGGCGGAAAGCGCCGGCGCACGCCGGGTGTGGCTGATCGAGGAACCCATGGCGGCGGCGATCGGCGCCGGGCTGCCGGTCACCGAGCCGACCGGTTCGATGGTCGTCGATATCGGCGGCGGCACCACCGAGGTGGCGGTGCTGTCGCTGGGCGGCATCGTGTATTCGCGCAGCGTGCGCGTCGGCGGCAACAAAATGGACGAGGCGATTATCGGCTACATCCGCCGCAACCATAATTTGCTGGTCGGCGAGAGCAGCGCCGAACGGATCAAGCACGAAATCGGCTCGGCGTGTCCGCCCGAGGATGGCGACGGGCGCACCATGGAGATCAAGGGCCGCGACCTGATGAATGGGGTGCCCAAGGAGATCGTGATTTCCGAGCGTGAGATCGCGGAAAGCCTGGCCGAGCCGATCAGCGCAATCATCGACGCGGTCAAGGTGGCGCTGGAAAATACGGCGCCGGAGCTCGCCGCCGACATCGTCGATAAGGGTATCGTACTCACCGGCGGCGGTGCGCTGCTGGGCAATATCGATTATGTTCTGCGGCACGCGACCGGCTTGCCGGTGTCGATTGCCGACGACCCGCTGACGTGCGTGGTGCGCGGCACGGGCCGGGCCTTGGAGGATTTCAAAAATCTCAAGGGTGTGCTGGTCAGCATGTACTGACCGCCCCCTTGGGCAACTTCGATTGCGTTAAGGGAGCGTTGTGGCGAAGCGGAGTGCGAGGGTAACGGTAGCCGGACTGGCAGTGCCAATCCGCATATGGGCGCAACGGTTCGCCTTTTTGGGCTTCGTTGCGCTTTCGTTTGCCCTGATGCTGTTGAGCAAGGCCGAATCGACCGGCATCGAGCGTATGCGCCTGGCGATCGTCGATGCTGTTTCCCCTCTGCTGTTTGTATTGAGCCAGCCGGTTCAGGCGGTGGGACAAGCCGTCGTCAACGTCGAGGAGTTTTTCATCGTCTACGATGAAAACCGCCGGCTACGCGACGAGAACGCCCGGCTTGTGCAATGGGTTCAGGAAGCCCGCCGGTTGAGGGTCGAGAACGCCACGCTGCGTGCGCAACTGGAATATGTGCCCGACAAACGCTCCCAATTTGTCACCGCGCGGGTGGTTGCCGATACCGGTGGCGCATATTTTCACAGCCTGCTGATAAATGCCGGTGCCCGGCAGTTTATCCGCCGTGGCCAAGCCGTCATTTGGCAAGGCGGGCTGATCGGCCGGATCGCCGAGGTCGGCGAGCGAACCTCGCGGGTTCTGCTGATGACCGATATAAATTCGCGCATTCCCGTCGTCGTCGAATCGACGGGCGACCGGGCCATTGTCAGAGGCGATAATTCGTCGCGTCCGGTGTTGCAGTTTTTACCGGACAATTCGCCGATTTCGCCGGGCGACCGTATCGTCACGTCGGGACATGGGGGCGTCTATCCGCCTGGTCTCGCGGTGGGAACCGTGGCGCAAACCTCCGAGAGCGTTATCAGCGTGCAGCCCTTTGTCAGCATTTCGCATCTCAACCAGGCGGTGGTTCTGGATTACGGCGTCGATGGCATCCTGCCAGCGCCCGAGCAGGTGCCGGTCGTGTCGCCAAAAGCGCCGCCCGTGGCGGAGGCGGGGCCGTGAACGCGCTCTCCATTTTCGGTTTAATCCGCCGCTGGCTGCGCAATCTGGTGCCGGTCGCGACCACTTTCGCCTTCGTTTTGGTAGGGCAACTGCCATTGCCCATACCCTTGCTCAGCGACGTCGCCCCGGCGTTCGCCTTGATCTCGGTATATTATTGGGCCGTATTCCGGCCCGACCTGATGCCCTATGTGGCGGTTTTCGGGCTGGGTATCGTGCAGGACGCCGTGGCGGGCGCCCCCTTGGGGATGTACGCGCTGGTCTACCTGCTGGTGCAGGCTTTGGTGCTTAATCAGCGCCGCTTCATCGTCGGCAAACCGTTCTGGGTGTTCTGGAGTGCGTTCGCCTTGATTGCGCCGGTCGCGGCCATTGCCGCGTGGATGTTGGCGTCGGTGTCGCGCGGAACGTTTCTCCCACCGGCAACCGCTTTCGTGGCATTGGTCATGACGGTG
>Ga0114950_10002622_pt1 | contig 13812 bp, 9 predicted proteins | sample N075metaG_FD_83503 | JGI IMG/M metagenome (GOLD analysis project Ga0114950, IMG submission 83503) | Deep subsurface microbial communities from Kermadec Trench to uncover new lineages of life (NeLLi) - N075 metaG | ecosystem: Environmental > Aquatic > Marine > Ocean trench > Sediment | place...
CTTCCATCTAGAGCGTTTCCAGGAAAAGTGGACCCGGTTTTCCGTCCGGAAACGCGACCAAACTGGGAATCTAGAGCATTTTCATGAGTCAATTAATCTTGGAAATGCTCTAGCGTTCACCTGATTAACAACGAACGCTCAGGGTAATGGAGGGAAACAGTGGCTGACAATGCACAAGCTAATTATCAAGGCGTGTGGGATACCCGCATCGGCTTTGGTGAGAAATCCGCGCTCATCGTTATCGACTTCTTGAAGGGCTACACCACGGAAGGGTCGCCGCTTTACGCCCCCGGCGTGGTGAAAGCGGTCAGCGAAACCCCGGAAGTCCTGGATCTCGCCCGACGGAAGGGCGTGCTCATTATTCACACGAATGTGCGTTACACGCCGCCCGATTATCTAGACGGCGGTGTATGGATTAAAAAAGCCCCGGTCTTGAAGGCCCTTGTCGAAGGCAATCCCTATGCCGAATTTTGCGATGAAGTGGTGCCGCAAAAGAATGAAATCGTCATTACCAAACAATATGCCAGCGCGTTCTTCGGCACCTCTTTGGTTTCTACACTCGGCGCCGCCCGCGTTGACACCTTAATCATTACGGGATGCACCACTTCGGGCTGCATTCGTGCGACGGCGGTTGACGCCGTCCAGCACGGCTTCCGCACCATCGTCGTGCGCGAATGTTCGGGTGATCGGCATAATGATCCGCATGAAGCCAATCTATTCGATATTAATGCCAAATATGGCGACGTCATTTCCAAAGCAGAGGTCATTGAATACCTCAATGGCCTATAACAACACCGTCCCGATGACCGACTCATCGAACGCGGCTTCCCTCGAACTCATCCAACTCAGCGGGAGACATGTGACCCATGACTGAACTCACACAATCACCTCATTATAACTACGAACCGATCATCGATCGCGAACCGTTCAAATTGCCTAATGGCGCACGCGTGGCGGTCATGCCCTTTATCAATATTGAACATTTCCCCCATGATGTTCCGGGCACGGCACTGGTTCCCGGCACCGCAGGGTTTAACCCCGACCCCTTGAATTATGGCTGGCGCGATTACGGCAACCGCGTTGGCCTGTGGCGCATGATGGACATCATGGACTCGTTGGACATGCGTGCCACGGTCTGCCTCAATTCCGAAATCATTCGTGAATTTCCACGCATCATCGAGGAAGGCGAAAAGCGCAATTGGGCCTGGATCGGACATGGCATCAACAATGCACCGGCCAATTTCCTGAGCAATATCGATATCGACAAAGAACGCGAGATTATTGGGTCTGTGGTCGGTGAAATGGAGAAGGCTTTGGGCCGCAAAACCAAAGGCTGGCTCAGCCCGTTCTTGACCCATACCAATAATACGCCCAACGTTCTTGAAGAATTCGGCGTTGAATATCTATGCGATTACACGGCCGACGATCATCCGTTCAAGTTCAACACGAAAGGCGGCAATCTGATTTCGGTACCTTATACGCTCGAACTCAATGACATTCCCACCTTCATGAATGTCGGCATGAGCTCCGCAGACTTTGGCGATATGATTATCGATCAGTTTGACGTGCTCTATGAAGAGGGCGCCACCAATGCAAGGTGCATGCCGATTTGTCTGCATACCTTCTTTGTCGGTCAGCCCAATAAATCCAAACATCTGAAACGCGCTTTTGAGCATATTGCCAAGCACGATGACATTTGGCTGACAACCGGTGATGAAGTTAACGATTGGTACCGGGAAAATTATATGTAACGACGTCAGCGATCCTTAGGGTCCTTCCGGTTTTGATTCTATCAAAACCGGAAGGACCCTAAGTTATTGTTTTGTCGTGTTTCCGGACGGAAAACCGGTATCCACTTTTCCTGGAAACACTCTAGTTAGATCGAAGGGGCGGAGATCGGTGATCCCGCCCCTTTTTCTTTGGCGCAGATTACGTAGTGAACTTTACGTTATAAGCGAGCGCTCTATTGAGTCAATTCTTCCTCGAATTGATCGATTATATCCATAAAAGTCACAATATTAATCCTGACATTGCCTCGCGCAATGCCATAATCGGCAGTGAGGTATTTCTGTAGAACCAATTCACCATCATCCGTTGTATAGAATTTCATATACGAAAATTTCTCATTGAGATCTGAAAGTTGAGCCGGAGTGGGCTGGAATTCAAATGAGCTAAACACATCAAGGCCAAGGCAATTGTCTTCCGCTTCACAAGCTTTGATTTGCATTAGGAATTTGTACCCCTCGTAACTTTCCGCCAAAAGATACGGCTTGCCGTCAAGGTCGACGTCCCGTTCCGTTTCGATACTCATTTCGCTCAAAAGATCTTCGATTTCGGTTAGATTGAAGGCATACCATATGGTATCGTTGGCAGCGTCCGTGGTGCCATCAGCTTCAGAACTTGCGCCATCTTGTTCTGCCTCCTCAGGGGGTGCCGTTGGGCCGATCGGTTCGACCGCGGCCTGTCCATCCGTTTCATCAACATCCGGCAGCCAATCGGCAAGAAAAGGCGCGTTGTCGCGCACGGTTTGGTAAACGGCTTCTATTGGTGGAAGATAAGGCGTTAGCGGCCAATAACTCGCCGCAACGGCACCAATGAGCATAAGCACAACATATCCGAACAACCTCATGATCTACTCTCGCCCCCCCCATTAACCATACTATTCGCGGTTACCCTCTCGCGGTTACCCTCTAGTTTAGTCTAAATGCACAGGAAAGCCAAAACCACACGACCTAAGAAAAAAGCGGCCGCAAAGGACCGCTCTTGTCACCATGCCCCGTTCGATCAAATCTAATCAAACCGGCGGGCGAGGAAGTGTTATTTTCCGTTTTTCTGTTGCTTCCATAGATTCATAAAATCCGGCCATTTATCTTCGATCCAGTCGAACAGTTCCGGCGCTCCGTCATCAAGCAAGACACGAGAATAAGCGCCAAACTTCTGCGGGCCGCCTTCCTCCGGCAATTGGCGTGTGGCATCAATGATCATCTTGCTGCTCAAGCCGCGGGTGACAATGCTGGGATCCAACATTCTCAACTGGGTTTGCGGAATCATGACGCTCGCCGACGGTTGCCATCTTGCCCCCATGCAATGGATGACCTCAATCGGTTTGAGAATGTTGATATCGCTATCCACGATAATGACCACCTTAACGGTGGCATTTGGGATGATATGTTGGCCCGCCGCCATGCCTTCCCCGGGGAACTTCTTGTCGATGGCCGCCACCGTGACACCCGGGGCGCCGCGATAGGTTATAATATCGGTCAGGTTCGGTATCATTTTCTTGTAACGGTGATAGTTGCTGGCAACCGCCGGCGCCTTTAACATATCGCATGTGACGCCGGTGAAAGAATTGACGATCCACGGATCCTTTCTGTGCGTGATCACCTTGACGTTCATATAGAAGTTCTGTTCCTTGCGCGGACCGAGATAGCCGTACATTTCGCCGTATGGGCCTTCCGGCTCCATATCGTCTAATGGGATTTCACCTTCAATAACGATTTCCGCTTGGGCGGGGACAAACACGTCGCAGGTCTCGGCTTTGACAATCTCCACCGGCTTGCCGCGCAAGCCGCCGGCATATTCCATCTCGTCTTCACCAAAACTCGTGAGCTTGGAGCTGCTGAGAGCCCACGTGATCGGATCGGATCCCAACGCGATGGCGGCCTTAGCCACCTTCTCACCGCGCCGCTTTTTATCCATCAAAATGCGCCATGCGTCTTGTCCAATTTCAGGATTGACGCCAATTTTGTTCTTAGACTTGAGTTGACAACGATAGGTGCCGACATTTTTCATGTTCGGGTCTTCAATAAACAGGCTGCCGGTATTGATATAGCGGCCGGCATCCGCCGGGTTGCTCTTAAGCCAAGCAAACTTGGTCAGATCCACCTCATCACCAACTTCGATGATTTCCTTACATGGTGCCTCATTGCACTCGACGACGATCGGTTTAATGCGTTTCCATTGACCGTTGTCATCCAATCGCGTCGCTAATTTATCGAGGACGGCGCGATACATCTGTTCTTGATTGTCGGTGATGGTATCTACGCCAAAGACAATACCTTCGATATCCCACCCGCCATAGATGTTGCCCAAGACGGGACCGTTCACCCATTCGCCGTCGATCTTGATTCTCTCGACAACGAAACCCGGCGAATCATCGTAACCGAGCTTCTCGATCAGTCGATAGCCGAGACCGCTCAATTGATACTTGTCTTGATCAAGTTCGGGTATGCGCAATATGCGGCCGTCCGCTTCCAATGCTCTAATGAAGTCACGCAAGGAGTCAAAAGGGCCGATCATCTGAATGTTTTGTCTGCTTGAATCGTTGGATGCCATAAAAATATTTCCTTTCTTAGAAGCTCAAACTTGTTCTCTCCGGCATCCTGATACGCATGTGTAATCCGATATGCATATCACAACCGTTATCTGTTGATGTTCTAAACAACGTTACGATCCACAAAAGCTTACGACTAATCTGTTGAACCGGTCCGGATATTCCTTAAATGCAGAGTGACCCGTATTGGCAAAAACATGCATTGCCGAGTGGGGATTTGTTGCGCTGATAATGTTGAACAGTTCCACTCCAGAGCCATACGAACCCTCCGGATCGTTATGGCCCCAAACGATGAGCGTCGGCACTTTGAGCTTGCCGTCGCGCAAGTCCTGCAGCAATGCCTCTTTAAGTACGCGATAACTGGGATGGGCCGGGCTCATGCGGTTACTTCTATAGTGTGCCGCCGCTTCGGCAAATTTCGCCGAGCGTGCGATGGCAAGGGTTTTCTCCGCGCCGGCTTCGGTGATGTTGTTGTAAGTGACGGAAAAAAATTCTGCTCCCCGCAAAAGGCTATATTTGGTTTGGCCGCCCTTTGGGTGAAGGCTGGTTGTTTGGTACATGTAAAACTTACCCGCGCCGCCTTTGGGATCGGCCGGGGCGACCAGGCTGGTATCCACGTCTATAAGACAAGTCACCAATTCCGGATGATCCACCGCAATGCGCGTAACCGGCCACCCGCCCTGGGAATGGCCGATCAGGCTGACCTTCTCCAGGCCTAGGGCTTTGATAAATCCATAAAGATGCTCGACCACTCGCTCATAATAATGGGCATAAGCCTCTTCGCTTTCAAGATTATCGGTGTAGCCTTGCGCTATGCGGTCAAGCGAATAAACGTGGAACGACTTAGACAAGTCATCAAAATTCTGGATCCACGTCCAAGCATTCGAACCCGGGGCCGACGGCTGACCGCCATGAACCAGCAACAGCGCGTCGCCGCTGCCTTTCTCGTAATAACGCGTCCGAATATTATCCACATCGATATATTTGGCGTCTTCGGGTTTCATGCTCGATGCCCAAGCGGGCTCGGGCAGCTTGACATAAGCAATCCCTTCGGCCTCATTGCCGTTCACATTGATTGTGGGAATGACGATTTTAGCCGGGTATCTTTGTTCGCCGTAAACTTCGACCGGCACGGTAAGGCTGGATTCGGTGCAGACGGGCATGCCGCCACCCAGCTTATCACTGCCTTCGAGAGCGGCCACATCCGCCTCCGACAGAATAGAGAGCGTAGGCCATTTACCTTCGGGAAAGGCCAAACCGTCACGGCAGGATCGAGATAAGTCGACAGTGGCGTCGGCGGTGATCGTCAATCTGTGAATGGTCGAATCCGCGTCACCGATTTGCGTCAGCGTCGCCGCCGTCAGCAATTGACGCGACGGCACGTCAATCGTCAGATCGTGACACAAAGCAGCACCGGTTTGCTTGTCTTGAATGCGCAGAGAAGCCGGCGCCGCTTGCCGTTCAGCTTCGAGCACCATATAAAGCCCCGGCTCCTTAACGTCGGCGGCGCACCTACCTAGGTATTGTTGGTAGACGGCGGTAATGCCGCTTTCTGCCAAACCGTCTAAGGCATAGTCGGACGTTATGTCGGCACCGCAGATCAGAAATGATTTTTTCTCGCCCCGATCCAACTCATTCGAATCTATTGTGCACTCCGCAGCGATTGCCGCACAACTCAAAACCGTCCCAATCATCGCGCTCGCCCAAAAAGTGAGCGGCTTCTTCGTATGACTAGCCATACCTGTTTTCCACTTTTCCTGAATGCGCTCTCAGTCTTTGTTTTGTCGCCCATTCGGACAGAAAACCGGTACCCACTTTTCCTGAATGCGCTCTCAGTCTTTGTTTTGTCGCGCATTCGGACGGAAAACCGGTGTCCACTTTTCCTGAATGCGCTCTAAACTTTGTTCGCGTTAACCATATTTAGCCGACAAAATAATTAAACCGCAAGTATAGATAACATCACAAGCGTTCCTCCGCGCTGACCGAGGGTTGAACCACCGACCGATAAGTTGATTTTTTCTATTATTGGGCGGCCATCGGCTCAATGGCTGCCGATCGGGCCGTGCGTGCAATGGATCGGCACTTTGGTATAGGCTGACATAAGTGGCCATCTTGAACGTTTATGGATGACCGGCCAGGCCCGGACTATCACCGGAGAGGGGTTCATGAAACCACTTAATTCGGCAAATGCCATTATATTGATTGCCTTGGTCGCCCTATTGGCAGGTTGTGATCAAGCAACCGATCAATCCACTTCACAACAAGACCCACCGGCAAAAGACAGAACCCTATCCAAGGAAACGGATGGCCGAGCCCTTAACGCCAACAGAATTGCACTTCTAGTCACGGGATGGGGCAATCCTCTCGAACCCGTGGAACAGTATTCCGATGAAATTTTTAGGGACGCCATTCTGGGGCGCCAGGCCGCCTCACCAAACCAAGTCTGCACACAAAATTATGTCGGCACCTACCCCTTCAGATCGGAAAAAGGGCTTCTGCCTCATGTGATCGCCTTTAAGACCGAAGGGTTTGAGGAATTTTGGGACAGCTCCGGTATCTATAAGCTAAATGAAGACGGCACGGCCTATCTATCGGTTCTCGACGATCAGATCGTATTGCACGCGGATGAACTGGCTGACGTCGCCATAACACCGGTGCGCGAATTGCCCGTTTCAGGCTTCGGCGCGCGGGTATTCGGTGTCGACCCGCGCGACGGTACCGACCACACCGCCGACATTTTTAAGATCGACCAGCCCAATGGTCTACATGACGCAAAAGAATCCGCGGCCGCGCGCCGATTGTGGGTTGAGAAAATGATTGGGGCCAATCCGGCCACACCACCAAAGCATCAAAGAGTGACCCTTGATCTCGAAAAGTATATCGCCGAATACATCAAGCAAAATTTTGGTGACGTGATCGACCTACGCTTCGGTTATTACGGCATGATCGAGGGCGTAAGCGAAAAGTTGGGTGATGTAGCGGTCCAGTTTGCCGAACAAGGTTTTAGACAAATGGTCTTGGCGCGAGAGACAACCGACCATAATTTATATGCCAACGACTTCATGGACCTCTATCCTATGCTCAAATCATTATGTGATGCCGGTTACAGCGACCGCGACATGTCAATCCAACAGGTGCGTCAGATCGGCCGAACGCCCGAATATAATTATATGGTGGTGGAAAATGTGCGGCCTTTTATTGAACAGGTACCGATTGGTTCAGAGGTCACGATCATATATGCAACGTGGGGACTACCATGGCCTGGCGGCAACCCCAACGCAGGACCTTTCTCCGCCCCTCAACCCAACATCAAAGAAACCTTCCACGAAAATGCCTTTTTAAACTTCCGGAGTTTCAAATCCTATGCCCAAGCCGCATTTGATGAAAATTTTGGCGGCGATTACCGTTTGAACTTTTCCAAGAGCGGTGGTGTCGGCGGCCCAAATTCGCGAACCAATAGTTTGTTCGCTTATTCCATGTATTCGAGCAAAGACTATGGTCACTCGGAGGACCCCCTTCGATATACGACCATTAGAGAAAATCTCGAAGCGGCAATTTGGCAGGACAAGAAGGACGAGATCATCATTGTCTTGTCTCATTGGTACAATAACGGCATCCCGGTCAAGCTAAGCATGCGCACCCTCAATGATTTGCCGCTTAATTCAATCGTCGAAATGCACCAAGGCGTTCATTCGATTTCGTGGTGCGCGCGTTATGCCGGCCCCGGTGATTATACGCAAATGTCCGTGCCCGAAGAGGGTTGTCCAGAAAGTTACGCCCATATTCAGATGACCGAGGCGTTTGACGATTTGGCACAAGAGTTTGCCGTTGGATTTGCCAATCGAATTCGCGGCGGTATTGAAAGGTTTAACGTCTTTCCCGACTTGGACATTACGATTGCCGCCCAAGGCATCATTGACAGGCGCGACGGGGGGCGGGTCGAAGTGTTGGACGGCCCGTTAAAAGGTGCCGCGCTTTTGGTCCACCCGGATCCCCGGCCTAACGAGCCCGAAAACTATGAGTGGGCCAATCGATGGCGGCCGGAAAGCGATGGCGATCCCCATACCGGGCCCACGGCGGTCCGTGCCATCAACGATTATGAGCAAGTCTCAGACTATCTGGATAGCGCAAAAGACAATTTCAACGCCTTTATCGGTACTCAGAGAAGGGCAACAGCGAATTTGGATTTCCCAATTCACCCGAGCGCCATCTCGGCGGTGGTTTATTTCGGACCGTATCGCACGGTGTTTAATGCACCCGCTACTGTCACCATACCTTATATAACGGAGTTGGTGAGCGATCCGGAAAAGATCGAACCCCATATCTTTAACGAGCTCACCAAAGCATATGATCCCGTTTATCCGGTTCCAGCCGGTGCGCCCCTTCGGATCCATGAACAATCCGGAACCGCTTCCTTCGATGTTCAGGTGCTTGGAAATTATGTTCTCACAATTGCCGAGTGACGAAAAAAGATCTAGAGCACGTTGACAAAAGATGGCATCCCTAACGTGCTCTAAATCTTTGTTTGGTCGCGCATTCGGACGGAAAACCGGTACCCACTTTTCCTGAATGCGCTCTGGCCCCGCGCATTTATGCTTTATAGCTCGGCCGCTGGGCGATCTGGGCATGCCATCGTGCTAAGTGCTCGAATTTGTCCAAAATCGGAAGCTTCATCTTGACGGCAAAGTCCAACGCCACAACGGCGGTGATATCCGCCACACTGAAATGATCGCCGGCAATAAATTCGTTATCCCTTAAACGATTGTTTAAAACCTCCGAAAACGCCTCTGTGCGGGCAAATCCGCGCTGAACCAATTCCGGGATCTGCTCATAGTCGCGCGGGCCCGTGAGAGCCCGGTTCTTTAATCCCTTCGCACTATTTCTGAACGCCTCGGCAATCGCCAACAAGCCGTCAAATCCCACCTTAAAATTCCACTCGGCAACGCGCGCTTTTTCAAGCGGGGTCACGCCCATCAAAGGAGGTTCGGCATAGACCTCTTCCAGATATCTTGCGATACCCTCATTTTCCGTAATGTAGGATCCGTCGTCCAGCTCGAGGACGGGCACCGTGCAAGCAGGATTTATGGCTTTAAAGGCGGGCGTGAATTGTTCCCCCTTGCCGAGATCGACTTGCCGCTTTTCGACGTCAACTCCCTTCTCGGCAAACGCTATTCTTGCCCGCCGCGGGCTCGGCGCTGTTTCGCAATCATAAAGAAGCATGAAACAAGTCCTTCTTAATTCACTTTCAAGACACGTCATAACCTGCCTAGGGTCTTTCCGGTTTTGATGGAATCAAAACCTGACCCTAAGTTGTTATTTTATCGTGTTTCCGGACGGAAAACCGGTGGCCACCCCGGCCTTCGCCGGGGCATGCTTTTCCTGGAAACACTCTAATTCATCCGATAGGCAAAGTGCCTGTTATCGAGCAGCTCGCACGCGATGGGCTGAAAATAATCGCCCCGACCCATACCAACTTCATGATTATGAGTTCTGCTCAGCGGACTGGCAATATTTTTTTGAGGCATAAGAGCCGGCGGGGATTGACAATGCCCGGCAGGTAGGGGCAATCACACACACTACAATTTCGGGGTTGCTGGGTTGCTGTCGCGCCCGTTCATATTAGCTGAAAGATCTTATCCATTTGGATAATAGGGGAAGCACTTTGTCGACTGCCAACGAAGAAGTAGATACGCGAAAAGCAGGATCAAAAAAAAGAGATAAGTTTTTTCTTTTCACCGGTATCGCAATTTTCGGCATCGGCCAGTCCATGTTGTTTGTCTTGTTTGGCCCTCTGGCACGGGAAATGGGCCTAAGCGAAATACAATTTGGCCTATTATTTACAATATCGAATCTTGGTCTGGTCTTTGCTGCACCTTTTTGGGGCAGGAAAACTGATTCCGCCGGCCGCAAACCTGTTTTTATTGTGGGTCTCTTAGGAACAGCCGCCGGCATGTTGGCTCTTGCCCTCGCGATTCAGGTGGGACTTTGGAACATATTGCCGATTTGGGGATTATTCTGTTTGCTACTTGCGGCACGTTTCGTTTATTCGCTCACGGCCATAGCCGTCTACCCTGCCTCAGGCGCTTATATGGCCGATATTACGTCCCGAGAAGATCGCGCCCGCGGCATGGCGTTGATCGGCGGTGCCAATAGCATGGGTGCCATACTTGGACCGGCAATCGGCGGTGGGCTTGCCTTTATCCATATTTTGTTTCCCATGTATGCAGCCAGCGCTCTCGCCTTAGCGGGCGCGGTGATGGCCATGTATCTATTGGTCGAGCCCGAACGCAGCGCCGATTCCATGCGCCCCTCCACATTGAAATTCACCGACAAGCGATTGGTTCCCTTTCTCATCATGTGGGTAGCGTTCTTTATCGTTTTCACGACCCTTCAGTTCATCACGGCATTTTATATTCAAGATCGTTTCGGCATAACGGAATCGAAAGAGGTCGTGAAAATTGCGGCACTTGCCATGGTGGCCATGGGAGGAACCAATGTGGTCGTTCAAATGGGATTGATTCAATTTTTCAGAATTCGCGCGAAAACATTGCTGTGTTTATGCTTTCCCTTTGTTGCAGCGGGTTTGTTGCTCCTCGCCTTCGCACCTTCCTTGAAAATGATTTTCCCCGCCTATATGTTCATAGGCCTGGCTTTCAGCATGGCCAATCCGGGAATCAGTGGGGGCGCCAGCCTCAGTGTCGAACCCCATGAGCAAGGCACGGCATCCGGTTACCTCGCCGCGGCCACAACGGCCGGTGTGATTTTTGGTCCCTTGCTCGGCACAAGTCTTTATCAGTTTTCACCGTCCCTTCCCTTATTAATGGGTGCCGGATTGGCTGTGGCCATGGCGATATTCGCCTTTTTTGTCCATATCCCCGACCCCCGATCGACCCCCCGCTAAACGCCACCGTGCGATCATTGCCGGCAAATTAAGAGCCCGATTGCGCATCATATGGTCGGTCGCTTAATGATTGTTGCGCGTGGAGCCTATCTGAACCTATCGTGGACATTACTTCGGATGCGGCACAAAGATTGGCAGGAAATGGGTCTCAAATGCACGCGCGCACGAAACCGAAACCTACCTTAAAAGGCAAAGCTGCAACAGCCGTCTATCTTGCCATAGGTGTTTTCATGCTGTCCTTTGGCAGCCCCATCCGCTCGTTATCGCAAGAATCGACCAAAGCCTGGTTTGGTGTCAAAACGCCTGAACAGCGGGCCGCCGGAAGAACCGATGACGGCAAATTTTATGACGACGTCGACTTTGCCGCCCCTTGGCTCGATCTGCCTGCCGCCGAAGATCCCTATAGCGACATCGATGGAGATCGGATCTTTCAATACACGAAGGATATGGTCGAATTTGCCGAACAGAGCAGGCGGGCGGGCGATCGATATTGGGGTCGGATCGGCGGCACGGCCTCCGAACGTGCAGCGGCCGACTATGTTTTGGCAAAGTTTCAAGAGTTTAATCTTAAAGACCTTCGAATGGATGAACTCGACGGACACGCGCAATGGTGGCCCGCGGATTGGCAGCTCACTTTGTTGGGCGATCCAACCTATGGCACCGAAACTCAGGATTATGTCTTTCAATCGGCGTTTCCGGCGCAATTTACCGTCGGCGCACCTGCGCAAGGCCTGGAAGCCGAACTGGTCTATGTCGGATTGGCCAGCCCGCTAGATCTGCGCGGTCGCAATCTGACCGGCAAAGTCGCCGTTATTCACAGCGTATTACAACCCAATACATTTTTTCATTCGGGTCGGGGCCGAAGCGAAGCTCTTGTGGATGCCGGCGCCGTCGGCGTGATTACACTCATGGAAGCACCGGGTAATTATCAGTACGCAATTGAAAACGCCGGCTCGAAGCGGGCCCCCTCTTTCGTCATGGGTGGTGACGACGGGGCATTTCTTGAAGACGTTTTGGAAAAAGCGCAAGCTCAATCAAAGCTCAAAGTGCGCATGCGATTGAAGGTGGAAGATAGAGACGGTTGGAAGACTCAAAACGTCATTGGAATGGTTGAAGGCACGGGCGACGAATACATTGTTCTAACCGCCCATCTGGACTCGTACTTCCGAGGAGCCAACGATAACGCCACGGGTGTGGCCACCCTGATCGAATTGGCCGAGCACTATTCCAAGAGTGGCGCGGCAAAATTAAACCGCAATTTGGTTTTTGTTGCGACCGGCGCACACCATGATGAATCAATCGGTGTCGACCATTTCATTGAGAACTATCCCGATTTACTGGAAAAAACGGTCCTTATATTGAATATAGAGCACACCGCATCGGTGCTGAGTTTCTACCGCGGCCCACTCAGGATCGGCAATTTTACGGTGCCGGGCACCCTAGGCACCGCCAATACGGACGGAATACGGGAATTGATGGTGTCCAATCTCAGCCCTCGCATTAAGTCGATCTTTGGCGAGGCCATCGACCGCTATCAACTGGTCGTAGGATCCAGCGCCAGTCAATTGCCGACGGGGGATGCCTTCGCGTTCTTCCGGAAAGGTCATACGGTGGTGCAGTTGATAGAATCCAACATTTGGTTTCACAGCACGGGCGATGCTCTCAACACCATTCCGCCTCAAGGATTGGAACGTACCGCGCGGGCCTATGCCTATTTTTTGGACCACGTGGACCAAAGCACGCGCGCTGAATTGGAAGAAGGGGCAAAACGGCTTTCGCTCCGGCCCTGATATAACCAGAGCGCATTCACAAGGAGTTAAAAGATGCGTTTTCTTGTTCTCGCGGTATTCTTGAGCTTCACATGGACCGCTGCTTTCGCCCAGGACTGGATCGCCTATGGCGGAGATCGCGGTGCATCCAAATACTCGTCCTTGGATCAAATCAATCGAGATAATGTAAAAAATCTCGAACTGGCTTGGAGCTATCGCACGGGCGACGGCGAAGGCAGCCGTCCTGACTTCGATTCCTACGGTTTGGGCACAACGCCCATCCGATTGCCGGAGGAAATCGGCGGCGCGCTGATCCTGTGCAGCGCGTTCGATAGGCTCATCGCGCTCAATGCCGCAACCGGCGAAGAGATCTGGAGTTTCGATCCCCAAGTCAAGCGCGGCGTGCGCGGCATACAATATAAATGTCGCGGTGTTGTTCAATGGCACGATGTACAGGCAGATTCCGCCGCAATCTGTGCCTGGCGCATTTTTATGATTACGGTCGACCAACGCCTGATGGCGTTTGATGCACGTACCGGCAACCCTTGCCAAGATTTCGGCGATGGGGGCACAGTCGACATGGTACCGCACATTGACGCCACACCACCCGCTCCCGACACGGCCGGGGTTCATACCTATATGCCGCCGGTGATCGTCAGTGACACGATCATCTTGGGGTCGGCGGTAGGCTCCAAGTTTCGCAGGGTCGAAGCCCCCAGCGGCGCCATACACGCGTTCGACACCAGAACCGGGGAGCACAAATGGATGTTCGATCCGGTGCCGCGCAATCCCGGCGATCCCGAAGCGCA
>Ga0114950_10002623_pt1 | contig 13812 bp, 10 predicted proteins | sample N075metaG_FD_83503 | JGI IMG/M metagenome (GOLD analysis project Ga0114950, IMG submission 83503) | Deep subsurface microbial communities from Kermadec Trench to uncover new lineages of life (NeLLi) - N075 metaG | ecosystem: Environmental > Aquatic > Marine > Ocean trench > Sediment | place...
ACCTGTTGCAGTGGAAGTTGCGAATTTCAATCATGTATTTAACGCGTTGAAGTACAACGTGGATATTCTTTGGATCGGTGCAAGAACCACGGTAAATCCATTTGCTGTTCAGGAAATAGCAGACGCACTTCAGGGAACTGATGCTACGGTATTTGTAAAAAATCCTGTGAATCCCGACCTGGAACTATGGGTAGGAGCATTTGAACGTTTAAATAGTGCTGGAATTACAAAACTAGCTGCTGTACATCGAGGATTTGCAACGTATGGAAATTCCAAATACAGAAATGAGCCTCAGTGGCAGATTCCTATAGAATTAAAAAGGAGGTACCCGGATTTACCTATCATATGCGATCCAAGTCACATTTGTGGAAACCGTGATTGTCTGCAACAGATTTCTCAACGCGCCCTCGATTTGGATTTTGATGGTCTGATGATCGAGTCCCACATAAATCCTGATGAGGCATGGAGCGATAAAAATCAGCAGGTCACACCGGATAACCTTGAAAAATTGCTTTCTGACCTTGTTTTCAGACATCCGGATCCCCAAGATCCTGAAGTAACACACAATCTTGAATCACTTCGAAATGAAATAAATTCTATCGATGACGAGTTGTTACAGATGCTTAGTACACGTATGAAAGTAGCGGAGAGAATAGGCGCTTACAAAAAACAAAATGGAATTACTATCCTGCAAACAGATCGTTGGAATGACATCATTGATAAAACTCTTTCTGTAGGGAAAACACTGGGATTGTCTGAAGCATTTCTTGAGCGGTTTTTGAAAAGTGTTCACCAGGAATCAATCAACCATCAAAACGATGTGATGAATCGGGAACCGGTAAAATAATAAATCAGAAGGCCGGATTTAGCTGGCCTTTTTTATAGCCATATCTTTATTCTTATTTGCATAGGTTCTATCTTGTTCGTATGAAATATTGGAGCTCAACATTCTTGATCGTTATTTTATGGAGTTGTGATGCTTCAGATAACGGAGATCAAGTTTCTACATGGTATAAAGGTAATCTACATACACACTCTTACTGGAGCGATGGGGACGAATTCCCCGAGGTGGTAATGGATTGGTACAAGTCCAATGGATACAATTTTGTGGCTTTATCGGATCATAATACGCTTGCAGAGGGCGAAAAATGGAAAACAATATCAGGTGATTCCATCTACCAGGCGGCATTTAATTCATACTTAAAAGATTATGGCGTTGACTGGGTGACTTACAAAAATGAAAGTGATACAATTAGGGTGAAACTAAAGACCTATGAGGAATACAAATCCCGATTTGAAGTAGAAAAACAATTTCTGATCATTCAATCAGAGGAAATTACCGATCGGTATGAAAATAAGCCGATTCATATAAACGCCACAAATATTTCTGAGAAAATTGAACCACAGGGAGGAGGAAGTGTATCTGAGGTTCTTCAGAACAATATTAATCAGGTATTGGAGCAAAGGGAAAGGACAGGGATTCCAATGATTCCCCATATAAATCACCCCAACTTTGGATATGGGGTAAGCCTTGAAGATATGCAAAAACTGGAAGGGGAGAGGTTTTTTGAAGTGTATAACGGTCATCCAAGTGTTCATAATCTTGGAGATTCCATTCATATATCTACAGAAAAAATGTGGGATTTGATAAATATTTCCTATTTGAACAATCACAAAGAAATCATGTATGGTATTGCCACCGACGATGCTCATAACTATCATTCAAAGGGGAAATCATGGAGCAACGCAGGTAGAGGATGGATCGAAGTTTTAGCTGAAAACCTGACAGCAGAATCTTTGATCCACTCTATGGAAGCAGGTGATTTCTATGCTTCTACCGGGGTTGAATTGAAAAGTATTTCTTTGAAGGAAAATGTATTGACTATAGAGGTTAATGCCCAAGAAGGGAATCAATATGAAATATCATTTATTGGATGCAGAAAAGGGGATACAGATTCTAACGTTTTGAAAATGGTCAGTGGAAGCACTGCTTCATTTAATCTTACAGATGATATTTTGTTTGTCCGTACCAAAGTAACGTCTTCAAAACTTCACCCGAATCCTGTGGAGAATATGAAGTATGAAAGTGCCTGGACGCAACCTGTTTTATACAAATAGACATGCAAATGGGTTACTTTGATGAAAAGGAATTTGATAACGTAAATTACTCTGAAAAGAGATTCGAAACCGGTGAATACGAACAATGTCGATTTTCCAATTGTAATTTATTGAATTCTGATTTATCAGGATCGGTTTTTGAGGAATGTGAATTTTCAAATTGCGATCTAAGTATGAGTAAGCTTCATAAAACAGCTTTTAAAAATGTCAGTTTTAAAAATTGTAAGATGCTTGGACTGCATTTTGAGATTTGTAATCCTTTTTTATTTGAAGTGAGATTTGATAATTGTCAATTGAATCTTTCCTCATTTTATAAGCTTTCAATGAAAGGAACCACTTTTAATTCTTCCAGTATTCACGAGGTGGATTTTGTGGAAGCAAATTTGACCAAATCAACATTTACAAACTGTGACCTGTTGGGTGCATTATTTGAAAATACTGTTCTGGAGCAAAGTGATTTTCGGGAAGCCTATAATTATTCCATTGATCCTGAGATGAATAGAATTGCAAAGGCGAAATTCTCGTCCTCAGGATTGCAGGGTTTGTTATCGAAATATGATATCGTTGTGGATTAGTCTAATGCTTCAATGAGTTTATTATTCAACCTGACGTAATCAGGGTTGACTCCTCCTTCTGCTAATTTGATGGAAGCTCGGGCTGCTTCAATTGCCTCTTCTTTTTTGTTTAACCGCACCAATAATTTCGCTTTTAAATGCAACTTCCAATAAGTGGGCTGATCATCTATTGATTTATTCACCCATTGCAAAGCCAGGACGGAATCTCTCTCAGTCCTGTAGTAGTAGGATGCACCTGAATAATAATCCCCAGGATTGGTTGGAGTATTTTTGATCAGCTTGTCCTCTATCTGGGACATTACATACGAATCTAACTTGTTTTCAATTTTGAATTTAACTTTTGATTTTTCCCATTTTAAGTTCAGATACGCTGAATTGGTTGTAAAGTCAGAGAAACTTATTGTGAAAGTTTCGTAATGGCTGCTGGTTGTTTTAGCTGGAACCTCAAACCGGACCAGATCGGCATTCTGATCGTATCCGTCAACTCCCCACCAGGAAGTGTTTTTGCTGATGATGATGGTCCAGGTCTTTTCTCCGGGTATTGTATACAATGCATACTCACCAGCAGGTACTTCATGACCTTCAATAATTACATTGAGATCAAATGATAACCTGGTTGACTGATTTGCACCTGTTCGCCACAATTCACCATAAGGAACAATCTCTCCGAATATTTTTCGTTCACGGGCGCTTGGCCTGGAATACGTAACACTTGCTTTTGCAAGTCCAACAGAGCCACTTACTGTAAACGTCGGGCTGGCGGGTGGCAATTCAATTTGAGCAAGAGAGGTGAAAGAAAATAAAGTGAATAAAGCGATGAATAATGAAAACTTCATGGAATAATATTTTGCAGCAATGTACAAAAAATGATTTGGATTAGGTTCTTATATTGAAGCTATCTTCTTACATGATAATGAGTTACACATGTTTTCTCGTCATGTAGATCGACGGGTGAATCTGTTAATCGCCTTCCTTCGACAGACACTGGATTAAGAATAGCGCGCATTTGCAATGCGTGCTAATTTCATTTCCAAGCTGCTTCACTTGAAAAGGACGCTGATCCTTTTTGAAACCTCAGCGTCCCAATAAATAATAACAATCATTCAAAAATGTATGTATCTAAACTTGGAACTTAATTCAGGTAACTGGCGACTGAGTGGGAAAGCACTAGGTCATGAGCCGTACTGAGGTTCAGCATTCCATGCTACACCGTCACTTGCTAATGACTTATTGTTGAGCTTAGTTTTTCCAGAAGACAATTAACCTTTCATAGATTTCTTTAGTCTCTTTTCTGCCTTTTTTTCTTTTGGAGTTTTACTAGCTTCTTTTTTAATGTTTTTCTTTGCGTCTTTACCTTTTCCCATGATATTATCAATTAAATGTTATTCGCACCAAGGTATAACTATTCAATTAGATTCTAGGCAATAATATCACATCCTGGGATTTTGGGGTTAAGATTAGAGGAGTAAATCACCCTTCATACAATCGAAAGCTGAAAGGGCAAGTTAAGTTAAACCTTGAGTCAATATGTTGATCCTTAGGGCTTGTCTTTGTCAATTTGGCGCACCAATAAATAAGTACAATCATTTAAAATGCTTGCATTCTAACCTTGAAACTTAATTCAAATAACTGGAGTCTGAGTGGAAAGGAAATTTGAGCAAGCTCATTTCGTTGCTCAATAAAAAACCCCGCGATGCGGGGCTTTGTAGCATTGAGGTGCTGAGCGGATTGCCTTCGCTTCGCTTGTTGATCCGTAGGGGGGCGGTTTCAATCCATCCAAACCTCGACTGTGTCGATTTTTGTTTCCACCAAATGCCTGAGCAAGCTCGCATTTTGTGTAAAACAAAAAACCCTACTTTCGTAGGGTTTGGATGGATTGAGGTGCTGAGCGGATTCGAACCGCTGTATAAGGTTTTGCAGACCTCCGCCTAGCCACTCGGCCACAGCACCTGTTAACCTGTTAATCGTTGCAAATCTAGGTATATTGAACTCAAAAACCGTGCAAAGCCAGTGCAATTCTAGTACAAATACTGATAGTATTCTTTTAACATTCGCTTCACAGAAAATTGATCTTTTGTACTCAGTATGCTGTTTTTCATCATCTCTACCCATCTTTCACGATTGTCGTAATACGTAGGAATTACTTCATCTAAAAGAACGTTGTACAATGCCTTTAAGTCATGAGCGTCCAATTCTTTATCATCCGTACTTTCAAAGGCATCACCAAACTGCCATCCGTTTACACCATGATCACAGACTTCCGGCCACCAGCCGTCAAGTATGCTGAAATTCAAAACACCATTTATAGATGCTTTCATGCCGGATGTGCCACTGGCTTCCATAGGTCTCCGAGGGTTGTTTAACCAAACATCAGAACCACGAGTCAGCATAGTGCCAATTTCCATATCGTAGTTTTGTAAAAATGTCACTGAGTCAGGGTACTTTTTGCTCATTTCCACAAGGTTGGCGATAATCGCTTTACCGGTATCATCATAGGGATGTGCTTTTCCCGAAAATACGAGTTGAAGCCGCTGTGCTTTCAACAAAGGCTCAATAACTTCAGGATCGGTGAAAATAAGATTTGACCTTTTGTATGGAGCAGTCCTTCTTGAGAATCCAATCAATAATCTATCCTCTCTGAATTCAACCCCGTTCCGATCTTTTATAAAATTGATTAGATTTTTCTTGTTCTTTTGGTGTTGATCCCACAAACCTGTACCGGATTCTGCTGCCTCAATCATTTGCTGGTCAACCCATGTGGGTAAATGAATGGCATTTGTAATTGCAATTATCTCTGCACCATCTTCAACATGTGCCCACATTTTTTTTGCTGTCTCACCGTGCAATTGAGCAACAGCGTTCGCTTTTTTAGATAGATGAAGCCCTCCAACGGTCATACTGAATGGAGAACCTCCAATGTCTTCTAACTGAATTTCAGAAAGACCATGATTTGCACCCATGTACATTAACTTATCAATGGGATGAGACTCGTTGCCTTGCAGCACTGGAGTATGCGTTGTAAATACTATTTCTTTTCTTGTTTCGCTAAAAGCATCTTCATAAGAAGCCCCTTTGGACATCTTTTCCCTAATCAATTCAAACCCTGCAAACAAAGCATGCCCTTCGTTGAAATGGAAAATGTCAATATTTTCTCCAAGTGCTCTTAATGCTTTAACACCGCCAATACCAAGAACTATTTCCTGGGCGATTCGTTCTTCTCCGAACCAGCCATAAAGCTGTCCTGTAATCCAGCGTTCCTTGTTTTCAGGAATATCTGTATCCAATAAATAAACCGGATTATTTCCAAATGCCGTGACTTTCCAAACCTTGCAAAATATTTCCTTATTCCTTATAGTTACTGAAATTGTAACTCCTGTTTCTTCGAGGAAGTCGTAGTCGTAATTATGATAGGTGTCATAAGGCTTGCCCTGGTCGTCAATTCGTTGGTCAGTATATCCCTGCTTCCATTTGATACCAACTCCAACAATAGGGTAGTCATGATCTTTTGCTCCCTTGATATAATCTCCAGCCAGAATACCCAATCCGCCTGCATATGTTTTTAAAGAGTTGTCCAATGCAAATTCCATGCACAGGTATGCAACCTTTTTTCTTTCAATCATTCGTACTAATTATTTTGAGGTGCAAAGAAAAAGAAACCGAGTAGAATTACTCCATCAAATTCAAGGAAATATTACCTACTTTATGTCCAATATTTACAACTGCTGAGGAGGGTCTTCGTTTTTTTTATTTTTATTTGAAATTCCTTTTTTTCCGAAGTCAACAAAAGTGACCAAAGCCAGAAGTGCAATGCCACCCACGGCCAGTCCCATGGCCAATTCAGGGTATTGGTCCTTGTAAAATATTACTATGACAAATGTTGGAACCATCATTCCTATTGCCGCATAATAGATTATTTTTTTCATTTCCATATCACAAAGGAAAGTATCTTTTTACCGTGATCCAACCTGTCAATAATGTAAGCACTAAAAAACCAATTCCAATAAGGAAGGATTTAAAAACCAGGCCAATCAAAATTGCCTCAAGGATGATAATTTCAGGCACAAGGAGAAACCAGACCGCCACCTTTATTGAAGCAACGTACTGATCATCTTTTATATTTTGTAAAATGAGATTTGTAACTGCCCAGGGGATAAAATAAACTACGCAAGAGATTATAAAAAAAGGTAAGTATAAAAAGTGCCTGCTTGTTTGATCAGTTTTGGTTCCGTCTGGAAAAGAATCAATATTATTACTGATCTTATCAACGAGGTCTTGATCTGTTTGAAGCTGGTCATTTACGTCTCGTTGGATTACACGGTGAGTCTTCCACAAATCCAGAATTATTGAATAGTTTGTTGAGGGAATATCAACAACCAACTCTCTCATTTTTTCACCAAGATATGTGGCAAAATGCTGATAGCCTTCGTTATGATTTTGATTATACACTTTTTCAAATTCAGAGATATGAATTGGTTTTCCATACCTGATCACTATTGGATATCCTGTTCTTTTGTAATCTTCGTAATGGATTCCAACGGGAATAATGACCAAATTTTTCGTCGTTTTTGAACTGGAAAAGGCGATTCTTGATATCCCCTTTGTGATTAGCCTGATCCGGTACTCGTACTGGTGGTTTGCTTCAGGAAATATCAGAATTGGATTTCCGCTGCTTAAAATCGACGCACACTTCTCAAATATCTCTTCATTTTTACGCATCTTACCAACACCGTCCCTCGCCCTGTATATGGGTAAGATATTTATAAAATTCAAAAGTGTGGCTACCCGTTTATGTTTGAAAACATCCCCTCTAGCCAGGAATATGGGGTTTCTGGCGTTTGTAACATTCACTACTAACGCATCTAAAAATGAATTCTGATGATTAACGGCAAAAATAAATGGCCCCTTTTCAGGGATATGTTCTCTACCTATTACAGATATATTTTTAAAAAATAGATATAACGTGCAGGTTAACTTAAATTTTAAAAGCGAATAAATCAGTTTCTGCACAATGTGTGTTTCAAGAAAAAGGGTCCGTCAGGACCCCGATGCTACATTACTTTTTCGATAAGCTCAAAAAATTCGTGCTTGGGTTTTCTGAATTCCGTATCGAAACTGTCGATTTTTTCTTTCAATTCAATATGCTGGATTCTAAACGCTGCTTCATCAACATATTCGGTGGCCTGCAGAAGCGACCCGAGGTTTTTTTCCTGCCTTCGTACGGATTGTTTGAAAGATTCTAAAAGTTCACCGTTATAGTATATTATGAGGTTTTGAAAATGATCTTCCTGTTTTTTTAAATCACTGGTATCAAATTTTATTGAATATTTATCAAGAAGTTTCTGAAAGAAATCAAGCTCTCTTTTCCAAAGATTAATTCTCGAAACCCAGACCTTACTTTCTTTATGTAGTTCTTCGATTCTAATTTCTAATAGATATTCACTACTGGGGGTGCTAAACTCGTCCATACATTTAAAAGTTTAAATTCTACCATACTTTTCATTATTAAAAATAGAATTTTCTTTGAAATATTTTACTGACTCTCATCATTTCTTTAAATAAGTAAAGTCACTTACCGGACTTATGAAGATTTCTATAAATGAAATTGAATGAAAGTTGCCAAATACATGCGATAAGTATAGATTGGATGTAAGTTTTTTTGGAGAAAGTTTTATCCAAACTATAAATTGAAGTCAAATAAATTTGAATAATTTATATCTCCGATTAGATTTGTATCCGATTTAATAATCAGGCCTTTAATGAATTTGCAACCTTCCTTTAAATTGAGAACTATACGTAAGCTTTTTGTTCCCCTTATTTCTTTTTTTATTGCGTTCTTCATTTCGACAGCAGCATGGGCTCAGGCTGATGCAGTACCAACTGATGCTGCAGTAATTGGAGAGGGAGAAAATCTATTCAGGCAAAATTGTGCCGCTTGCCATAAAATTAACCAGAAGCTCATTGGCCCGGCATTGCAAAACATCTATGAAAGACGCGATATTCCCTGGATACTTTCATTTGTAAAAAATTCACAAAAGGTTATTTCAAATGGTGACGACTATGCGGTTAAACTATATGAAGAGTACAATAAAACGGTAATGACTGCATTTGATTTTACTGATGAGGAAATTCTTTCAATCCTTGCCTATGTTAAAGACCAAACGGATAATCCTCCGATTGCAGCTGTTGTCGATACTGGTGGAGCAGGTGCCCCGGGTGAAGCCGGAATCCCCGCAAAATATTTGAATGTAATTTTTGTAGGATTAATCATTACCCTCATATTGTTACTGATCGTACTGGTAATGATCGTATCAGTGCTCCAAAAATTCCTTTCTCAAAAGAATGATTTATCAAGTATTGAAAAAGAGGTTGTTGCAGATAAGTTTGATTTTGGAGCAATCATAAGAAATAAGGCATTCATGGGTATTGTGGCATTTGTTATTACCGCTGTGCTATTCAAGGGAATGATCGATATGCTGTATAACATAGGTGTTCAACAAGGATACGCACCTAAGCAACCAATTGCTTTTTCTCATAAAGTACACGCTGGTACATTTGAAATTGATTGTAATTATTGCCATACCGGAGTTACAAAAAGTAAAAATGCCAATATCCCATCACCTAATATTTGCATGAACTGTCATTCGGGAATTACCAAAGGTACTAATACAGGTACAACTGAAATTGACAAAATATACGCTGCAATTGATAACAATGAACCCATCGAGTGGGTAAGAATTCATAACCTGCCTGACTTTGCATATTTTAATCACTCACAACATGTGAAAGTGGGAAAAGTTGAATGTGCAACATGCCATGGGGTCATTGAGGAAATGGAGGTGGTAGAACAATATGCAAATCTAACAATGGGTTGGTGTATTGAATGTCATAGAACAACAAACGTAGCAACAAAAGACAATGCATATTATGATCAACTTGTAGATCTGCATAACGCTGCAAATGTAGAACCGATGAAAGTGGAAGACATCGGTGGATTAGAATGTGCAAAGTGTCATTATTAATTTAAATACTGAATAGTTTTTCTTCTAATATCCATATGAACGAAATTAAGAAACGTTATTGGAAAGGGATTGAGGAATTTACCAACGATCCTGAATTTGTAAAACACGCGGATAAAGAATTCCCGGAATATCTTCCAATAGGAGATGAATCTGGTAATTCCCGACGTGATTTTTTAAAAATAATGGGTTTTGGAGTTGCAGCAGCATCCCTTGCGGCTTGTGAAGCTCCTATTCGAAAGGCAATTCCTTATCTTAACAAACCTGACACAATTGATCCGGGAATACCGAATTATTATGCTTCCACTTATACCCAGGGAGGAGATTATTGCAGCATAGTTGTAAAAACAAGAGAAGGAAGACCAATAAAAATTGAAGGAAATAAGCTTTCAAAGATTACACAAGGCGGATCCAGTGCACAGGTTCAAGCTTCTGTATTATCCCTCTACGATAAGGAAAGACTGACTGAACCAAAAAAGGATGGACAATCAATAGAATGGGATACGCTGGACAATGAAATTATTCAAAAACTTACTGCTGTCTCATCAAGTGGAGGTCAAATCAGGATTGTATCTAACACCATTCTAAGTCCAACTATTTTACAGGCAATAAATGATTTTAAGGAAAAATATCCAGGTACAGAACATATAACATACGATACACAATCTGCTTCCGGAATCTTGGCAGCAAATGAATCCAGTTTTGGAAAGCGTAGTTTACCTACATACGATTTTTCAAAGGCAAACACGATAGTAAGTATTGAAGCAGATTTTCTTGGAACATGGATCTCACCGATTGATTTTTCAAAGCAATATGCTAAAACAAGGAAAGTCAGCGCCGAAAACAGAAAAATGTCAAGACACTACCATTTTGAATCAAATCTGTCATTAACGGGAGCAAACGCTGATTATCGGGGTCCAATGAAACCTTCTGAAGAAGGTCAGGTAGTGGTAACGCTCTATAACCTGATTGCATCAAAAGCCGGAGCATCTTCAGTTGGCTCTGGTGGAGCACAAACAAAATATCTCAAGAAAGCGGCGAATGATCTTTGGTCTCAGAGAGGGAAATCATTGGTGATTTCCGGATCAAACGACCCGGCAATACAAACGCTTGTAAATGGGATCAATGAACTTTTGGGCAATTACGGGTCCACAATTGATTTAGCCATATCTACAAATTATAGAAAAGGTGATGATACGGTGTTTGATTTGTTCGTCTCAGACTTAAAAGCAGGAAAAATTGGAGGAGTAATCTTCATGAATTGCAATCCTGTGTACAACCATCCCCGGGGAACCGAAATATCAGAAGGAATTGCAAAATCCTCAGTCTCGGTTTCAACATCAGATCGGATGGACGAAACAGCTGCAGAAGTTGGGTTTGTTGCCCCCGACCACCATTTTCTAGAATCATGGGGAGATGCTGAGCCACGTACGGGTTCATTTAGCCTTTGTCAGCCAACAATTACACCTTTATTCAATACACGACAGGGTGGTGAAAGTTTACTTTCCTGGTCTGAAAATCCATCATCATATTTTGACTACCTGAAAGAATATTGGAGAGCCAATATGTATATGGAGTCAGAATCAATGGGATTCCAATATTTCTGGGACAAATCATTACAAGATGGTGTATTGGAGATAAAATCAGAAGTTTCAGAAGAGACTTCATCAGCAACTGACGCTTCGGCAGCTGCTTCAAGCATATCACGAAACTATACAACGGGTTCTGGTTTTGAACTTAGCTTGTATCAAAAAATTGCGATTGGAGATGGAACCCAGGCTAATAATCCCTGGCTTCAGGAAATGCCTGACCCCATCACGAAAGGCGTTTGGGATAACTATGTAACTGTTTCACAATCTGATGCTTCTGCATTAGGGATTGTATCAGAGTTGGCTATAACGAATAAAGCCAATTTAACGGTGAATGGTGTTTCATATAACCTTCCTGTAATTATCCAGCCCGGTCAGGCTATAGGAACCATAGGTTTGGCGCTTGGTTATGGAAGAACAAGTGGAGGTCGAGTGGCCAATGAATTGGGAACAGATGTATATCCTTTAGTAGGAACTCTGAACGGACATCAATATACATCAGTGACATCCGGTGTAACACTGGAATCGCTTGCTGAAAAATATCAGGTAGCCCAAACACAAACACATCATACCTATATGGGCAGGGACAATGTAATTCAGGAAACATTACTTGTTGATTACAAGGCTGACCCAAAGAATGCACGTTCTTTCAATCCAAGAATTCATACCTGGACTGACGAAAACGGGTTAAAACCTAATGAAGTGTCCTTGTGGAAAGGTCATAAATACCCGAATCACCATTGGGGATTAATGGTTGATTTGAACTCATGTACAGGGTGTAGTGCCTGTACAATCGCCTGTCAATCTGAAAATAACATTCCTGTTGTAGGCAGACAAGAGGTGATAAACAGACGCGAGTTGCATTGGATAAGAATCGACAGGTATTATAGCAGCGATGCAAGCAACGATGATTTTCTTGGAATGGAAAAGGCTTCAGATAATCCTGAGGTAACCTTCCAACCAATGATGTGTCAACAGTGTAACAATGCTCCATGTGAAACTGTTTGTCCGGTTGCAGCTACTACACATAGCACTGAAGGATTGAACATGATGGCCTACAACAGATGTATAGGTACTCGATATTGCGCTAATAACTGTCCGTATAAGGTTCGTCGTTTCAACTGGTTCAAATACCACGACAACAAACAATTCCCTGAGAATCTCTCAATGAACAATGATTTGGGTAAAATGGTATTGAACCCTGATGTTGTCGTTCGTTCGAGAGGAGTTATGGAAAAATGTACCTTCTGTGTTCAGCGTTTGCAAGCAGGAAAACTTGCAGCGAAACTGGAAAGCAGAAGACCTGTAGATGGAGAAATAAATGTGGCATGTGCTAGCGCGTGCCCTTCTGATGCACTTGTTTTTGGTGATATGAATGATCCTGAAAGCAAACTTTTTAAAATGTTGAAGATCAAAGACTACAAAGGAGACGGAGAGATTAACAAAACTATGAAGGAAGAACGGGCATACACTGTATTGGAAGAAGTGGGTACGAGACCAAACGTCGTGTATCTGTCAAAAATCAGGAATAAAGATAAAGAAGAGGTTAACGCTTAATTAAGTTATAAAGTAGAATATATGGAAGTTGTTTCTTCAGTTCGAACCCCATTAATTACCGGAGGAAAAACGGTAGCAGATGTTTCGGATGATATATGTCGCCAGGTAGAAGCACCACCTTCGAAGTCTTGGAAAATTGCCTTTACGGTTTCGGTCACAGCATTACTGATAGGTGGATGGGCTGTTGCGATTTTATTTTGGGAAGGAATTGGTGTTTGGGGTCTTAACAAAACTGTTGGTTGGGCCTGGGATATTACAAATTTTGTTTGGTGGGTTGGTATTGGACACGCTGGAACCCTTATTTCTGCTATTTTATTGTTATTCCGTCAGAAATGGAGACTGTCTATCAACCGGACTGCAGAAGCTATGACTATTTTTGCAGTTATATGTGCTTTAATTTTCCCTGCCTTCCATATGGGAAGGTTATGGCTGGGATTTTACTGGGCACTTCCTCTGCCAAACACATTTGGATCATTATGGGTTAACTTCAACTCCCCCTTGTTGTGGGATGTGTTTGCAATATCAACATATTTGACGGTTTCTCTTGTTTTCTGGTACATAGGTCTGATTCCGGATTTCGCCACCATAAGGGATCGTGCAAAAAATAAAGTTTCACGGTCAATTTATGGAGCGTTAAGTTTTGGCTGGGTTGGTGGAGCAAGAAACTGGGCACGTTACGAATCTGTATCACTCATTCTTGCAGGTTTGGCCACCCCTTTGGTACTGTCAGTTCACACGATCGTATCAATGGACTTTGCCGCATCCGTAGTTCCAGGCTGGCATACAACAATTTTCCCTCCCTACTTCGTATCTGGAGCTATATTTTCAGGATTTGCGATGGTGCTTACTTTACTCATCGTTACGAGGCGAGTATTTCACCTGGAGGATTATATATCGATTCAGCACATCGAAATGATGAACATTATCATTATCGTAACCGGTTCGATTGTCGGAATA
>Ga0114950_10002624_pt1 | contig 13812 bp, 12 predicted proteins | sample N075metaG_FD_83503 | JGI IMG/M metagenome (GOLD analysis project Ga0114950, IMG submission 83503) | Deep subsurface microbial communities from Kermadec Trench to uncover new lineages of life (NeLLi) - N075 metaG | ecosystem: Environmental > Aquatic > Marine > Ocean trench > Sediment | place...
ATCCTGCAAAATAGATGGGGCGACCTGGGCTGACTATGATTCAGTGCAGATATTTTAAATCACAGACTCCGCCAGGATATAATGGTGACTTTATCACTCAAGACAGGAGGAATCATGCTAGCGTCGAACGTAACGCTAAAGTCTCCATGAATATCACTTTCAGTGCCGTTCGCAATAATGCTGTTAGTCGTTAAACTTCCGCCAAAAATAACACCGGTTAATGTAGCTGTGCCGCCAATGGAAAACTGGTCCTTTGCAGAAATGATTCCTGTTGTATCTTGCTTTAGGCTATTTATATTTATATCGTTTCCAGCAATTAAAAATAGATTCTGCATATCTGGCGGGAGACTAGGGTCCTTCCAATTTTTAATAAAAGCATTCGTTGTCCACTTGATATCTGTCTCAACAATTATGGATACTTCCCAAGGGGTGACGGCATCTCCAACAGTTTTACCATTAAAGCCTCCTTCGACATAAAGCGTCGCCTGATTGGTAATTTTTACTCCCACATCCGCATCGTTAGTTATTTTCCAAACTGTGCCAGCCAATGAAAAATCATCGAAAATGCTTTCGCCTTCCACGCCAGTCTGATAAGTTCCATCAGCGAGTTTTCTGTCAATAGTTCCATCACTATTAAAAACATAATCCGCCGCACTTTTGACATCGGATGGTTCTATCCAAGGGACCTGCTGTTTAGGTTCTCCTCCTGCTGAGTAACACAGTGTGAATGCACAAGTCCCCGATGCAGTTACAGTACCATCAAAGTCAGGTGTCCCCGTTTGGGTAAATATAGAATTGGTATGAACATCCCCGCCAAGGACTGAAGTATTTGACGTTGCCTTAAAATCACCCTCGACGATAATTGCGTACTCGGGATCATATGCGAGACGGCTGACCACTGCTTCTAGCTGTGTGGTATAACCTTTTATAGTTCCAGAGGAAGTTATTACTACCGTATTATCGATATCAACGTCCATATCCGTATCATTATCGTCATTGTCATCAATGAATACAGAGTAAGTCCCGCCTCCAAAGGAAGTGCTTGCAAATCCAGCTGGCCAGGTGGTTCCGACCAATTCATCATCAAAGCCATTGCCAGCGGCGCCCGGGCTGTCTCCCGTGTTATCGTAATCGAGAAAATTGATCGCTTGCTGGATACCTGCTTCTGCAATATTGAACGATTCCTTCGATTTTCTATATTTAGCCGTACGAGAGATATCCTGAGATGCCCATTGGGTTCCCGTTATAAATAGCAGCGCCAGTACCATCATCAGAATGAGGATAGTCGCTAAGGTAAAGCCAGATTCGTTTGTCAAATTGACAGATCGAAAATTTATTTTAATTTCTTGTTTTAGAGTATTCATAGTTTTTCCAAAATATTAAGAATTTCTTAAATTCACGTCTGTCTTGAATTCAATACTGGCACTTGAATTATCTGGATCGACAAGATTCATTGTGATACCAATTTTGAAAACATCTGCAGGAGTAGCAGCCCCATAATAATTGAAATCCAGGTCTGATACGTTGCTGACCAGTATTGTCGCAACCCCATCGATTGTTTTTGTGATATTAGTACCCACAAGTGCAATCGTAACGGTATTGTATTTGTTGACGGTCACAAGATTGTTGAGCGTTCCGTAAGCGTAATTGTTTGCTAAATTGGAGGTAAGAGTGATCGTGTTTCCCGATGGATCTCCGCTCACACCATTAAATTCAGATAATTTGTAGCTGGGATAGTAAATGTGGATATTATCACCATTGCTGAAACCGGAATCATCAACCACATCAATGTCCGGATCATCAAAGTCTCCTGCAGTAGATACGCCCAATGTGCAGGGACTGCAAACAGGCGTTGTGGTGCGTATACCTTCCAAATTTGAAAGAAATGATAGGGAATTCGAGTTAATTGCCGTAAGTCCCAAATTTGGTGGCAAACCGAATCCAGCCATCCTAATTTCTTCATCAAGTAACTTAACTGCCTGCCTTCCCTTGGCTACGATATTTGTGCGGTCATTTTCATCTTTCAAAACACTTTCACTACGGGTAAACATAAGAACCGTTGTTCCCAGAACAACAATGGCAATGGCGCCACCAATCATGATCTCTAATAATCCAAAACCCTGATTATTTCTTATTGTTTCCCTAAAAGTTTTTCCAATCCTCACCACAATATCCTTCATTGACCTACCTGAGTGTTTAGGACCTGTGTTTGAGTTCCTCCATCCTGCCAGGTCATTGTGACTATCAGATCGTACATATAAAATTGACCTGAAACTGGAGTGATGGTCCAAGACCGATTAAATATTTGTCCACTGGTAGCTACATTGCCTTCTGCATCAATGGTTTCACCCCCTGTGGTCGCGGTCCAAACACTTGCAACCAAATCAGGAGAATCCAATGCATCGGCGGAAGTTAGCGAAGAGGTTCGGGCAATATCTCTAATGTATTCGATCTTGTCTTGGGCCAGCGTCACAGCAATGCTGGTTTTTCTGCTGTCGGCGTTGTGGTCCATTATTGAACCGGTAAGGCCTGTCATACCAAGAATACCCATCGTCAGAAGGGTCATTGCAATCATGGATTCAATCAGGCTGAAACCTGTCTGATTTCTCAAATAGGATCGAGGCCGATATGAACCTCCATCGCATTTAACTATTGCCCCCCCCAAATATTGTTTAAGTGTCATTATTTTGCCTTGTGATATTTTATGGAAGCCATTTTATTAAAGCTTTTGGTGTTTAATTAAGCAAAAATCATTCCAAATGGCTTACATTTACACAGTGTTAGAGATTTCGTTAAATAATATCCATAAAATCAATAAGTTTGGTGGAGCTGGGATAAGGCGAATGGGGGTAGGGAGAATAATTGTGTTACTTATTTTATGCCATTAATAATCTTTTTTGATAAATATTAAGGGTCTCTAATAATTGATAATTTGCTTCGTTTGACCTCATCAAACCCTTAAAAATTTGGGCAGGCTCGTAGTAAATCAGATTTATTAGAGATGCCCTTAATTTTTTAGAAGAATGGTGTTACATTAGTGTGAGCTGGACAAGGCCCGCGAGCAATATTAGCTACAGTAAAGGACTTTATGATCTAAACTGCTTAAGCAAGTTATGACTATTTGCCTTCCACGGTAGTGGGTGGTGTAGGCAGTAAATATTTTCTTCTAATATGGTTTGATTTCTAATCAAACTCCCATCCTTTTGTTAAAGACCCAACCCATTTGTGGAAGAGAAGCATATGACCTACCAATGTAAAATCGATATATTTGAAGGACCACTGGATTTACTGCTTCATTTGATTCGCGAACATAAGATGGAAATCCATGACATCCCCATTGCCCAAATTACCCAGCAATATATGGATTATATTGACCTGATGAAAGAGCTCAATCTGGAAACCGTTGGCGATTATCTGGTGATGGCGGCCGAACTGACGCGTATCAAATCCAAGACCCTTTTGCCTGTACCGGAAACCGATGATGAAGACGAGGAGCAAGGAGTCGACCCACGGGCAGAACTGACCCGCAGGCTATTGGAATACCAGCGTTACAAAGAGGCGGCCTTCGAACTTCGTCAGCGTGAGTATGATAGGCAACAGGTATTCATCCGCGGCACGGAAGTCGAATTGGAAGAGGAAGAAGGTGGGGAGCCTCTGGTAGAAGCCTCGGTTTACGAGTTGTTGCAAGCGTTTCAAGGAATTCTCAAGAACAATTCATACAAAAAGGATTTAGAAATCCATATTTCCACGTATTCGGTTTCGGATCGAATAACTTACATTCTGGAAATCACTAACGCGACGGAATCGATCACCTTTGAATCCCTGTTTACCGTGCTGAACAGTCGGCAGGAGATCATCGTCACCTTTCTGGCTTTGTTGGAATTGATGCGGTTGAGCCTTTTACGCATCCAGCAGGGCAAGCAATTCGGCGCAATCCGAATTTATCAGGCCGCCGATCAGGAGCAACAAAAAGAGGTGTTGAAGGACTTCGAAGGCTCCTGGGACGAAGGGAGTTCCCCTGCAACGGAGTAAAATTAATATCACCCGAAAATTGAATCTATTTCATCCTGCCTTTGAGTTACAGATAGTATCGGGACCCTCCTAATTCGATAAAAGAATTTGATTCTTTAAGACTTACTGTTAGTATAATTTAAGAGGTTTATTACTAAGTAACAGCCGAAACACTTTTCCTATCCGCTCACTAGCGTGGAAGGCAAATAGTCTTAATTTGCTTTAGTGGTTCGTTCCATCAATCCCCTTACTTTTGTTCTTTTTACCAGCGGAGCTTTCTCCGCCAGTTCAGTAAATTATATTGAAAGGAGACGTCAAATGAGAAAAATTATTTTGGTCTTTGCTTTGGCTTTGTTTTTTACCGGTTGTGCGACCCAAGGTGGTTGGCAGCCTACGGTTGACCCCTATAATGATGCTAACGCCGCTCATATTGGGCGGGACATGGAAGATTGCCGTTATCTGGCGAAGTCGGCTTCCGGCGATACTGCAAGGGAAACCGGTAAAGGAGCCTTGATAGGTGGCGCGATTGGCGCGGCCTCTGGAGCCGCAATTGGAGCCGCAGTAGGTTCTGCTGGAGCGGGTGCGATGATTGGCGCGGCGGCCGGTGGTATCGGTGGAGCAGCTAAGATGGGATTTGGTACGGAAAAAGCTTATAAAAAAGCCTATTCAAATTGCATGCGCAATCGCGGCCATAACGTCATCAACTAACGGAGTTGGGAAACGCCCACAGGAAATATTACCGAGAAAAATGGTTTGCTTGCGCCAAATATTCAAGCTGACCATGAGTGAATAAAAATATCTGGCCGGTCTCCAGTTTCCTGCCTCCGGTCTCCATGTTTTTTAATAAAAGCGGCTCAGATTTTTTGAGCCGCTTTTCTGCTTTCTACTACAATTGAACTCGTTGAGAAAAGGCTCCTTCGGATTGCAAACTTTCCTGTGATATAATACATTTAGAGCATAATATTCCCCTCAATTATCCTTATTTGGATTGCCCATGATCAAACAGATCAAGGAAGACGTTGCTGTAGCCTTGGAAAAAGACCCCGCCGCCCGAAACTCGTGGGAGGTCTTGTTGTGCTATCCCGGAGTACATGCTCTGATTGGTTATCGGATCTCGAGCTGGTTGTGGAAGCATGATTTTAAAATTTGGGGGCGGCTGATATCCTATTTTCTTAGATGGATCACTGGCATCGAAATACATCCTGCCGCGAAAATCGGTCACAGGTTTTTTATCGACCATGGTATGGGCGTGGTGATCGGCGAGACTTCGGTAGTCGGGGACAATGTATTTATTTATCACGGTGTTACATTAGGCGGGTTGAGTGCTAAAAAGGGAAAACGTCACCCCACCATTTGCGATAATGTGGTGATTGGGGCGGGAGCGCAGGTCCTGGGTCCGGTGACTGTTGGTAACAACACTAAAATTGGCTCGGGTTCGGTGGTTTTGCAGGATGTCCCGGAATATTCCACCGTCATCGGCGTTCCCGGCAGGGTAGTGTTTTCCGGAATTTCGGCTGATGATGAATACGATGGCGAGGAAACATTTCCTGATCCTGTTGCCAAGGCCATTGAATGTATGCTGGGAAAAATCCCACAAATGGAAAAAGAAATTCGATCGTTGAAAGAAGCCCTTGGGGTGACCAAGGATAAACCGGCTGAAGATGAACCGGTTCCCATAAAAAAAATAGTGTAACCCTATTTTATCTTGGCACCGCATAGTTTTTGTCTTCCGCACCGCCCCAGTTCCTCAAGATTTCATAGAGAAATTTATTAATTAAAACAAATAGTTAAATTAAAAATATTAAAGGTTAGGTTAAGCTTTGATTTATCTCGATCATAACGCCACCACACCGCTTGCGCCGCAAGTTTTGCAATCCATGATGCCTTTCCTGGAGAATAGCTTTGGCAATCCTTCCAGCGTCCATTCAGAGGGCCGTAAAGTCCGGGTCAAAATGGATGAAGCCAGGGAACAGGTGGCTTCTCTGATAGGCGCTCTTCCAGGGGAAATTATTTTTACCAGCGGCGGAACGGAAGCCAATAATATGGCAATCCTTGGGACGGCTCTTTCTCATAAAGAGAAGGGGAATCACATCATCAGTTGTGTTATCGAGCATCCAGCGGTTCTTAATCCTTGCAAACAATTGGAGGGGTTGGGATTTAATATTGATTTCCTATCAGTCGATACCAGGGGCCGAATCGACCTGGATGAGTTGAAGGATAAAATTAAGCCGTCGACGATTTTGATTTCCATCCAACACGCTAACAGTGAAGTTGGAACTTTGCAGGATATTCAGAGCATCGGTGAGGTGGCGAAAGAGAACTCAATCCTTTTTCATTCCGACGTTGTTCAGAGCGCCGGAAAAATTCCTCTGGACGTTAAATCCCACCCGCTGGATATGGCGTCGATTTCCTCGCACAAGCTATATGGTCCTAAAGGAGTGGGGGCATTGTATATGCGGAAAGGACTGCCAGCGTTGTTTTCACCCATTTGTGGCGGCAGTCAAGAAAAGAAAAGACGGGGAGGAACGGAAAATGTCCCAGGCATTGCCGGTTTCGGTATGGCCTGCGAATTGGCGATGGAAAATTTAAAGCAAGAGGGGAACATAAAGGTCGCCGCGACACGGGATTTTATGTATGAACTCATTGCCAATAAAATTCAGAGAATTGAGCTCTATGGTGATCCTGATCACAGACTTCCAAACACTTTGAATATAGGGTTTCTAGGAGCAGATGGAGAATCCCTTCTCATTGGATTGGACCGGCAGGGAATCTCGGTATCGACAGGTTCCGCATGCAGTTCCGGATCAGGGTTGCCCTCAGAGGTTTTGCTGGCAATGGGAATTCCCGAGGGGGAAATAAACTCATCGTTACGAATCAGTTTGGGAGTTTCCAGTTCAGAAGCAGAAATGCAAGAGGTAGCAAATTCTTTAGAGAATTTGGTGAGCTTGAGCCGGGGAGAATTTTCCTAAGTCATGTCCATATGTGCATTCGCGGAGGTTCGTGGCTGGGATTCGCTATATATATGGAAAAATGTTATAAATTCTTGTAAAATCACTAGTTATTAAAGTTGACAATGACTGAGCAAATTAATATAATCCCTTGATAATTAAAGGGTAATGGGTCTCTTAAATCTGATGGAGATTATTATATGTTGCAGGTGAGTGTTTTTTCCCGTTTTTTGCTTTCGATAATGATAACAGTGAGCCTCGGTTTGGGAGGCTGTAGTTATATTCCGTGGATTGGCGATGACGAAGAAGAAGACTTGGCTTTCGAGGATGATTTTCCATTTGAAGACGAAGCTCCGGCTAGAGGTAGAGGCTCCAGTGAAGATGATTTTTTTGCTGAAGACAGAGGAATGGGCGATGGGTTTTCCAGCTTGGATCAGGATGGAGATGCCAGTGAGCTGAAAGGCGATGTTGAGAACCTGCAGAGTCAGCAAGAGGCCTTGGTCAGTAAAGTGCGGGAATTGGAGGAAGTGATCAATATCATGGAGCCGAAGATATCCGCCACCCAGGAACGCTTGGAAAGCAGTCTTTCTGCCGTCACAAGCCAATCAGAATTTCTTGAGCCAGAAATAGAGGAACTTAAAAATCAAGTAGCTATGCTGAATGCGGAACTCGAACAAATAAAAATGCAAAGAAGTTCTCCCGTACCAATGCAAAGAACCAGGTCTCGTAAGGCCATGCGTACTTCCCCGAAAACATCGCAGGAATATAATCAAGCTCTGTCGGCATACAAAAAAGGCAATTATGATGAATCGATTCTGCTTTTTCAGAATTATGCATTGAGTGATCCACCGTCCAATTTGCAGGACAATATACTTTTCTGGATTGGCAGTAATTATGTTCAGTTAGAAATGTATGATGACGCTATCAAACAATTCGAAGCTGTCGTTGATAAGTTTCCCCGTGGCAACAAAGTCCACGATTCCCGCTATATGCTGGGTGTGAGCTATTATCGCCAAGGGCAAACCAGTAAGGCTATCGACGTTTTGGAGTCGGCTTTGAAGCGACATCCCCCCGTAGACGTGCGTGGCAAGATCATGGCACAGCTGAAGGAAATCCAGTAAATCCAATACCGGAAAAATTTCACCCCCTTTTTCTCCAGGGCCTCTCTAAATCAATGAACGACCCCGTTGCAAGCAGACGGGGACTCCTAGAATGATTTTCATTTAAAAGCCTTACAAGCTACGGGAAATTAAACCCACAGGTGGGATGAAAATAGCGATTGTTCATGATTGGCTGACAGGAATGAGGGGAGGGGAGAAATGCCTCGAGGTTTTCTGCCGTTTGTTTCCCGAGGCAGACTTGTTTACCCTCTTGCATATCCCCGGATCGGTTTCACCGATCATAGAGAACCGAAGAATCCACACCTCGTTCCTCCAATCTTTCCCTCTCATTGAAAAAAAATATCGTTATTATCTGCCATTGATGCCTTGGGCTATAGAAAGCCTGGATCTCAAAGGTTATGACCTAATATTGAGCAGTAGCCATTGTGTTGCAAAAGGCATTAGGCCTCCACCAGGAGCCTTGCATATCAGCTATTGTCACACTCCCATGCGGTATGTCTGGGATCAGTATGACCAGTATTTCAACCGGCAGGAATCCGATAAGCTTGTGTCCAAAGCTATGCAGATTTTGGCACCGCGTCTCAGGCGTTGGGACGTAAGGTCAAGTCGTCGGGTGGACTGGTTCATTGCGAATTCAAAGCATGTACAAAAACGTATTCAGAAACACTATAATCGTCCCTCTGAGGTGATTTATCCTCCGGTGGATGCCGGGTTTTATTCTCCCCATAAAGAGGATCCTGATGGGCCGGAATACCTTGTTGTATCGGCCTTTGCGCCCTATAAGCGAGTCGATTTAGCGGTTGAAGCCTTCAATGAATTGGGTTATCCTCTCACCGTTGTTGGGCAGGGTCAGATGGAGGATCAACTCAGGGCCAGTGGTGGGCCAGGCATCCGGTTTACCGGCTGGCAGAGCGATGAAGAAATCCGATCCCATTATTCCCGTTGCCGGGCTTTTATTTTTTGTGGCGAGGAAGATTTTGGTATCACTCCTCTAGAGGCCCAAGCTATGGGAAAACCGGTGATTGCTTATGCGCGTGGGGGAGTTCTGGAGACGGTAGTGCCTGATCGAGAGTCCTGGCGACCGGAAACCGAAATTCCTGAGGAAAAAACCCGCCAACCTACAGGAGTATTCTTTTACGAACAAACGCCCTCCGCCTTGATCCAGGCGATTAAACATTTTGAAAGCATTCGAGACCAGTTTGATCCGAGTGCGATAAGAAAACATGCGGTGAGCTTTAACGTCGATATTTTTTCTGATCGCATTCAGCAGTATATTGAGGATCAACTAAAAGGCGTCTCTTAGTAAAAGAACCACTACTATAAAAAACGGATTATTTGAGGTTCCCTAAAAATCATAGATGCTGAAGAAACACGGTCAACTTTATTTTTCTTCACTATTCTTTTCCGACACCCTTGCCATCGTTTTAGCTTGGTTTCTGGCTTATACGATCCGCTTCAAAGTCCAATTTTTTCCTCTCGTCCATGGGATTCCAGATTCAACGATTTATCAGATTGCTCTGATTCCTATCTGGGTGGTGTTTTTAATCAACGTTAAAATTTTTGATCTTTATCAGCCGCTTCAAGGGAAATCCCGTCTTACCCAGTATTTTACGATTATAAAAGTTACCATCGTTTCGGTTCTCATGTTAACGGCATTGACCTTCTTTTACCGCGATGGGAGTTTTTCCCGCATCGTGGTGGTTTATTTTTGGTTTCTGGTAACGATATTGATGATCCTTTCTCATTGGATCGCCAGGCGACTATTGCTGGCGGCACGTGAGAGGGGCTATCGTCTGCAAAATGTTCTGATTGCGGGAGATGGTGAGTTGGGTCAATTGGTGGTGGATAAAATTAATTTGCACCCGGAAATCGGTTTTTCTATCGTTGGTTATCTTACAGGTGAGAAGGAAAATGTGGGCATTTCTCGGGGAGACTACAAGGTTCTGGGGGAGTATAAGGATCTTTCCCGGTTGATCAAAGAAAACGATGTCGATCAATTATTCATAGCGCTTTCCATGAAAGAACATGACCGTCTGGAAAATGTGTTGGCTTTCCTGGAAAAGGAAACGGTGGATGTCAAAGTGGTTCCAGATTTACTCCGCTACATGAATATTCAGTCTGGCGTCGAAGAGCTGGACGGAATGCCCATTGTGAATCTGGCTGAATCACCGCTATATGGGTGGAATGTGATCGTCAAGCGTTTGTCGGATGTGGTTTTGTCCTCCTTGGCTATTCTGGCGGCTTCTCCGATCATGCTTTTAGTTTTGATACTGATTAAGCTGGAATCCAAAGGGCCGGTGTTTTATCGGCAGGAACGTATGGGACTCGACCAAAATGTGTTTTCCATGCTTAAATTTCGTTCCATGAAGGTTGATGCAGAGGACCAATCCGGTCCGGTTTGGGCGAGGGAAAATGATGACCGACGCACTCGATTAGGCACATTTTTACGTTCCACGAGTCTTGATGAACTGCCGCAATTGTTTAATGTATTCATAGGAGATATGAGCTTGGTCGGTCCGCGGCCGGAGCGGCCAGTTTTTATTGACGAATTTAAGCAGTCCATTCCCAATTATATGTTACGTTTAAAGATGAAAGCAGGCCTCACTGGCTGGGCGCAGGTGAATGGATGGCGGGGCAATACCTCCTTGGAGAGGCGTATTGAGTGCGACCTCTATTACATCAAAAACTGGTCCATGCTGTTTGATATCAAAATTATTTTTATGACCGTCTGGAAGGGCTTTGTCAACCGACATGCCTACTGAGCCAAAAGTGATTGCAGTTATTCCGGCTCGCTGGGCGTCCTCCCGATTTCCGGGAAAACCTCTGGCTCTGATATCGGGACGCCCGATGATCCATTGGGTTGCAGAGCAAGCATCGAAATCCCAATCGGTTTCCGAAGTCATCGTTGCCACTGATGATTCAAGGATTTACGAAAGCGTGAGTCAAGGCGGATGGCAGGTAGTGATGACTTCGCCCGACCATGCTTCCGGGACGGACCGTATTGTCGAGGTAGTGGAGTCCATGGATTGCGATATTGTCGTCAATGTCCAAGGAGATGAACCTATGATTCCGCCAGAAAATATTGACTTGATCGTCCAAGCCCTGCAAAATAACCCCGATGCACCTGTCTCGACTCTTATGATTGCTATTACCGACCGGAATGAAATGTTAAACCCCAATGCCACCAAAGTGGTGGTCGATCAAACGGGGCAGGCCTTATACTTTTCCAGAGCTCCCATTCCTTTTGATCGCGATGGTGAAAGCGAAACCAAAACGGATAGCCAGGATTCAGCAGAGAGGGATATCCTGGGCTACAAACATATCGGCTTGTATGCCTATCGAAAATCATTTCTTCATCAATTTCCTAAGCTCCAAACTTCCCGGCTGGAGCAAGCGGAAAAACTGGAGCAATTGAGAATCCTCGAAAATGGATTTTCTATAAGGGTTGTGGAAACAAAACTAAATTCAATCGGCGTGGATTGTGAAGCCGATCGTGTGAAGGTTGAACACCTACTAAACCAACAGCAAACAAATCCATAGGATTAACAGGATGATATATTGAAAAAGAAAAAGAACGGTAAAAAGGTTAAATTTATATTTGTGACAGGAGGCGTGTTGTCCTCGCTTGGTAAGGGAATTGCCGCCGCGTCTATCGGCAGTTTGCTGGAATGCTGTGGATTGAAAATCACTATCCTGAAATTGGACCCTTATATCAATGTCGACCCTGGAACAATGAACCCACTTCAGCACGGAGAGGTCTATGTGACCGACGATGGTGCGGAAACGGATCTGGATTTGGGGCATTACGAGCGCTTCACCAATGCCAGTATGCGGCGGACGAATAATGTCACCACAGGCCGGATCTATCACAATGTAATTCAAAAAGAAAGGCAAGGCAAATACCTGGGGGCAACGGTCCAGGTGATTCCTCATATCACCGATGAGATCAAAAGCCACATTCATAAAGTGGAGACGGGTGTGGATGTGGTGATTTGTGAAATCGGTGGTACGGTTGGTGATATCGAAAGCCTGCCATTCTTGGAAGCGATCCGGCAGTTCAAATTTGATGTCAAACCTAAAAGTGTTTTATACGTTCACCTGACTCTGGTGCCGTATATGAAAACCTCAGATGAGCTCAAAACTAAACCCACCCAGCATAGCGTCCAGAAATTAAGAGAAATCGGCATTCAACCGGATATTCTTCTATGCCGCACGGAAAAGCCTTTATCAAAATCCATTAAGGAAAAAATAGCTCTGTTTTGCAGTGTGGAAGTGGATTCGGTGATCACCGCGATGGATGTGGATTCGATTTATGAAGTGCCCATGAGTTTGCATGCGGAAGGCATCAGTAAAATTATCCTAAAAAAACTTGGGCTTCCCGACCGCGAGCCTAACCTGGAGCGTTGGCAAGAGATAAATAAAATTTTGAAGGAACCCGAAGATGAAGTGGATATCGCTCTTGTCGGCAAATACATCGACCTGAAAGAATCCTATAAGAGCCTTTCGGAAGCGCTGGTGCATGGCGGTATTGGCAATAATTTGCGGGTCAATATCCATTGGATCGATGCAGAAATTTTGGAACAAAATGGCAACTCCAATCCCTTATCGAAATGCGATGGAGTCCTGGTGCCGGGTGGATTTGGTGAACGGGGCATCGAGGGAAAGATCAACGCGGTCACTTTCGCGCGAGTGAATCAGGTGCCGTTTTTCGGCATATGCCTGGGCATGCACTGCGCAGTCATTGAATTCGCCCGTGAGGTTGCCAATCTCAAGAACGCTAATAGCGCCGAATTTTCTCCCAATTCACCTTATCTGATCATCGACCTGATGCCGGACCAAAAAGAAAAAACTGAAACCGGGGGTACGATGCGGCTGGGAGAGTACCCTTGCCAATTACGGAAAAAATCCAACGCTTTCAAGGCCTATGGTACCAGTGAAATTTATGAACGTCACCGGCATCGATACGAATTCAACAACAAGTATCGTATTCAACTGGAAGAAGCGGGAATGAAAATCAGTGGTATTTCACCGAATGGAAATTTGGTGGAAATTATCGAGCTGGAAGATCATCCCTGGTTTCTGGCAGGACAATTTCACCCGGAATTTAAATCATCACCGATGTCTCCTCACCCCTTGTTCAAAACCTTCATCGCATCCTCCTACGAGCATAGAAAAAACAAGCGCAACGGAAAAAAATAACTTGTGTCCCGTGCGGTTAATCGATTAAATCAATACTCAATTCGTCATCGCGATCATAGCGAAAGCGTGTTATTCCACTGGCCGTCTTTGCGAGCGAAGCGCGGCAATCCAGAACCCTTCGTGCCCCAAAGGGGTACGTGGTGTTCATGAAAAAAACAAAACCTCTAGATTGCCACGCCACCTACGGTGGCTCGCAAAGACGTATTAGTACGTATTTGTGGAAAATATTTTCTGGATTGTCGCGCTTCGGTCGCGATGACGGTTACTGAATATTTCTCGCTTTCTTCTTCTCTTTATCTTGCCTTTCTTTCTCTTCTCTAGCGAGTTTAAGAAGTCGTTGGGCATCCGGGTAATCGGGCTGGAGTTCGATCACTTTTTCAAAAGCTCTAACCGCTGCAGAATAATAATCAATTTCCAAATTCAACTTGCCATAAGCAAATTGATAGTCTGGATTCTCTGGCTCCACATAAATGGCTGAGGCAAAAGAAAACTTTGCCGCTTCAATTTCTTTTACTTTCATATGACGTATACCA
>Ga0114950_10002627_pt1 | contig 13798 bp, 7 predicted proteins | sample N075metaG_FD_83503 | JGI IMG/M metagenome (GOLD analysis project Ga0114950, IMG submission 83503) | Deep subsurface microbial communities from Kermadec Trench to uncover new lineages of life (NeLLi) - N075 metaG | ecosystem: Environmental > Aquatic > Marine > Ocean trench > Sediment | place...
AGCCTGTCGAAGTGTGAAAACAGCCCTTATTATCAAGGTCATACTTCGACATACCCCTTCGTGGCATGAAGGTAACGGTCGAATATTACAGGCTCAGTGTGACTGCAGTGGAAACCCTCGTGTTTGGAACTTTTTCAGTAGCCTATAACGTTAAGGGCAAGAGATATTTCGAGAAGCCGAAATAGAAGCTTTTCTCAGTATCAACTGGGAAAATTCGAGTTTTCCCCAAAGGTTTCAACCATTTGAGAAACGGGCAAGCCACCCTAAAGGGTTGTCTTGCCGAGTTGCAATCCCGTCAGCGGCATCAAAATTACCACATTTCAGGTGGGAGAGGGAGGAGAGGGTTACTCCTGCCCAATCATAAGGAATGGGGAAGGCCGTCAAAACAAGCTGGCGCCGGTCAACCGATAAAAAAAATGCTACACAGACCCATGGAGTGAAGGAAACCGGCCACTTTGCCAAACAACCTGTTGGCATGTAATTACTGCGCCCTACCTGCAATTATCGTCAAACAGGTTGGCGGTTTCCCTAATAACAGTGTTATTTTCCCAATACCCCGTATGGGCGCTACCAGGCTGGTCGCCGCAGTCTATCTGGATTTCCTTTAGGGCGGCGTTTGGCGCGTACAGTCTTCTTGTGGGAAAACCGAGTACATCGCGATGTCATAAAAATTCGTCCACTGTATTCTGTCGGCGGCATTGATTCCGAGGACCGAAGGGTCAAGGGGCCGTTCGTTGAAAAGCCGGTCAACCAATTCTTGTTTGCGCATCATAAAAATAGGGATTTGCGAAGCCGCGCTGGCCAGTGAGCCCAATTTAAGCGTTCCGTCCTGTGCCTTTACGCGCCATTTTTCATATCGCTGGCAGGATTCCGGGTCGCCCTGCTTGTCTCTGACGAAGTCCGGGATACGATCCGGGGCGAACAATCCATAAAGAAAATCGTGGATCAAGGTAACGCCCAGGCTGTGACCAAAGAAATGAAACCGCACATCATCCTCGTCCAGATACTCGTCCAGTTCGCAGAGGGCTTGTTGGTAAACCACTTTGCGGACCTGTTTCTCGCCCTCTGGGGAAATGTAGTAAGCGACATCGCCCAGACCGCACAGGATAATCGATTCCCGCAAAGACATGCTCACGCCTCTTAAAAATGGGATGCCCCAATCCCTGCCGAAAAAACCGGTCATCAAGATGTTGTTGGGGCTTGAATCTGCCCGCACTGCGTCATAGGAGACCTGATCATGAGTGAACTGTTGGGCGTGGGTGAGTTTTTCGTCATCCCGAAGGGGGGATGTGGATCCGGGCCGTTCATGACCCCATTGAATACTTATTTTTTTGTCGATTAGATCGGGCAGTCCCCGCTTACGCTGGATGAGGGCTTCCCAGAATTTGTCGTACGTTTGGGTCAGATCCAGGGGCTCAAGGTCGGGGGTCATACCGTGTATCATAATCAGAATGTTGACGGGCATGGGGTGTCCTTCCATATTAAAAAAAAGAAAAATAGCACTTTAGAGTTGAATCCGCACGATTATTATAGTCGAGATAATTTCTTTTTAAATGGGAAATGTGGGATCAAATGTTTTAGTCTTAAAACCCAAGAGTTATCAAAGAAAAACCGTGGGTTGACATCCTGCCGGTCCAACCAATATAATCCCCAGCAACCACAGGATAAATATTTTATTTTAAAACATTGTTTTGTTTGACTCGCCTGCATTGCCGCGCATCATGACAGAGTAGGGCAAAGCGGATCTGATCGATCACATTTAAAAAGGATGAGTGGCCCGATGGATGATGGAAAAAAATCTGAGAAGCTCGGTTACACCAGTCTGGAAAACAACAACCTCCAGGAAGCGGAATCGCATTTTCTGAAAGCTTTGAACCTGATGGGGAAATCAGGAGACGAAACCGGGCAGGCGTATGTGCTGGGCAATCTGGGAAACATCTGCTTTCAAGATCAACGCCTGGATTTAGCCGAGGATTATTATGCCAAGTCATTGGCGCTGATGGAAAAAGTGGAGGATGTCAAAGGAATCGAAAGTTCATTGGGCAATCTGGGGAGCGTTTATTTTTACCAGGGAAGCCTGGACAAAGCGGAAGAAAAATACACGAAGGCGTTGGAGTTGATGGTCAAGCAAAACGATTTCCTCGGTCAGGGGCTTTACTATGAAAACCTGGGCAATGTTTCTTTGAAACGGCAGGCGTTTGAGTCAGCCAGAGAATTTTTTAGCAAAGCGCGTAGTTGTTTGGACAGCACAAAGGACAAGGAAAAAATTCACCAACTGCAAGAAAAAGCTGATTCCATCGAGAAACATCCAAGTTATTTAAAAAGCAAAGAGAGCGGTATTTTGTCCGAAATTGAATCGCTGGGCCAAACAGGCGATAAAAAGGAGCTGTTGAAAAAATATCAGGACCTTGAAGAGATATATTATGTGGGTGCCCAAATGGGCAAGGTTGTGGAAACCATTCAGCGTTCCATTTCAATTTTTGAAGAATTGAAAGACAAACACTCAGCTGGCATATGTTATGGCAACCTGGCAACCGCCTACATGCAAATCGGAGTTTCCGGAGATTCAAAAAATTTCGACCTGGCAGAGGAAAACTGTGTCAAGGCATTGGAACTTATTCAGGAAGGCCAGGACAACAGCCGCCGATCCTACCTGTTAGGAAGCCTGGGGAATATTTGCCTGCACAAGAAAGATTTGAATAAAGCGTGGGACTCCTACAATCAATCCCTGAAAAAAATGGAAGAATTAGGGGACACATTAGGTGAAGCGCGAAGTTATTCCAACCTGGGGAACGTCAAAACCCTGCAACAAGATTGGGACGGAGCCAGGGACAATCATCAGAAATCCCTGGAACTCATGGAAAAACTTGAAAACCGTCCGGGAATCGCTCAGGAGTGCGAAATCCTTGGAGACATCTACCTCAAGAAAAAAGATTTAGAAAAAGCGGAAGTTTACCTCAGCCGGGCCAGCGCCCTTTTTGAGGCCATGAAAGACTCCAAAAGCGAAGCCCAGGTTCAGGAAAAGCTGGTGTACATCATGGGCCAGCCAGAATACCTGGGAAGACGCAAAGAAGAATTGCAGAAAGAACTCAAGAAACCAGAGGTGGAAAAAGACGACAAGAGAAAAACCGCTTTAATGAGTGAATTGGGAAACGTGCATTATATGGCACACGAACTGGACTCATCGGTGGAAGTATTCAAGCAAGTGATTTCCCTGCAGGAAAAAGTCAAGGACGAAGCAGGAGTCGGCGCCACACTGGCAACCCTCGGAAATATTCATTTAGAAAAGAAAGACTACCAGGCCGCGGAAGAAACCTACGCCAAAGCCATCCAGATAAAGGAAAAATTGCAGGATCATCCTGGGCTCATGGAATTGTACACCAGTCGCGCCAAGGTACTTGCCCAAATGGGCAAGATCGAGCTGGCCGAAAAAATCATGAACAAATCCCTGACACTCAACCAAAAGCTGGGGAATATCTCTGGATTGGTCAACGATTATAGAAACCTTGGTGACATGTCCCTGCAAAAATCCGATTGGGCAGGGGTAGAGAAAAATTATTTAAAGGCCTTGGAGTTAAACAAAAAAAATGGCAATAAGCCTGAAACGAGCGAAGACTATAGAAATCTGTGTACCTTGTATGTGCAAAGAGAAAACTGGAGCCAGGCAGAGAAATATGCGCTCCAGGCCTATGAAATTGCCGACGAGTTCAAGAATCTTCGCACCGCCTGTTATGACTCACGAAACCTGGCGAATATTTATTCAGAGAAACAAGATCGCACCGGCCAGGAAAAGTATTTAGAGATCGCTAGCGAAAAATCCAAAGAGTTGAAAGATTCCCAAGAGATTTGTTTTGATTTAAGAGCGTTGGGCAAATTTTTTATGGGTCGAGGTTACAAGGAAAAGTCCCGAGATAAATTTCAGTCTGCATTTGATATTTCAAAAAAAAGCGGGAATAAAAAAGAAATAGCAGAAGATTATCGCAACATGGGTAATCTCAGCTTTAGCAATGGCGACAGAAAACAAGCCGAAAAGGATTATCTGACAGCCTTGAAATTGACAGAGGAGATTGGAGATAAGATAGGGGCGGCGCAGGATTTCACTTATTTAGGCAACCTGCGATTTAAGGAAGGACATTTTGAGGAAGCCGAAAATTATTTTGATAAAGCCAGTGAAAACTTTTCCGATGCCAAAAGGTATGTCGATTTGGCCCAACTTTATCTGACCCTGACCCGAATGGAGGTCATGGTTGCCCGAAGCGAAGCTTCAGAAAAATACCTGGATAAAGCCAGGGAAGTTGCAAGAGAATTGGGTGATCCTGAGAATTTAATGAAATCAATACAAGAAGTTGAAAAGCTAAAGGACTCCATCGACAAAAAATAACTTTTTCAAACCGTTAAAGCGCGACCCTAAAGCAAATTTATGGTGTTGAATTCCTAAAGCCAATTGCGAGGAAACACTTGTTTAGGGAATTGTAAAAGAATATGTGGATAATGAGATTGTTCACATAGCATCCCGTTATGAAATCCGGTGACAAGTCTTTTTGGGAGAACAAAAATTCCTTTAATATCATAAGTTTCAGATATTTCTGGTGTGATTTGGGTTTGGAATTTGTTACAGCATCAGGCTTTGATAATTTGAACGGAATAATCAAGTGTTTTTCCACAGATTTTCCCCAAAAAAGTTTAGGGTATTTGCTTGACAACAGGTTTGAAATTAAATATAACGTGAACCATCTAGGTTAAAAGAAGGCCGAAACTTATTCCTGTTAACCAGTGTTTTTCACTGCAATTATCATGAAGAAAGGCAGATGAAAGTAACCTACAGCCCACAGCTGATGGAAGAGGCCGTATTCAGGTACCTGAACCATTACGAGCGATCAGGTTTTCGTGCTGATTACGATGAGTACCATTCTCTTGCCGATCCCATCTACGAGTTGCCTGAAGACGACCGCGAAGACGCCTTTGAGAAGGTGAACCGAATCTTCTTTACAGAGAAGCTCAAACTCGGGGACCACGTTCTACGGGCTCTGGAAGCGGTAGGTTTGATTCCCAAGAGAAAGCGAACGGCAAAAAAATCGATTGCCGAAATTCCCCAAAACGCTGAAGCCTCAGCAGAAAAATCCCCATCCACAGAGACCGACACTCCTCTTCCCCAAGATTCTTCCGAAACCGAAAAACAAAATACCGAAATAGCAGATCAATCCATTGCTCCGGCTGAAGTGGAGATTGCTCCGGCTGAAGTGGAGGATGAGGAGAAGGTTGCTTACGATTTGGCCAGGGATTTTGAAGAAAGGATTCAGGCAGTTGCTGTCAAGAGGGCCATTAACAAGGTGGATGAAGGGTCCAACGTTTTGGCTCGAACCTCCAATAAGCCCCTGATCGAAATGCGGGTTCTGGCCAGCCGCTTTTCCAATCCGGAAGAAGCTCAGGAATTGGATGCGTTTCTCATTCACGAGCTCATGCATGCCAAGGACATGGTCGACCCGGAATTTGACTATGAAGATTCTTTTATCCCCGGTAACCCATCAGTGAAAAACCTCATTACTGCACGGTTCCGCTTATTGTGGAATATCTATGTGGATGCAAGGTTGGAGAGGGTAGGGGTTATCTCGGTATTGTCCAGGCAGTCCAGGTTCAGGGAGTTTGATAACTTTTACCGTAAAATCCCTGAAAAACAAAGAAAAGGTATTTTTGAAGGGCTTTGGCGTACGGAGATGTTCACTCATGAAGAGTTGCTGTCCATGGCGACAGACCTTGATACCTTGATGAGTAAATACGTCGATGCAAGCGAGTTGGCGGATGAGGAGAGAGATTATATTCATCTTCAGGGTTCTCCCTGCCCGCTATGCAAATTCCCCACCTATAACTGGGTGGATGATCCCGAAAGTATATGTGACGAAATGGTCATTGAAGCGATCCGGATCGACTTTCCTGATTGGGAGAGTAAAGACGGTGCTTGTGACCGTTGTGTAGAGGTGTACGAGTTGAGGGCCGGCGTAGGGTAGGCCGGTTGATTGATTATTATCAACTTTTGTTGAGTTAAAGTTGTCTAGGTCATAAATTAATCGAATTCTGAAGGGAGGGGCAAGAAAAAGTCAGGGTACACAGGAAGTGTGCTTTAGTTTTGTAACGAGCTCATGAATATCCACAGGTTATAAAAACCTAAAGGGAGGGCAAGTTTTATGAGGTTAAACAGAAGGAAATTCTTGCAGGTGAGTGCTGGTGTAGCGACAGCTATGGCGCTTTCGAGCAAGAAGGTTGGAGCACAGTTGAAGCCGGTGGTGAAGGTTGGGAATCCGTTGGATTCGTATCCGGATCGCCGTTGGGAGGAAGTGTATCGGGATCAATATAAGTATGAGCGCAGTTTTACTTATTGTTGTTCGCCGAATGACACGCATCAGTGCCGGGTACGAGGATTTGTACGTAACGGTATATTGATGCGGATTGAGCAGAACTACGATCACCATAAGATCAAGGATCTTTATGGTAACCAGGCCGATGCGGCGTGGAATCCGCGGATGTGTTTGCGGGGCATGACGTATCCGCGCCGTGCTTACGGTCCCTATCGGAACAAGTATCCGATGATACGAGTGGGTTGGAAGCAGTGGGCGGACGATGGTTTTCCTTATTTGGACAAGGAGAACCGGGAGAAATATAAGTTTACCAGCCGGGGCACGGACGAGTTTGTCCGCATGACCTGGGATCAGACGTATACGTATCTTGCCAAGGGCCATGTTGCGGTTGCTAAAGCGTACAGTGGCGCCCGCGGTGCGCAGCGTTTGAAGAACGAGGGTTATCAGCCTGAGATGATCGAGGCGATGAGCGGATCCGGTCCGCGTACATTTAAGTATCGCGGCGGGATGGGCCTGTTGGGCGTTATCGGTAAATATGGTGTTTACCGATTGGCCAACCAGGTAGCGCTTTTGGATTCGATCATTCGTGGCCGTGGTCCCGGCAAGGTGTTGGGCGGACGTGCATGGTCCAACTACACTTGGCATGGCGACCAGGCTCCGGGCCATTCCTGGACACATGGCATGCAGACCTCCGACATCGACTTTGCGGACCATCGTTATGCGAAGTTGACGATTCAGTGGGGTAAGAACCTGATCGAGAACAAGATGCCGGAAGCGCATTGGTACACGGAGATCATGGAGCGCGGTGGTACGCTGGTATCGATTGCTCCTGAGTACAATCCTCCTGCCACCAAGGCGGACTACTGGATTCCTGTACGGGCCGGTTTGTCTGACATTTCCATATTCCTTGCATGCGGGAAGATCATCATGGACGAAGGTCTAGTGGATGTCGAGTATGTGAAAGACTATACCGACATGCCTTTACTGGTGCGCACGGATAATTTAATCCGTCTGCATCCTGAGGATTTCATCCCTGGTTACAAAGTTCAGCCGTTGCCTAAAGACGGTTTCACGACCAAGTGGATGAAGAACTTCAGGCGTGACAAGATGCCCGATTACACCGTGTGGGATATCAATACGGACAAACCCGTAGCGATCACCCGCGAGGATGTCGGTGCGAAGATGCGGAAGAAAAACATCGATCCTTCGTTGGACGGTGTTTATGACATCAAGCTCGTCAACGGCAAGACGATCACCGTCATGCCTCTTTACGAGTTGTATAAGATACATTTGAAGGACTATGATATTGATACCGTAAACCAGATCAGTCATGCTCCGAAGGATCTGATCCTTCGTGTGGCTCGCGACATGGGCACGATCAAGCCTGTCGAGATCCATTATGGTGAAGGTATCAACCATTATTTTCACGCTACCATGCATAACCGGGCGTCTTATATACCGCTGATGCTGACCGGTAACGTAGGTCCCAAGGGTTCCGGGTCACACACCTGGGCGGGTAACTACAAGGCCGGTAACTATCAGGGATCGCATTGGTCGGGTCCTGGATTTGCGGCGATGGTGGCGGAGGATCCTTTCAACACGGTCATGGACTCTTCCAAGAACATTGACTGGAAGAACGTCAAGGGTTATTTGAAGGGTGAGGAAATCAGTTACTGGGCGCATCGTGATAAAGCGCTGATCGTCAATACCCCGCGGTATGGACGTAAAGTGTTCACGGGCCGAACCCATATGCCGACGCCGACCAAGCTAGTATGGTTCGTCAACGTCAACGTCATCAACAACGCGAAGTGGTTCTATGAGCTGGTGTTCAACACCAACAACAACATAGACATGATCATAGCTCAGGACATCGAGTTCACGGGTTCCTGCGAGTACTCGGATATTGTGCTTGCGCCGAACTCTTGGGCTGAGTTTGAGAGTTATGAGATCACGAGTGCGTGTTCGAATCCGTTCCATCAGATCTGGGGCGGCACGGGCATCAAGCCTATTTTCGACACGATCGATGACAACCTGATGCATCGCGAGTTCTCGAAGCGGATGGCAGAGATCACCGGTGACAAGCGTTTTGCCGATCATATGAAGGTGTATGAAGGTGAGGCGCCGAACCGAACGAAGGCGATGATCCGGCGTGTGTTCACGACGGGTACGACGGGAATGGGTTACAACATCGACGACATCATCAACGGCAAGTATGGCGAGCCGGGAGCGTGTCTGATGCTGTTCAGGACCTATCCGAGGTCTCCGTTCTGGGAGATGTACACGGAGTCGAAACCGTACTATACGCCTAACGGTCGTCTTCAGTTTTACAATGATGAGCCTGAAGCGATTGAGTACGGTGAGAACTTCATCGTTCACAGAGAAGGTCCTGAAGCAACGCCTTATCTGCCGAACGTGATTGTATCAACCAACCCCTACATCCGTCCGGATGACTACGGGATTCCGGAATCCGAGCAGGATCCGGATCTTCGTCATGTACGGAACATCAAGAAACCTTGGTCTTCAGTACGTACGACCAAGAACTTCTTGTGGGAGAAGGGTTATCGTTTCTACTGTGTCACTCCGAAATCCAGACATACCGCGCATTCGTCCTGGGCGACGACTGACTGGAACATGATCTGGAACAACAACTTTGGCGATCCTTACCGGATGGATAAGCGGTCACCGGGTGTTGGTGAGTGGCAGGTACACATGAATCCGTTCCTGTGTAAAGATCTTGGAATCAACGATGGTGACTATGTATATTGTGACGCGAATCCCGCGGATCGACCGTACATGGGTTGGAAGCCGTCTGATCCAAGGTACAAAGTGGCGCGTTTGATGCTTCGGGCGAAGTACAATCCGGCGTATCCGTACCACACCACCATGATGAAACATGCGACGTGGACATCAACAGAGCGAACAGTCAAGGCCCATGAGGAACGGCCTGACGGACGCGCGATGTCAATGACGACGCCGTATCAATCGAACTTCCGTTACGGTGGACAGCAGTCCATCACGCGGTCCTGGTTGATGCCGATGCATCAGACGGACAGTCTGTTCCATAAGGCAAAAACCAAGATGAAGTTCAAATTCGGTTACGAGGCGGATAACCACGCAGTTAATGCGACGCCTAAAGAGACTTTGGTTAAGTTCTCTAAAGCCGAGGATGGTGGGTTACATGGTAAGGGACTCTGGGAGCCTGTGCGAACAGGTTATACACCGGAGTCACCGTTGAAAGACCGTTTTGCGGAGATGTATCTTGCAGGTCAGTACATCCGCGTGAAGATTTAATCACGGGGGCGGGTCCTTGTGGGCCCGCCCTGCAATTTGGAAATTTAACGGCACTTAACACAGCAAGCTTAAGGAGATTACGATAATGCCTGAAGTCTATAACTGGCAATTGGGCCGGATGGCCACATATGTCTACGAGGAGAAACATCCGAAAGAGCAGTTCACGTTCGTATTTAACACGAACCGGTGTATCGCCTGTCAGACCTGTACCATGGCTCATAAATCCACCTGGACCTTTTCCAAGGGCCAGGAGTATATGTGGTGGAACAATGTAGAGACGAAGCCTTACGGTGGTTATCCTCAGTTTTGGGACTGGAAGATTCTGAAGATGTTGGAGCAGTCGAATCCGGGTCAGAACGTATGGAACGTCCGCAAGACGTCGAACAAGGCGATTCATGGTGTTTATGAAGGCGTGACGATTTTTGAAGCGCCAGCCAAGATTGGTTTGAACCAGCAGGCGGTAGGTTATGTACCGACCGACGAAGAGTGGCGTTTTCCGAACTTTGGTGAGGACACCGCCCACGGTCGTGAGTTCACGCAGTCGCGCGAAGGCACGTTTGGCGGCGACAACGGCGTGAAATCGGTATTGCCTGAGCATAAAATCTGGTTTTTCTATCTACAGCGTATCTGCAATCACTGCACGTATCCCGGTTGTCTGGCGGCTTGTCCGCGCAAGGCGATCTACAAACGGCAAGAGGATGGGATCGTGCTGATCGATCAGTCCCGTTGCCGGGGTTACAAGAAGTGTGTTGAGCAGTGTCCTTACAAGAAGCCGATGTTCCGCGGCACCACGCGGATCTCTGAGAAGTGCATCGCGTGTTACCCGAGAATCGAAGGATTGGATCCTTTGACCGAGGGTGATCAGATGGAAACGCGTTGTATGGCGGCTTGTGTGGGTAAGATTCGTTTGCAGGGTTTGGTAAAAGTTGGCAGCAACGGCGAGTGGGCGCATGATCCTGATAATCCACAGTATTATCTGATCCGCGACCGCAAGGTAGCCCTGCCGTTGTACCCGCAGTTGGGAACAGAGCCGAACGGTTATTATATACCGTCGCGTCATGTTCCTCGCGCGTACTCACAGCAGATGTTCGGACCTGGTGTTGATCATTCGATCGATCAGTACATGGTTCCGGATCGTGATTTGTTGGGAGTGCTTCAGCTGTTTAGAACCACCCAGCGCATCATCTTCAAATGGAAACGTGAGCCTGGTCCGAAGATTTTCGAGACCAACATTCACGGCAAGAAGTTTGAGATGTTCAATGATACGGTCATCGGGTTTAACAGGAAGGGCAAGGAGATCATCCGCGTGACGGTTGAAGAGCCTTTCTATGTACGGCCTGAAGAGCATCCGGGCGCGATCTAGAGAGCGTAAAGCGCGGGCGAAAGCTCGACGTTGGACACAAAAGCAAGAGTGGATCTGGACTCTCCGGGTCGGGAAATGATTCCTGACCCGGAGGGCCGGTGACTTGCGGAAACTGGAGATGAATGATTATGGTTGAAATGACTCAAGCAACGGACCCGATGTTGGCAAAGTTGGGTGAAACCGGTGCACTTGAAAGCATAAAGGAGCAGAGGATATCCCTGCATCTGGCCCGGGGGCGTGTGTATGACATCTTGTCGCGTGCCTTAAGTTATCCTTGGAACCGGAAGTTTTTCCGTCCCAAATCATTGCTGGAAGCGATGGACATTGTCACTGTGGATGAGGATGATTGGAAGCAGGTGGAAACCATTGTGAATGGATTCAATAACTACCTGCCGAAGATGACCATATTACAAGTGCAAAAGGAATATGTCCGCGTATTCGGCCATGCGGTGTCGATGGAATGTCCTCCTTATGAAATGCAATATGGAACCGAGGGGGGGATTCAATCGCAGACAGACGTGTTGATTCAGTTGGGCGGGTTTTATGAGACTTTTGGATTTGAGTTGCCAAGGAGCCGTTCCAAGGAACGGGTCGACCATGTTTCGATCGAATTGGCTTTCATGTATTACATGTGTTTCCGGACAGCCTATGGCATCCAGAACGGCCATGAAGAGCGAAAAATCGGAGTTTTGCAAAGCAGTATGAAGAAGTTTTTGCGTAACCATTTGGGCCGCTGGACTCCGTTGTTGTGCATTTTCACCGCACGGAAATCGGAGCGTGGACTGTATAAGGACATTACCGACATTATGTCTATTTTCATCCGCAATGAGACGTCGTTGTTGGAGGTGAAGCCGGTTAATGTTGAAGAGCCGGAATATCGGTCTTTGTCTTATAGTATGGAAAACGATCTGATCGCCAACGCTCCTGCGGAATGTGAGCCAAGGTAGGAGTTTTTCCCCGGTTCCCATGAATAAATATTCTGCTAACGAGGAGGTATAACTGTGAAAACAAGGAAGCCACTGTTATTAATTTTTATGAGCATTTTCCTGTTTGGGCTGTTCGCGTCCAGTGCGGGTGCGGTGACCATTCAGGCGCTGAAAGTAAAGGGCGAGATTCCCACGGACCCGGCCGATCCCTTCTGGTCGAATTATGGACCGACCAAGGGGAAGCATGTTGTTATTGATCTTGATCCGCAAATGATCACCAATCCGATGTGGCCGAATCCCGAGACCAAGTGGGTGAACGTGAAAGCCGTGACCAATGGCAAGGAGATCGCGGTTCGATTGGAGTGGACCGATTCCACTAGAAACGACATCTGGGTTACGTCACAGCAGTACAAGGATCAGGCGGCGATCATGTTTCCTGTGAATCAGAGTGGCGAGGAGCCCCCGTTCACGATGGGCGGAGACGGTGAGCGCGTCAACATCTGGCAGTGGAAAGCGTCTTGGGACAAAGAGAGTGCAGGTACTGCCGGCAACAACGCTATGCTGGATATGGAAGATCAGTATAAGTTCATGGCCATGGGTTCCGCCGGTTACTATATGTATGAGCCGAAGGGCAAGCTGTCTGGGATGAACTTCGCGCAAAATTCAGGAAGCAAGGATAAACGCAGTGCGGCCGGAATTGGCTCCCAGGGAGCTGCCGATATCAGCAAGCGGAGCACCCATGTGGACTACGGTATGGGCAAAAATGAGGGTGTTTTCAACCCTGGCCGGGCGACCGGTAACATTTTTTCCGATGCCACCCTGCGGATATCCCCGGTTGAAGACCTGAACGCAGAGGGTTTCGGCACGTTGACCACCCAGGCGCATCAGGACGTACAGGGCAAGGGCAATTGGAGCAACGACCGCTGGGCGGTTGTGTTCAAGCGGTCCTTGACCAACAGTGACAAGAACGACACGCAGTTCACCAGCGGCAAAGCGTCGATGGCGATTGCAATCTGGAACGGTCAGAATAAAGAACGAAACGGTCAGAAGGCCATCACTCAATGGAATGAGTTGAAGTACTAAGCCTGCTGATTGACGGAATCAACCCGGAGACAAGCACTAAACGCTCGTCTCCGGGTTTTCTTTTGCCCGATGAAACCCCCTTCCATAAATCTAGATTGTAAAATTTATTCTTTTCCCATTTTTTAAGAAATCCCCAGCCTGAAAAGACGCATCTAAAAATTATTTATTGTTAAACTTTCCCATGTTTGACAGTTTAAAAATGTGATGGTTTGTCAAAAGACCAGAATTATTTATTAGATTTGATCGGATGGTTTTTTCCGATACCCTGAAATTGTTTTCCGATAACTTTCTTTCCCTTAATCTCTTCTTTAAATGGGATTTTCGGCGGGGTTGTCATCATCTAGCAGATAATATTGAAATCCCATTTTCTATAAAATTCTCTGGCTTAGAGCCTGAAAGTTAAATGAGGGTGGGTGGGAGTTTTTAACCCCTATGTTCATATTTGATCCCCTGACACAAGGCTTGGAGTTGCTTTCCCAAAGGGAGCTCCAAATGGCCGAGCTTTTGTTTTTAAAAATCATTAATGATCCTTATTCGCAAAGGGATGAGCTCAAACGGGCAAGAAATTACTTGAATGATATTCGTGCCTGCCAGACAGGAAAGAAAACTCTGAATTTTGAAAGTTATAAGAAACTAGCAAATGCCAGCGATATTTCTCTGGATAACATAACCCAATTGTTACAGGAGATATATTTTCTTCCTATAAATACTTATAAAGATTTTGATGCGGCCATTGCTCAAAGAATTCCTGATGTGATCAGCCGGTTAAAACAAATCAAAAT
>Ga0114950_10002629_pt1 | contig 13793 bp, 14 predicted proteins | sample N075metaG_FD_83503 | JGI IMG/M metagenome (GOLD analysis project Ga0114950, IMG submission 83503) | Deep subsurface microbial communities from Kermadec Trench to uncover new lineages of life (NeLLi) - N075 metaG | ecosystem: Environmental > Aquatic > Marine > Ocean trench > Sediment | place...
ACGAGCAATTGGTGCCTCCATGGTCCTACTTCTTGGATTGATAGGATTTATGGGTGGCGGAATTTTTTCGTTTTTCAAACGATCGGCTGAGAGAGCACAGAACGCTCTTCCAGGTAATCAAACCACTGACGACTAAAAGCCATGTTTGAATTTCTTGATATTAGCGAGTACATGGGGATGCCCGCTGCCGGTTCCGCTCATGCGCCAATGGTTGACTATATGATGGCGTTGGTGCACTGGCTGATGTTCGTTCTGCTTGCGGGGTGGGGGGTGTACTTCATTTACGTTCTTTTTCGTTTCCGGGCAGGTAAAAACCCAAAGGCAAGTTATGAGGGTGCTGTCGGGAAATATTCGAAGGTTCAGGAAGCCGTGGTGATCCTCGCCGAAAGCGCGCTGCTGGTTGGTTTTGCGTTCCCGGTCTGGGGCCAGTTGAAAAACGACTTCCCGGCTGAAAACACGGCGTTCGAGGTTCACATTATCGCCGAGCAATTCCAATGGAATATTCATTATCCGGGCGAAGATGGTAAATTTGGAAGCAGGGACATCCACTTGATAGATCTCGCCACGAACCCGATCGGACTCGACGAAAGTGATCCTGCTGGTGATGACGACCTGGTCATGGTGAACGAACTTCATTTACCGGTTGATCGGGATGTGATTATTCAGCTCAGCACGAAAGATGTTATTCATAGCTTTGGTGTGCCGGAGTTCCGTGTAAAACAGGACGCGATCCCGGGGTTGGTTATTCCGATCTGGTTCACACCGACGCTCGAAGGTGAGTTTGAAATTGCCTGCGCGCAGTTGTGTGGCCTGGCCCACTACCGGATGCGAGGATATGTAACGGTAGAAGAGCAGGGCGTCGTTGATTCCTGGATCCGCCAGATGATCGAAGAAGGGGCCGCATTTTAATGAAGGCATGTCCGCAGACGATGTATTCAGGAGCCCGGCTCTCTAAGGACCGGCTTGGATCCCCGTGCCTCGTACCAGACACATCGACTGGCGGTAATTTCTTTAATTCCCTTTCAAGACTTCTTCCCGTTGCTATCGCCCTTATGGTCACGGCGGTTGCACTGGCTTTTGTTGTTCTTCCCGCGGGGGCATCCATTCAAGACGCGGCGATCGCTAATCCGGAATACCGGGCCTTTCCTGTAATTGGCAGCAGGGTCGCCATATGGGTGGTTGCTCAGCTCCATCTCATGTTTGCGGCGTTTGTACTCGCCGTTCCCATGTTTGCAGTGATCATCGAGATTATCGGCATGGTCACCAAGGATAAGCGTTATGATGCTCTGGCACACGAGTTTACGAAACTTCTTTCGGTTTCGTTTTCGCTCACGGCTACGCTCGGCGCGTTAATGGTGGTGATGTTGGTTGTACTGTACCCGCGTTTGACAGAGTACATGGTATCGATTTTCAGCTGGACATTCTTCCCGTACATCCTGCTGTTCTTCCTCGAAGCTGTTTTTCTGTACTCCTATTATTACGGATGGGGCAAGTTTTCGCCGAAGGTCCACCTGACTCTCGGAATCTGTCTGAATATCGTCGGCACCGCCATCATGTTTATCGCCGATGCATGGCTCACGTTCATGAATACCCCGAACGGTATCTCAGAGACCGGAGCGCTCGTGAGCATGGCAGATGCGGTAAACAACTTCATCTGGATGCCGATCAACATCCATCGGATGATCGCGAACGTGGCTTTCGGTGGATCCATCGCCGCGGCGTACGGGGCCTACAAATATCTGGGCGCGAGAACGCCGGAGGAAAAAGCCCATTACGACTGGATGGGATATGTAGGGAATTTCATTTCAATCAGCGCGTTATTACCACTGCCTTTCGCGGGTTACTGGCTGGGCAAGGAAATTTATGCCTATTCACAGAGTCTCGGTATAACGCTGATGGGGGGCACGTTCTCCTGGCTCTTCATCATTCAGGCGATTCTGATCGGGAATCTGTTTCTTGCGGCGAACTACTACCTGTGGCTCAGTATGGAGCGCATCGAGGGAGCGGAGAGATTCAGGAAGTTTATCAAGTATCTGCTGGCCTCCATCGCCGTTACGTTTCTGGTCTGGGCGACGCCGCACTCACTGGTAGCTTCTATCGAGGAAGCCCGCCAGATGGGCGGATCCAATCACCCGATGCTGGGCGTTCTCGGAGTTATGTCTGCCAAGAACACGGCCGTCAACATCCTCATATTAACGACCTACATAAGCTTCCTGTTGTACAGACGGGGAAACAAAGAACCGACCGTGTCATGGGCAAAAGCGGGTCAGAATGCCCAGCTCGCCATATTCGTCGGGGCCATCTCTCTCGTAATTTTCCTTGGGATCTACGGCTATTTCGTAGAAGCCCGGGTCCGGATCGCATTATCGGTTCCACAGGTGCTCGCGGTATTGTTCACGATGATTTCGGTTACCATAATTGATATCTATCTGTTCAAGGGAGCCAAATCAAGGGGTGAAATCAAGTGGGGTAAAATGCCGGATCGGGCTCAATACGCGCTTTTCTTCATAACAATCACGTTTGCGTGGACTATGGGGCTGATGGGTTATGTGCGCGCCGGTATGCGTCAGCACTGGCATGTATTTGGTGTTATGCGTGATACATCTCCCGACGCATTCACACCCACTCTCGGGTTCGCGTCAAATGTGATTTCAGTGACCGTCCTGATATTTTTCCTCTTTATAGCTGTTGTATTCTGGCTCACCGGCCTGCCCTCTAAGAAGGACTGGGAACCGAAGGACGCGCGACAATCGACGAGTGACGAGGAGGTGTCGGCATGAACACGGGTCTTAAAATATTGCTCTTTGTACTGGCTGTACTGGCATTTTACAGCTATGTGGGGAACACGGTACCGCAAAAGATTACGTATCCGCCGGAAACCGCAGAATTGAGTGGTGACATGACCACGGATGAACTGGTTGAGGCTGGCGCTCAGATTGTTGCCGGAAAGGGCACCTGCCTTGGGTGTCACACGGTCGGGTCAACAGTAGAAGCGTCTTCACTAAGATTCCCGGATCTGGGTAACATCGGTGGCATTGCCGGAACCCGAATCGAAGGGAAATCTGCCCTGGAATACCTGGCTGAATCTCTGTACGATCCTGCCAAATACATCGTTGAGGGATTTTTGCCGGGAATGCCGGTGGTCTCCCGTCCGCCGATCGGATTGACAGACAATGAGATTCTAGCCGTCATGGCCTATCTGCAGAGCCTGGGGGGCACGGCAACTATCACCCTCGCCACCACGCATTCGTTTACCGGTCAGGGAGCATCGGAATCGAGTGCGGCAGCGCCTGCAGTTGCGCTCGGGGCAGGGCTGGACGGGCAAGGCGTATTCGACACATACATGTGTGCGACCTGCCATAATATCGATCTACCGGATCGGCTTGTCGGTCCTTCGTTGTTTGACGTCGGGAGCCGTCTGACGCGAGGCGAGATCTATGAGGCCGTAATGGATCCGGATGCTACAATTGCTGAAGGATATCCCGGTGTGGTGATGGCGACGACGCTCGGTGCGTCCGGGTTCTATCAGAAAGTATCGCCCGAAGAAATTCGTTCGCTGGTTAATTTCCTAGTAGAACACACCGGTAACTGAGGAGGTATCGAATGAATTTTATAGTGATAGTCTCCGTAGCGGTCGTTCTGTTCGCTCTGCGATTTGCAAAACCAAATGCGCTCGGATGGGCTGTCGCATGGTGGGTGGGTGTGTATATCTGTTTCAGATATGGGGTAGTGCCGCCCGTACCGGCATCAATTATGTCCATGTACATGTTTATCGTGACGCTCGTACTGGTAGCATATGTGTCAGCCGCCCACGATCGAATGAAGGAAGTGACGGACAGTTTGATTGCCTTTTTCGTCAATCCGAAATACAAAATTGCTCTTGGCCTTTCGTTGCTGCTGTTGCCAGTGCTTGTAGCGTTTCAGGTGTACACGGGTATGACGAGTCAGCCCCAACCTCCGATTTCAGGTCGGACTGTTCACCCGCCCCCACCGGGGAATATTTCGTTTCAGGGAAAACAAATTGACCTGCTCACAGTGCATAATCCATACCGCGATCTGGCGGATTCTGATCCGCAGGCTTTTTCTGCGCACGTAAATGCGGGTCGATCAATTTATTACCAGAATTGCGTGTATTGCCACGGCGATAATATGGAAGGGGATGGAATGTTTGCCCATGGTTTCGATCCGATCCCGGCAAACTTCCAGGATCCCACTACGATTGCCATGCTTCAGGAATCCTATCTGTTCTGGCGAATTGCAAAGGGAGCGCCCGGACTTCCGTCGGAATCAACTCCGTGGTTCTCCGCCATGCCGGCCTGGGAGACTTTTCTATCTGAAGAAGAAATATGGGACGTAATTCTGTTTCTGTATGACTATACAGGGCAGCTTCCACGCGCCTCGGAGGAAGTCCATTGAAATACGTGCTGACACTACTATTGCTCGCCGCAGGTACGGCTTCCGTTTCTGCCCAGAATATAGATCTGGGTTCTGACGCCCAGAGGGATGCCGGGAAACAAATGTATGAATTGAAATGCGCTCATTGTCATGGTGCTGACGGTGCAGGTGATGCGGCGATGAGTGAACTGCTGAGACCGGCCCCGAGAAATTTTACCTCATCGACATTCAAATTCAGAACAACTGGCAGCGGCGAATTGCCGTCTGACGATGACATCAAGGACAGTATTCGCAAAGGCATGCCCTATACCGGAATGCCTCCGTGGCCGTCGTTGAGTGAGGACGAAGTCACAAATCTGATGTATTATATCAAAACATTTTCTGATGACTTCGCGGGCGTATTCGGAGAGGTGACACCGCTGGAAATGCCGGATCCACCGTCGATGAGTGAGGAGTCCATAATTCGGGGGCGAGAAGTGTATATCGAAAATTCGTGCGCGGACTGCCACGGCGAAAAGGGCCGCGGAGACGGACCATCGGCACCTACGCTCGAAGACACCTGGAATTATCCTATTCGAGCGGCCGATCTGACCAAGCGCTGGGCGTTCCGGGGAGGATCGTCAAGGAGTGATATATTCAGGACGTTCACGACCGGACTGGACGGGTCACCGATGCCTTCGTTTGACATTCAGCCGCCAGAAGACCAGTGGAATCTTGTTGATTATGTGTATTCGTTATCCCGGGACGAGGCAGATTACGGGACGATGGTTGTAGCAACGACCATCGCCGAGCCGATTGATGTGAACAATGCTGCCTCGGTTTTTGATGGGATTGACCCGGTATTGTTCGCTGTTGTAGGACAGGTGATCGAACCCGGGCGGGCGTTTTTCCCGGGCGTAAACGGCGTTGAAATTCGATCTGTTGTGAGCCCGTCGACAATTTCTATTATGTTGCAGTGGAACGACATGAGCGCCGAAACCACCGGGATTGCGGGGCCGGGTCTGGGAGCGCCTGACAGGACCGCAGACGAAGACACGTCTATCACATATGCCGACGCGATTGCAGTTCAGTTTCCGTCTGGCGTAAGCGCAGGTACAGGAAAACCCTATTTCCTTTTTGGTGACCGGAAGGCGTCTGCCGATCTGTGGTTTGCTGATCTGTCGGCCACGCAGGCGACGCACTATACAGGCAAAGGGTCAAGCAACATTCAGCTGGACGAGACGCGAATAGAGATGTCGTCTTCCTACTCAGACGGCCGGTGGACAGTAATAATGCAGCGCGACCGTGAGATTAGCGGGCACGCTGCTTTCACTGAAGGCACGTTTGTCCCGATATCGTTTTCAGTTTGGGATGGTTTTAATCGCGAGCGGGGTAACCGCCGCGGTATCACAATGTGGTACAGTCTATACATCGATGTAGCCGTTAAGGAGTCTCCGGTCGTACCTATGATATCGTACGGATTTGCTACCCTTCTTCTCGGACTGATAACCACTTTTCTTGTCCGTCGAAAATTTGGAGATAAGGAATCTGCATAACCCCGAATTCCCCCGATCCGCCGCGCGATTTGATACTCGAAAGGTGCGCGACACACTGTAGATTAAATCGAATGTAGATTAAAACGAATAAAGAATAAATCGAACTATCGGCTTCATATCGCCCAGCCCTTGTCTCTTGGAATCTGACCAAAAAATGCAACCTGGCCTGTCCGCACTGTTACCTTGATGCAGGAGAGGGTGACGAGGACGAGCTCACGACCGAAGAGTGTTTTTCGTTGATCGATGAGATGCTCGAGCTGGGTACGGAGATGCTGATACTCACCGGGGGCGAGCCCCTATTGCGTCGCGACATCTACGACATCGCATCGTACGCGTCGTCTCGCGGGATATGGGTTGTAATGGGGACCAACGGGGTTCTCATAAATGAGTATGTCGCCGACCGGATGATCGAGTGCGGTGTTAAAGGGGTCGGCATCAGTATCGACTCCGTCGATCCAGAAAAACACAATGCGTTCAGGGGCGGACCGGATGCCTGGAAATATTCCGTCAGAGCCCTGGAAATTTGCAGGTCCAAAGGACTCGAGGTGCTTGTACAGTCTACTATAATGGAGGAAAACAGGCATGAAATTGCTGATTTGCTCAAATTCGCACGAGATCACGGCGCCTGGTCGCTGAACGCGTATTTTCTGGTCAAGACAGGTCGGGGAACAGGAATGAATGAGCTTTCGGCTGAGGCGACCGAAGAATGCCTGCGCGAATTGATCGAGGCGCAGACCGAGTATCAGCCGATGCTGGTCAGATCCAAGTGTGCCCCTCAGTTCAAACAGCTGGCCTATGAGATGGGCAAGGGCGGTTTGGAGAGCGGAGGATGCATGGCCGGCACAGAGTACTGCCGCATCACGCCTGAAGGCAATGTCACCCCGTGTCCGTATATGGACGTTATTGCGGGAAACGTAAGAGAAGCCGGATTCAAATCTGTCTGGAACACGTCAGAAATATTCGCGAGTCTTCGAGATGTGAGTAACCTGAAGGGTCGCTGCGGCGCATGCGAGTTTAATGAGTTGTGCGGAGGATGCCGTTGCAGAGCATATTCTGCGACCGGTGATTTCCTGGCGGAGGACCCGGCGTGCCGGTATCAGCCCGGAACGATGAAGATCAAGAAACCGGAGGAGGTGAGATTTACGGACGCGGTTTTGAAGCGAATTGAGAGAATCCCGATCCGGTTTATCCGAAATAAAGTTCGAAAAGGATTGACTGCCTATGCGGCCAGCCATAATCTGGACCTGGTTACATCGGACGACATGGAAAAAGCATTGGCTGGCGCGAATCGAAAGTTTACCGGAATGCAGATGGGCGCACCGGTTAGTAAAAACATCTGAGGATTATCAATCAGTTCAAACAAAATGAAAGAATCAACAAATACGGCTCAGTCGGAATCCAAGGAGATGGCCGGGTCAGGGTTATGTCCCGTGAACCATGGCTCACCACACGCACAGACGGAGTCCAGTGGTGATGGCCACGATGGGCGAGTGGATCTGGTGCCCGAACATACGCCGAACAGGGTCTCGGTGACCGACAACGTGGCGTCGGTTGCGCTCGACGACAGAACGGATACGTTGTCGGTTCAGGAACTGCCGGATGATTTCAAAAAGTGGCAGCTCGACTATAAAAACGGTGTGTACGACGCGATCGAGAAAAACGAGTATATCGCGTTTAACGCCGGACATCTGCCCGTGGTCGGAACGTGGGCGGACGGAGGGATATTTCCGAATCTGGCCAATAAGGGCATCGGTTTTACGCCCAAAGACGAATTCATTGAGCACTATCTGAATCTTGTCGAAAGTGCTGTCGCTGAGATCGAGAAGCTTCCTCCGCACGCCGTTAACGAAACGCGAATGTTGCGAGTGAACACGGCGCGGAATTTTTATGCCCACCCGGAACACGTGGACTGGCGGCGCCTCGGACTCCTGGAAATATTTGAAGGGACGACTCTGAAAAATCTCAGGAAACATCCATACGCAAGTGTTTTGTGGACGGGTGATGCTCCAGTTTTCCCCAGCTATCAAGTGGATTGTGCGGTTGAAATTATCACGCCCGAGGATCCCCGATATCGATTCTCCTGGGCGATGAGACGTCTGTTCGAATATGAACCGTTTCACGTTGTCCAGACGATTTACCCGTATGCCTATTGTTTCTGGGTCACTGGATTCAAAAATAAAACTCCGATACGGCGATATCCCGGTAAACGGAGTGACAACACTGTAAATGAAGGACAGGGATCCCTGTGTCCTCACCAGGGCTGATGGCTTTTATAATCACAGATCAATGCAGCGCATGCGGAGTCTGCCTGGATGAATGCCCGATTGAAGCTATCGAACCGGGCGAAGCCAAATTTGTTATCAACGAAACGTGCTGTGAATTCCAGGAATGTGTCGCCGTTTGTCCGGAAGAAGCGATTATTCATGAAAGTGAAGCTGAAGCTGAAACTGAAGCAACTGCTCGTGAAGAAGCATGATTAATTTAGATCGTGGGATAGATTTTTTTACCGAGGTCGATCGTTTATTTGATCGACCAGCCCGGATAATCCTCGTTGGCGAGACTACTCAATTATTCGAAGGTTGGCAGAGATGGACTATACAACTGGATTTTTTCTGCGATGTCGAAACTGCGGATAAAGCTGCGCTGAACTCCGCCATTAACGAAGCTGTGGCCTCAATCGATATTGCTGTCCAAGTGGAATTTCCGGGAGACATAATTCCGCTTCCAGAAAACTATGGCGAACGCGCCCGCGACTTGACTGAAGATGCCTGGTGCCGTTCGATGCGGATTGAATTCGAGCATTTCGATCCTTACTCCGTGGCATATCGGTTTATGGCGCGGGGCAGCAAAACGGACTATGACGTTGTGCTACGATTTCTGGAGCACCAATGGATAAATGAACCAGAAATGGAGTCACGTCTTGAAAATCTACTCCCGAAGTTGACGTTTGAGACCATCCAGCAGGATCCGGCTGAGTTCAGACGCCGGTATTCTGGATTGCAGCAGATGTGGCGTGCCCGGCAGAAGAAAACGGATCAATCCATTATTGCCGGGTAACAAATGGCTTCTTCAACACCAATATCTGAACACCTGCCAATTACAGGACGCCACCTGGGCTGGAATGAGGTACACTTTGTGACGGTCGAAGAATTTCGTCAAAACGCACCGGCTGTAGTCGGACTTGAAATCAACCGATTGACAGCGGTTCTGAACCATATGGAATTCGGGTCAGAAGCGTACAATGAAATCGTTGCGGCCCGCCACGAACTCAGGAAAGTGATCTCTCAAATTGAATCATCCACCGGAACTCGCCTGGACCCGGAAATTGCGTCCGAGGTCGACACGGTTATTCTAAGGCTGTCAGCCGAATCCAGGTCTGGTAACTCCGATATTGCCAGCACCCTGGAATACTCCATCAATCGGTTAGACTATCTGACATCAAAAATGCGCCGACTGGCGTAATCATTTTTAGCGGACTGCAGTGAGTCCAACAATATCCTATGTACGATCAAATATTTGTCCCGGTAGATAATTCAGATCATGCCATGAGTGCCGTTCACCTGGCAGTCCGGCTTGCTCAGGAATTCGACGCTGAACTGGTGGGCAGCCATGCCTACGCCGCACGCCTTCACGACTATCGATTTAAACAGATGGAGTTTACGCTTCCGGAAGAATACCTCGTGGAAGCGGAAATGGAGAAGCAGCGCAAGATTCACGATTCGCTGATCACGATGGGTCTGGAATTGATCTCTGATTCATATCTGGTGGTGATGGAGAAAGAGGCTAAGAAAGCTGGCCTTTCGTTTGTCCCGAAAATGTATGACGGGAAAAATTATGAGATGATCGCCGAAGACATAAACGGGAGCGACTACGATCTGGTAATCATGGGTGCGTTGGGGTTGGGTGCCGTGAAAGACAGCCAGATCGGAAGTGTTTGTGAGCGCGTGACCCGTCGTATCCGAACCGACGTGATGGTGATGAAGAACACGGCGGACATGGAAGAACAGCTCGCGCCGTCAACCAACGGAGTTGCCCACAAAAACGGTGGCGGAATTCTGGTTGCGGTGGACGGAAGCCCGGAATCATTTGCCGGCTTGCGAACGGCCATCGAAATGGGGAAAAAACTGAACAAGACTGTCGAAGCGATTTCGGTTTATGATCCGTACCTGCATTACACGATGTTTAACAGCCTCGTGAATGTGTTGACTGAAAAGGCGTCCAAAGTATTCAAGTTTAAAGAACAGGAGCAGTTACACGAGGAGGTGATTGATACAGGACTCGCCAAAATCTATCAGTCCCATCTGGAAGTGGCTCGGAGAATCGCCGACGACGAAGGCGTGGATCTCAAAATCACATTACTGGACGGAAAAGCATTCGAAAAAATTCTTGAGTATGCGCGGCGCGAAAAACCATGGTTATTAGTCATGGGCCGCATCGGAGTGCACAGCGAAGAGTCGATGGATATCGGTAGCAATACGGAGAATCTGCTTCGATTGGTTCCGTGTAACGTGTATTTGTCGAGTAAAAGATTTACTCCAGCAACGGATGTCAGGGCTGAGGAATCCATGATCTGGGTAGAAGAAGCCCAGAGAATTCTGGACAAGGCACCTGATTTCGCGAAAGGAATCACCCGAACGATTGTACATCGCTGGGCGATGGAGCGTGGTCACTCTGTGATCACCACATCTGTGCTTCAAAACGCGCTGGCAACCATTCTTCCCGAGCGATCGATGATCTCTATGGGCATTATTGCAGAAGATGTTGCCATGAAAAAAATATCCGAGGATAGTAATGTCCGATACGTGTGTACGAAATGTGGTTGGGTAGCCAAGGGTTTCGAACCGAGTAAATGCACCGTCTGTGATGCTCCGCCGGAAGACCTGCAGAAGCTGGACGAAGAAGCGTTGGAAAAGCTGAGTTCACTCGAAGGTGCGATTCTTGAAGAGACCTCGTTCGACCAGGTAAAAATAAAATGGACGGAAGAGGCTCGCAAACTTGTCAAAAGTATTCCAGACGGTTATCAGCGAAGGCGCGCGAAAGCGAAAATTGAGAAGAAAGCTCGTGTCAGAAAGGATCAGGTAATAACACTTATAATGGTACAAGATGTGGTCGAGACCAATAACATTGAAACCGGAAATCTAGAACCTCGTGGGAAGCTCGGGAATCGATCTGTAGACGAAATTCCTGCAACGGCTCAGAATGTCAGAGATGGTGCATTTTCCTGGACTCCAGACGCAGTCATTCGATTGAATCGTGTGCCCGAAGGGTTTATGCGGAAAGGGACGAAGGGGCGGATCGAAAAAGTAGCGGTTGTCCGCGGCGTCGATCTGATCGATATGGACGTGGTTGAAGAGGGCATCAAGGAGGGACTTCGCCTGATGGAAGAGATGATCAAGAAGCAGAACGGATCCGATTCTCTGGAAGAGATGATCAAGAAGCAGAACGGGTCCGATTCCCCGGAGTGAGTTGTCTTTGAAATCGTATCACGACATAGCAGGAGATGGCGGATCGAACGTGGCCGGTCAAGTGCAGGAACAGTCGGATCGGCTGACGCATCGACTATCTGGAATTCAACACATCGTAGCCGTGATGAGCGGCAAGGGCGGTGTTGGGAAAAGTTCGCTGACCGTTAATCTTGCGGCGGTTCTGCAGGCTGAAGGATATCGTGTCGGAATCGTGGACGCGGACATCAATGGGGCATCCATTGTGCAGATGACGGGCGTCGCGAGGAATCCTTCAGTCGGTCCGGGCGGCGTTCAACCGCCTGTTGCGGAAAATGGCGTTCAGGTCATGTCGATTGACCTGTTCCTCGAAAAAGGCGAACCGGTAGAGTGGGCCTCAACGACAAACCACAGTTCCTACACCTGGCGAGGAATGGTAGAAGTAGGAACGGTCAGAGAATTGCTGTCCGACACCGACTGGTCACCCCTGGATTTCCTTTTGATCGATCTGCCGCCCGGTACCGACAAACTTCCCAATTTGCTCGACATCGTTCCGGATCTTGCTGGTGTGATCGTGGTGAACGTGCCTTCACGGGCGTCCCAATACGTGGTCAGGAAATCTCTTCAGATAGCTCGTGGTTATCTCGGCGACCGGCCCATAGGGCTGGTTGAGAACATGGCGACGTTTGTTTGTGATTCCTGCCAGAAAGAACACCGATTGTTTCCCGGTGGAGAAGAAACGGCGTGGGACGCGGAATTCGGGGTCACGTGGCTCGGGTCGATTCCGTTCGATCCGGAATTAAGTCAACGCGTCGACAGCGGTATGATGTATTATTCGTCCGAACATACCCGCCCAGCTTCTTCAGCCCTGAAACAGGTAGCAGAGTCCGTATTAAGTCTTTTTCAGGGTGAAAAAGTTTTATGAGTGACATTGTGTTTTATATGTAACATGGTGTTTTATGGGTGACATTGTGCTTTTAAATAACACAGCCACGCCCCAAAGTATGGAGAGTATAAAATGAAGTTTCTTTGTGTTGATTGTGACGAGTCAATGGCTCTCGTCGAGACGTCAGGCCCTGACAGGGGATCGATGAAAGTCCTGTTCAGGTGTCGCAGTTGCGACCGGGAAATCGCCATGTTAACAAACGCAATGGAGACACAGATGGTGCAATCGTTGGGCGTAAAAATCGGTCCAGATGGCGCACCCGGTGAAGCCGTCGCTCCCATGAGTACAATTCGTTCTACTTTAAAAGGATACGGTGGGGGTGAAAAGCAGGCGGCACCGGAACTCGAAGCTGAAGGAATACACTCCAACCATGGCGGAGCAGACGCCGGAACCAGCAAGTGTCCGTTTACAGGAATGATTACCGAGCAGATTCAGAACCAGGCCGAATCGGCAGGCCCGACATGGACACCTGAAGCAGAGGCCCGAATGGCACAGATTCCTTCGTTCATCCGACCGATGGTTCAGAAAGGAATAGAAGATCATGCCAGGTCGAACAAGTGCCCCGTGATCGACGAGAAAGTCATTGACAGTGTTCGGGAATCGATGGGCATGTAGGGGCGACGGGAATCAGTTCTAAAGGCTTCGAATCCGGCGCGTTAAGGCCGTACTCGGGGGCGGATCTGAATTCCGGCGCGTTAAGGCCATACTCGGGGGCGGATCTGAATTCCGGCGCGTCAAGGCCGCAGCCGGGCACGGATATGAACTCCCGCCTGTTAAGGCAGTAGCCGGGCGCGGGTATTGATTTCAGATCGGACACGGTCAAGTCGTGCCTTTCCGGTGTAGCGGTCCGGTTCCATGAGCGCGATCAGGTTTCCGGCATCCCGCACAATCCCGTTCCAGGTGTCTTTGATTGGGAATTGTTCTTCCTCGCGTTCTGCCGGTCTGAGTCGATCGATCCGGAGCTCGAGGAAACGGTTAAATCGTTCAAGCCAGGCAAACTCTTCCTCGGTGAACGATTCCTCGAAAAGTGCGACTTCGGTGGGGCTGCGATCACCCTTGTAGCCATCCATATATCGTATGCCCGGAGAATACACGTCGTCCAACCAATACCGCAAAAGCTCATATGCGATTTGCTCAGGCGGCATATCCGACCGTTTGACAAAAACCACAGCACTCAGATGTATTAGAGCGAGCGCATCAAGAACGTGTTCCCGTACGGACGGCTGATCGGATTCAGATTTTGCGGACATGGATTGACAGTTAATCGGGGCGGCTCACAATAAAAGCGAAACCACACCAAAGATCAACGCCCGGAACCAACCGGTACAATGTATCTTTACAAAATGCTCTTTTGGGCACTCTTTTGTAGAAGATATTCTCGGCGTTTAATGGGCATTATTTTATCTACCACAGATCTGATACGTCGTTGGGCGTCGGCCCTCCTCCTGATAGTGAGCCTCGTATCAGCCGGCATCT
>Ga0114950_10002630_pt1 | contig 13792 bp, 12 predicted proteins | sample N075metaG_FD_83503 | JGI IMG/M metagenome (GOLD analysis project Ga0114950, IMG submission 83503) | Deep subsurface microbial communities from Kermadec Trench to uncover new lineages of life (NeLLi) - N075 metaG | ecosystem: Environmental > Aquatic > Marine > Ocean trench > Sediment | place...
CCCACAAAGAGCCTCCCAAAAGCTCCCCCAAAGCCTCCCACAAAGCCTCCACAGCTACGTCTTGGGCTGGTGCGGAAGTAAGTGCGACAGCAATGGATCTGACTCCATTTTTGCCGATCCATTATACTCGCTGGTTCGCAGCAGCCCCGGAAGCCAATACCCGGATTCAGGATCAAGCAAGCATGGATGACCTCACCGCCATAATCGAAACCGCATTCGATGAACGTCAGGCGCTCGATCTCAGTCAGCCGGCGCCGGAACTACGCGATGCCGTGCGCACGGCCATCGGCCGGCTCGACAGCGGTGACGCGCGGGTGGCCGAGCGGACGGCCGACGGCTGGGTCGTAAACCAGTGGCTGAAAAAAGCCGTCCTGCTCTACTTCGGCATCGAACAGAGCCGGCGCATCGACGGCGGCTATACCCACTTCTATGACAAGGTGCCACTGAAATTCGCCGGCACGAGCCAGGCAGAATTCGAGCAAGCCGGCATCCGCGTCGTTCCGAACGCCATCGCCCGCAAGGGTGCGTATATCGCGCGGGACGTCGTGCTGATGCCGTCGTACGTTAATATCGGTGCGTACATCGACAGCGGCACACTCGTCGATACCTGGGCCACGGTCGGCAGCTGCGCGCAAATCGGCAAAAACGTGCACCTCTCGGGCGGCGTCGGCATCGGCGGCGTTCTCGAGCCGATCCAGGCAGCTCCGACGATCATCGAGGACAACTGTTTCATCGGAGCACGATCGGAGATCGTCGAGGGCGTCATCGTCGAAGCAGGCGCGGTAATATCGATGGGCGTCTACATCGGCCAGAGCACACGAATCTATGACCGCGACAACGACAAGATCATCTACGGACGCGTTCCCGCCGGATCGGTCGTGGTTCCAGGCAGCCTGCCGTCCGGGTCCGGTAACTGCAGCCTGTATTGCGCGGTCATCGTCAAGCGTGTCGATGCGAAAACGCGGGCGAAGACCGCGATCAACGAACTGCTGAGATCTGCCGAATAGGCGGGTCACCCTGATCCACTCACAGGCGCACACAGCCACACGAACATGACCAAGATCTACGGAATCCGCAGCTGCGATACCTGTCGCAAAGCCTTGGCGTGGCTGGCAAGCCACCACATCAAATACGAGTTCATCGACCTCCGGGCCGATGGTATCGACGAGGGCCTGGTGCGGCGCTGGCAGAAGGTCGCCGGCTGGGAAACCCTGTTGAACAAACGCAGCATTACGTGGCGCAAAATTCCGCCCTTCGATCGCGAGGATCTGAACGCCGACAAGGCATGCGAACTGATCCTGAGCTTTCCGACCGTCATGAAGCGTCCCGTACTCGACAACGGCAAGCAGGTCATACTCGGATTCAACGGGTTGAGCTACGACAAACTGCAACTGAAGTGACGCGCGCGAACGATACCGCATGACCGATGCGCTGGAATTGACCGAAGCACTGATACGCCGGCCGTCTGTAACGCCGGAGGATAACGGCTGCCAGCAACTCATGGCTGAACGACTGGCCCGCGCCGGCTTTCGGATCGAGGACCTGCCGTTCGGTGAAGTCACAAACCTGTGGGCCCGCCGCGGCGACGCGGGGCCGGTGTTGTGTTTTGCCGGCCACACCGACGTCGTGCCACCGGGCGAACCTGACGAGTGGGACAGTGACCCGTTCACACCCGAGATTCGCGATGGCATCCTGTATGGCCGCGGCGCCGCCGACATGAAGGCGAGCCTCGCCGCCATGGTCGTCGCAACCGAGCAATTTATTGCGGCTCACCCGGATCACTCCGGTTCGATCGCGTTCCTGATCACCAGCGATGAGGAAGGCCGGGCCCGGGACGGCACGAAAGAAGTCATCGCAGCGCTCGACGCCCGCGGGGAGAAAATTGACTGGTGCGTCATCGGCGAGCCGTCGTGCGAACAGCAATTCGGCGATATCATTCGTATTGGCCGACGTGGCTCGCTGAGCGGCATGTTGACGGTACACGGCACGCAGGGTCACGTCGCCTACCCGCATCGGGTAGACAACCCGATTCAGTCTTTCGCGCCGGTGCTCGCTGAGCTCTATGCACACGTCATGGATGAGGGTAACGAACACTTCCCGCCGACCAGCTTCCAGGTCGTGCAGATCGAGAGCGGCACGGGCGCGCCGAACGTCACACCCGGTTCGCTCTATGCACGCTTCAACTTCCGCTATTCGACGGTCTGGACGCATGACGAGATCAAGACCTTCGTCGAGCAATTCTTCACTGAGCGCGGCCTGAACTACACGCTCGACTGGCACCTGTCGGGGAAACCATTCCTGACGCCCATCGACACGCTCGCCGAGGCCGCCCGCGAAGCGGTGTTCGAAGTCACCAACATCGAGCCGGTGTTCTCAACCGGCGGCGGCACATCGGACGGGCGGTTTATCGCGCCCAGCGGCGCACATGTCGTCGAGTTCGGGCCATGCAACGCGACCATTCACAAGGTCAATGAGCAGATCCCGGTTACCGATATCGACCGGTTGCGCCGGGTTTACCTCGCGATCATGGAGAAGTTGCTGCCGGGATAAATGGGCACAACAATGGGTCTGACCGCGATTTATCTGCGCGGCGGCCAGTTCACCCAGATGCCGTAGATACCCAGCGCGGCCAGCCCGATCAGTGTCCAGGCCGGCATCGTCAGCCCGATGAGCCGCCACGACACCTCGGCGCACTCGCCGGAACCGCTCAGAACGATGTCCAGGACCTCGAGTATCGGAAAGGTATCGAGCATGAAGTCCAGCCCCGGGCCACAGGCCGGCACCTGGTCTTTCGGCAAACTCTGCAGCCAGACGTGGCGACCCGCGACGCCAACGCCAAGCATTGCTACCAGGGCGAGCAGGCCCGCATACACCCTGCGGCCGGTCGGCCCGGCACCGTGAATCGTCGCGATCAGGAAAATAATACCGAGGCCGATCACGGCGACGCGCTGGAAAATGCACAACGGGCACGGCTCCATACCGAGTACATACTGCGTGTACAGGGCAAATGCCATCATGCCGGCACAGATGCAAACACCCACAAAATTGCCGACACTGGATTTCAAAAATACTTGCATGGCTGGTTATTCTAAACGGGGGAAAAAGGTGTCAGACACCAATTTTCGGATAATGCTTCGCTGATAACCAGAACTCAAAGCACAAAATTGGTGTCTGACACCTTTTCTCGATACCCTTTTGGATCACGATGTCACCTTGTCGCGAATGTAATTGGGCAGCGCCTCCTCCGGCGACACGACCCGCCCGGCCCGGAACTCGATCGCAGCCAGCTCCAGCAGCGCGCCGGCACCCGGCAGCCGGGCCGTATCGGTATCGATGACAGCCCCAGCATTATTTTCGAGCAGTTCCGGAAATACCGCCCAGCCGCCGCCGGCCGCCAGCGCCACGATGCCGTCGGGCAATACGAAGGATGCCGGCGCGACGAGCCGGTCAGCGAGCAACATGCGCAAACCGGTATCGACGTCGCGGGCATAAATGCCGACGTAGGCTTCGCCCATGCGTGCGTCGAGGCAGGCCGCAACGACGTCCGCGCCGGACTCGCGCACCGCACCCGCAGCCAGCACGGCCAGACTCGAAATCCGGCACACCGGCAGACCGGCGCCATATGCCAGCGACTGTGAGACCGCCGCGCCAATGCGCAGCCCGGTGAACCCGCCGGGCCCGCAACCGAAGGCAATGCAGTTCAGCGCCGCCAGCGTCTGGCCGAGTTCATCCAGCACTTCACGCACACATTCGTACACCCGGCGGGATTGCTCACCGGGTGCCGCAAAGTCACGTGTTGCCACACGCCCACCGGCCGTCGCAGCGACGCTACAGCCCGGCTGCGAAGTCTCGATCGCGAGGCAACTGAACCCATCGAGACTCGCGAGCTGACGCACATCCATCATGAACCGTCGCCCGAGTGGCTGGCGAAAAATTCGCGAATTTCCTCGAGATCACGGGTTTGCGGCATGGCCGGCAGGCTGGCCAGGAACGCGCGGCCATAACTCTTCTGCAGCACGCGCGGATCGCAGATCATGATGACACCGTAGTCATCATAATCGCGGATCAGTCGGCCCACGCCCTGTTTCAGGCTCAGCACGGCTTCGGGCAACTGATACTCACGAAACGGGTTGCCGCCGCGGGAACGAATCGACTCGAGCCGCGCGGCCAGCATCGGGTCGCCCGGCGACGCGAACGGCAATCGATCGATGGCGACGAGGACGAGGCCGTGACCGCGGATATCCACGCCCTCCCAGAACGTTGCCGTGCCAAGCAGGACCGGGCGTTCCTGCCGCGAAAACTGCTCCAGCAACCGTGAACGCGGTAGCTGGCCCTGCACCAGCAGCGGATAATCGAACTCCGGGTCAGCCGCCAGCAACTCCGCGGCACGCCGTAATGCCCGATGACTGGTAAACAACAGGAATGCCCGACCATCGCTGGCCTGCGCAGCGTCGCGCATGGCGGCGACCGCACGGTCTGTGTAGTCCGGCGCGCTCGGTTCGGGCAACCCGGTGGGCAAATAGAGCCGGGCGATATCCTGGTAGGCGAACGGGCTCGGGATCTGTCGCGTGGCAATCTCATCGATGCCCAGCCGCTGCGTGAAATGCCGGAAATCATCGCCCACCGCCAGCGTCGCTGACGTAAACACCCAGGTACAGGATTGCCCGGCCATCAGCGAGTGAATCTGCTCCGACGCGTCGAGCGGCGTCACGTTCACGGTAAACGAGCGGCGCCCGCGGCGCACCCACCGCAAACCGATGTCGTCGTCGGCGCCCATGATCTCGCCCAAGCCGGTCAGTAAACTGCCGGCGCGCTCGGCACAACGCGCGAGACCCGCGTGCTCATGATCGAGGCAGCCGAGCTGCGTCTGCACTTCGCCGAGCGTATCGACGATCGCGACCAGGCAGCTCTCGAACTCGTTTGCGACCTCGGCCCAGGCAAGATTCCCGTCACCCTGCGGCAGCGCCATCCGCGCCTCGTCGACCGTGCGGCGCACGGCGTCGAGGGTCAGGCCGATATCCGTGTCAAACCGCCCGGCGCCGACCAACTCGCTACGCAGATCGCCAATGAGATCGTAGACCTGGCCGCTGCCGACACTGATATTGAAGAACTCCTGGGCCACTTTCGGAAAGCTATGCGCCTCGTCGACGATGATCGCATCGGCGCCCGGCAGCAGTTCGCCGAAACCCTCTTCTTTCATCGTCAGATCCGCCATCAGCAGGTGGTGATTGACGACCACGATATCCGCCTCACGTGCGGCCTGGCGGGCCGCGAATACATGACATTCGTCGAACCACGCGCAGCGCGAGCCGAGGCAGTTGTCGAGGGTCGACGTCACGCGCGGCCAGACCGGCGAGTCCTCCGGAATATCGCTGACTTCGGCAATGTCACCGGTACGCGTCCGGCCTGCCCAGGTCTGCAACGCCGGCAGGGCCCGCAGCGCCTCGGCGGGCGTGTGCTCGGCAGCGCCGTCACGCAGGGTTTCCAGACGATAGCGGCACAGGTAGTTCGCACGGCCTTTGAGCAAACGCACCTCGACCGGTCGACCCAGCGCCTTGCCGATGGTCGGCAAGTCACGATAAAACAGCTGGTCCTGTAGTGTACGCGTTCCGGTCGAGATGATAATCCGGCGGCCCGACAGCAACGCGGGCACGAGATAGGCCAGTGTCTTGCCGGTACCGGTGCCGGCTTCCACCACCAGATTATGTCCGGTGGCGATGGCATCGGCCACTACCCGGGCCATCTCGATCTGCTCCGGCCGGGGTGCGAACCCGGTCAGACACTCAGCCAGCGGGCCATCGGCGCCGAACAGCAGCGCAAGTCTGTCGTCAGTGTGAGTAAGCAAAGGTGAGCCTGACCCCGGATCGTCGATCTGTATAATACGCTTTCCCCGCGCCGGGGCCCTAGAATGAATTCAAGCCAAACCGCCCTTAATTCCAACAATAGAATACGGGCGACAGACCGAGGAACGGCATGACCACAAGTAATGAAGCTTTGCGGCAATGGGTAACGGAAGTCGCTGAATTGACCCGGCCTGCGAACATCCACTGGTGCGATGGCTCGCAGACCGAGTACCAGTCCCTGATCAAGCTGATGCTCGAGACCGGAGACCTCCTCGAATTAGACAGTAGCTACAAGAACTGTTACCTGCACCGTTCAGACCCGTCCGATGTGGCCCGCGTCGAGCACCTGACGTTCGTGTGCACGCCGGACGAGGCAGAAGCCGGCCCGAACAATTACTGGATGGCGCCGGCCGACGCGCACGCGAAGATGCATGACCTGTTTGCCGGTTGCATGGCAGGCCGCACGTTGTACGTCATCCCCTATTGCATGGGCCCGATCGACTCACCGTACGCCCGCTGCGGCGTCGAGATCACCGACAGCGCATACGTGGCGGCCAATATGCAGCTGATGACGCGCATGGGCGCGCAGGCTTTGCAACGCATAGAACGCGACGACACGTTCGTGCGCGGATTGCACTCGATCGGCGACCTGAATCCCGACCGTCGCTTCATCATGCATTTCCCGAAGGAGTTGATGATACAGAGCTTCGGCTCCGGTTACGGTGGCAACGCACTGCTCGGCAAGAAGTGCCACGCACTGCGCATCGCCAGCTACCAGGCCCGGCAGGAAGGCTGGCTCGCCGAGCACATGCTGATCGTCGAGATCGAGAGCCCGCAAGGTGAGAAACACTACCTGGCTGCCGCGTTCCCGTCAGCCTGCGGCAAAACCAATCTCGCCATGTTGATCCCGCCCGAATCCCAGGCCGGCTGGAAAGTCCGCACGCTGGGTGACGATATCGCATGGTTGCACCTGGATGAGAGCGGGCAGTTGCGGGCCATCAACCCGGAAGCCGGCTACTTCGGCGTCGTACCGGGCACCAACGAGCAAACCAACCGCAACGCCTACGAGATGATCCAAAGCGATACCATATTCACCAACGTCGCCGTGACCGCCAACAACGAGCCGTGGTGGGAAGACAAGAACGTCGGCGAACCGGCAATCGACTGGAAGGGCCAGCCGTACGCCAGCGAGAATGGCCCGGCGGCGCATCCGAACTCGCGCTTTACCGTATCGGCCAAGCAGAACCGAACGTATTCGCCGCTCGCCGATGACCCGGCCGGCGTGCCGATCAGCGCAATCATCTTTGGCGGCCGCCGCCGTACGCTCGCACCGCTGGTCTACCAGGCCAGGGACTGGAACCACGGGGTCCTGGTCGGCGCCGGCATGGCATCCGAGACCACTGCGGCCGCCACGGGCCAGGTCGGAGTCGTGCGCCGCGACCCGATGGCCATGAAACCCTTCTGCGGTTACAACTTCGCTGATTACTGGGGCCACTGGCTCAGCTTCGCGGAACGTTCCGATAATCTGCCCGGGATCTTCCACGTAAACTGGTTCCGTCGCGACGCCGACGGCCGGTTCCTGTGGCCCGGCTTTGGCGAGAACCTGCGCGTACTGCGCTGGATCATCGACCGTTGCGAGCATCGCGTGGACGCGGTCGAGACCCCGATCGGCTACCTGCCCCATCCCGCCGACATCGACACGCGCGGCCTCGACATGGCCGACGGCGACATGGACTTGCTGCTCAGTGTCGATACCGACAGCTGGCGCGAGGAAGCCAACGCTATCGGCGCATACCTGCAAGGGTATGGCGACCGCTTGCCGGCCGCGCTGGCGGACGAACACAAGAAACTGCAGGACGCGCTCGGCTGAACAGGGGCGCATTGCCGGAGAGTACGGTATGTGGGAATGGCTTGTGTGTCACACCTGTGTGGGAGTGGCTTAAGTATCACACCTGTGTGGGAGCCGCTCCCACATACACACCTCGCTACGACTCGACGACGTAGTTGATGGCGAGATCGCTGCCCTTGCTGGCCACGCGGCCGAGGCTGATGATGCCCGACCCCGACAACTCGGCCGTGTCGCGGCGCACGTAGAACTCCTCGCCGTCATCTCGCTGGATGAAAGTGCCATTGGTGCTCTCGTCAGTCAGCGTGATATGTCGTTTGCTGATCTCGACCCGGGCGTGGATGCGTGAAATCAGCTTGCCCTTGACGACGAGGTCGTTTTCATCGGCCCGGCCGAGCGTCGCCGTGTGCTGCCCATCTCCCCCGAGCACGACTTCCGTGCCGCCGAACTGCAGACGCAAAATCAGACTGGGCCGCTGCTCGCCGGACCCCAGTTTGATTGAAGGCAGCATGCTGGTCGCTTCCTCGGGCTGCCACAGCACCTCGAACACGCCAACCTCGTTGGACTGGCCGCGCATCCTCGCGATATCGATCTGCCGCACGAGTGCGCGCCATTCGCCGCTGAGTTGCTCGACCGTAGCCGCCGTCGTGATGATCTGCCCTGCTTTGGCCTGGGACGTCATGCGATTGGCCGTGTGCACAGCCAAGCCTGCGATATCACGGTCTTCGATGACGATCGGCCCGTAGTGACAGCCGATACGAATCGACACCGGAATTCCGCCGGCCGCGATCTGATCGTTATTGGTAATGCGCTTTTGCATCTGACTGCCGGCATTCATCGCATCGTCGGCCGACGGGAAGGTCGACATGACCTCATCGCCCATGGTCTTGATCACGCTGCCACCATATTGCTCAGTGGCCTCCTTCATGATCGTGACGCACTTTTGCACGGTTTCGCGCGCACCCTCGTCGCCCATCGTCTCGTATAACTGCGTACTACCGACGACATCGGCAAACAGGATCGTAACCCGGGTCTCCCCGGTAACACTTTCTACGTTACTGGCCATATCTCAGCGCTAAAGTTGGAACCCGCATTATATTACATAATCCGGCACATCATCTCCGCGACACATATTGCCCGCTGGACGGGCGCGTTACCGACGCCTATTTCTCCGCGACCAGGTAGGCAATCCAGCCCGCGTCAGCCTCGCCCTTGTCATCCGGCGTAAACACCCCGTCCCCTTCACCGTCCTCATCGGTCCCCTCCCAGTATACGGTCGGATTCCGGAACCCGGCCTCGGTCAGCATTTCGAGTATTTCCGGTAATGTCCAGAGCCGCCAGGTGTACTCGAAGGCCTTTTTCATCTTCGAGCCGTCCGGAAACTTGAAGTGGATGTAACAGGTCATTTCCCCGGTCACCGGAGCGTAGCTGGCCTGCTCCCAGATGTAGGTGAACGTATCGTATTTGGTCTTTTCCTTCATCTCCTCGAAGGCTTCATAGCCGCCGAATGCATCGAGGAAGAAAATTCCATCATCAATCAGCGCCTCGTGCACGGAACGGAAGTATTGCAACATCAGCCCGCGCTGCTGGAAGATGAAGTAGCTGAAATTAAACGCGCCAACGACGTCAACCGCCTTGGTCTTGACATCCAGCACATTCGACTGGATCAGCTGTACGCGAGTTTGCCTCTCTTCGGACAGGCGCGCGATGCGGTTTTGCCGGCCCCACGCCAGCACCTCGGTATCGAGATCAACACCGATGGCCGTGTGCGCCGGGCTCTGGCGAATCCACTCGCAACACGCGCTCGCGGTGCCACAGAAATCCTCGCGCAGGCTCAACGGCGTCCGACCGCGGATATTCTGAAACGTATCGGTGATGAACTCGCATTCCTCTTCGACACATTGCACGGACTCCTCATAGAGCTCATGCCGGTCTGCGAGATCTGCCATCTTCGGTGCGGTATGCGTGTCGCTGCCCGTAACTTCCTGTTTTCGTACTGCCATGTCCGGTAAATTTCCCTGTCGCGTCGCCAAGCCACCCCCGGCCCGTGCTGGTTTAAAAGTGAGCGCCGGACGACCGGCTGATCCGGTCTCCGTCACAGGCCGCAGTGTGGCTCATTACGGTTCAAGCATTCAAGCCGCCGCATCGAAAATAGACAGCGAATCGATCAATACCTGCGGATCCGCACCGGGTTTCGACGCCTGCTCACTGATAAATCGCCGCCAGCGGCGGGCACCCGGCAAGCCGGTATACAAACCCAGCAGGTGCCGGGTGATGTGATGCAGGCGAGTACCGGCGACCAGTTCGCACTCCGCATAATCGGCCATCTGTCGAATCAGCGCCTCTCGCGATGGCGGCCTCCCGCGCGCACCAGCGCGCTGCTGCGCGCCGGACTGCGGCCATCCGTTGGCCTGCAGTTGCGCCAGGAAATACGGATCGGCATAGGCTTTTCTGCCGATCATGACACCATCGACGTGCTCAAGATGTGCGTGGACCGCGCCGATCGACTCGATGCCCCCGTTGAGTATGACGATCAACTCGGGACGCTCGCGCTTGAGGCGGTAGACCCGGTCGTAGTTCAGCGGCGGGATTGAGCGATTCTCCTTCGGACTGAGCCCGGCGAGGATGGCCTTGCGCGCGTGTATGACGAAATACCGGCAACCGGCAGCCGCGACCTGATCGACGAAGTCCAGCAAAAACTCATAGTCATCCAGATCATCGATGCCGATCCGGGTCTTGACCGTGACGGGTACTCCGGATACGGCGCGCATTGCATGCACACAGTCTGCAACCCGGCCGGGCTCGGCCATCAGGCAGGCGCCGAATCGCCCCGACCGGACCCGGTCGCTCGGGCAGCCGATGTTGATGTTGATTTCATCGTAACCATACTCACAGCCAATTTTTGTCGCGGCGGCCAACTCATCCGGTCCGCTGCCGCCGAGCTGCAGGGCCAGCGGATGCTCGCTCGAATCGTAGCGCAGCAGCCGCTTGCAATCGCCCTGCACGATCGCCCGGGCCGTCACCATTTCCGTGTAGAGCCGGGCATCCGGCGTCAGCAGGCGAAAGAAATACCGGCAATGACGATCCGTCCAGTCCATCATCGGTGCCACCGACACCCGCGCGGGCGACGGCGAGTCGCGTAACGCGACCGGCGTCAGAGGCGGATACTTCATGCAGCGTCAGCCGCGGTTTCATCGATCAGGTAACGCACGACATCGCGCAACGCGGACTCCTTGTCTGCCCCCTTCTCGATCGCCGCAGTGTAGATCCCGACCTGGCGATGGGCGCTCGTGCCGCGCGCGACGATCGTACCGAGGTGGGCAATCTCCGCCTCGCAACCCAGCGCCTCGGCATCCTTCTCGACGATGGCCTGCACTTCACCGATCAGCTGCGTGAACGGTATGAGTTCGCCCCGGGCAAGATCGAGCAGACTCCCCTCCGTGCCGTAGCGCATCGCCCGCCAGCGATTTTCATCCAGCAGCATGAGATTGTAGATGCGCCAGCGCTGATTCTTGACCCGCAGACGATACAGCATGCGCAACAGGCACCGGGTCAGCGCCGCCAGCGCGACCGCATCGTCGAGCGTCGTACAGACGTCAAAAATGCGGGTCTCGAGCGTCGGGTAGCGGGCGCTCGGACGCAGGTCCCACCAGATCTTGGTCGCGTCCTCGAGCAGGCCCGCGTTGACCAGGATATCGACATGGCGCTGGAACTCCAGAAAACTGTCGAAACGCTGCGGCAGGCCCGTGCGTGGCAGAGTATCGAAAATCGTCATGCGGTAGGAATGCAGACCGGTGTCGAGCCCCTCCCAGAACGGTGACGAGGTACTCAGCGCCAGCAGGTGCGGCACGAAATAGCTCATCTGGTTCATCAGATCGATGCGCAGCTCGTCGTCCTCGATGCCGACGTGCACATGCATGCCGCAGATCAGAAGCCGGCGAGCCGCAGCCTGAAGTTCCACAGTCAGATCCCGGAACCGCTCGAGCCGGGTGGGATGCTGCTCGGTCCAGTGCCCGAACGGGTGCGTCGATGCGGCGATCGGGCTCAGGCCCTCGCGGCCGGCCGCCTCACAAACCACGCCGCGCAGGCGTGCCAGGTCGGCGCGAGCCTCCCCTATGGTCTTGCAGACCCGCGTACCAATCTCGATCTGCGAGCGCAGCAACTCCGGGGAAACGCGCCGGGTGTGGCGCAGGCACTCCGCCATGATGGTCGGCGGCGGATCACTGACGAGTTCCATCGTCGTGTTGTCGACAAGCAGATACTCTTCCTCGATCCCGACGGTCAGACTCGGCTCTGATGGACGCATTGCCCGTTACCCCCGGCCGCTGAAATCTGCGACCTGATGAGCCGAAAATAAGCGATCCGATATCATGCCGTCCAGTGCGTGTAGAGCCCGGGGTCGGCCAGAATCGGCCGCAACGCGTCGGCCAGCACCGTGGCCCAGCGTTCGACCCCGGCGTCGTGGTCGATCAGATCCTGGCGAATCTCGATCGAGACATGCGCAAGGCCCGCAGCTTCAGCATGATAGTCGACGGTAAAGTCGTGCAGATGCTTGCCGGAATACGGCTGGTTATCGCCCACGATGAGCTCCGGATGACGCCCGAGCTCAGTCATTAATGCGACCGGTATGCGCGAATCGGTATCCCACAGGATGCCGATATGCCACGGACGCTCGACGGCGTTCCAGGCCGGCGTGAAGCTGTGAATCGCAATCAGCGCCGGAGCCTTGACCTGCTCCTCGAGCGCAGCCAGCGCCGCCCGGACCGCATGGTGATAGGGCCAGTACACTGCATCCGCGCGCGCCTGCCGGTTCGCGTGGGTCAGGCCCTGGTTCCCCGGCACCAGGATGTCATCGGCGCACAGCGCAAACGCCGTCGGATCGTCGAGACGCCGGTTGCAATCGACCACCAGCCGGGAATACGCGCACAAGACCGCCGGTAGCTGCAATGCTGCGCTCATATGACGCGTGACGGCCCCCGCACCGATATCGACCGCGAAATGCGTTTCAAGGTCGAGCGGTGACACGCCGAGTTGCCCGAGCCGTGCCGGGATCCGGTTTTCCGCGTGGTCGCAGACGAGCACTGCGGGGTATGCCGGTTCGACCTCCAGCAAGACGAACGGCGCCGGCTCGTCCGCGCCGAGTAGGATGGTTTCCTGATCCAAGACTGTGGTGATCCCGAAAGGCGTGCTCCGTACCATCGACCGATCTTTGCGCTGCGACCTTTGCGCATACTCGCCCGGCGGGCAGGGGCCGTCAAGGCAAGCCTCGCCAGACCGTCGCGGATAGTCTAGAGTCCGGAGCGATTCGTCAACCAACGGGAACGGGACCTGACATGCCTGACAACACCATCCTGGTCACGGGCGGCGCCGGCTATATCGGCAGTCATGTCGTCAGACAACTCGGCGAAGCGGGTGAACGCGTCGTCACACTCGACAACCTGTCGACCGGTTTCAAATCGGCAGTCCTGCACGGCGAACTGATCGTCGGCGACACCGGCGATATGGAACAGGTCAGCCGGATTATTCGCGAGCACGCCGTCGACACCCTGCTGCATTTCGCTGCCCATACGATCGTACCCGAGTCGGTCGAAAACCCGCTGAAGTACTATCGCAACAACACCTGCGCCAGCCGCAACCTGATCCAGTGCGCGCTGGAGGGCGGCATTCGCCATATCGTGTTTTCTTCGACTGCGGCCGTCTACGGCATCCCGGAAACCGGCCGCTGCAGCGAGGAATCGCCGACGGCGCCGATCAATGCCTACGGCACATCAAAACTGATGACCGAATGGATGTTGCGCGACACCTGCGCCGTCAACGACATGAATTACGTGACGCTGCGTTACTTCAACGTCGCCGGCTGCGACCCGGAGGGGCGCATTGGCCAGTCGACGGCCAGGGCGACGCTGCTGACCAAGGTCGCCTGCGAAGCCGCGCTCGGCAAGCGCGACACACTGTATATCTTCGGCACCGACTACGACACGCCCGACGGCACCGGCGTCCGCGACTACATCCATGTGGAAGATCTGGCCCGCGCGCACCTCGATGCCCTCGCCTACCTGCGCAACGGGGGCGACTCGACGACGCTGAACTGCGGGTACGGCCA
>Ga0114950_10002631_pt1 | contig 13780 bp, 11 predicted proteins | sample N075metaG_FD_83503 | JGI IMG/M metagenome (GOLD analysis project Ga0114950, IMG submission 83503) | Deep subsurface microbial communities from Kermadec Trench to uncover new lineages of life (NeLLi) - N075 metaG | ecosystem: Environmental > Aquatic > Marine > Ocean trench > Sediment | place...
AAGTTCTCGATTGATCAATTACTGGTACGCCTGACCCATCGGAGTGACCATGTTGATGACCGCACCGGTGGCTTCCAATCTGCGGGCCTGGCATTGTTTGTATTAAGCCTGACGACCATATGGCTTGAGCCGATGTGGGGTGTGTCACTGCTGATTGCGTCTGTGGTTGCAATGCTGATACCTGAATTTACCAGCAAATCCTGAGCGGGCGTCACAACAGGTTCTGTGAATCCGCAGGCTATTACTTTTCAGAACCGCTTATGGCTCATCGCCCCCGGCAACCCGAAATGGCAGTTCCAGTGCTGTCAGTTGGTAGCCACGCTCGCGCAGTAAGTTGATTATTCCTTTTTCTCCGGGCAGGTGTAGCGCCCCGACGGCAACAAACACACTGCTGTCCTCCAGGTAAGGTGACAGTGCTTTGACCATACGGACATTCCGGGCATCAATACCCGATTTGATAAAATAATCACGCGCTTTCTCGCTAACGGTCTCAAACTGCTCTGCGACCAACGCCTGCAAAACTTGCAGGTCGTTTTTGAGATAGGTTTCGACCATCATGTCATGCGCCTTGTTGACCTGGTCAAATTCAGCGATGGCCTGATCCAGCAGTTCCAATTGCATGCTCAGCGGCATATCCTGCAAAAACGATAATTGCTGCTCCAGGGTTTCCAGACCGACCACTTTCGAACCATTCCCGGATGCCCGCAATGAAAGCGACAGGTCCATAAAGAAGCCTGTTTTTGGTGGCGGCGTACTCAAGGTCATCATCGCAGCCCAGGGTTTAAGACGATTGATAAACCCGGGCGGCATGTTGTAGGTCGAAAGTGCGGTTTGCAGGGCGGCAAAGCGTTCGCTGCCGATGACAGGTTCCAATGATTCCCCCTGCGGGTAGTTCATTATCTTTGTCAGCCGGGCCAGCGTTGGCAAGTCCGGCACCAACTCCATGGCAAACACGGTGTTGGCTTTTAACCTGGTAAGAAAATCCTCAGAAAAATCGAGTACGCGCGGGTCTTCACTGTGTATCGTGCCCAGCAAATATCCGGTCGGTAATTGATCTTTTTGGATCGCCCAAAAAATGGCCCGGTCCGGATCAGCCTGCACAGCCAGCGGTATAGCGGCCAACGTAAGTGCCAGCATAAAAGCCGTTAGCAAACGTACGGTTTCAAACAAGCTGTATTTTTTGCGTGGTATTTTGAAGCACATTCCCTTATTCTCGCTGCCTTTGTTGCCGGAATCCAATATGGCTCGAATTTCCGAACGTTTCAGAGGCTTCCTGCCGGTCGTCATTGACGTCGAAACCGGCGGGTTTAACCCGAAGACGGATGCGATACTCGAAATCGCCGCGTGTATCTTGTGCATGGATGATTTCGGCCGCATCAAAATCGGAGAAACAATCAGTGCGCATATTGAACCCTTTGCCGGTTCACGTATAGAACCGAGTTCCCTGGAATTCACCGGCATAGACCTCAACGACCCCGGGCGCAATCCTGTCAGTGAAAAGCAGGCATTGCAAAGTATCTTCCTGCCGGTAAGGCAGGAGTTGCGGGCTACCGATTGCCAGCGTGCGATTCTTGTCGGGCACAACCCCGCTTTTGACCTGTCATTCATCAATGCTGCGATAAAACGTGTGGACTACAAACGCAACCCCTTCCACCCGTTTAGCTCGTTTGACACCGCAACGCTGGGCGGGCTGGCTTTTGGGCAGACGGTGCTGGCGCGCGCCGTACAGGCGGCGGGTATTGAATGGGATGAGTCAGCTGCCCATTCAGCCGAATACGATACGATAAAAACGGCTGAATTGTTCTGCACCATCGTAAACCGGTGGAAAATTCTTACCGGCCTGTAGCCCCACAAGTAGCACCGAAAGCAGCACCGCCCGGTGTAAATATCGTCAAAGTCTGACCGGCAACAGCATCGAAACTTATCTTGCCCGGTAACTCCTGACCATCGAGTTCATTCCTTCCACACTGGCCGGGCCCGCCACCAGCGAGGCCCCACGGCGGGCGCGTTCGCCGTTCGGTCAGCAGGGTTACCTCGGTGTCTTCAAGGAACTGGTATTGACGCACAACACCGTCGCCACCCCGAAATGCCCCTTCACCACCTGAACCACGCCTTATGCTGTATCGCATCACCCGCAACGGGTAATTCAGTTCCAATACCTCCACCGGGGTATTCAGGGTATTGGTCATGTGGCTGTGCCGGGCGGAACAACCATCAACTTCAAACGCGGCACCCATTCCCCCGGCCAGTGTTTCATAATAGTCCCAACCACGACTACCGCGACTGCCCATGGCCAGGTTGTTCATCGTACCCTGGCTGGCAGCAGGCATTTGCTCCGGCAGCGCGTTCGCCAACGCGCCGCAAACCGCATCGACAATCCTGCTGCTGGTCTCAACGTTTCCTGCGGCAACCGCTGCGGGATAACTGGCATTAACAAGGCAACCAACAGGCGCGATGATTTCGATACCCTGCATTGCACCGTGGCATGCCGGTGTATGCGCGGGCATCAAACAACGGAATACATAGATTACCGCTGCTGCGGTAACCGGCACCGGGCAGTTGATATTTCCGACAACTTGCGCTGCGGTGCCTGCAAAATCCACACTCACGCCGGTATCACTCACGTCCACTTTCACCGCGATCGGAATATCCGAATTGCCGTGGCCGTCATCATCCAGAAAGTCAGTAAATTGATAACTACCATTTGGTATCGCGGACAGGCTCTGGCGCACCAGTGTTTCCGCCCAGGCTTGCAATGCGTTTTGTTGTTTCTCAAAGTTGTCCGGACCGATGCCGGCTACCAGCTCCTGCAAGCGTTTGACGCCCAGCAAATTGGCCGCAATCTGGGCATTGAAATCCCCGCGAGAAGTATCCGGACTGGTCAGTCTTTGCAGTATAGACAGCAGGAAATCCTCTTCCAGCTCGCCATCTTTCATCAACAAGGTGGGTGATATCACCAGGCCCTCTTCCGCCAGCGTACAGCTCATTGGCATGGAACCGGGAGCGTCCGAACCAATATCCGCATGATGCGCACGGTTGGCGCAAAACCCGATCAACTCCCCGGCAACGAATACCGGAGCCACCAGTGTCACGTCCGGCAGGTGTGTACCGCCTTTGAATGGATCATTCAGGATCAGCATGTCACCGGCTTGCCACCGCCTGCTATTGACCAGGTCAGCCATCGCGTAAGCCATACTGCCAAGATGAACGGGGATATGCGTAGCCTGACCGAGCAATTGGCCGTGGCGGTTAAACAACGCACAGGAATAATCCAGCCGGTCACGGATATTCGGGGAAAATGCTACCCGTCCAAGCAGCGCACCCATCTCATCGCACACGGCGGCAACCCTGCTGGAAAACAGCCCCAATTCAATACTGTTACGGTTACTTGTTTCGGCTCGCATCGGACTCATTTGCAAAGTTTACCCGGAAAAATGACCTGCAAAACAAACAGGCCTTTGTTTATTTCAATATCGCGGCAAGATTAAGCTCCGCAGCGACACCCAATTCAGCCGCCAGTTGCGCACTTCTGGCCTTGAGCCCGCTTTCGCTTTGCGCACAGATTGTCACATGGCCAATTTTTCGGTTAAGCCGTGGTGCTTTGTGATAATCGTGCCAGTGCACATTTTCCGGCGATGCCTGCATTCCGGATTGCTGGATTGCACACTGCGGCATTTCTCCGAGCAAATTGAACATTATCGCCAGCGATGTATTGCCGGTATCGCCCAGTGGCATTCCGCAAATGGCGCGCAAGTGGTTTTCAAACTGTGACGTATGAGCAGCATCAATCGTCCAATGACCCGAGTTATGCACCCTGGGTGCAAATTCATTGGCCAGCAGTTCACCATCTTTTATAAACAGCTCCAGTGCCATTACACCCACATAGTCCAGATGGTCCATCAAGCGTGCGATCAGGCTCCGGGCCCGGCTTTGCAAATCCTGATCAAAAGCCGGCGCCATGCTGATTGCCAATATCCCTTCACGGTGCAAATTTCGCGTCAACGGCCAATAAACCGTCGCACCATCCTTGCCGCGCGCTGCAATGATTGAACATTCAGCCTCGAAGTTTACAAATCCTTCGCAGATCAGTTCATGGTCCCCGAGAGCCTGCCAGGCCCGCTCCATGTCCTCAGGGAACCTGAGTACCGCCTGCCCCTTTCCGTCATAACCCAATCGACGGGTTTTCAATACAACAGGCAGACCAATTTGCTCCACCGCAAGCATCAGTTCCTGCCTTGATGAAACCGGGAGAAATGGCGTAACCGGGATATTCAGTTCAAGCATCAGGGATTTTTCACGCAACCTGTCCTGACTCACATACAACGCAGATGGGGGCGGGTACACCGGACATAATGACTCGATCAGGCTGGCGGATTTCTGCGGGACGTTTTCAAAATCAAAGGTGACAACACCAGACAAGTTCCCCAGTTCGATGAGCGCGTTCTCATTGTCCCAGTCCGCGTGGATATGCTGACCCAAACTTGCAGCACAGGCGTCTTCAGCCGGATCGAGAAAGACGAAATCCAGACCCAGCGGCTTGCCTGCAAGGGCCAGCATCCGTGCCAACTGACCACCGCCGAGTATACCGACGGTTTTCAGCATGAATTTTCCTGGCCGGTCAGGTCACTCACTGCGGGGGTCTCCTTGCTTTAATGCAGCATCTGTCCGGCCACGGCGGTACGCCTCCAGCGCCACGCGAACCTGTGGATGTTTAATCGCCAGGATGGACGCCGCGAGCAAGGCCGCATTGATCGCACCGGCAGTGCCAATGGCCAGCGTCGCCACAGGAATGCCGGCCGGCATTTGAACGATGGAAAGCAGGGAATCCACACCCCTGAGGGCTTTTGACTTAACCGGAACACCGAGCACCGGCAGGGTCGTCCTGGCAGCCACCATGCCCGGCAAATGCGCAGCACCACCAGCACCAGCGATAATGACTTCAAGTCCACGATCAATTGCGGTTCCTGCATAGTCAAACATCAGGTCTGGCGTGCGGTGGGCTGAAACCACCCTGACTTCAAAAGGTATCTCAAGAGCCGACAAGGTGTCGGCTGAGTTTTGCATGGTCTTCCAGTCAGAACGGGAACCCATGATCAGTCCTACCAATGCTTGTTCGTTCGCCACGTATACTCTCCGGCTGAAAAGCGTTCCATTGTACCAGCGCACCGGTTCTGCAAACAGGGCGCGACTGATACAATACAACAACAACCAAAGCGGATATGCCGATGCCTATCGAAGGAAAACTGCTCGAAATCCTGTGTTGCCCGGTCAGCAAAACACCACTCATTCGATTAAATAGTGAGAAATTGGCGAGCTTGAATGCAGCAATTTCACGTGGCGAGGCTTTATACGTCAATCACCAGGAAGTAACCGCCACGCTAAACGAGGCGTTGGTGACCGATGACATGAAGGTGATCTACGAAGTACGGGACGATATCCCGATATTGCTGCAGGAATACGGCATCGGTACCACCCAATTCCAGGACTTTTAGACCCGTCAGTCAAGCCGGCGGTGCCGGATGCCAGGGTGATAGAAGAGGATGTCAAACGAGCACTGGCAGCGGAGGCTTGACCAGGAATATCAATGCGGTGGATTTCTCAATGTGCTTTATTTGATTTACATCGCGGGTATTCTTACTGACCTATAATGAATTTGACGGAAACATCAACCGGGGACTAAAACATGAATTCTGCAAATAAAAGTATTGTTCTTTTTCTGCTCACCGGGCTGTTGCTGGCTGCGTCTTCATCGGTCGCAGCGCAGGAAAGCAAGCCCCCAAAACTGTTCAGCAGCAATTCGGAAATGCAGGTCACCTTGTCGGGCCCTTGGCGCAAGCTTCAAAAGAATGTCAAGAAGGACATTGTTTACCCTGTAAAACTTACCTACACGGGGACAGACGGACAGCAACGTACAATTGATGTGACGGTGACCGCACGGGGTATTACGCGCCGCCTTAGGGTTTGTGACTTCCCACCATTAAAGATTCATTTCGACAAAAAACTTACAAAAGGCACCGAATTCAGGGGTAACAAGTCCCTCAAACTGGTGACCTATTGTCAGACCAACACAAAATACGAACAGTATTACATCAAGGAATTTCTGGTCTATCGGATATACAACGAGATTACCGATTTCAGCTTCAGGGTCAGGCCGATGATAATTGACTACAAAGACAGCGAAAGAAACGCCAAGCCGTGGACCCGCTTCAGCTTTCTGATCGAGGATGTTGATGATGTTGCAAAACGTCACGATATGGAAAAACTGAATGTTGCAAAAGTACCGTTAAAAGAACTGGACTCGCTCCAGACCAGTTACATGTCCCTGTTCCAATACATGGTTGGCAACCTTGACTGGGCCGCCACAGGTGGGCCGGATAAAGACCGTTGTTGTCATAACTCAAGACTGATCGGAACCGGCGAAGACGACATCCCGAAATACGTTATTCCCTATGACTTTGATTCGACGGGAATGGTCAATGCACACTACGCGGCACCGCCAGACAAGCTAAAGGTCAAGAACATACGCCAGCGTTTATACCGCGGGTTTTGCCGGTTCAACGACACCCTGCCCGAGGCAGTGGAACGCTTTCAGCAAAAAAAGACCACCATATTGGCCTTGTTTGAAAATAACACCCACATGACCAGCAAGAACCGGAAATCGGCAATAAAATATATCAAGGACTTTTATAAAGTACTGGATGACCCGAAACGCTTCAAGCGCGAAATCACTGACAAGTGCCGGGGGTGATCTCCAGCGCGCCGACTTCATCTACAATGGCTTCAACATCACCATCCGCCGGGCCAGGGATTTCAATTACCGGTGATTCATCTGCCGGCGGTGCCAGCATCCTGGCCAGGCGTTGTTTGAGTTCGGCATTATTAGAATCGGCACCAATCACCACCCGTAAATAGGCTTCCCGTTCTGCAGACGTGGGCGGAACCGGTATCCGCCTGTCAGCATAGATGGCCGTCGCACCGTCCGCAGTCAACTCGAGCACGCCCTTGTGAGAACCGTAATGAGCCGCAATGCCTGTATCATTGACAATCACCCTCTGGTCAAAACGCGGCCATACGATGCCGCCGGTTGGCGTATGACCAACAACAATACGTTTGGCAGAGTAGCGCTCCAGGATGTTATCCAGTGTCTGGCTGAAAACTTCTGCTTCTTGTTCCAATGCCAGGCCCCTGTACCAGAGCGGTCCCAACGGGTCATCAATGATCGTGCTTACCGCGTAGTCGTAGTTTTCCATTGCAGCCATGGATTGCCGTGTCAGCGATTCGAGGCTGAATCTACAATATTTTGCACTGATACCACCATGCAAAAAAATCGTGTCATTGATTTGAATCGCCACCGGGTTGCCTTTCACCCACTTGCCATACTCGCCGCCGAGTGACCAGGCCTGACGGTGCTCAACCCAGCCCAAAGGCACCCTTTGTTCCCATTCCAACCGGTAAGCTTCCAGATCCAGTGTCGCAAAAGCCTCCGGGTCGTTGCTTTGTAACCAATCAACCTGCCGCTGCCATTGCATTTCTTGATAACGGGGCGATTTACGACTGGTAAATGCTTCGAATTCACCGGCACTGACATAACGCAGGTCACCGGTCACGTTCATTGATTCATGGTTGCCAATGAGCGTGTGTACATACCCGCCTTTCTTTTTAGCCTGTTTGCCAAGCTTGATCAGGTGATCAATGATCTTGCGGCTGTCTGCGCCGCGATCGGTCACATCGCCGGTCTGAACCAGGTGTGTTTTGCCACCACTCCATCGACCTTTGCTGTCGATCAGTCCGGCAGAACGCATCACCTTGATGTATTGCTGGTAGTCACCGTGCAGGTCGCCAATGGCAACCACGCGCTCAACACCGGTCCAATTGTAATCGTCAATCTGTTTGGCTTCAGCGGTTAGCAGTGCGGGACAAAATAATGCCAACAGCACTGCATAAACCGGAATTGCCAACCCGGATAATCTCATATGCACGATCGGGTTTACCATTGTAGATCAGTCGAAAATACCGGAATCTTTCTGTTCCGCCTTTTGCCGTTCTATCTCCCGTGGGCTCTGCCGCATGTAGGTTTTGGCATCATCCGAGCCGCCATAGTTCAGTTCCCACAGAATCAGGAACGTGTAATTGAAAATTGCGGTCATCACTGCGGCAACCAATAGCATGCCCACACCACACGAAAGCCCGACACCGACCGCCATAAAAATGAACAATGAATCCGCTGTGCTCTTTAACGCGTAACGATACCGTACACCGGCCACAACACCGGCGAGGCTGAACGCCATGGCGAGGCTGTTGTGAACAATCAGCACTATCCCGGTGACCGCAATGGGTAAGATCAATATGGTCTCCAACAGCGACTGATCCATTTTGGATTTGCTGCGCACCGCCATATAGGTCCATGAGACCGGCACCATCAACCCCACCGCGCCGACGATTGCCATCACAAGCCACATCAGGCCACCGAATTCATCGGTAACATTCGAGGCGTGAATCACGAGACCGGTCAGGCCATCTGCATCGTCCTGGCCAAGCAGGTTTTCCACCACGCCCAACGGCAGGTAGCGGTGCAGATCGGGCACTATTTGATAGCCACCCCAGATGAGCAACGTCAGGGTAGCGTAGAAAACATTAAGCCTTAGTAACAGTCTCATCTCATTCCCTCAATCAGGTGGTTTCATAGCATCCGAATCAACCAACGCCCTCTACTGTACCATCCGGCAGCAATTGAACCTGTTCCGCCATTGGCTTCTTCGGCAAACCCGGCATGCGCATGATATTGCCGGTCAAAACAACCAGAAAGCCCGCACCGGCGCTGACTTGAATATTCCTCACCGTTACCTGGAAATCACGCGGGCGTCCATGCAAGGTGGGGTCGTCAGAAAGTGAACTGGGTGCCTTGGCGATGCAAACCGGCAATTTGTCCAGCCCCAATCGCGTGATTACTTTCAGATCCTTTTCGGCGTCCTTACTGAAAGCGACGTCATCCGCGCCATACATTTCCTGGCAGACCTTGAGTACTTTCTCATAGATCGAGTCACTCAATTCATACAAAGGCTTGAACGGCTTATTGTGTTCAACTGACTTCATCACTGCGCGGGCAAGATCCTGTGCGCCTTTACCACCTTCCGCGAAATGGCGGGTTTCCGCAAACGAAACGCCTTGCGCCTCTGTATGCTCACGGATGATCCTGATTTCTTCATCGGTATCATTGTAAAAACGGTTCAGTGCCACCACCGGATGTTTACTAAACCTGGCAACGCTTTCGATGTGTTTGTCGAGGTTTTCGAGACCCGCTCGCACTGTATCCGGGTCCGGTTGAGCCAGTTGATCCTTGGGCTTGCCACCGTGCAGCTTCAAGGCCCGAACAGTGGTTACCAGCACCACTGCATCAGGGTCCAAACCTGCAGACCGGCATTTGATATCAAAAAACTTTTCCGCACCCAGATCAAAGCCAAAGCCGGCTTCGGTCACTGTCCAGTCTGCATAGTGCATCGCCATTTTGGTCGCAAATACACTGTTACAACCATGTGCGATGTTCGCAAATGGACCACCATGCATAAACGCAGGCGTGCCTTCGAGGGTTTGCACCAGGTTGGGATGAACCGCATCGCTCAGAAGCGCCATCATGGCACCGGTGATATTGAGTTCACGCAGGTACACCGGCTCACCCTCCCAGGTGGTCCCGATCAGGATTCTTTCCAGTCTTTCACGCAGGTCGTCCATGTCATTTGCCAGGCACAAAATTGCCATGACTTCGGATGCAGCAGTAATATCAAAACCGCCTTCCCTCGGTATACCCTGCATTTTGCCACCCAGGCCAAGGACAATTTTACGCAGACTGCGGTCGTTCATATCCATCACCCGGCGCCACACAACCTGTCTCGGGTCCAGGCCCAATTTATTGCCCTGGAAAATATGATTATCGAGAATTGCTGATATCAAATTGTTGACCGTGGTGATGGCATGGAAATCACCGGTGAAATGCAGGTTTATTCGAGCCACCGGTATTATCTGACTGTAACCACCACCGGTTGCACCGCCCTTGATGCCGAGGCACGGGCCCAAAGAAGGCTCGCGCAATGCCAGGCAAACAGATTCCCCCAGGCTATCCAGCGCCTGCGCCAAACCGATTGACGTGGTCGTCTTGCCCTCACCTGCCGCCGTAGGCGTCGTCGCTGACACCAGTATCAACCTTGCTTTGCCCGGTCGCGTACGTGGCCGCTTGAGTGCATTCAGGTTAACCTTGGCGATTTCGGCGCCATATGGCATTAAATCCTGATCATCAACGCCCAGTTTTTCTGCAATCTCTGTGATAGGCCGGATACCCGCCTGCTTGGCAATTTCATAATCTGTGAGCATGGAACGTCATTCCTGTTTGATCTTCTTTAACGATAACTGGATTGAATGCTGGCAAGAATAACCTGTTTTGCAGCCCCTTGACGAGTCGGGATAAAACCTGACCGCAATTCACCAATCGACCTGCCAGCCTGCTGAGAGTAAACTGCCCTGTCTTTACGCAAACAATACTAAAATCAGATGAAACTTACCCAGGCTTTTTTAGCCTTGATTTGCACCTTTCTGCTGGCCTGTTCCGAGCAGGCATCCGATCCGGCAGGATCGAACCAGGCTGGTATTGAACCCGCGTCCGCTACACCCGAATTAGTTGCCGGGGAATCAACTGATATCCCTAAAGGCCGATTATCAGGTACGGTACAACCCATCCACTACCGGATTGATTTGACCGTAATCCCTGAAGATACGAGTTTTTCCGGGCATGTCGAAATCGATCTCGATATAAAAGAACCGCTGGCCCGGTTTTATATCCATGGGCGTTTTCTTGATGTTACCCGCGCACAGCTGATAACAACTGACGGGCAGACGTTCAAGGTCCAATATGAACAGGTGGATGACAGCGGCGTCGCCAGAATCAGCCTGCCGCAAGTATTCAGCGGTGAAGCCACACTGAGCATTGAATACACCACGGCTTTCAACCAGGCACTGTCATCGTTCTACAGCGTTAAGGCCAACGACAAGATGTATGCGTTTACACAGTTCGAGGCCATATCGGCACGTGAAGCCTTCCCCGGCTTTGACGAACCGGCTTTTAAAGTACCGTTTGATATTTCGATGACCATCAGTCAGACAAACAAGGCAGTATCCAATACACCCGTCATCGACACCGAAATACTTGAAGACGGGATGAAACGGCTTACGTTTGCCACCACAAAACCACTCCCAACCTACCTGGTGGCGTTTGCCGTCGGTGATTTTGACATCGTCGAGGCCGAGCCATTACCACCGACCGCGGTGCGCGACAGGCCGATTCCATTACGGGCAATTACCGTCAGTGGCAAAGGTGCGCTGGCAGCCTTTTCTCTCGACAACACGCGTGGCATTGTTGAGGTGCTGGAAGAATATTTTGGCATTCCCTACCCGTACGCCAAGCTCGATATTCTCGCCGTACCGGATTTTGCCGCCGGCGCAATGGAAAATGCCGGTGCAATCACCTATCGGGACTCCCTGATGCTGGTCGCGAGTGACGCCACACCGCAAATCAAACGCATGTTTTATCAGGTTCACGCCCATGAACTCGCCCACCAATGGTTCGGAGACCTGGTTACACCGCTATGGTGGGATGATATTTGGCTGAACGAAGCGTTCGCGACCTGGATGGCCTATGTGGCACTGGATATCTGGCGACCGGATGACTTGTACCGACGTGATTTGAGTGGCCGGGGGGTGGCCGTGATGGATAACGACTCAAAGGTCAGCGCACGTCAGATTCGACAACCCATTCTAAGCAACCATGACATTTCCAATGCGTTTGACGGTATTACCTATAGCAAAGGCAGCGCAGTACTGAGTATGTTCGAGACCTTGCTCGGACGTGAAGCGTTCCGTGAAGGCATACAGGCTTACATAAAAACCCACGCCTGGGGCACTGCCACTGCCACTGATTTCATTGAAGCATTGGCGGCACAGGCAACTGAGCAGGAACCGGCAGAAGTTGCCAGCGCATTTCAATCTTTCCTGGAACAACCCGGTTTACCATTACTGGAAGTAAATCTTCACTGCGAGTCAGGTGTTAACCGGATTCAATTATCACAGTCCCGCTATCTGCCTCTGGGCTCAAAAGGCTCCACTGACCAGACCTGGGAAATACCGGTTTGCCTGACAACCGGTAGCGGTGGCGATAACATCAGTAAAGCCTGCCTGCTGCTCAGCGAAGCGCAAATGGAAGTTAGTTTGCCGGACGGCGACTGCCCCGCATTTGTGATGCCCAATGCGGGTGGGGCCGGCTACTACCGCTGGTCTCTTGACCAGGCTGGTTGGCGAAACCTGCTCGCCAACAGCGATGTGCTTTCGGTCGAGGAGATGATGTCTTTATCTGAAAGCCTCGATGGTGCATTCAATGCCGGCAAGATTGATATTGCAGGTTATATGGATGTTGCCCAGCGCCTCGCTGAGCATGATAACTGGCGCATTGCCACCGCCCCGATGGACCAACTCGAGTTCATTTATCACCGGGTGGCAAACGAGGCCGAACGCGAACAACTACGACAACAATATGCAGACCTTTATGGCGCCACACTTGACCGCACCGGCCTGACCCCACCCACGGGCAATGAAATGGCTCAATTGCAGTCCACGGTCGTTGACTTTCTTGCCCTCGAAGCCCGTTTGCCAGAGCTTCGCGAAGAGTTAAAAGCGATGGCCTACGGCTACACGGCTTACCCGGAAACCATTGCTGTGGATACTGACGACGCAAATTCCAACCTGATCGGGACGGCACTGGTTATTGCGGTTCAGGATGATGACAGTGCCCACACGTTCTCCGATCATCTTCAAGCGCTCGCCTTATCTTCAGATGATGCAGTTTTCCGCAACCGTGCACTTTTCGCACTTGGTCATTCGATCAATGAGGAGAAACGTCAAGAGCTGTTGTCACTGGTATTTTCCCAGCAACTGCGGAATAACGAGATTTACAACATCATCACACCGCAAATGGAAGAACAGGCAACCCGGGAATCGAGTTGGGTCTGGTTGCGTGAAAACCTGGAGGGTGTGATGCAGCGGATGCCCGATGGCGCCAAAGGGCGATTGGCGAGATACGGCACGGTGTTTTGCGATGCAGACCACAAGGCCCAGGTGGAAGAATTTTTTGGCCCCCGCGTGCAGGACCTTGCAGGCGGCCCAAGATCACTGGAAAGCGCGCTGGAAACAATCGACCTGTGCATGGCCAAGGCTGAATTTCACAAACCCGGTATGGCTGCGCTCAAGGCGGAATAGTCTGCGTCCGCCCCCTGCTCTCCGTTGCCCTCAGGCGGGCGGTATCAACCTGGCCTGAATCACGCCGTCAGCCTGACTGATGGCCTCCAACACGTCTGCGTGCGGTTGCGTTTCAACGTCAATGATGTTGTAAGCAAACTCCCCGCGACTGCGGTTCACCATGTCAATGATATTGATATTGTGATCCGCCAACACAGACAGCACGGAACCAAGCACTTTCGGTACATTTTTATTGATGAAGGTGATCCGGCAACTACCATTTCTGCGCATCCGGGTATCCGGATAATTCACCGAATTTTGTACATTGCCGTTTTCAAGAAAATCCATCAGTTGGTCAGCAGCCATGATGGCACAATTTTCTTCAGCTTCGCGTGTGCTCGCACCGATATGGGGCAATAACAGAACGTCTTTGCGACCCAGCAGATCAGGGTGGGGAAAGTCGCTGATATAAGCAGCCAGCGTACCCTCATCGAGCGCCGCAATG
>Ga0114950_10002632_pt1 | contig 13779 bp, 15 predicted proteins | sample N075metaG_FD_83503 | JGI IMG/M metagenome (GOLD analysis project Ga0114950, IMG submission 83503) | Deep subsurface microbial communities from Kermadec Trench to uncover new lineages of life (NeLLi) - N075 metaG | ecosystem: Environmental > Aquatic > Marine > Ocean trench > Sediment | place...
GCAGTGGAGAGGGTCACTTTGCGGGTGGAGATTTTCAGGGCCTGCGGAGAAATCATCAACCGGACAGCGTCGACCACCGGCCCATAATTATCCAGCGGTTCGCCCATCCCCATGATGACCACATTGGTGACGGCGTTGCCGCGCCCAGTCGCGGTGGAACCCTGTTCCCGGTCATCCTTGACCGCCATATACTGGCCGATGATTTCTGCGGAAGTGAGATTTCTTTGCAGGTTGAGAGTCGCTGTCATGCAAAATGCGCAAGCCAGCCTGCAACCCACCTGGGTCGATATGCACAGGGTCTTCCTGTCCTCGTTCGGCATCCAGACACTTTCGACCGTTTCGCCGTCTTCAAGGCGAAACAGATATTTTATCGAACCGTCTCGCGAGGCCAGTTTCCGCTCTATGTGCGGCAACTTGATAAAAAAATGATCGCTAAGAGTTTGCCGCAAATCTTTCGACAAGTTGGTCATTTCCTCCCATGACCGGGCGCCGTGATGATAAACCCAGGTGAATATCTGGTTGGCCCGGTAGGGTTTGACGCCCCAGTCGAGGAATTTTTCTTTCAGCTTTATTTCAGGATATCCAATGAGATTGATCATTTTATATGGGAGCCCAGAGACCGTATTTAATGTATGTATTCAGGAGTAAAAGCCCACTGCAAAAAGAAATCAGGAGCGTGCAGATAAGTAAATTTAAAAATATAGGCGGATTTTTTGGGTCGAGCGTCTTGCCGAGGATCGCCAAATTCCAGGCAATGCAGATCACGGCAAGCGCGAAAGACCCATACCAGACCCCAAGGAGATGGGGCGGGACGACAATTTCATCGTTCATGTGGTTTTGCGTCATCATGGCCCAAAATAAAGGGATGAGGCAGAGGAAATACGGCAATAATACGGCCCGTCCTTTCCCTTTATGGCGGATAACGGTGGCTACTCCAAGTCCCAGAAGAAAAACTGCCAGCGCGCTCGATAAGAAATCTATCACTTTAAGATTCGTATTTATTTTGCGGATATGGTTCAAAGAGCCGAGAACATAGTTGGAGATTTCATCGTCCCCCATTTCATAAAACCCGCCCTTGTCCGAGTCATAGGAAAAAACCCTGGCGGTGGTGGATTCAGCCGGGAGGGAGATGGCCCGGTAACCGTCCTTCGAGGCCTTTTCGATTTCCATATAGACGATCCCGGTATGGTATTTTAAATTATACTTGCCGATTTCCACCAGGTTGCGCGCATAGCGTTGGTTTTCGCCGCGGAAAGATTCCTGGATTTCCATCAAGTCGAAGAGCGCCTGCCGCGCCTGGACATCCCGGTCCGTTTCAAAAACAGGTTTGCAAGCCGCCAAACTGACCAGGACCAATATGAGCACCCATAGGGGTAGGGGGTCAAATCTTTTCTTGGCTACAACTTCCGCCCCGGCTGGTTTATTTGTGAGAGCGGAAGCGCCAGAACGTTTGTTTTTATCCATAAGAAATTTGATTGTAGTCGGACAGAAAAACCTTGGACAGGATAACAGCGCTGATCGCGATGCCCACGCCACGTCGTTTTTATTTTGCTGGAGGTTCTCAAGAGCAACTGGACGGATGATTGTACCAGTAATTCTCGATTCTCTAAACCCAAAATATTTTTTTGACGCTAGTAAATAATGCGCGGGGAAAATCCTGTTGATCCTGTGATCCTGTCGGAGGTTTGGCCTGTAGTCGAACCTATATTCCCAAGCGATGGGTTACTGGCATTGACTGCAGATGCCGAAGATATCCAATTTGTGAGAGGTGATGGTGAAGTTGTTTCTTGCGGCCGCGTCTTCCTGAAATTTTTCGATTAGAGGGTCGTGAAATTCAATAATTTTTCCGCATTCGGTGCATATCATATGGTCGTGGTGGCTGTGCATGTATTTATGTTCATAGCGTTTTTGCCCGTCGCCAAAATCCAGCTCTGTCGCCAGGCCGCTTTGGGTGAATAGCGCCAGGGTACGGTACACTGTAGCCAAGCCTATTTTTGGCTCATTTTCGGTGACTAATTTATAAAGGTCTTCCGCGCTGACGTGGTTTTCGCTATTAATGAAAGCGTCAAGGACCGCCCGCCTTTGGCTGGTTATTTTCAAGTTGTGTTGCGCTATATAGACTTCCAGGACCTTATGTTCCCTGCTGGTCATGATTTTTTCCTTACACTATTATTTTAGATGCTTTTTGATTTCTGCAGTCAGAGGGCCGACAGCGACTTCGAATTGCTCGCCCTTTTCCATATCTTTTAATATTAAGCGTCCCGTTGCAAGTTCATTTTCTCCGACGATGAGCGCAAACCGGCAAGCGGATTTATTGGCTTTTCGCATTTGGCTTTTCATACTGCCGCCATCGTAACTTCTATCTACTGAAATCCCGCTGGAGCGTAGTGTGTGGGAAATCCTGAAACTTGCTTTTGCCGCCGTCTCGCCCAGGCTGACGATAAACAGGTCTGGCCGGGATTCCACCCCCTTTAGTTTATCGAAGGGGACGACTGAAACCAGGCGTTCCATGCCCAGGGCGAATCCAAAACAAGGGGTGTCAGGTCCGCCGAACTCTGCGACGAGGGAATCGTATCTTCCGCCTCCGCATATAGCGTCCTGCGAGCCAAGCCCTTGCGCGGTGACTTCGAAAGTCGTTTTGGTATAGTAATCCAGCCCGCGCACCAGCCTATCGTTCAGGGAAAAACGGGCGTCGACGCCTTTCAGAAGATCCTGCACTTCCGCAAAATCTTCCCGGCATGACGGGCATAGATGGTCCACTGTTTTTGGCAACCCCTGCGCAATCTCCTGGTCCTGCGGGACTTTGCAATCCAGGACTCTTAAAGGGTTTCTTTCATATCTGTCACAACAGTTTGCGCATAATTTGTTAAGGTGTTCCTTAATGGCTTCTTTGAGGGTTTCGCGGTATTTTGGCCGACAATTCCTGCACCCCAGGCTATTGAGCTGAAGCTCGAGATCCTCCAGGCCCAATTCCTTGAAAAATTCCATTAACATGGTCATCACCTCCGCGTCGATAGCGGGGCTGGCCGAACCCATAGACTCCACACCGATTTGGTAAAACTGGCGGAACCTGCCGGCTTGCGGCCTTTCATACCTGAACATCGGGCCGGTATAATACATCTTTGTGACCGCGCCAGCATTGCTCATCTTGTGCTCGATGAAGGCCCGCACGGCAGACGCTGTCCCTTCCGGACGCAGGCTGAGCATGTCCCCGCTTTTGTCTTTGAAGGTATACATCTCCTTGTCTACAATGTCGGTGGTTTCGCCAATGCCTCTTGTGAAAAGGTCCGTGTACTCAAAAATGGGGATGCGAATTTCATTGAAACCGTATCGGGAAAAAATCCGGTGGGCGGCTCTTTCAACCCATTGCCATTTTGGCGTATCAGCCGGCAGGATATCTTTAACCCCTTTGACGCTTCTGTATTTCATCGGTAACTTTTCCAGGAGAGAATCTGCTTTGTTTTATAAAAGGGACGAGTCAATTTCCCGCGTTGGTTGTGGCGAGCAATTTTTCAGCGAGCTCGACTTCGCCTGCGCTACCAATATAAAGCGGGGTCTGCTGGTGGATGTCTGACGGGGCAATATCAAGTATCCTTGAGTTTCCGTCGGAGGCCTTCCCACCCGCAATGCCGACAATGAAGGCCAGAGGGTTGGCCTCATAAGCCAGCCGCAACTTGCCGTTAGGGTTTTTTTTGTCGCCGGGATACATGAATATTCCGCCCTTGAGCAAAGTCCGGTGAAAATCTGAGACGAGCGAGCCAATATACCTTAGTTTATAGGGGCGCTGAGTGAGGCTGTCTTTTTTCTTAAGGTAATTAACGAGGTTTTGCTGATTTTCGTCCCAATCCTCCTGGTTTCCTTCATTTATACTGTAGGTAGAGCCTCTGTTGGGTATCCTAATATAAGGATGCGAAAGAAAAAATTCGCCGAGAGTCGGGTCAAGGGTGAAACCGTGGACGCCATCGCCGGATGAGTAAACCATCATCGTGCTAGAGCCATAAACGATATACCCGGCGGCCACTTGCGCAGACCCTTTTTGAAGCAGGTCTTCGTCCTTAACTTCCTTGCCGGGACTTATTTTCCGGTAAATAGAAAATATGGTGCCAATGCTCACATTAACGTCTATGTTGGATGAGCCGTCCAGCGGGTCCATCATAAAAACATAGTTGCCTGCCGATTCAGGGTCGATGATCACCGGTTTTTCAGACTCTTCAGAGGTGATGGCGCAAACCGACCCAGAGTTTCCCACTGTTTTGATGAAAGTTTCATTAGCGTACCGGTCAAGTTTCTGCACCTCCTCGCCATGCACGTTAATTTCCCCAGTTAACCCGAAAATACTTTCGCCAATGCCGGCTTTATTGACCTCAAGAGAGACAAATTTGGCCGCTACCAGAATCTCGTACATGAGATTTGTGAACATGCCGGTGGCGTTAGGGTTAAGTTTTTCCTGTTCGCGAATATGTTGAACAAGAGTAGTCCTCAGCATGGTGCGTTAACCTCAGGTTGCGATTGGCGCTGTTTTCTGCCCGCGCATTGGTAAGGGAGATGATACTATCCTATTTTAAACTAATCATCAATCAGGTCGTTAGCAGTATCTATGGCCGCTAATCCTGGCCGTTATTTTATTTTATTGCGCCACGCATTGAATATGCCTGTATAATGCCATAACATATTGATATTAAGTATTTTATATGAGGGGCGCTGTGAAGGCAACCGCTAACAGTATGATTGATGATTTCGTGGATTTTTTGTCTGTCGAGAGAAGGCATTCCCATAATACGGTCATGGCCTATCGCCACGATATTTTATGTTTCCTGGAGTTTCTTAAGGGGAGAGCGGTTCAGGAAGCCGCTCCATCCGACATTCGGGCTTATTTGCTGAGCCTCGACCGGGACGGCCTATCTGCAAGGTCCCGGGCCAGGCGGCTGTCGGCGCTGAAATCATTTTATAAATACCTTTTGTATGAGAACCTCGTTGCGGAAAACCCGGCGGATATACTGGAAAGTCCCAAGCTTTGGCGTCGCCTTCCGGGCGTGTTATCCATAAGGGATGTGGACGCGCTTTTGTCTTCTCCCGACGATGCCAAACCTGACGGCAAGCGCAACAAGGCCATGCTGGAGGTGTTGTACGCCGCCGGCCTGCGGGTTACCGAACTGGTTTCATTAAAAATTCAGGACCTGAACCTGGAAGCAGGGTATTTAAAGTCAATGGGCAAAGGGTCAAAGGAAAGGTTAGTCCCGCTAGGCAAAAAGGCTCGGGACGCAACGCGTTTATATATCCTCTCAGCCCGGCCAGGATTTTTGAAAGGCCGAGAATCTCCCGATCTTTTTATCACCAACCGGGGGACACGGATGACGCGGCAAGGGTTCTGGAAAATTATCAAAGCTTACGCAATGCAGGCGGGTATCAAAGTTCCAGTTTCCCCGCACACCCTGCGCCATGCTTTTGCGACGCACCTTCTCGAAGGGGGGGCCGATTTGCGTTCCGTACAGGCAATGCTGGGCCATGCGGATATTTCCACCACGCAGATATACACCCATATTTTACAACGGCAGATGAAAAGCGTTTTTGACAAGTGCCATCCAAGAGCCGGACTTCCGCTGGGAGACGCCAATGAGCTTGATATTTGATATTGAAGACATCCCTGAATATGACATGGCTATTGACGTAAAGGAAAACGCCAATCACTTCAAACAGGATTCTGTTGAGGGCTCTTTGTGCCAGGATGTCCTCGTGACAGGGGCGTTGCGGAAATGGGAACAGGACGCATTCTTTTCCGGACAGATTTCCGCGCATTGGTCCGGTAAATGCTCGCGGTGCCTGAACCCGGTCGATATTCCTGTAAAGACTGATATATCAGTCAAGTTCATGCCCCAGACCGAATTTCCGGAGGCTGGTTCGGACACGGAATTGAGCAAATCTGATATTGATGTTGAATATTACACAGAAAATAAGATAAACTTGTCCCAGCCCGTATATGACCAGATCATGCTGAGTTTGCCGTTGGTGAACCTGTGCGGCGAAAACTGCCGAGGTTTATGCCCGCAATGCGGGGCCGATCTGAATAAGGGACAATGCGCCTGCGCGAGTCAAGAATCTGTTGACCCCCGTTTGGCAATATTGAAGACTTTGAAAGAAAAGATTAAATAACGAAAGTTCAGGAGAAATTATGGCAGTCCCAAAAAAGAAAACATCGAAATCAAGAAAAGGGATGCGGCGGTCGCATCATCATCTCAGCGCCCCATCCTACAGTGAGTGTCCCCAGTGTCATGACATTAAACGGCCCCATCATATCTGTCCACATTGCGGATATTACAAAGATAAAGAGATAATGGAAGTCGAGGCAGTTTGATCGCGCCTGATGTTTCCCCGCAAAATAATCCATTTTAAAAAAAGGCCTTGCGCGGAATGGTCGGGCAAGCCCGTAGAGTTTTTTTTTGGCCAGGGAAAACCCGCAATGATTATCGATTCCATTCCTGCCGGGTTAATCCCAATAAATTCCTTTTAAGGTTAGTATTTATTCATGTCTGACACAGAATCCGCAAAAATGAAGATTGTTGTTGACGCGATGGGAGGCGACGGGGCGCCTGAGGCGGTTGTGCATGGCGCCGTCCTGTTTGCGCGGGAACATGACACATGCCTCGTGTTAGCGGGCGTGTCAGATTTGGTCAATGCGGAACTGAAAAAGTATGACGGTTACGAGGACCTGTCCATAGAAGTGAAGCATGCCCCCGAAGTTGTGGAGATGCATGACAGCCCCAGCAAAGTGTTGCGGTCAAAAAAACGCTCCTCCATGCGCATCGGGCTGGAAATGGTTAAAAATGGCGAAGCGGGGGCTTTTGTCAGCGCGGGCAATACCGGGGCTATCCTGGCCTATTCCACGATAGTTTTAAGATTAATAAAAGGGATAGACCGTCCGGCTATAGCCATTCAATTGCCGACACTCAAAGGCGCATCCATCCTTCTTGACGCAGGGGCCAATGTTGATTGCAAGCCTTTTCAACTATTTCAGTTTGGCGTCATGGGGCATGTTTTTGCCAAGTACATTTTAGATAAAGAAAATCCTGGAGTGGGTTTGCTGAGTATAGGCGAAGAGGACTGCAAGGGAAATGAGGCCACCAGGGAAGTGTTCAAATATCTCAAAGCCAGCAACCTGAATTTTATTGGCAACCTCGAAGCAAAAGAAGTGTATCGAGGCAATGCCGACGTGATCGTTTGCGATGGCTTCACTGGCAATATCGCGTTAAAGATCAGCGAAAGCCTGGCGGAGATGATCGGCAAGAACCTGAAAGGCCTCTTTACTTCCAGCATTGCCGGAAAGTTGAGTTACCTTTTGCTCAGGTCCCAGCTTGAGAAATTCAAGAAAACAGTGGATTATTCTGAGACCGGCGGCGCCCCGCTCCTGGGCGTTAAAGGGGTATGTATCATCGCGCACGGGAGCTCTTCTCCAAAAGCGATCAAAAATGCCATACGGCGGGCCAAGGAATTTTTGGACAAAAATATAAACGAGCACATCAGGGACGATATAGAATCCAACCTCAACGACCATGGGCAAATCGGCAAAGGTTCGCTCTGGAAGCAAATCAAAGGCATCGCTTTTGGCGCTGACGAGCTAGGCAAAGGTTGTGATACGACTGTCGAAGAAAAATCAGATAAAAAACCCGACTCCAACCAGAGTGAAGCGCCCAAAATTTGATGAGCCAATTATCAACTTACCAGGCTGAAATCGTTGGCACAGGCGCTTATCTTCCCGATAAAATTATTGCTAATTCCGACCTTGAAAAGACGCTGGATACCAGCGACGAGTGGATCCGCAGTCGCACCGGCATTGAAGAGCGGCGTATAGCTTCCGCAGACGAGTCAGCTTCGACCATGGCTGTCCGCGCGGCGCGGGAGGCTCTCTCTGACGCGCAGGTCGAAGCGGACGCTGTGGATATGATAATAGTCTGCACTTCCACCCCGGATATCGTTTTTCCGGCCACAGCGTGTTTTGTCCAAAAAGAGTTGGCGGCCAAGCGGGCGGTAGCGTTTGATATCTCGGCGGTTTGTTCAGGGTTTGTGTTTGGGCTTTCTATTGCGGAACAATTTGTCAAACGGGGACAGTTCGCAAACGTTCTGATAATCGGTAGCGAGGTCAACTCCCGCATTATTGACTGGTCCGACAGGAACACCTGCATCCTCTTCGGAGATGGGGCCGGGGCGGCGGTTTTACAAAGGTCGGAAAAGTCCGGGCCGGTAGGGGTGCTGTCATCCCACATCTATTCCGATGGAAGCAAAGCCGGTATGCTTACCGTCCCTGGCGGTATCGGAAAATCGCGGATCAGCCATACTGCGATTGACGAGAAACAGTTCTTCCTGAAAATGGACGGCAAGTCCGTTTTTAAGAATGCCGTCAAGAGGATGACTGAAGTGGCCGACGAGGCTCTGGAATTTAATGGCATGAAGCCTGACGATATTGGACTCTTGATCCCTCACCAGGCCAATATAAGAATTATTGAATCGGTGGCGGATAAACTGGGGTTGGCGATGGAAAAGGTTTTTATAAATATTCAAAAATATGGCAACACAAGCGCGGCGTCCATCCCCATCGCTTTGCATGAAGCTAGAAAAAGCGGGCGGACGCGGCCAGGCGAATTGACGCTGTTGACGGTCCTGGGGGCCGGGTTGACCTGGGGGGCGGTGGCCATAAAATGGTGAATATCGCTTTTTTGTTTCCCGGCCAGGGTTCGCAGTATGTTGGCATGGGAAAGAGTTTTTACGACAGTGACCCTGAGGCCCGCGCCATATTTGACGACGCCAGCGACGCGCTGGGAAAAGATATGGCGGACTTGTGTTTCAACGGCCCCGCCGATGAATTGACTCTCACTGAAAATACCCAGCCGGCGATATTAATCCACAGCATAATAGCCTTGAAAACCCTAAGGGAAAATGGTATTAATGCCGTGCTTTCTGCTGGTCATAGCTTGGGAGAATACTCAGCCTTGGTCAGCGCAGGGTCCATCCGCTTTCTGGATGCGGTTAAGCTTGTCCGGAAACGCGGTCGTTTTATGCAGGAGGCGGTCCCGGTGAACGTCGGGGCCATGGCCGCCATCATTGGCCTGCCTGTCGATAAGGTCCGGGAGATTTGCGACCGCGTTGGCTCGGGAGATAGCGTTGTTCAACCCGCTAACCTGAACAGCCCGGAGCAGACAGTTGTGGCGGGCCATAAAGAAGCTGTCGAACAAGTGTCTCTTACAGCCAGGGAAGCGGGAGCCAAAAAGGCTGTGTTGTTGCCAGTCAGCGCCCCTTTTCATTGTTCATTGATGAAACCCGCTGAAATAAAACTCAGGGTGGAGCTTGAAAAAATAGAATTTCTTGACCTCTCCTGTCCTGTGATAACTAATACAGGCGCTTCTGCCAATACGGAGGGTTCATTGGCAAGAGAGGCTCTGGCGCGGCAGGTATGCTCTCCGGTCAGGTGGGTTGAGACAATGCAGTGTATTGTAAGCCAGGGTATCCGCGCTGTCGTTGAGGTCGGCCCCAAAAAGGCGCTTTCCGGTTTGATGCGCAGGTTTAACAAGGATGTTGAATGCTATCAGACTGACAATCTGGAAACGCTGATGAAGACGGTTGCGGCGTTAAAACAAAAATAATATTGACTGAGTGATGTTATGGACCTTAATGGTAAAGTAGCTCTCGTCACTGGCGGAGCGCAGGGCATCGGCCAGGTGATCGGCGAGGAATTGGCCCGGCTGGGAGTCCATGTGATCCTGGGAGACGTCAATGGCGAAGGGGCGGAAAAAACTGCGGACGCTATAAATGAAACCGGCGGGTCTGCCGAAGGGGCCAAACTAGACGTCACTTCCCCGGAAGAGGTTAAGGAAGTTTTTAAAAACATTATTAAGAAATCTGGCCAACTAGATATCCTTGTGAACAATGCCGGGATAACCCGCGACGGCCTGTTGATGCGCATGAAAGAACATGACTGGGACTTAGTCCTCTCCGTCAACCTCAAGGGAAGTTTTTTATGCACCCAGTTGGCCGTCAAGCAAATGATGAAGCAAAAAAACGGGTCGATCGTTAATATTGCATCGATAGTCGGGCTGATGGGCAATTTTGGCCAGGCGAATCATTCCGCCTCCAAAGCCGGCCTGATAGGTTTGACAAAGACCGCGGCAAGAGAAGTTGGGTCCCGCGGCATCAGGGTAAACGCTATAGCGCCTGGTTTCATCGACACCGATATGACGCGGTGTTTGGATGAAAAAGCGCGGGAAAAACTTATTGAACAAATTCCGATGGCTCAATTGGGCCAGCCAGAGGATATCGCGGATTGCGTCGCTTTTCTGGTTTCTGAAAAAGCGAAATATATTACCGGGCAAGTGATTGGCGTAAACGGCGGAATGTTGATGTAAAACTTTTAAGGAGTTGGATGACTATGTCTGTTGAAGAAAAAGTAAAGGAAATTATCACTGATCAACTGGGGGTCGATGAAAAACAAGTGTCCGGCCCAGCTTCATTTATCGACGACCTGGGGGCGGACTCCCTGGATACGGTCGAGTTGGTTATGGCTTTGGAAGAAGAATTCGATATTGAAATTCCCGATGAGGATGCCGAGAAAATAGCCACAGTACAACACGCTATTGACTATATCAATAACCATACTAATTGACGATAGCGCCCACCCATCGAGAGAGCGTCATGGCAAGAAGAGTTGTGGTTACAGGGATGGGGCTGATTTCCCCCTTAGGCATTGGGGTCGAGAAAAACTGGCGGGCGGTGTGTGAAGGGAAGTCAGGGATTGGGCTCATCACGCGGTTTGACACCTCTGATTTCCCGGTAAAAATTGCCGGCGAAGTCAAAGGCTTCAACCCGGAAGATTATATCGAGCATAAAGAAGTAAAAAAGATGGATACCTTTATCCATTTTGCCGTGAGTTGCAGTCAGATGGCCATGCAGGATTCCGGTTTTCAGATCACGGAGGAAAATGCCAGCCGTGTCGGGGTCCTCATAGGCGTCGGCCTCGGCGGCCTGCCCGCCATCGAAAAATATCATAATGTCTTTTTGTCCAAAGGCGTCCGCAAGATCACCCCGTTTTTCATTCCGCTCGTCATCCCCAACCTGGCTTCCGGTCAAGTCTCGATAAACCTGGGGGCCAAAGGGCCGAACTCATGCGTGGTGACTGCCTGCGCCGCGGGGACGCACGCCATCGGCGACGCCTACAAACTGATAAAGGGAGGCTATGCGGACGTGATGGTCGCAGGCGGGTCCGAATCTGTTATTTCGCCCCTGGCGGTTGGCGGGTTCAGCGCCGCCAAAGCGCTATCGACGCGCAATGACGACCCTGAAGGCGCCAGCCGTCCGTTTGACAAAGATCGCGACGGGTTTGTCATGGGCGAGGGATGCGGAAGCCTGATCCTCGAAGAAAGGGAAGGCGCAATTAAACGGGGCGCAAAAATTTATGCCGAGATTGCGGGGTATTCGCTGAGCGGGGACGCTTATCATATCACCGCGCCCGCCCCTAACGGGGACGGCGCGGCCCGGTGTATGCGACAAGCGCTTGATGACGGTGGAGTTAATCCCGAAGACATTGAATATATCAACGCGCACGGGACTTCTACGATCGCCGACGTCAACGAAACCCAGGCCATAAAAACTGTTTTCGGCCACCACGCTAAAAAACTCGCGGTGAGTTCAACTAAATCAATGACAGGCCACCTATTGGGCGGCGCGGGCGGAGTTGAAGCCATTTTTTCAATCCTTGCCATATCGCGTGGCGTCATCCCCCCCACGATAAACTTGCGCACCCCTGACCCATTATGCGACCTCGATTATGTCCCTAATCATGCCCGGGAAAAGAAAATCACCTGGGCCCTTTCCAATTCATTCGGTTTTGGCGGCACGAACGGAGTGCTTGTTTTCAAGAAGGGATAAATTTAAGGGGACGTCATGCTGACCCAGGAAAGGCTTGACCAGCTTCACTTGCTTGAAAAAAAGCTGGGCTATGTCTTTAAGGATATCAAACTTCTCAACAAATCGCTCACGCATAAGTCCTATGCGAACGAAACTGGCGGCGGTCTGAAGAACAACGAGCGCTTTGAGTTTTTAGGCGATTCGGTGATTGACCTGCTGGTGAGTGAGCACATGGTTAGAAAATATCCACAATATGCCGAAGGCTTGTTGTCAAAAATTCGCGCGGCTGTGGTCAATGAAATTTGCCTGGCTGAGATTGCCGGTTCCATGGGCCTGGGCCAATATCTTCTTCTTGGCAATGGCGAAGACCTGTCCGGCGGCAGGCAGAAAAAATCAATCCTCGCCAATGCTTTCGAAGCCGTGGCGGGCGGCATTTTTTGCGACGGCGGGCTTGAATCCGCCGCCAGGGTTTTTTTGCCATGCCTGGAAAATAAAATTACGGCTTATGCCGGGACCGGTCAGTTTAAGGACTTCAAGAGTGAATTGCAGGAGTTCACTCAGGTGAGCCGCGGTTGCATTCCTGTATATAATATCATCCGGGAATCCGGCCCCGACCATGAGAAACTTTTCGAAATGGAGGTTATGGTCCAGGGCGAATGCATGGGCGGCGGAAAAGGCAGGACCAAAAAGGAGGCTGAACGCATGGCCGCGAAAGCCGCTTTGGAAAAATTGACATAATTTACTGGTCATCTCATGGCGCGAAAACATTTGATCGTCCCAATTTTTATTCCTCATCAAGGTTGTCCCTATCGGTGTGTCTTCTGCAATCAGGTTGAAATCACGGGCCAGGACAAGCAGACGGACCGTGACAGGGTCCTTGACCCTCTAAACGTTTACCTGAAGTCTCTGCCTCTGGAACAGCTTCCCAAATTCAGAGAGGCGGCATTTTACGGGGGCACTTTTACCGGCCTGCCGACGCAGAGGCAGGAGTTCCTTCTTGGCTTGCTTCAGCCCTGGCTGGATAACGGGATGCTCCATGCCATCAGAGTTTCCACGCATTCTTTATTCATTGATCCCGAGCGGTTGACGCTTCTCGCAAAGTATCGGGTAAAAACAGTCGAGCTTGGCGTCCAGTCCACTGACCCTGAGGTCCTGAAACTTGCGGGGAGGGAGTCTGAGCCGGGCCTGGTCGCTAAATCGGCGGAACTGGTCCGGAAAAATAATTTTCAGCTTGGGCTACAGTTAATGCCAGGGCTTCCTGGCGATACCGTCGAGAAGTTTATGGTTTCTGTGGATGAGACTCTGAGCATGCGGCCTGATTTTGTGCGGCTTTATCCCGCTTTGGTGATCCGGAATACGCAGCTCCACGAAATGTATCTGCGCGGGGAGTACCGGCCCTGGGATATGGAGCGGACCATCGAGGCGCTTAAACTCGCGGTGATTAAATTTGCGTCAGCGGGGGTGCCGGTTATCCGCATTGGCCTACACCCGGAACCTTCGATGCTGAAAGGGTACGTGGATGGACCTTTTCATCCGTCGATGAAATATCTGGTAGATTGCCGGATCGGGTTGGATAAAATGGCCGCGCTTCTCAAATCCAAAAATAAATTGGGGAAAAATGCGGTTTTTAAGGTCCCCGCTAGAGCGGCGTCAATTTATATCGGGCATAAAAAGGAAAACCTTGCTAAATTGAAGGGTCTTTTTTCGCTGGATGAGGTTTCTGTCCAGTGCGGCGACACAGTAGGCGAGTTGGAATTAGTCGCGTGAGGTTTTATTGCCCCTATGGTTAAAAACCTGACAATTTGATCCCACAGGCGGGTTTAATTCCTCGGGGTTTTGGAGTCATTGCGAGGCGGCGGATCCGCCGCGGCAAAACAGAAGGCCGTTAGA
>Ga0114950_10002634_pt1 | contig 13778 bp, 8 predicted proteins | sample N075metaG_FD_83503 | JGI IMG/M metagenome (GOLD analysis project Ga0114950, IMG submission 83503) | Deep subsurface microbial communities from Kermadec Trench to uncover new lineages of life (NeLLi) - N075 metaG | ecosystem: Environmental > Aquatic > Marine > Ocean trench > Sediment | place...
CCTCTGCAAGTCGTATATACATACTCACGGATTCTGCTTCTTCATCCACCCAGTTTCGAAGACGTACCCAAATCCGCATCAAACTTTCGTGTGAGATGTCCACCACCGATTCAGGATTCAGTTTTACTCCGTGCATAGGTGTTAGAAAGGAACGCCCGGGTTTACGGAAGGTGACTATAACGGCAGCAAGCTCTTTGTTTGTGCAACCTGCAATAGCAGCAATTTCTTTCAATTTTGTCGGACGCCGAATTCCATAAGTACCTCGCTTTTCGGTGATACTCTTGAACAGCGACTCACAAATTCGTTTCTGGTCTTCATCCAGGTCGTTATATGCTTCATCAGCGTGCATTGACAATGCTTCCGTCATGGTGCCAATGGCTTCGTAATGCTTCAGATCCATCGCTTCATCACCTTCCTGGTTATTGATCCAATAGTCCCAGGTACGCATCATGGAATGCTGAAGAATTGGTAACTGATCGGGGTTGTCTCCAAGGTCATTTAGCAATCGGTGTACCAAGCGTTTGGCAACGGCCCCGTTACCAACGGATGCAGGACCTTCGATGGCTTTTCTTTTCTGATCCCTTGTAAGTTGTGGAATGAGATAATGACTATCATTGATTTTGCCAGTTAATTCCGCAAATGGTGCACAATCTCCAATGAAATCAGAGCGCATGGTGATTGAGACATAGTACGCATCATCTTCCGCATTTACTGCATTGATCAAGAGGTTGATAAAAGTATGTGCATCTTCTGCGGCAAATTTATCGTCAGAATTTTCTTTATACCGGAATAACTCTTCGAACTGATCTACCAAAATGAGATAATTCATTTTGGTAGCCGCTTTGATTTGCTTGATTGCCTCAACCAACCCGTTAGAGTTACTACGAAGAAGGGTCGTTATGATTTTTTTCCGTACATCATGATCTTCCTCCGGCTCGTCGATATGTGTCGGATCTTTTTCAAGTAATGCTGCCGCAAGGTTTTCAATGGGTGAGGAGCCGGGTCGCAATACAATGACGTCCCAATTAGGTCCCGTATTTGTCAAAAAACCACCAAACAAAATAGGAAGTACACCACAATAGACAAATGATGACTTGCCACTTCCCGAAGGTCCAATGATACCTACAAACCGATGCTTGGCCAGTTTTTGAAGCACTTCATCTGTTTGACCTTCGCGTCCAAAAAACAGATGACTCTCGTTAATCTGGAATGGCCTTAACCCCACAAAAGGGTTATTTACAACGTTTGATTTGATATTTTCTTCTGATTTTTTTGCCATTACATTACCTGTTTGCGTGTTTGCAAAAACTTCTGAATCTCTTTAATCGGTGAACTTTCTCCTTCATGGAGGATTTCTACATGCTTGTCTTCGTTTTGGGTCTCAAAGTTCCCCTTGGAATACTTACTTATGAGTACACCCTTATTCAGGATGGGCTTGCGACGTCCAAATCCCGGAGCCTTTAACAAATCCAGCAATTTCATTCTTACCCATTGATCATTTACATGACCCTGGTAAACCAGTGCGTAGTCGAAATGTCTTAAATTTTTAATATGACCTTCTCGCATATCAAGAAGATCGCCTTCAAAGGATGGTTCCAAAACGGTGTATCCCAGGTTTTGTATTTCAGAAACAAGAGGTCCTACAGACTCCTGATCTACTTTGTCATGTATCAGGTACACTTTTTGGTTTTTGTCATCAGTATCTTCCGGCTCAAAGAAGTTGAAGATTCCTTTTTTGGCTCCAAATAATTCCTCACGGATTATTCCTTTAAAATCTTCAAGTGGAGTCTGTAATATTTCGGCCCCCTCAAGAGAGGCAATATCTCGTTTTACGTTTTCAATAAATGTTAATTGTTTTTCACTTGCAGAGCGCAAGTTTGGGGTTATCCAGATAAATCGCTTTGTTTCTGATTTTATTTTTCCTTCATTTTCCTTCATGCACCACGCAGCAGCAAGCTGATTTTGGAGATCTATTACAGATGTTTCTCCACCTTCTGGAATTTCGCCGTACGTTGTGCCAATGAGGTGAATGGAAAGACTACATTCTTCCAGTCCTGCATTAACCACCTTTACGATGTCATCATAATTCGGTGGAAGAGCATGCTCAGGTAACACCTTGAATCCGTAACGCTGAAGTTCTCGTTTGATAATGTTTCTTTGAATGGTCATGTCGTGACCTGTTTCGGCGAGAAAAACAGATTTTTGCTGGTTAATTGGCCGAATATGCTTATCAGGATCAACTCCATTGATGGATAAGTATGATTCATTTAAATCATAAACAACATCAACCATCTTCATCCAGAATTCCCGTTCTGATTCCGGACCGATTTGGGAAGAAAATTCCTTGACCTCCTGATTGTCTTCATCGTAATGGAACATATCATATCCCATCAGTTCACGCATTCTTAAAGGTTGCTCCTTAATAGGAATAGGCGACTTCATCACTTTATACAACCGCTGTGCATTGTCGTCTTTTTGCCGGGAAGTCTGAAAGTAGTCTTCCAGTAAGTCCATGCAATTACCATTTTCAAGAAAATCAAGACTTATGATACATATCATGACATCAGCGCTTTGGGTAATGTCTTTTGTCAATGCTTCTTTTCCGTCAGATAATATGATTTCCGGTTTGCTTCCTAAAACCTGGTGCAGCATAAGACTCAGGAATCGCTCAAAGCTATCCACCCAACCCTTTCCATTGTCAATGCTTGGATGATTGTCGCTTTCAGAAAAATTGATGATTATTTTAAAGTTTGCGGGCATAGTATATAGTTCTAAAGTTCTAAATGGCAACAGCCGATTTGTTTTTTTCAAATTGTTCAATAATTCCCATTGTTTCCCTCGCTAGCTCTTTGTAATTGATCATAACAGCAAGATAGTCGCTAAGATCAAGCAGGTACACGATAGAATCTGATGTTGATGTGATTCTACTATCCTTGATTGATAATGTGTCAAAAAAGAAACTTGTAAACACTTCATCTTCATTTATCATTGTCTTTGTACCACTATCAATTTCAATGGAGCCTGTATCTACAAAAACCAGGTGGTTGTTACCTATCACGCGATCAAGATTAAGCGAATCTCCGGCCTTTGTTTTAATCACCTGAAACTTATCAATTATTTCAGAAACATGAATACCGGAAATGTTACCGAACAGGCCAATGTTAAGAATGTGGCAGATTCTATCGAATCGCATTGGAAATCTTCCAATCTGTTCTTTCGCATCTGTTCTCAGAAATTTGTTCTTTAAATAATACTTTCTTTCTTCGGGTAAGCGATCAACAATTTTATGAAAGCCATCTTCATCAATTTGCTTAATAACTTTGGCTGCATTTTCAGCCATTAGCAAATCAGGGTTAAATAAATGTCCGATTAGTCCTTCATTAATTTCTACAACGGGTTGTGACAAAAGGCTATCCAATGCACAGGCTTTGGTCCAGCGATTAATCATATTGTAATCCCTGTTTATAATATAATTCAATGTTTGTAATTCATTGAAAGTAATTCGGGGAAAGAATATTTGGAGCTTTTCTAATTTTTCAGCAATCGGACTATCCTCAATAAGAGGGTATAGCTTTGGCCTCAATTCTTTGTCAATGAATATATCCAATAACTCTATTGCGTAAGTAATCCCATCGCTTGTACCGGATTCAATATTGTCTTTTACAAGCTGGATTGAAGCTTGATCATAAAGTAAGGATAGATATATATAAATAAATTCGAAGTTACTGTCAATTTCACGCTGTATGGAGTGAAGTAACCTTTCATTTGCCTTCGTATCCTTTAATTCAGACAAAGAAGCCATATTCCAGATGGCCTTGCCAATTTCCAGATCCAGCTGATTATATACTCGTTCAATTTTATTTCCGATTGCGCGTACTTTGTTACGCTGAAGTGTAACCAGGACTTCCCTTATTATTTTTCGATCAGGAAATTCAAGTTTTTCCCATAAAAACTCCAGAGCAACGTGACTGCTTACATCACTCATGACCTTCACGGCCAAAAGAAGGGACTCTCTTGACTTATCACTCTTGTTAAAAAGTTGATTGACCATGGGAAGTGCGTCGTTTCCTCCTGCAACCAGAGCTGCTGCAGCTTCGTTTGCAAATGTTCTGTTGTCAAGTAATTCTGCAACAAGGTTCCAGGCCTCATCTCGTTTTACTACCCGTGCGGTTTTAATGGCTTCCAGACGAACTTGTGGAGAGAAGTCCCTGAGCAGGTCCATAAGAACAAAAACATTATCATCAGAGATGTTTTCCCTTAGGTGAATGGCAGCAGCAATTTTCTTTTTTGTACTTGGTGCTTTCGAAAGCTCGTACAATTCTTTATCGGTTAAAGTTTTACCGCCACCCGATACGACGGAGGACATCGCTTGTTTTGCCAACTCTTTCATTGTGTTCGCTTCATTTGAAACTTTATCTGTGAGAGTGGCTAGTCTGCCATTGGGTCGGATATGAGAGCTTATTGAAGACAGGGAGGCTTCAAACGCCCCGGGTTCCAATTTTTGCATCAATTTCAGTGAGTAGAAAACCGCTGATTCATCATTTTTTACATGATCTTCATCGATCACTTCTTTGTAACCAGGTTTTTGCTTAATTCCTGTCCCTTTTATTACTTCCAACGCTTTCTTCAGAGTCTGTTTGTAGAAGTTGTGCATGTTGCCTGTTGTAAAGAACCAAGCAATTAAAATTGGAATCAGGATAAAAACAACGGCTAAAAGCATCAGGTTTAGATTCAAATCCAAAGCTACTTTTACAGTATTCAATAAAATCAAAAGTAAACCGGCCAACATACTTGCAAATGCTGTAACAACGCCCTCAATTTTTGTAGTTACATCAAACCTCACGGCTGAATCAACAGGAAGAAAGTAAAGTTTGAACGTAGGTCCGTCGAGTGCATCTTTTAGCGAATCGATGAACAGTTTGGTGATAGAAATGGCCAGAAAAAACCACACAAAAGCTGAATCGATATTGAAAAGTCCAATTAATCCGCAAATTAGTGTTAACAGGACAATCAGTACAGGATTTACCAAAAGAGATATTTTCAATCCGTAATTCTCGATCATATAGTCGGTTACGAACGTTTGAAAAAGAAAACTAAAAATCACAACGGCTGCGTCAAACCTTGCTACAAAAGCTCCGATATCAGACACCTGGTTATTCCATTGAATTTTAACCGCATTTAAAAAGGTAAAGTCAACGAAGGTGGCAGCGATCATCGAAATTACTACGAATGTGGCCATGAGTCTCAGATACTTATTTTTCATCATTTTCACGATGGGGTAAGTTTCATTGCTCACATCTCCTTCTTTAGGCTTCATTGAATACCTGGAGGTAATAATGAAAATGAAAACAAAAAGTCCAATTAGAGAAATCAAACTGATCAGGAACAAGTCGTTTGCAACTAAAATCAAATTATCAATTAAATACCCAATTGTAAACAACGCAATGATTGATGCAATCAGTTGTCCTGTGTCAATTCCTCCTATAATTCTTTTGGCTTGTCTTACGGTAAATAAACGCCCGAACATGCCCCAAAAGATTAGTAAACCAATATAAGAGAAGGGAAGTGCAAGAACAAAAGCAACAAAAACTATGGGTTCAAAATTAGAAAAATGTGTAAGACCGTACCAGACAAATACATTCGCCAGAGCGATCAAAATTAAGAATGAAGTTACAAGAGCAGGGAAAGAGATTCGAGCCTGAAAATAGGCATAAGCAAAGGTAAAGATAATTCCCGTCGCACCAGAAGCAACAAAAGCCCAGGCAAGTGTGTTTTCTGAAAAATGTTCCAGAAATACGGAAACTGCACCAACATCGTAAGTTGCCAGAAATATTCCTGTAAAAAAGCCTTGTCCTAAAAGGAGAAAAACCCTGTTACTTTCTTCCGGTCTGGCATTGAGTATATTTAGTATGACTGATTTCACCTGGCCAACTTTATTCCAATTCCCAAAATAATAAAAGTTTCAATTAAAACAGATTTTTTAACTGGTATTCAATGACTTGATTAAGTCCTGTTTAACAATACATTAAGGTACTAAATAACTGGAATCGCCATAACTCAGGAATCTGTATTTGTTAGTTTGAGCTTCATGGTAAACTTTTCTCCAATCTTCTCCAATAAATGCGGCTACAAGCAAAATCAGTGTAGAGCCGGGTAGGTGGTAATTAGTGATCAGACCATCTACAATTTTAAATTGATATCCGGGAACTATGAAGATCTCCGTTACCCCATGAATTGTGTCAGTTCCTAATGTATCCATAAAGTGCAGGATACAGTCCATAGATGCTTCAACTGAGAGAGTTTGTTCATTGTAGTATGGGAAGTTCTGTTCTATGAAAAAAGAAGCATTTTGATCCCTTTTTAATTTCACTCCAAACCAATAAGTGCTCTCCAGAGTCCGCATGCTCGTAGTTCCCACCGCAACAGAGAATTTACTGTTCTTGATATTTTCAATATTCTTACGAGTAAGTATAATTTTCTCGCTATGCATGAGATGCTTTTCTACAGAATTAGTTAGTATGGGTTGAAAGGTCCCGGCACCAACGTGAAGGGTAAGTGGTTCGATAATATGGTGCTTTCCTAATTCATTAAGAATTGAACTTGTAAAATGTAGCCCAGCCGTCGGAGCAGCTACCGCACCTTCAATTTCTGAATATACCGTCTGATACCTTTCAATATCTTCTTTATCTGCATCCCTGTCAATATATGGTGGCAATGGTACGTTGCCAATATCAGTCAATATAGTTGAAAATGGTATGGAGTCGTCCCACGTAAGTGCTACATGCATTTTACCTCGATCGAGTAACTGAGCGTAGAGTTTAGAACTGCCTGTATCGACTGAAATAATTTCATCTTCTTTCCATTTTTTGAGATTTCCAATCATGCACTTCCATTCACAGGACATTCTTGATTGCATTACGATCTCAAGCTTTCTATCTGATAGTGGTTCGAGAAGAAATACCTCAATTTGTGCTCCGGATTCCCTTTTAAAGAATAAACGTGCTGGGATCACCTTAGTATTATTCAGAAATATGGTGGATCTGGTTGGGATTAACGTAAGTATATCCGAAAAAGAATGATGGTTGATTCTACCTTTTACATAATGTAAAAGTTTTGATTTTGCTCTATCCGCTTCCGGTCTTTTGGCAATTAAATCTTGAGGAAGATTGTAGGCATAGTCAGATAAATTTATTGACGGAAACTCATTCATTTTGGCGCAAATATACTGGGCATTGAGAAAGATGATTTATATTTCTGTTTTAATGAAAGCATCGATAAAACCATATACGCTTAATTTCAATTTTCAGGCAGAAACTTCACGGGGTATTCTAACTCAGAAAGAAACCTATTTTTTGAAGGTGGATTCCAATGGAAAAATCGGAATTGGAGAATGTTCCCCTTTATGGGGATTGAGTATTGACGACAGAGAAAATTTTTTACCTAAACTTGAGGAAGTACGATCGGATTTAGCGCATTTTAACCTCCCTGAAAACCCTGAACAGGCTTTTGATTTTGCTGAAAAGTACATTGACTTTCCAGCAATCAGAATGGGGGTAGAAATGGCGCTATTAGAGATGATGAATGGGAATCACGTGTATTTCGCATCTGAATTTTTAAAAAATACCCCCATTGAAATTAACGGCTTGATTTGGATGGGCGACCGTGTTGAAATGATGGAAAGGGCAATGGGAAAAATGACCCAGAAATTCAATGTCCTTAAAATGAAAATTGGCGCTATTGGTTTTGATGATGAAGTTCAAATTCTCCAAAAAATTCGTGAGGAAAGGCCTGATTTGATCCTCAGGGTAGATGCAAATGGGGGATTTGGTTCAACTGAAATATTCGAGGTACTTCAAGAATTAGATAAAATTGGTATTCACTCAATTGAACAGCCTATAGAAAAAGGAAACATTGATATGATGGCTCAATTATGTCATGAATCCCCTATTCCAATAGCTCTGGATGAAGAGCTGATTGGATGCAGGAACAAATTGGAGTTGTTGAGAGAAGTAAAACCCCAGTATCTTGTATTGAAGCCATCGCTGCTTGGAGGATTCAAAGAAACCAGGGAATGGATTGATCATTGTAAAAAATTTAACACAAATTGGTGGATTACATCTGCGTTAGAATCAAACGTAGGACTTAGTGCAATTGCTCAGTTTACTTCTCTTTATGACAATGGGATGGTTCATGGGTTAGGTACAGGTTCATTGTACAGCAATAATATTACCTCACCGCTGGAAGTGAATGAGGGCTATCTATATTACGGTAAAACATCCTGGGATTTTACAGTCCTTGAATAATATGGCTCGTACATCACAATGGGTAGAAGTTGGAAAACGTAAATTGGAATTGTCCAATTTGGATAAGGTCTTGTATCCTGATGATCATGTTACAAAAGCTGAAGTTATCCAATATTACCTTACGATTGCACCAACTATCCTTAACCATATAAAAGGACGTCCACTATCTCTGATCAGGTACCCCGATGGAATTTATGGGGAACAGTTTTTTCAAAAAAACAGGCCTGAATGGGCCCCGGGATGGGTTGAATCCGTTGAACTTGGAGAAAAAATCAAAGAATACGTCGTTGCTACTGAGGCTGCCTCGCTGGTCTGGCTGGCGAACCTGGCTTGTCTGGAGCTGCATCATACCCATGCTAAAAAACTGCATCTGGACAAACCTGATTACATGGTATTTGATTTGGACCCACCTGAAGGGTACAACTTTGAGGATGTAAAGGATATTGCTTTTCGATTGAGGGAATATTTGATCGACTATGATTACGTGCCATTTGTCAAAACTTCAGGGAAGAAAGGCCTGCACATTATAGTACCCCTGGAATCAAATTGGGACTATGATGAGGTATTTAAAACGCTTAAAAAGTTGGCAGAACCATTTGTCAAGGAAAACTCTGACACTACGCTGCATATCAAAAAGGAATCACGAAAGGGCAGAGTTTTACTTGATATCTATAGAAATAGAATGTCCCAAACCATTGTTGCAGCATACAGTTTACGAGGAGTGAAAGGTGCGCCTGTTTCAATGCCTGTTTCTTGGGAAAGATTACCAGAGATTGCGTCGCCTTCAGAATTTACAATTCATAATGTTCCGGACCTGGTTTTGCAGGATGGAGATATTTGGGAAGCCATTGGCGCATATGCTGTTCCTCTGCATACCCACAGGAAAAAAGGAAGTAGTAGAAAAGTCGATCCATCTGAACATTACAAAATGCCCGAGCAACTTCAACGGTATGCTGATAAACGAAATTTCGAAAGCACCCCGGAGCCAAGGCCAAACTTGTCAATTGGTAATGATGATGCATTTGTGGTTCATCGTCATCATGCCTCACGTTTACATTATGATTTGAGACTTGAAGAAAACGGCGTTTTGAGGAGTTGGGCAATCCCCCGGGGGTTACCACCTGAACCAGGCATCAAACGATTGGCTGTGGCCACTGAAGATCATCCCATGGAATACCTGGCATTTGAAGGCACAATTCCAAAAGGGCAGTATGGTGGGGGTGATATGTGGCGATATGCCATGGGAAGGTATGAGATCACAAAAACAAAAAAGAAGGGGTTTTATTTTCGTTTGCAGAGTCCGGAATTAAATGCAGAATATAGAATGCATGAAACAAAGGATAAAGAATGGCTTCTTGAACGAGTAGATGAATCACAAATAAACTGGTTGCACGAACCCATTGAATTTATGCTTTCTAAAAGTGAACGTAAACCTCCAACAGGTGAAGATTACTTATATGAAGTAAAATGGGATGGCATTAGAGCTATGATTGTTTTGGACGAAGGTAAAATCACGATTCGTAGCCGCAACCAAAACGATATTACCGACAAATTTCCCGAACTTACTAAAGCAGAGGCATCATTTCGTGGATATAGCGGCGTGTTTGACGGAGAAATCGTTTGCCTTGACGCAGAAGGCCGGCCGGATTTCAAGAAAGTGATTAGACGTATTCAACAGTCAACGGAAGCTGGAGTAAACAGAGCTGCTAAAACGAGCCCGGCATTTTGCTATTTATTTGATTGTTTGTTTCTTGATGGGCGAAGTATTGTGAATGAACCGCTCATCAGGAGGAGGGAGTGGTTGAAGGATTCTTTAAAAAGGGGCACAGAGTATCGGATGAGTGAGGGTGTAAAAGACGGCCCGGAATTATTTCAGGCCGCAAAGGAAATGAACCTGGAAGGAATTATGGCCAAAGAAAAGAATTCAAGGTATCTGGTAGGCCGGAGGAGTGAGTCGTGGATCAAGGTTAAAGTACGCAATACAGTGGATTGCATTATTTTGGGATATACAGAAGGGAAGGGAGACCGGAAACCCTATTTCGGTGCACTTCACATTGGGGAATTAGAAAATGGGGAGATAGTTTATAGAGGGAAAGTAGGATCGGGATTTACTGAAAAATTGATGAAAAGTATTTATGCGACCATAAGCGAACTGGATATTGTTTCCAGGTACATTCAGGAAAAACCATTAGACGATAAAACAACAAGTTGGATAGCTCCGGAGCTATATTGTGAGCTGGAGTATGCTTCACTTACATCGAATAATACCTACCGTGAACCTGTTTTTATTCGTATGCGGCCTGACTTGGGGTAAATCCTCTATGTTTGGTTCGTTTCCTCATATGGCCTGGTTGGTGCCTCACGAACCATAATTAGGGTAAACTTTTATCGATTTATAAGGACACGAACCAAAGCAGATGGGACATTTCGTGATCTCATGTCCATTTGCAAGCGATCTGATTTACAGCTATATCTTTGAAAATCAGTGTATTTCTGCATATCTTGTTGGTTCAATAATAGGATTAATCTATGAAAGCCATCTGGAAAGGTCATATCCGATTTTCATTGGTAACAATTCCCGTGCGTATTTACAATGCCATTGACACCGCACAAACGTTACGTTTTAACCAGTTAAATAAAAATACCAACAACCCCATACGTTACGAGAAGAAAGACAAAGGAACCAATGAGGTTGTAAAACCTGAAGACATTGTCAAAGGGTTTCAATACGAGCCGGGGCAGTGGGTGATCGTTGATAAATCTGACTTTGAAAAAGTAAAACTGAAGTCAACAAAAGTAATCGAAATTGAAGGTTTTGTTGACCAGGAAGAAGTGCATCCAACACTATTTGACGCTCCATATTATGCAGGGCCTGATGGTGAGGTTGCTAATAAGGCATTCTCACTGCTCTGTGAAACATTAAAAGAAACCGGTAAACTTGGTATTGGTCGTGTAGTTCTTAGAGACAGGGAAAGCATTATGTTGATTGCACCCCACAAACCAGGAATATTGATGTATAAACTCCGTTTCCCTGATGAGGTTAGAAGTATTGAAGGTGTACCTGGCCTGGAGGAAGTTAAGACCAATAAAGTTGAGTTGAAGCTTGCAAAAACGCTCGTGGAAAGCATGTCAACCACGTTGGATAAAATATCCATGAAAGACAACTACCAGGGTGCACTTCGAGATATTATCAATGCGAAGGTTGAGGGCAAGGAATTTGTAAGTTATGAGGAAGAAGAAAAGCCAGTTGTTGATATAATGGCTGCATTAAAAGCAAGTATTGATGGTGCAAAAGAAAAGAAAAAACCAATGAAGAAGGCTGGGGCAACAAAAGCCAAAACATCAAAGAAAAATACGGTTAAAGCTAAGGCCAGCTAACTACCTTTGTTTCGTGACACGGATAATACAGTTTCCCCTCAAATCTGACGGAAAGTTTGGTTTAAAGCCTGCTAACAGGAAGAGTTCACAAAAACTTGAAGATGCCGGCCAGCTTAATTTATTTAGAGCAACTTCAGAGGCTAAAGTAATTTCGATCACAGCAGATGATGCCTTTGAACGTGCAATTAAAAACCACGATTCAAATCCTGATTATGCACTTAAGTTATATCAGGACTCAATTGACCTGGAGTTGCATGTTGCAGATTCATATTGTAACAAAGGTATTTTGTACGCCTCTATCAATGAGCAATCGAAGGCTATTGATGCATTTACAAAGTCGCTTTATGAGGAACCCCGTCATTTTGAGGCCCACTTTAACCTGGCAAATATTTATTCGGATGAAGGAAACCAACCGCTGGCGGAGCTTCACTACAAAATTGCTTCGGAAATTGATCCGGAGGATCCTAACATTTTCTATAATATGGCACTTGTTTGTGCATTGCAGGAAAAATACGACGATGCCCTGCATTCATTAAATGAGTATCTATTCCTTCAACCTGATAACGTCGTTGACAAAGAAGCAGAGCAATTAATGGCCATCCTGAGAAGTTCTGTAGATACTCAAAAGGGAGGATAGATCTGAGGGGGTTAGATCCAGTCTAGTATTTTATCGTGAATTTCCGTCATTACCTCCGCGTCGGTACGGCCACTGCGTTTCAGGACATGGAATGAGTGATCAGCCTCCTGGCAAATATGGATTTCAGCATTTGGCAATGAATCAACCATAGGACGCAGCAACGATAGATCAGCCAATGCATCACGGGTACCCTGAAGAAACAGCATCCTTTGTTTTATATCAGCAAGATGCGCGCCCCTGTCTGAAGAAGGCCGCCCCGGGGCATGTAACGGAAAGCCCCAAAAAATTAATCCGGTGATGGGTATTTCTGGGTATATAGCGGCACATTCGGATGAAATCCGTCCTCCATACGATTTCCCTCCAATGAACCAAGGCAGCGAATCGTCTGCTGTCACATAATCAACAATTGCTTTAACTGTTGCAATGGCCTTTTTCTTTGAGTCAGGATATTTTCTGCCCTGTTGCATGTATGGAAAATTATACCGAACTACGGCTATTTGCCTGTCAAACAGCTCCATCGATGCCCTATCCATGAAACGATGTGTCAGACCGGCTCCTGCTCCATGGGCCATCAAAATTCGCGCAACGGGTTTGACTGGTGTAGTTGCAATAGCTGAAACATCTCCCTGGCCTGGAACGGTTATAGTAAATTTCTCTTCCATATTATGCTTTGATTTTCAATTTACAAACTATGTTGCAGATGCATTTAAACGGTTGATTGTTTTTAGTCACGCATGAAGCGAAAAATTTATAAAATTAAGAAAGCAGGATCAATTGATAATCTGAAGATGGAGGAGGAAGAAATTGCCTCTCTTGACAAAGATGATGTGTTGGTTAAAGTGCATGCCATTGGGTTGAATTTTGCCGACATATTTGCATTGCAAGGGTTGTACAGTGCCACTCCGAAAGGTCCATTTATCCCCGGGCTTGAATTCAGCGGAGAAATAATTGATGTTGGGTCAAATGTGAAGGAGTTACCGGGAACTCGTGTCTTTGGTGTCATACGGTTTGGTGCGTACACCAGCCATGTCATCGTAAATAAAGCATATATTTCAATTTTACCGCAAGGTTGGGAATTTGCCGATGGCGCTGCCTACCCAGTTCAGGCTTTGACTGCCTATTATGCCTTGAAAAACCTTGGAAATCTTCAGGCAAAGCAAAAAGTTTTGATACACAGCGCCGCCGGAGGAGTTGGAATTTGGGCAAACCGAATAGCGCATAAATTGGGAGGTATAACAATAGGTATTGTAGGTTCCGTTAAAAAAATAGATGTACTTAAGGAAGAAGGATTTGATTATTCACTGGTGAGATCACCAAATATTCACGATGATGTACTAAAAATGCTTGATGGAGCCAGACCTGATATAATCCTCGAATGCATTGGTGGTAAAATATTTAAAGAGAGTTACCGGTTGATGGCTGAACAAGGCAGACTGATTACTTATGGTGCTGCTCATTTC
>Ga0114950_10002635_pt1 | contig 13778 bp, 10 predicted proteins | sample N075metaG_FD_83503 | JGI IMG/M metagenome (GOLD analysis project Ga0114950, IMG submission 83503) | Deep subsurface microbial communities from Kermadec Trench to uncover new lineages of life (NeLLi) - N075 metaG | ecosystem: Environmental > Aquatic > Marine > Ocean trench > Sediment | place...
AACATGTCGATCGAGGCTGGCGCTCGCGCCGGCATGATCGCTCCCGATGAAACGACGTTCGAGTATCTGGACGGCTTGCCCCGGGCGCCACAAGGGAATGACTGGGATGCGGCTGTCGCACGATGGACAGGGCTGCACACCGATGAGGGGGCGCAGTTCGACAAGACGGTTACGATCTCTGCTGGGAAATTGCAGCCGATGGTGACGTTCGGTACCAATCCTGGAATGGTCGTCGGAATCAACGAATGCGTGCCAGACAACCGTACCGATCCCAGTTTTCGGAAGGCACTGGATTACATGCAGATCGAAGTTGGCAAACCCATGACCGGGTACGACGTTGACGTCGTGTTCATAGGCAGTTGCACGAACGCTCGCCTCTCGGACTTGCAGCAGGCCGCCGCCATTGTCGAAGGCCGCAAGGTAGCCGATGGCGTGCGCATGCTGGTGGTGCCCGGCTCTCAACAGGTAAAGAAAGCAGCTGAAGCGCTGGGTCTCGACAAGATTTTTACCCAGGCAGGCGCCGAGTGGCGAGAATCGGGCTGTTCGATGTGCATCGGAATGAATGGCGATACTGCCGGCAAGGGACAATTGACCGTGAGTACCAGCAATCGAAACTTTGAAGGACGCCAGGGAGTCGGTGCACGCACAGTACTGGCGAGTCCAATGACGGCCGCAGCATCGGCAATCGCGGGCAAGGTTGCAGATCCCCGCGCGTACCTGTGACTGGAACCGCCGTGAAATTCATCAGCAAATTCTCATCGCGTACGGTGGTGATGCCGACGATGGACATCGACACAGATCAGATTATTCCAGCCCGGTTTCTTACCACGACCTCTAAAGAAGGGCTCGGTCAGTCGTTATTTCACGATCTTCGTTTTGACGCGGATGGCAGTGAGAAGCAGGATTTCGCATTGAACAAAGCCGAGGCTCGGGGCTGTGAAATTCTCGTCGGGGGCAAGAATTTCGGCTGCGGATCATCTCGTGAGCACGCACCATGGGCATTGCTTGACTACGGCTTTCGTGCCGTGATCAGCATTGAAATAGCCGACATCTTCAAGAACAATTCACTTAAGAATGGACTCATACCAGTGGTCGTTGATGCCGTGACTCACGAGACGCTGTTGCGGAATCCCGGCATGGAATTGACCGTTGACCTGGCGACACGATCGCTGACGCTTGCGAACGGAACCGTCGTCGAATTCCCAATCGATAATTTCGCCCGCTACTGTCTTCTCGAAGGCATTGATCAACTCGGTTATCTGCAAAAGCAACTGGACCGCATCGAACAGTTTGAGGAGTCACGTAGTTGGACGCCGTAATAACCATACTGGCCGGCGACGGAATTGGACCCGATGTAAGCATTTGCGCAAGAAAACTACTTGCCAGTGTCGCCGATAAATACGAGCACAACTTTACGTTTCACGAGGAGTTGATTGGTGGTGTGGCTATGGAAGCCACTGGAGATCCGTTGCCCGCAGCGACCATCGAACGTTGTAAATCGTCAGACGCCGTACTGCTTGGGGCTGTCGGCGGGCCGAAATGGTCTGACCCAAATGCGTCGCTCCGTCCGGAGCAGGGTCTACTCAAGCTGCGGTCGGTACTGGAGGTCTACGCAAACCTGCGCCCGGTGAAAGTCTACGACGAACTTACCTCTACCTCCCCTTTAAAGGCAGAATTGCTCAAGGGTGTGGACATGCTGTTTGTTCGCGAGCTGACCGGTGGTATCTATTTTGGCGATAAGACCCGCGACGAAGACTCGGCGAGCGATCTCTGTACTTACACCAAACTGGAAATCGAGCGAGTCGTGCGTGTGGCTGCCAGGCTCGCCGGGGCACGCCGCAAGAAATTGTGTTCGATTGACAAGGCCAACATACTCGAGACGTCCCGATTGTGGCGCGACGTGACGGATCGGCTCATGAAACACGAATTTGACGACATCGAGGTTGAAACATTGCTCGTCGATGCAGCGGCAATGCACCTGTTGAGCCGCCCTGCCGATTTCGACGTTCTGGTGACCGAAAATATGTTCGGTGATATTTTGACGGACGAAGCCTCGATGCTTGCGGGTTCGCTCGGCATGCTGCCGTCTGCTTCACTTGGCGACTCGACTCGTGGTCTCTACGAGCCGATTCACGGTTCTGCTCCGGACATTGCGGGTCAGGGAATTGCCAACCCGTGCGCGGCGATCGCAAGTGCCGCATTGCTACTTCGTCACAGCCTTGGGCTGGAGCGGGAGGCGGCCGCCGTGGAAGCGGCGATCGGCGATGCTATAGCTGCTGGCGCACGGACCGCCGATATTGCGACGCCGGGCGACACGACCGTATCCACAAGCGAAATGAGCGACGAAATCATGCGCTGCTTGAACTAACGTCTCGCAGATTGCGGGATTGAGGGACTTATCATGACTACCGACATCACTTTTCTGGGTTACCTGGAGGAGATCATCAATGCTCGCCTGCAAGATCCGTCCGACGATAACTATACCGCCAGACTCGCTCAGGCCGGCACGAGGCGAATTGCCCAAAAAGTCGCCGAAGAAGGTGTCGAGTTGGCGCTGGCAGCGGCGGCCGGTGACAAGGACGAGGTCATTGACGAAGCTGCAGACCTCATCTATCACCTGATCGTCCTGTTGGCCGATCAGGATCTTAGCCTTGGTGCAGTTTCCAGGCGCTTGCAAACCCGGCATTCCTAGCCGTTCGCTTTCACCATCGCGCGCTGATACGCGGGTCGCGCCTGGCAGCGATCTGCATAGTTGCCCAGATTGCGAGTTTCCGGCAACAATTTGAACATGCTCAAGAACGTGGCACTCGAGCCAAGCATCACATCGGCTGCCGTAAATTGGTCACCCAATATCCAGTCCTTGCCGTCCAAAGCATCATCCCAGACCTGAATCATCGAATCGAAATCACCCCAGCCGTTGCGTCCACGATTCACTTCGACCTTGCTGACTTTTTCGGACATTGCCGGTTCGACGACGGCCGGCGTATACATTATCCAGTACAGAAATTTTCCTCTCTTGGAGTCATCAACTGACGGAGCCAGCTTAGCGGACCCATAGCGATCCGCGATGTAGAGGCAAATGGCCGCCGACTCCGACATGTGTACATCGCCATCGCTGATTGCGGGCACTTTACCCATTGGGCTAGCCGTGCGAAATTCGTCAGAGTCCTTACGATCGGCACCACGCAGATCGACGAGCTCCATGTCGTAGTCCATCCCCGACTCTTCGAGCATCCAGATTGCGCGTGGTGATCTGGTCTGTGGCGCCCAATACAGTTTCATACCACTAACTCCTGCAGTGATTTCCCCGCTCAGTCAGGCGCGTCTACTGACAGGCCAAAAAAAACCCGCAGAGATAATCCCGGCGGGTTTGCTGACAATGTCCGAACTTTATTACTAGCCGATACAGTTGCCACTCGCACCCACGCACCTCTGGCGCGCCAAGTATTTTGTATGGTTATTCTCATCGAGATTGTCGATGGACTGGCACTTTACGGGGGTGACGTAAAAATTCATCGTCGCAGTAGAGCCGACCTGACCGAAAACGTCAAGTCTGAAGCCATTATTCGTCCCATACCGGCGGGATGGTAACGGCACCCTCAGATGCCGATGACACTGCATTGCGATATTTGGCAAGCGCTCCTCGCCCGACAGGCGACGCCGGACGCTTCCATGCTGCGCGTCGCGCAGCCATTTCCTCATCGTCCACAGCGACGTTGATTTCCTTTTTTTGCGCATCAATAAGAATCCTGTCGCCCTCTTCGATCAGACCGATGGGGCCCCCGACAGCCGCCTCTGGCGAGATGTGCCCGACAACGAAACCATGGCTACCACCCGAAAATCGACCATCGGTGATCAATGCCACATCAGCACCAAGACCCTTGCCTACAACGGCTGCCGTCGGGCTCAGCATCTCTCGCATGCCTGGAGCGCCCTTTGGGCCCTCATAACGAATGACAATAACGTCACCCGGTTGTATGGAATCATCAAGTATGGCCTGCAGCGCCTCCTCCTCGGAGTGAAAGGTACGAGCGCTGCCTTCAAAACGCAGCCCTTCCTTACCGGTAATCTTGGCCACCGATCCTTCCGGAGCAAGGTTGCCATAGAGAATCGCGAGATGGCTATCCACTTTCACCGGATCGTCGAATCCACGAATAATGTCCTGACCCTCGGGGTAATCTTGTACATCGGCGAGGTTTTCGGCGAGCGTCTTGCCCGTCACTGTCATGCAATCGCCATGCAGCAAGCCTCTGTTCAACAAACGCTTCATCAGCGGCTGAACGCCGCCAATTTCGATAAGTTCTGACATGAGATAATTGCCGCTTGGCTTTAGGTCTGCCAGCACCGGAACCCTTGCGCCAATCCGCGTGAAATCATCCAACGTCAGCTCGACGTTTGCCTCACGGGCAATCGCCAACAAGTGCAGCACAGCGTTGGTGGATCCGCCCAGCGCAATGACCATCGTGATCGCGTTTTCGAATGCCTCATGTGTCATGATATCGAGAGGTTTGATGTCCTCACGCAGTAGCTGGATTACCGCGGCACCGGCGCGCTGACAGTCCCCAAGTTTGTCGTCGGAGACGGCCTCCTGAGCCGAACTGTTGGCCAGACTCATGCCAAGCGCCTCGATAGCGGACGCCATTGTATTGGCCGTATACATTCCACCGCATGCGCCGGGGCCAGGAATGGCGGTGCGTTCGATTTCCAAAAGTTCCGCATCCGAGATCTTGCCGCTTAATCGAGCGCCTACCGCCTCAAACACGGAAATGATGTCACGACGTTTGGCTCCTGGCCGAATAGTGCCGCCGTAAACAAATACTGAAGGCCGATTCAATCGCGCCATCGCCATCACGCAGGCTGGCATGTTCTTGTCACATCCGCCGATAGCGATGACTCCGTCAAATCCTTCGGCACTTACCACCGCTTCGATCGAGTCGGCGATGATTTCGCGCGACACCAAGGAATATCGCATGCCTGGCGTACCCATGGAGATGCCATCGGAGACGCTAATAGTGTTGAAGATGACACCCTTGCCTCCGGCTTCGTTTGCACCTTTGACAACTTCATCAGCGAGCCCGTCAATGTGCATGTTGCATGGCGTTACCATGCTCCATGTCGACGCTATGCCGATTTGCGGTCGTAGAAAATCATCCTCGCTGAAGCCGACAGCTCGCAGCATCGCGCGGCTAGGCGCTTGGGCGACACCATCTACTACGACGCGTGAATAACGTCGTAGATCCCGGTCACTCATGGTTACGCTTTCGCTCCATACAAGCAGTGCCCTGTGCCGCAACACAACAGGAGCGGGAGTCTAGCAGCAAATCAGGGGGCTTGCGGTTCGTCGTCGCGAATCATGACAACGATTCGCCGGTATACGTCCATTGCGGATGTCGCGGGCACTCCGATCAGTTCGACGACAAATGCTTCATCCCCTTCTACATCGAAGTCCTGCACTAACGGTATCAATAGCCGCGCCGATCGCTGGCCCGGCCCGAAGGAGATCAAGTTGCTCCCCGGTGCGAAGTAGTCCTCGCCTTCAGTCGCAGTGATGTCATGCACGGCAAATTTCACAACGATCGACTCACCATCGGGATTGAAGCGCACGAGATCAATTTGCACGGCCGGATCCGTCTCGCGAATAGACGCCTGACTGGTGGCGAACGCGATAGTGTTGGGCGGGAGGCTCGCTTCAAACGCGCGCTGGTCATCGTCTTCCAAGGTTACATTAATGATAGCCCATTCCGAATCCGCGATGCCGGCCTCCCGCAGGCTCAGCTTCGATTGTTGATCCGCCTCACGCCGCGGGTCCGACGCCATTGTGAGTGTTACTCGCCCGCGCACCTGCCCGACCGGAAACTCTACGATGCCTGACTCCGACAACGAGTACTGGCCCGCCGACCTGGGCGAGCGGTTTCCGGTGAATCCAACCTCTTCCAGTCGCAACGTCAAGGGGCTGGCCAAATCGCCACTACGAACGAAATCAATGATTACGGGTGAACCGTCTTCACGAAGGACTACGTGTACCGACTTGGCAAATCCCGACGCGCGCGATATCTGCACAACCACATCGGCGCTCGGCAGACGCGAATATTCGATCAATGGATTTTTCGTTGGCTCGGGTTGCTGAGCTTCGATTTCCGCGATGACATCGCTGTCGGCCGGTAGATCTGCAGGTTCTTCCGCTACAGATGTTTTTATCTCGGGTTCGCTAACTACACCTTCGTAAACCTCGGCGACGACGGATTCGGTTGCAGGTTCTTCAACCACGACCATAGAGCGTGCAACGGTCTGGGCCTTGATGACATCGAGCAATGGGTTCATAAGCCCCGTCTGATAACTTGCCGCAACCAATAAACCGAAAATCACAACGAGCGCGGCGACCCATTTTCTGCTGCTACCTTGCTCGTCCATGTCCAGGTGCGCGGGTTCCTCAACTTCAAGCGGCACAGAATCGCCTTCATCAATTGCGTCAATAAATTCCCCAACTGACTTGAATCGCATAACCCTGGAATAGGCCAACGCTTTTTTTAGACCACGCCACTGGCTGTCACTCAATGCCGGCAGTCGCTGCGGCTCCATGCCTTCCTCTGACGCCTCTGCGGCATTGCGCGGACCAAAGACTCGATAACCAGCGATCAGGCGGTACAACAGGCAGGCTAACGAAAAGACATCATCCATTGGAGTCGGGTCTTCGCCTGTGAGAACTTGCATGCTCGAATAGGCGGGAGTGATCGCGCCCAATACACCCGGGTCAAAGCTTGACTCGGCATGCTTCTGCTGCACCCGCGCTACGCCGAAGTCGAACAATTTCGCATCGCCATTGGGCATGATCATAATATTGCCCGGCTTGACGTCCGCGTGAATGATGCCGCAGCGATGCGCATAGTCAAGTGCATTCGCGATCTGACGGACAATACGAAACGCTGCATCGTGGTCAATGATGCCTGCGTCTGGCGAGTCAAGAATATCTGCGAGCGTTCGCCCGTCCAGCCATTCCATAATCAGGAAGTAGAGATCGTCGTCGCGATCAAGATCAAGAAAGCGAACGATGTTGGGGTGCACCAGACAACGACCCTTGGCCGCTTCCTGTTGCAGTGCACGCAAAGCCTCGCCATTCTCCGCCAACTGTGGAGACAATATCTTTATAGCGACCCAATGTTCCTTGCTACCGGCCTCGGCCAGGCGTCGATCCAGCGCTTTGTAAACGACCCCCATGCTGCCGCCGGAGATTTTTTGCTGCAGCATGAATCGATCACGCAATACTGAGCCGACCTGCACACGCGAATCGGCCGAATTGTCTGTCATGAATCCGGATGGAATGACGGTAGTCGAGCCGAAAATATCGGCGCCCTTCTCGACGTCGAGGGTATCGAGATTATCCTGTTTGCTGGGCATCGTAGGCACATTGGTCTTCTCTACTATTCGACTAGTAGGCACATTTTCCGTGACGTATCGATCAAGCATGGATTTGACCAACTGAAACGTTTCCTGCCGCAGAGCGCCCTCATCGTAACGCTCCTGCAGTATCCGCCTGATCTCGCCCTCACTGCTGCCCGTAGATGCGAGCAGACTGCCGATTCCCTCCTGGATATCAGCCAGCATTGCGACGTCACCAGTCGTGGCATGCAGCCTGTCATCGAAACTCGCGAGCTGATCGGCAAACGCGTCGCGAACATTGTCAGATTTTGCACTCATAGATAGTTCGACAGTGTAGCGGCAACCCCGGACCTGAACCGGAACTGGTCGTCAAATTACTTTGCCTGGATTGAGTATGTTTTGTGGGTCCAAAGCTTTTTTAAGCGTCCTCATAAGCTCGATCTCGGCAGGGTTTCGATATTCCTCCAGATACTGGCGTTTGAGTTGCCCCACGCCATGCTCCGCACTAAAGCTGCCACCGAATTCATCGACCAGGCTATAGATCGCTGCTGTGACTGCAGCGCCCGCGTCGGACCCCGCTGGCAGCAGAACGTTGTAATGCAAGTTGCCATCGCCGACATGACCAAATGCAACCAGTCGACTATTCGGTGCCAACTTGGCCAGCAAGTCATCACCGCGACGCAAGAATTCCTCCATGCGAGAGATGGGCACCGATATATCGTGCTTGAGAGAGCTACCTTCCTGGCGTTCCGCCTCCGCTATCGAGTGGCGTAACCGCCAGAATTTTTCGGCCTCAATAGAGTTCTTGGCAATGATGGCATCGAGAATCAGGTTAGCATCGCTGGCGTCGAGCAACGCGCTTTCGAGCAGTTCCGGTGTGCCACCGGACGCAATTTCAATCAAAACATACCAAGGATAATCAACGTCGAAAGGCACTTTGGTATCCGGAATATGCTTTTCGACAAAGCCAAACACGCGCTGCGAGACCAGCTCAAAAGCCTCAATTCTATCAGCTAGTTCGCTACGCAATTTTGCGAACAGGCGTACCGCATCCCCGCTGCTCCGCAATGCGACCAGGGCAGTTTGTATTTCGCCGGGATCGGGGAAAAGCTTGATCGTGGCGGCCGTAATAATGCCAAGCGTGCCTTCACTGCCGATAAAAAGCTGCTTCACATCGTACCCAGCCGTGTCCTTGCGCAAGGACCGAAGGCTGTTGACGATCGTCCCGTCAGCAAGCACCACCTCCAGACCCAGCACCAGAGCTCGGGCCGTACCATAGCGAACAACATTGACTCCGCCTGCGTTGGTCGAAAGGTTCCCCCCAATCTGGCAACTGCCCTCAGCACCAAGACGCAAAGGAAAATAACGATCCACCCCCCTTGCAGCGTCCTGAATGTTCGCGAGAATGCAGCCAGCCTCCACTTCCATGGAAAAATTGTCTGTGTCAATACTACGAATTTTGTTCATGCGCGACAGCGAAAGGAGTATTTGCGTACCGGAGTCGTCCGGTATGGCAGCTGCGCACATGCCCGTATTGCCGCCTTGCGGGACAATCGCAATACCCGCCGCTGAGCACGCACGGACGATCTGCGAAACTTCCTCTGTACTCGCCGGCGACACCATGAGCGGTGTCGAGCCAATGACTTCGCCGCGCCAATCGGTAACGTACGGTCGCAGATCATCCACGTCCGATTTCCAGGCACCTGGGCCAACTATTGTCTTAAGTTCCTCAATTAGCATCGTCAAATATGGCCTGCTCTGCAAAAGTCTCCCAATCGATATTGCTACCGCAGAATACGAGCACTACGCGTTTTCCCTGCAGTTCGCCTCGCAGCGGGCCCAGTAAAGCTGCCGTGCTTGCCGCGCAAGCCGGCTCGACGGCGACTTTCATTTCCCTGAACAGAAAGCCCATGGCGCGGCGCAACTGATGGTCGTCGACGAGCGTCAGGCGGTCGACGTGTTGCTGACACAGGCCAAATGAGTAAGGCGCGGCAAATGGCGCGCCCAGACTATCGGCTATGGTCCTGACTTCGTCGATACTTTCGGGCTGACCGCTGGCGAAGCTCCTATGCATCGAATCAGCGCCCTCCGGTTCGACGCCAATGACCTCACACTCCGGCCGGATTTGTTTAACCGCGTTTGCGATCCCGCCGATGAGGCCGCCCCCACCTACGGGCACGACCAGAGTATCGAAATCTTCACATTGCTCGCAAATTTCGAGTCCGATGGTTCCTGTTCCCATGGCGACCGCAGGTCCTTCGAATGGATGAACGAAAAACCGGCCTTCCTCCTGCTGAATGCGTTCCGCCACCGCAAAAGCCTGATGTACGTCGTCTACGAATACGACCTCAGCCCCATACGCGCGGCATGCTGCGACTCGAGATGGATTCGCTGCACTGAGCATGACAACTTTGGCACTGGTGCCAAGTGCCTGCGCCGCGAACGCCGTTGCTATTGCATGATTTCCAGCGCTGACTGCCGTCACGCCGTCACGAAGTTGTTCGGGCGTAAGTCCGCGCAATGTTGCAAGCGCTCCGCGCGCCTTGAATGTGCCCGTCCGCTGCAAAAACTCAAGCTTCGCAACGACTTCCGTTGCGCCGCCTATTTCTGCTTCTATCGCCGCACAGCGGATGAGCGGCGTGCGTATGGTCTGCTGCGCAAGCCAATCACGGAGTGCGCGTATTTCCTCAATTTTTGGACCTGGCTCAGTCATTTCTTATGTAAACTACAATTACGTTTATTAACTTGCACTGTTCACGAGAGTTGATTAGGTTGACCCATGCGAACTGTGGCAGAGAATCCCCTTTCGCGAAAGTCGCAGCGGGCTAAAATATGGACCTAGATGATCTGTCGAAATCCGGAATTCGGCGAATAGCTGACTATTCGCCTTACCTGGATCAATTGGCCGGACTTGCCCAGCAAATGGGCCTTCGCCAGCGAAGCAACCTGACTCACGTCGAGAGTTGCCTGCGCCGCCACTGGGCGCTGGGCCAGAACAGTATTCTTAGCTGGGCGCCCCTGGACAAGAGCATTCTGATTCTCGTCGTGCCGCACTACGCTATCGCGGAATACACGTCGAAAAAAGAAGGCGAGAGGCGACCCCGAGTTTCCCCTCAGTTTATCACCGAACTGATATCGGGTGACCGGAAGTTGACGATATCGCAAATGCAAAAAGTTGCGCAATTGCTCGAAATCGAACCCAAAACCATTCCATTGCGAGAACCGCTTGCCGGATCGGAAGTCGAGACGCAGATCATCGAGAAAATGATTCGCAAATACGGCATCAATTATGTACCTAGCCGCGCAGTGACTCTTTTTGACATCGTTGGTTTCAGCCTGCTGACACCATTTGAACAAATGACCCAGTTGAACAGCCTGTCTTACTCGCTGAATTCCGCTCACGCGAAGTTGCTTGAGCAAGACGTTAATCTCGATTTTGCTCGCTCGTCAAGCGGAGATGGCTTCTATATATGGAATCGGGACGAAGGGCTTGAGGCCAATGTGACGCTTTATCACTTTATGCACATCGTACTCGCTGACAACGCTATTGCGAAGATTAAATCGACGTCAAAAGCGGTACCCGAATTGCGTGCGTGCTTTCACGTCGGCAGTTGCTACGAATTTCATCAGGCCGAGGGCCTGAACCCGACGACCCATGATTTCATCGTCGGCGACGTTACAATCGAACTTGCGCGCATGATCGATGCGGCCCTGCCCGGTCAAATCCTGGTCGGCGATTTTATGGCGGACATAGAGGTAGTGGCGGACAACGGCGACGTTTCGACCGTGCCTAACGTCGATGCTGTGACGTTTTTGCAGCGTGCGCAGGGTGATCTCAAGCAACTTAGTGGTATGGTTCTTTCCGGTGACCGTGTCACGGCGATCAAGTGTTACCTGACCGGCGAAAAGATGGGTGATGGAGTGTTCAATATTCGACGCCTGGTTATCAAGGACAAGCATGGCTTGTCACGAGTAGCGTTCAACGCCAAGGTTAATATTTACCGCGAAGAGGCGCAGCCGATCCTGCTAGGAATTCAGGATAAGAAACTGCCTGCGCCGGCTGAGACCTGATTGCCTGATTAGCGCCTAGTCCGACGCGCGAACGTTTCCAATAGCGCGTTTGGAAGCAACGGTCATACCGTCGTTCAGGCGTTCGGCACCCCGTACAATGACCTCATCACCCGCTGCCAGATCGCCGAAAACCTCAATGTGTCTGCCCGCACCCATACCAACGATGACGTTTACCCGCACGACGGTGGCGTCGGCGAGGAGCTTGAATACGGAAGTGCCCTCCCTGCGAATGATAAGTGCATCACGTGGTACCGCAAGCACCTCTTTAGCCTCAGCAGTCGGCATCGACAAGCGCAAGCTCTCGCCGATGGTCCAGACTTCCGAATCCACATCGAGACGAACTTCGAACATGTGCGATTGCGGATCGCCGAATGGGACTATCGTACGAATGGTTGCGTCGCCGCTGCGATAGTCATTGTTCAATTGCAGTACGTCGCCCTTGCGAATGAAATTAACGGAATTCAGCGGCGCCCTTGCGACAACTTCCAGGGCATTCGGATCGACTAGTCGAATGACTACATCCGCGACACTGAGTCGCTCGCCGATGTTGCGCAGTCTTTCGGTCACAACACCATCGAATGGTGCTCTGATTTGTGTAATGTGCATCGCGATCTGAGCGTAGCCGAGCTGTGCCTGAGCAATCGTGTACTCAGCTTCTGCGATCGCAAGATCAGACTCGGTTTGATCCAATCGACTTTGCGCAGACAGATTCTTCGAAGCCAGCTTTATGAGGCGCTCCAGCTCTGATTGCAAGAACGTAATGCGAGCCTGCTCTCTCTCAACACCGCTTTGCGCCTCCATCTCACGAATCTTGAAGGTGAAATCCTCCAAACGTGCCACTGTGTCGCCCTCTTTGACTTCCGTGCCGACTTCCGCGATCCATGTCAATTTTGCGTCCAGTTCGGCAGCAAGTCGTGAATCGTAGTGACTGACGACCGTGCCGGGTACCTGTGCTGATGGCGCCAACAATTTCATTTCTACGTAATCAGTAATGACAGGTGCAGGCGGCATTTTCTGCGCGAGAGCAGCAGCCGAACCTGAGAGGCATATCAGTGCCAACATACGCAAGAAATATTTTGTGCTGATCATTTCTTAACTCATTGCCGCCAAAGTGTCGGGTGCCAGTGGTGCCGGCGCCACCTGATCAGTTTCCCCCAAACGCAGCATGCTGGGAAGAAAAACAAGTGTGAAAATAGTGCTCACAAACATACCGCCGACAATTACCGCGGCCAGGCCTTGGTAGACCTCGGACCCGGGTCCTGGTATCAGCAGCAGCGGAAGCATACCGAACAAACTGGTCATCGTACTCATTAAGATGGGTCTCAGGCGGCGTCGTACAGCCTGTTCAACCGAGCTGCGACGATCAAGCCCTTCCCTTTCGGCTGAGCGGGTCTGGTGTACCAGTAGAATAGCGTTGTTTACGACCAGGCCGAGCAGAGTAATGAATCCAATCATTGTGAGCAGATCCATCGACAAACCCATCAGTCGAAGCAACGCGACACTGCCAACAGTTGCCAGTGGCAACGCGGCGAGAACTAATAAACTATCGACGAACGAGCGGAACAGTCCGCTCATCAGCAAGTACAAAACGAGGATCGCCAGCGTAAAACTGCTGGCCATGCTACTGAGGGCAATGTTCAGGTCATCTGCGCTACCGTAGTAGCTGATTTCCCCGTCATCAGGCAAGTATGTCATCAGCGCGGGTTCGACCTTCTCTTTCAGAATCTCGATGGACTCCTCAAGCGATACGCCGTCCGGTGGTGTAATCATCAGGGTCAGAGCCCTGCGTCGGTCAACGCGTCTTATCTCAATAGGCCCTGCCGTGCGCTCCAGCCGGACAAGCTGGTCTAATGACTGGGTACCTCCCGCCGGCGTTGCCAGTGGCGTCGATGCGAGCTGCTCAGGACTGGTCCATTCCGGGGCACGTAATACGATATCTATGCGTCGTTCGCCGTCGAAGAAGTCACCGACATACAACCCATCACCCAGGGCGCGAATAACTAAAGACATTTGCTGCCGGGTCCAACCGGCCTCTCTGATACGCCTTTCATTCGGAATCAGGCGTAGTTCGGGCTCCGCAAAATCGACGCCCGGCACGGGTCTCGCCTGTGCCCCTGGCAGATGCTCGGCCACGAGGCTAAGCCCTGCACGAGCGGCCGCAAGCATTGCATCCATGTCTCGGCTCTGGATATTCAACTCAATGTTTTTGCCGCCGCCCAGACGATCAAAAATACCCCATTGGTCGGCAAACGCCATCGTGTCCGGGAAACCGCTAAGAATTTCACTATTTAGTTTCGCTACGATCGCGTCGGAATCACTTGATTTCTTTG
>Ga0114950_10002636_pt1 | contig 13773 bp, 11 predicted proteins | sample N075metaG_FD_83503 | JGI IMG/M metagenome (GOLD analysis project Ga0114950, IMG submission 83503) | Deep subsurface microbial communities from Kermadec Trench to uncover new lineages of life (NeLLi) - N075 metaG | ecosystem: Environmental > Aquatic > Marine > Ocean trench > Sediment | place...
CTGAAAGTTATGGTTTTATTTGGACATTGGGTTTTGGGATTTGAGTTTTATCCCCGACTAAACTTGTCCCCGAATTTTTTAATCGGTGAACATTCCGGGGACAAGCTTGTATTTGTAGCTTGTTTTTTGAGATTTGCTTGTCCGTGTTTGGTTTACCGAATAAGCAGCAACTTTTTTGTGGCCACAAAATCGTCTGCTTCTAATTTGTAGAAATAGATACCGCTGGCCAAATCATCGGCATAAAACGTTGCTGAATAGGTTCCATCAAGATGAAACGCATCTATCAGCGTCTGAACTTCGTTACCAAGTAAATCATAAAGTTTTAAAGAAACAATCGCAGAGGTTTGCAAAGAATAATTTATTTGGGTAGAGGGGTTAAACGGATTTGGATAGTTCTGCGCAAGATGAAAAGTTTCCGGAATCTCCGTGACCAGCTCTACCGAAGTGATGTTGGCGCGGGAATATTTGTAGACAGTTGCACCGACAGCGTAACCTATATTGTCGCTTAACATGCGAATTCTATTCAAGCGGGCATTAAATAATGGAATTGTGGTCCAGGATTCGCCGCCGTCTGTGGTTTCATAGGTTTGAGAATCTCCCCCAACCCACCCCAGAGTTTCGGTAACAAAGCCTATTCCCTGTTCATGGTAGCCACCGAACAAAAGCTTTTCTTCCCAGGTCAGCCCGCCATCCTTTGTTTTCAAAAAATAAGAAGTTCTACCCGAACTGAAAGTTTCCAGTGAAATGTAGCCAACTTCCCGGGTTGGAAAGGAGATTTTCCAACACCAGTGCGCGTTCTGTTTTGTCGTGTGGCGAATTTCCCAATTATCGCCGCCGTCAGATGTAAATAAAATACGGCCGCTTGAAACCGTTAAATCACCGACACCGCCGACTACAAAACCGGAATCAGCGTTAAAAAAGTAAGCATCGACCAACCGATCCACAAAGGGTTCCATGTTGATGGTTTTCCAACTGGCGCCGCCATCCTCGGTTTTTATAACCCGGGGCGCACTATAGAAACGCCCGGTGGCATAAACCACCGAGTCGTTTACCACCCATATGCTGCAGATACCTTCAGGTTTTGGCTCCGGGAGGTTCAAAACCGGCGTCCAGGTTTTGCCGCCGTTTACGGTTTGGTAAAGCATATTGGTATCGGTGACTCGGGGCATCTGCTCAAACAGGCCAAGATTACCCGCCCAGCCTCGCAGCGAATCTGCAAAGCCGATGCTTCGCCAGAACGTTTGCGGCTGGTTTAATTGCAGTTCCCAACTCTCCCCGCCGTCAGTGGTTCGATAGATCTGGCCGAAGCCGTTTATCACCCAGCCTAATGATGGGTTCACAAAAAAAACATCGTCAAAACGTGATCCGGTCGGGCCGGGCGCATTGGGCAGCGCTCGCCAGCGGAGTTCGGTTTGCGCATTTGCTGAGGGTAAGAAAAGTAAAATGGAGAAGAAACAGACCAAGCCGTACTTGACACAGATCTTCATGACTCCTCCTGGAAGTTTGAATAAGGATTATTAGAAAATTGCACGGCTTCTACGTTAAAGAGGTCTAAAAAAATACCCAATAATGTCTTCAATGATTCATAATAATGACGAGTTTCGCTAATTTTTTCTTACTTCAAAACCACTTCTTTGATATCTAAAGTTACATCGTCTACTTTCATTTTAATAGTGCGTTACTCCAGACTCCAGAGCCCCAAAGTAGTCTTGTCTTTGATAAGTATCTTTTTGTCAAAAATCACCGGGTGTGCCCAGGTAGGCGAATCCGCCACAGTATACTCTTTCACAATTTCAAGGCCATTTTTGCTGGGTCTGGAAATAATGAATCTACCATCTGTTTGTAAACTTAGAAGCAACTCCCCAGCGCGAATGAGCGCAGCGTTGCTGGCCTGCCTGCCTTTGCTTCGCCAGTAAATCTCCCCGGTACCTGCGTCCAGAATGCCATATTGTCCTTTGTTCCTATCTGCAAAAGTAACGACTAAATCGCTAAAAAGAACCGGTGTGTTCATGTAATTGCCAAAATTTGGTTTTTCCCATACTTTTTCGGTAGACCAGGTTTCGCCCTTCTTATCCACTTTTAATCTCATCATACCCTGATCGTAGCCGGTCAGAATTAAATCATTGTCAACCAATAGTGGCGTCGCGCAGCTTACTAACCAGGGTGTCTTAAACGGCACTCGCCACAGCAGCTCTCCGGTCTTAAAATCAATCCCGATGATATGTTCCTCTGAGAAATTTACCACCTGCCTGGTACCAGCGAAAGTGGTAATCATTGGAGAGGCATAGCTCGGCCCGTCTCCGGTCCATTTCCATTTGACTTTGCCCGTTTGTACCTCAGCGGCAATCAAAGCGCCATCGCTGTGGCCGCCGACATGGATAATCATCAGTCCATCTGAAATAAGAGGAGACATAGCCGCACCATATACAGGGGCCGCACTTTTAAATTCATCCGCAAACTTATTCTGCCAATTCAGTTTGCCGTTTTCTGTGTTGTAACAGGACAGAATACCGCTGATTCCCAAAGTTATAACGGCATTCTGGCTGGCAATCGGTGTGGACTTTGGGCCTTTACCGTGACCATAAGCAGCCTGATGCATGGTATAAGGAACCGGATAGCTTTGCTGCCAAATCGTCTTGCCATTTGTTGGATTGACGCAGGTGATGACCTCTTTTTCGTTCTGTCTGCTGAACACAAATATTTTGTTATCGAAAATGACCGGCGACGAATGGCCCTCGCCAATTTCGATTTGCCAGACGCGTTCTAACTTCTCAGGCCACTCTTTGGGTACCTCAGAAGCTGAAATCACGCCGTCACGATTGGGCCCGCGCCACTGAGACCAGTCTTGAGAATGAACTTGTACACTTAAAAAACAAATTAGAACCAGGATAATTTTTGATTTCATTTAGTTCTCCAAATAATTTTCTCACTTCCCTAAAAACAAATCTGGTACTTGTGGCAAAGCCAGCCAGTGCGCAATTTTGTTGTCTGTTTTTGCAACTTCTTGAGCTAATTTTGCTCCTTTCTTTGTCCTTTTGATTATTTAGAGCGCTCAGAATTCTCATCTCCCATCAAAATTATGGCGAGTTTATTCAATCGACTTTTCAACTCCGTTGTGTTGTCATTAGATGTTACTTCATCGAGACTCTTAGCAATTGGATCAACTTTTTCTAAAAAGAATAAGAAATTTATTCCTTTTTAAAACTTACAAATTCGCCAGCCAAAACTCCACCATCTTCGTGAACAAATGCTTTCGTGCCGGGCGGTCGGAGATGCCGTGTTTGCGCATGGGGTAAAACATCATGTCAAATTGCACATTGTTTTGAATCAGCTCTTCGATAAAGGCCCAGGAGTTTTGCGGGTGCACATTGTCGTCGTAAGTACCATGTATGAGCAGCAGGCGGCCATGCAGATTTTTGGCGCTTTTCAAATAGGAAGTCTTTTCATATCCTTCAGGATTGTCCTGAGGCCGTTTCAGTGCAAACTCTCCCCACTTGGTATCGTAGTAATGCCAGTCGGTCACCGGCGCCACTGAAATTCCAGCTTTAAATTCCTGGGAGTTGGTCATGGCATTCAGGGTAAAGCTGCCGCCGCCGCTCCAGCCCCAGATGCCAAAACGGTCAGCGTCTACATACGGTTGCGACTTGAGCCATTTCACCCCGTCGACGATGTCTTTCAGCTCAATGGGCCCGGACATCATGTTGAGCAAACGATTTTCCAGCTTCTTGCTGATGGCGGTGGCGCTGCGGTGATCAAAGCGGACAACTAAATAACCGTTGCGCAGCAGGATTTGGTCCCAGTAACGTGCCGTAGTCCAGGCATTGAAAACTGTCGGCGCTGAAGGCCCGGCGTAAACATGATAGATGATCGGATATTTCTTGTTGGGGTCAAAATCCTTTGGTTTTAGAATCTCAGCGGGCATGGGAAAGCCATCTGAAGTTGGAATGGTGAACAACTCGGCGGTCTGCATATCCAGCTTTGCTGCCATTTCAGTACGCGCGCCGGCAAGGACTTTTTTAAGCCTGCCATTGTTTTCGTATAGTGAAAGAGATGTCGGAGTGGTTACGTTGGAGAAGCTATCAAAATAATATTTGCTGTTCGGACTGAATGTGACTTTGTGGATGCCGTCTTCAGGGGTCATTTGTTTCATCCCGGAGCCGTCAAACTTAATGCGGTAAAGATGCCGTTCAACTGAGGATTTTTTCAGCGCGGTAAAATAAATCCAGCCGTTCTTCTCGTCGATGGCTGAAACCGACTTCCGCAGCCAGAAAGGGCCGCCCGAAGAACGCAGGGCCCATTCGCCTTGGGTAATCTGATTCACCAGCCTCCCTTTCATATCGAATCGATAGAGGTGAGCATAACCGTCCCGTTCCGACTGCCAGATAAAGCGCTTGCTATTTTTCAAGAAATACAGATCGTCGTTGATGTTCACCCAGGCTTCATCAGCTTCTTTCATGATGTGTTTGGATTTGCCGGTGGTCCGGTCGACGAAATACATGTTGAGCTCGGTTTGCGCACGGTTCATGGTTTGCACGGCAAATTGTTTGTTGTCCGGCAGCCATTTTACCCGCGCCAGGTATTCATAGTCCGGCAAATCAATCCAGATGGTTTTGCTGTTTTTGATCTCCATAATTCCGACTTTAACGATAGGGTTAGCCGTACCGGTTTTCGGATAGCGCTGCTTGATTACCCGCGGCACTTGCGGTTTAAAATCGACGTAATGCATGACCGCAACCGGCGACTCGTCTGTCTGTAAGTAAGCGATTGCCTTCGAGTCTTCCGACCACCAGTAGCCGATATCCCGGCGTCCGAAAATTTCCTCCCAGTAAACCCAGGACAGGGTGCCGTTCAGGGTGGTTTCCGAACCATCCGTGGTCAGACGCTGCTCTTTTCTTGTTGCAATGTCATAAACATATAAATCGTTCGCCCGCACGAAAGCCAGCATTTTGCCATCCGGTGAAAAATTGGCTGATTTTTCTTTTTCCTCGGTATCCGTGACTCGGTAAAATTTCGATTCTGCCAGGTTAAGCAAATAAATATCATCTTCGAACAGATAAAGCGCGCGCTTGCCATCGCCATCAAAAGAGATTGGCCATTGTAAAATAAACGTTGAATCTTCCTTCCCAATAAAAGATTTGAAGCTATTAACAGCATCGGTCATGTCCAGAATAGATTTGCGTTTTGCGGAAGCGGGATCGAGTATTTCAAAAGTTCTTTCTTCTTCAGGCTTGCGCACATCATAAAGAATGGCAGTGTTATCATTCAGCCAGACAAATTTCGGTACCGCAGTCAGCTCACGGCTTTTGTCGCTGTAAATCCACTCAATAGTGATTTGCTCTTTTTCCTGAGCAAATGATAAGTGGGTGGTGAAAAGAATATAGGATAGAATTAAAACCATCTTGCTCTTTTGCATGTTAAACTCCTATGGAAGCATGTCGCAATTACTTTGCTGTGGTTAATTCCCCTTCATCCAAAGGAGAAATGTAAGGCTTTCCCGTCGTTGCTTTCTCGAAAAATTGCTTAGCTTTTTTAAGCAAATCCATGTTGGTAAAAAGATCCGCGCCGGTAGCGGCGATGACTTTGGCGGCAATTTGTGCTCCCTTCCGGCCCGCTTCGGTGCCATGACAGGCGGTGGTTGCCCAACTGTGCCAGGGAACATCCTGTGCTGCCGTGGCGATACGGAATCCTGCAGTTGGCACCAGCCAGCTCACTTCAGCGACATCGGTTGAGCCCCCTTCCGGTGCACCGGGTTGATCTTCCAGAGGTTCGATCCTAGCACTAAAACCCGTCTCCTCTTTCCCAACATTTCGCTGCAGTGTGCGAGCAAATTTCTGCTCTTCTTCGGTAAATTCAGGAGCACCGACCCAATCAAGGTTTTTTTGCATCGCTTCCTGCAGCGGCCGATTGAGAAGATATTCATGAACGCCGGTTATCAAATGAACTTTGTGTGTGGTCTCGGTAGCTAAAGCGGCTCCTTTGGCGATTTTCAAAATACGATTGTAATATTTTTTCACTTCCTCCCGATTGATGTCACGCACGTAGTACCAGACCTTGGCGTATTCCGGCACCACGTTCGGCGCTTCACCGCCATTCGGTATCACGTAGTGCATTCGGGTGGTGGGTTTGACATGCTCGCGCATGAGGTTGACGCCGTAGTTCATGAGTTCGACAGCATCGAGGGCGCTGCGACCATTCCAGGGATCCGCGGCTGCATGAGCCGCTTGCCCGAAGAATTCAACTTCAAAATTGTTCATAGCCCGGCCCGGCTGATTTTTTACTTTATTTTCATCGGAGGGATGCCAATCGATGACCGCATCGAGTCCGTCGAAAAGGCCGGCTTTTGCCATGTAAACTTTTCCAACCACCGTCTCTTCAGCGGGCGTTCCGAAGAGTTTGAGCGTTCCCTGAACTCCGTTTTCTTCCAAGGCATTCTTGATGGCAATGGCCCCACCGACACTGGCGGCAGCGAATAAATTGTGACCGCAACCGTGTCCAGATTTGACGCCATCTGTGCGAGCCAGCCGTTCCGGAACCGCTTGATTACCGACTCCGGGTAAGGCGTCGTATTCCGCGAGAATGCCAATGACTGGGGTTCCAGATCCGTAAGTCGCCACAAAAGCAGTAGGCATTTCCGCGACTCCTTCTTCGATTTTGAACCCGGCGGTCCTGAGCTTTTTGATGAGGAAATTTGCTGAGCGAGTTTCCTTAAGCGCTGTCTCTGAGTAATTCCAAAGCGTGCTGGAGATTTCATTGATTAAAGGCTGCAGTTCTTCAGCTTTTTCGATTGCATTTTTCTTAAATGCCTTGCTGTCCTGAGCTAATTGAATTTGTGGTAGCAGGAAAAAAACTGAGAGAATCAGCGAACTGAAAAGATGCTTGATGTTGAGAAGTGTTTTCATGGCTTCCTCCAGGAAAAATTTTTCAAGACTTACTGAACTGAGTAGAAGTAAATAGAAGTTTGAATCGAATAAAAAGCAGTTTAAAAATACTTTTTCATTTCTGTAAAATCAAGGGAAAAAGTAGGGTCTGATCGGAGAGAGGAAAAATCTCCACGAAAAGACGCTGAGCAGCAAAGGATCCGCAAAGCTTTTTTTATTTTTTCTGAGCGTGAACTTTGCGTCCCTTCGACAAGCTCAGGACAGGCTTTAGCGCCTTTGCGTGCGTTCTTGTTTCTTATTTTTGGCGGGGAGCTTACTCAACTTCAACAATCATCTCGATCTCGACCGCCATGTTTCTGGGCAATGAACCCATGCCAACAGCCGCGCGGGCATGTTTACCCCGTTGCCCAAAAACCGAGACCAGAAAATCGGAGCAGCCGTTCATAACTTGAGAATGCTGGGTAAAATCCGGAACCGCATTGACCATTCCGTGGACTTTGACAATGCGCTTAACTTTGTTCAAATCACCGATTTCAGCTTTGAGAGAGGAAAGTAAACTGATGGCCGAAAGACGCGCAGCTTCTTTTGCCTGATCCAGGTTGAGGTCGGCGCCAACTTTTCCGGTTACCAATCCGCCTTCCGGTTTGCTCGGTCCGTGACCCGCCAGGAAAACCAGGCTGCCCGTTCGAACGGCGCGTACGAAATTCGCAGTCGGGGGAGAAGGTTCCCGCAACTCGACGCCAAGTTCTTTTAATCGCTGCTCAACATCTGGTTTGGGCTGCTGACTGGCCTCGGTTTCATTTGGTTCAGAGACACATGCAACACTCGAAAACATGAACAATGTTATCAGCCACGCAGCAGTTTCCGCAAGAATCTTTGAATTTTTCATATCATTTCTAAGTGAATTTAAATTCGTGTGACAGGAGATCAATTCATGAGCCCTGCCACACTGAAAAACTGGATACTATTTTGAGCTAAGCAGCCGCGTTGGCACTGTTGCCTTGAAAAGCAAAGTAGAGGGCAGTGGCAAGAATCAACAGCTGAAATTCCATACCTTGACCCGGCATGTCCGGGCCCATATTGATGGAGTTCCAGCCATTCTTACCGTGCACCATGACAAGTGCACCAAGCATGACCACGGAAAAAAGTAGACCGGAAAACCAGGTGGCCCAATCAGGGACCGAATCCACCCCAAAGAATGAGCAAGGCGCCGCCCACTTCCATAAGCACCAGCAAATAAACCGCAACAACAGGCACTCCCATCATTTGAGCCATCATTTCTGCCCCGGCAATGTTGTGACCCCGTGATACAGGAAAGTAGCCGCCAAACATACCCTTGGCAGCCAGTGAGCTATCCCCGAGAATTTGTTTAGAAAATCCATGATTCCCTCCGTTTTAGTTGGTAGGATGAGACGGTTAATTACTTGCGTCAGGAAGCTATTTGACCATCGAAACTTTCTTATTATTCATTTTAAAAGTGTCGTCAGAATATCTGAAAAAAACAATTTGTAGAATGAGGTCTTCTGCCATAATTGACCTACTTTGATGGGTAGTATGAATTTTCTTTACTTTTGGCGGGTGACTTACTTTAGCAAATAAAAAGAGTAAATGCAACTAAATTGCAACATTTTAAAATAAGTGCGAGCTAAATGGCAAGGTCAATTTCGTTTGTCCGATAATTAAATTGTCACTGGTCCTTCCATGAAAGAGTCGCTTCGAAGTTTAAGGCGGCTCTTTTTTTATCGGCCTTCCGGGCTTAGCCTTAAAATCATAACCGTTATAGTTAAGGATTTGTTACTTTTTATCGATATATACTAACATACCAGGATTTTTAAAATAAAAGGTTAAAAATACATTGAGCGGATTAAATCTGAAAAACTATAAGGTCATACGGAAAATCTGCCGCAAGTTTTGTTTTACGGTTTATGAAGCTCTGAATCTTATAGATGAGAACAGAAGATTTTTGAAAGTACTCAATGGAGAATTAAGTGACGATAAATGTGCAGAAAAGTTTTTAGAGGGTGCGCGTGTTGCCGGTAAATTAGACAGTAAAAATATTTGTAAAGTATACAGCTTCGGCAAGGAAAATGGGCACTATTTTATTGATTCAGAACCGATCGATTCAAAGTCATTGAGCCTTCATATACACGAAGAGTATCCGTTCCACCTGTCAAAAGTGATTGATATTCTCATCCGGGTTTCTACGATCCTGCGCCAGGCCCATCTCGCTGGAATCATTCATGGTGTACTTAACCCTTCCAGTCTTTTCATCGTCGAAGACGGCCAGCTCAGAATTGATGACTTTTGCCACCACTGGATTGCTGCTTATTTACCCAAAATTGATGAGTCTGAGGCTACTTATCTTTCTTACTTTATCGCGCCCGAGTTGTTTAGTGAAAATCAAGTTTTTGACGGCCGCGCGGATATTTATTCTCTCGGGGTTATTTTACAGCAGTTATTAACCGATGAACTTCCTCTGAACGGCTATGGGAAATCATCCGCTCAACCCCGCCATTTGAATGGTTCCGTCACTTCTTTGCGCAGCCTCTATCCGGAGCACTCTCCCCAGTTAGATGAGATACTAAAACGATGCCTCAACAGAAATCCGGAACAACGCTATTTTAATCTAAGTGAATTTGTTGCAGACTTAGAATCGTTGAATGTGGTTTCTTCTAATTCAGAACCGACCCCGGAGCAAATCGCTTATTCAAGGAGATAATCATTTTATTTATAGTTTACATTCCCGAATGCATCTATCGGAAGGCTAAAATTCCTAGCCACAATGGACACTGATTCTCACAGATGTTTAAAAAGTTCTACAAATTTCAAATTGCCATAATGATTCTCCATTTTTTTTCTAAACACATTTATCTGTGCCAATCAGTGAAAATCCGTGGCTTAATTATTTGATTGCCGCCTTCGCCGCGCTTGGTTAATCTGTGGTTAATTTTCATTCCCTCAATGTTGAATTCCTAAATCAAAGTTATTACCTTTCCAACCTAACTGTTGTAACCTTTTGTTGTAACCTTTTCACGGAACACAAGTGTATTATTAACACACAAGTCTCAGGAAGGTCAAATACGATTGCATTCTCCAACAGATAATGAACTGATGTTTCAAGTAAAAGACGGTGATTTGGGAAAGCTCGGCATTCTCTTTGAACGGCATCACAAGATTCTCTATAATTTATTTTTGCGGTTAACAGGCAGCCGGGAGGCCAGCGAGGATTTACTGCAAGAGGTGTTTCTACGTATATTAAAATACCGGAATACCTACCAAGGCAGCAGCGAGTTTACCACCTGGATGTTTCAAATTGCCCGCAATTCCAGAGCTGATTATTTTAAAAAGAAAAAGTTCGAGAACGCTGATGACGAATCGGAAAATTTGATCAGCCGGGACCTGATTGCAAGCGAACATTTTGAAAAGGAGCAGGAAGCAAAACTGTTGCATATGGCTTTGTCCAGACTTCCTGAAGAGGATCGGGAGGTGTTGGTGCTCAGCCGCTTTCAAAATATAAAATATAGAGAGATTGCGCAAATATTCGGCTGCCTTGAAGGCACGATTAAGGCAAGAGTTCATCGCGCAATGCAGAGGTTAAGAGATAATTTTTTCGAACTATCGGGAGAAAGAGCGTCATGAAATGTGAACACGTCACACGACAAATTGCTGACTATTTAGGTGGAAACTTAAACGACAGCGCACTTTCAAAAATCGAAGAGCATTTGCTGAGTTGCTCGGCATGCAAAGCTGAATTCGAAAGCCTGGGCACAACCTGGGAGAAATTGGGTAAACTCCCCGAGGCAACTCCTCCTGCGACCGTAAAAGCACGGTTTTACGCCATGCTTGAGGCTTATGAGGCCGGGCAAAATGTCGCGGCAATCCGCCTTGGGTGGCGGGAGAAAGTGAATAACTCACTCGGTCGCTGGTGGCCGCAGCAGCCGGTTTTTCAGTTCGGGCTTGCCCTGGCGCTTTTGATTATTGGCTTAATAAGCGGTCTGGCGATGAAGGCTCCTTCTCAGGGCAATCAAGATCTTATGGTCCTGCGCAGCGAGGTCTACAGCTTGCGACAAATGGTGGCTACTGCATTGCTGCAAAATCAATCTTCAAGTGAGCGGCTGCGGGGAGTGAGTTATAGTTATCGTGTCGCTCAGCTGGAAGCAACGACTCTTGAAACTTTGCTGAATACTTTAGACTATGACTCCAATCTGAACGTACGATTGGCCACCATCGACGCACTCTCTATTTTTTACGACGAAGAAGTTGTTCGTGCCGGTTTAATCGAGTCGCTGACCCGGCAGACCTCGCCCCTGACCCAAATTGCCTTAATTGAGCTGTTTGTGGAGCGGGAAGAAAAACAGGCCGTCAGCGCACTGAAACTTTTACTGAACAACGAGATGTTTAACCAGACTGTTCGCAGACGAGCCGGAAAAGCGATTAAGCAGTTAAAATGAACAAGAAGTTATTTTTAATTTCAAAAAACAAGTTGATACTCTTTAACAAAAATATAAGGAAGAAAATATTGATGATAATTCTTTTTCGTGTATTCTCGTTGATTGTTTTAACTGCAACTATTTCGGTCTGTTCTGTGCATAAATCTTCACTAGAAGGACACTGGTCTGGTGTAGCAATTTTAAACAATGAAGAAACGAGTATCAAATTAGATCTGGTGACAGAAAACGATTCTCTGTTTGGAAACTGGAGCTTGCCCGATCTGGGCATGCTCAAAATACCTTTTCAAAATTTTAAATTTGACGCTGATTCAGGCACGATTTTGGGCGATTGGAATTTTATAAACGGAACCCTAGAAGGGAACACAATTTCGGGCGATTTGAATTGGCACGATAGCAGAGCCAAATTTCGAATAGAAAAGTCGCAACCTGAACCCCTGCCATATTCGCAAAAAGAAATTGAATTTCACAACGGTGCCGTCACCCTGGCAGGGACTCTTGTCATTCCGGAGGATCAAACGCCACGAACTGCCGTTGTGTTTCTCCATGGCTCAGGACAGGCCACTCGCTGGCAAAATCTCTTTTTTGCAGATCGTTTAGCTCGATTGGGGATCGCGAGCCTGATTTACGACAAACGCGGCAGCGGTAAGTCGACGGGCAACTGGACCCGATCCTCGCTACAAGATCTTGCCAAGGATGCGATTTCTGCAATCGATTTTTTAAAAAGCCAGGCCGAAATCCAGGAGGTCAGCCTTTGGGGGCACAGCCAGGGTTGCTGGGTCGCGAGCGTTGCCAGTTCGCAGACAGATGACATCTCTTTCATGATTATGGTTTCAGGAGGCGGCGCAACTCCCTATGAGGAAGAAATGTATTCCTATCAAATTGCACTCAACCACGCTGGAGCTTCGGAAGTCGACAAAACTGAGGCCAATGATTTGCTGGAAAAATACTTCAATTATTTAAGAATCGGTCAAAAAAGAAATGAACTTTTGCAGGCCATTGAAATCGCCCGCAAGAAAGAGTGGTACAAATTCGTTGCAATAGACAAGATTTTACCTTCAGAAAAGAACAGACATAACTGGAGCTGGGTGGCGACTTACAATCCAGTACCGGATATTGAAAAAATGAAATTTCCCATTCTACTGCTGTTTGGTGAGAATGATACCGATGGACCGGTTGATTTAGCGGTCAGAAATTGGAAAAAAGGATTGTCAAAAACCGGCAATAAAGATTATACAATCAAGATCTTTCCCAAAGCTAATCACGGAATCAGGCTGGGCGGTCATCACGGAGGTGGCAATGGATGGCCGTGGTTCGCTGATGGTTATTTGGAGACCCTGTCGAGTTGGCTCGTTGAACATGTAGTGAAGTGAATTTGCAATTACTTGCATTCAAAAGTAGATATTTATGTTTACTTAATCAATCCGTCAAAATGGAAAATCAATCAATAAATAAAGAGAATAGTCAATTAATGAGGTGATTGACATGAATAATTCGCGGTTAACGTCCGTTCTAGGTTTAATATTTATTTTCACATTTAGCATCCCTTGTTTCTCAAAAGAAGTCAAAGAGAAAATCGAAAGGACTTTAAAATTCTCGAACCCTTCGGGGAAAAAAGAGGTCATCGTCGATAACATCAACGGCAGTATTGAAGTGGAAGGATATAACGGCAAAGAAGTTCAACTGGTAGTAAACAAAACCATCTTTGCGAGTTCGCAGGAAAGAATCGACCTGGCGAGAAAAAAGATTCGCCTGGAAATTACGGAACAGGATAACACCATTGAGCTTTATGTGGACACGCCTTACCGCCGTCGGGACGGCTCTATGAACCACCGCGGCTGGCGGCACGACGGATACGACGTGACTTTTGATTTCAAGCTCAAAGTCCCCCGCAACACCAATGTTTATCTCAAAACGATCAATGAAGGCACAATCGAAGTGCGAAACGTTTCCGGCGACTATGATTTGCACAACATCAACGGCAGAATTGAGGCAACCGGCCTCTCCGGTTCGGGGCGGATTTATGCACTCAATGGCGGCATAACTGTCGACTTCGAGCAAAATCCCAAAAAGGACTGCTACTTCGGCTCGCTAAACGGTGAAATCAAAGTCACTTTTCTGGCCGGACTCGAAGCTGATTTTCGTTTTAAGACCTTCAACGGCGATGTGTACACAGATTTTGATGTAAACTATCTTGCGCCGCGTCACGCAACGACCAAACGGCGCAAAGGCAAATATGTCTATAAAGCCGACAAAGCGTTTGGCGCCCGTGTGGGCCAGGGCGGCCCCGAAATTGAGTTTGACGGTTTCAATGGTGACATTTATGTTAACAAAAAAATGAGGTGATCGAATAATGATTAAGCAAATCCAATTTATGTTTTTTATAACCCTGATTTTTGTTCTAACGTCCGCGGTTTTCAGCCAGGACCCACCCGTCGACCGGGTGA
>Ga0114950_10002637_pt1 | contig 13771 bp, 12 predicted proteins | sample N075metaG_FD_83503 | JGI IMG/M metagenome (GOLD analysis project Ga0114950, IMG submission 83503) | Deep subsurface microbial communities from Kermadec Trench to uncover new lineages of life (NeLLi) - N075 metaG | ecosystem: Environmental > Aquatic > Marine > Ocean trench > Sediment | place...
AATCCCATGGCACGAAGACGATACAACATGAACAACCCTGCAAACCCGGCGCCGACGACAACGACGTCAATCCCCTTGCTGGCCAAAAATGACTCCCCTCATCCCGTTTGAGGCGATAGTCTGCCAACATAGGAGACAGGACTCAAGCTCGTGCATTAGCAGGTAAGCTGCCAGCTTTGGTTTGCCATGCCCTTGAAATGCCATAGACGGGGGACGCAGGGACGGTTAATAGGAGGTATCATGGCGTTTCGAGGCACCAGAAGAACAAGGCGCTTTTGCTCAGCGAAAGACTATCCGGCCAGTGTTGGACTTAAGGTGAATATCGAACGGGACGATCATGGTAGATCATGGTAGATAAATTAGTACTTCCAAACCAATGGGTCGAGCCAGTGGAAGGCTTTGAATTTGAGCCGGATACGGTTGTTGTCACAGCGGAACATCAGGCGGAAAAGCTGGGTGCCTGCGGTTTGGATGATGGTCCCTTCAACGGTTGTGTCGATGCATCCTTTTATATTGGCATTGGAATCCATGCTGGTATCAGGAGCGGTATCAGTGCCGAGGGTAATGTCAATATGCTGCAGTCGTTGACGCAGCATCGACCGGTGCGGCTCGGTGAACCCCTCACCGTAAAGGGAACTATCCGAAAGATAACGGAGGTGCCCCGTGGTATCACGATCGATACCGAAGTGGTGTTTTATGGTGAGGATGGAAAACCTGCCATCTCTGCTCCCAGACGGTCTCTAAAACCTGACCCGGCAAAAGCAGGAACGCATTCAGGCACCGGCGGGGCAGGGGACAGACCTGCACCGGTAATCGAGGATGTGAGCTCCTTGTCTGCATTCGGTCACTACCAGCTAACGCCGGAGAAAATTAAAAGTTACAGCATGGAAGGCAACAGCATTCACTATGAAATGGATGCTGCCAACAAGGCCGGTTTCAGGGCGCCTATTATTGGCGGCGGTATGGGTGTGCACTATTTGCTTTATACGCTGTGGCAACAATACAATCCTGAATCATTTGACCTCTCTATTTACTTTCGACGACCCATATTCTGGGATGATTCAATTGACGTACTGGCAGATACAACAAATGATCCATGGCGCGCCGTGTGTCTTGCCAGGGGTGGAAAGGTGCTGACAGAAGCAAAGATAAATAAATTAGAATCGAAATCATGAAAAATTTGTTACTCGCACTATCTTTGATAATGGCCCCGCCTCTGGCAGCAGTTGAAGTTGTTCGCCTGGATGTTTACGCGCAGTTGGACGAACTCAGTGAAAGGATCACCAGGCTAAATAAAGAGGCCGAGGACTGGACCAATGCAACAAAACGAATTCTCCTGATGCGCCTTGAACTTGCGCAAAAGGAGCGCACGCTAATTCTGCACGACCATGCGGCCATGGTTGCGAAGGACAGGGCGGCAAGGGCTGGTGATTTTGAGGAAGATACCGCGGAGGTCGACTCCAGGCTGATTGAGCTGATGAAGAATGAACCTGGCAATATTCGCTTGATCCTGAGTTTGAATACGAGAAGTATCAGGCTCCCGGAAGGAGGAGAGACGGCGTCCGAACTGGCAGCGATCCATGCGGATATGAAAGCAAAGCTCGCGATAATCGATAGCTGGTTCGATGCTTTGCTGGTTAATCTGGATTTGTCCCGCCAGTTGGGAATGGATGTCACTGAAGAAGAGCGTTTACTGAAACGTGCTATCCGCGAACGGGCAGCAAACATCTCTTCCTATCTCGCTTTGGTCATGCTGGACGTGGTTGCCATGCGGGAACGTGCCGCGCTTTTGTCTGGAGACAAAGAGATTCAATCTCTCTATTTATTGGAGGCCAACCTTCTGAAATCCATCGCCAAAGAGCTGGAAATACTGACGCGTGATATGCAGGCGCTGGGTCTGGATGCCTCACGATATAAGTCCCAGCTAATATCAGCCACAGGTTCTATCTCCACGGATCTCTTTAGCGTTGATGTGTTTACGCTTCTGGCAAAAGACTGGACACAGGGTGCGACAAATTGGGTAAGGTTAAATGGCGGCAAAATGATGTTCAACTTCCTGTTGTTTTTCGTCATCATCATCATTGCCCGATTCCTGTCGAAATGGGTAAAGCGTGGTACTGAAACCGCGCTTCGTTACGCGACCACGCCGCTTTCGACGCTGTCGCAGCGAATGCTGGTGTCGGGCGCATCTTCGGCTGTTTATGTTATCGGCGTATTGATTGCGCTCTCCCAGATAGGATTTTCCCTCGGTCCCTTACTAACGGGCCTTGGTATCGCCGGGTTTGTCGTTGGTTTTGCACTGCAGGATACGCTGTCTAATTTTGCCTCGGGAATGATGATCCTGTTTTATCGCCCTTTCGATGTAGGTGATGTGATTGATGCAGATGGAATTTATGGTACCGTCAGCGAGATGAGCCTGGTTAACACGACAATTTTAACTTTTGACAACCAGACGCTCATTGTCCCTAACAGCCAGATCTGGGGCAATGTCATCAAGAATGTCACCGCCCAGAAGAAGCGGCGTGTAGACCTGGTTTTTGGTATTGGTTATGGCGACGATATCGTTAAAGCGGAAGGTGTTCTCAAGCAAATCCTGGATGACCATGAGAAAGTACTGGACGATCCGGAACCGCTTATAAAAGTGCATGAACTGGGCGACTCCTCGGTCAATTTTGCGGTGAGGCCATGGGTAAATACGGATGACTATTGGGGAGTCTATTGGGACATCACCCGAAGCGTGAAACTAAAGTTTGATGAAGCCGGAATTTCGATCCCGTTTCCACAACGAGACGTTCATTTTTACAGGGACGGGAATGCCGAGTAACAATTTCCGGTCGTAATGTTGAACTTGATTGTATAAAACAAGTGAATTTAAGGGGAATACCAAATGATTAGAGCAGGTTTGCCATTGTTGTTATCCATCCTTTTTCTGATTGGCGTTGCCGGTTGCGGCCATGCGGAAGAAGCTGATCTTATTCAACCTGACCCAACCCAGGGTTTGACCCCAATGCAACTCGCCATCTCCGATGAGATGAAGTACGAATCCAGATTCATCGATGTACTTGGTAGCCAGATGCATTATGTAGAGGGCGGTGGTTCTGTTCACAATGAAACCCACAACAGCACCGACAAGAATCCGCCAGTATTTCTCTTCCTTCATGGGAATCCGTCATCGTCCTACCTGTGGCGCAATGTCATGCCGCATATTGAACCCCTGGGGCGGGTTATCGCGGTCGATCTCATTGGTTTTGGCGACTCCGACAAGCCGGATATTGACTACACCTTCCAGGACCACAGCAGATACATCGATGAATTTATCGCCAAAATGAAACTCAAGGATATTACCCTGATTATCCACGATTGGGGGTCCATGCTGGGGCTGGACTATGCCCGGCGCAACAGCAGCAATGTCAAAGCCATCGCGATGATGGAAGCGATTATTCCGCCTGCCTTTCCGGCAAAGGATTATTCGTTTCTGGGCGGCGCAGCAGAAATGTTCAAAAAATTCCGCAATCCAGAAACAGGCACTACCCTGTTGATCGACCAGAATATTTTTATCGAAGGTATTTTGTTACAGGGAACCGTGACGCGGAAGATGTCCGAAAAGGAAAAGGAGGTCTATCGCAAACCCTTCCTGGATCCGCAATCGAGGAAACCAATTTATGTCTGGCCTAATGAATTACCCATTGGCGGCGAGCCAGCGCGCAATGTCACCGCCATCAACCAGGCGGGAGCCTGGTTGAAAGAATCACCTGTTCCCAAATTGCTGCTTTATGTCTCGCCAGGAGCGATTGTCACGCCCGAGAGCGCCGTATGGATGCAGGAGAACTATTCTAACCTGGAGGCCATATTTGTCGGTTATGGAGGACACTATATTCAGGAGGATAACCCCGAAGCCATCGGGCGTAATATTAGCCTCTGGTACCAGCGTAAATTTGGAAGTTAGCCTGCACTATTCATCAGCGACTCATCAGCGAATCCCGGCCAAGCTGCTAGTGGCTTGCATCCAGCAGGGTGAAGCCAATTTCACCTTCAAGATAACCCTCGATCGGTGTTGCGCCAAAATTGACTGCACGACCATAAGTTAGTGCTTCTTCGAGGGGCACGTTCTTGTATTTCACGAGATAAGCAACCCAGATATGTGTGGCGCGTCTGGCGCTGTTACAGTGCAGTAAAACCTTGCCGTCACTTTGATCCATCGCGCTTGCAAAGCTTTCGAGGGTGGCAGGGCTAAATGGGTTTTTCTTGCCGCCGGAAGGAATGTGTATGTATTTCATTCCCAGCTTCTCTAATATTTTCGCCTCGTCAATAGGCGTGGATTTTCGATTGGCCATTTCTTCCTCGGTACGGAGGTTAATAACGGTCGTTACACCTTCAGCTTTTAATTTTCTCAAGGCATCTTCCACCATGGGTTGCCCCGCAATGTAGAGATCACCGGTTTTCGAAATGCCGCCACGATAGTCCTCCGTTTCCAGCATTTGCGGCATTGGTATTGCTGATGATGTATCTGCCCATAGTGGTGTCGATAGGCAAATTGCCAGCAAAGCACAGGTTATTTTTGGTCCCATTTCTCTTAACTTAATCGTTCCTAAATTTATCGTTCTTAATGTCATCGTTCTTAATGTCATAGTACTACTCCGGATGTGGCGAAGGCCTGAATGCCGCGATCGCACCAAAAAACCTGATTGTATAGATTATGGCGCCCAGGATGAATGCTAAATCGGGGGTATTGAAAAATCCAAAAGCTGTGCAGCCAATGACAGGCCCAAATGCTGCCCCGAGATCGCCAGGTCATTTAGTCATGTTTCACCAATGACAAATCGCTCAATTCTATCAAAGGCTTTTGCCAGCCCATCGACAGGATGTGTCAGGGAAAGGCGGATAAAGTTTCTGGTGGTACTGCCAAACCCCTCGCCGGGTAAAACAGATATACCTTCTTTATCCAGCAAAAGACGGGCGAATTCCAATCCATCCCGGGCAACCGCTGAGACATCTACCATCAGGAACATGCCAGCTTCCGGTATCTGGCAATGCAAACGGGCGATCTGGTCGATTCGATCGCAGGCATAGTCTCGCCTGGCCTGGTATTCCTTGGTAATGGACTGGATGTACTGCCCATCATTTTGCAGTGCGAATGCCGCTGCGTCCTGTATGAACTGGCTGCAGCCGAAAATCGTGGCTGAGGTGAAGCCAAGTAGCTTTTCAATCACATATGCGGGTGCGACTGTCCAACCCAGTCTCCACCCGGTCATTGCGTGGGACTTGGATAAACCATCGATGACAATGACATTCTCAAGGCTTGCCGCGGCGGTTCTGGCAGAGACGTGTTTCTTCTCAAAAGTGATCATGGAATACACCTCATCACAGATGAGCCAGATATTGTTTTGCAGGCAGAATTTTGCCAGATCGCGCAGCTGGTCCCCGGGGATCATATTACCACCCGGATTACCCGGGGTATTAAGCAACAGTGCCCGGGTGTTGGGCGTGACCGCATCTTCAATCGCCTGTGAACTAAGGGCAAAATTTTCATCCGGCCGGGTGGATACCGTGACGATCTTTGCACCAATTGCCTGGAAGATGGACTTGTAACCCACATAGGCAGGTTCGACAACGATCAGTTCATCCTGCGGATTGAGCAAGCAGGACAGCACGCTGAATACCGCGTTGGTCGCACCGGGAAAGATGATCACCTCATCAGGCGTGGTTACTTTCCCGCTGGATTGTGTTTCTATATCCGCGATAGTCTGTCTTAAATTCAGCTCACCCATTCCAGGTGAATAGTGGGTACGGCCCCGGTATAAACTGGTGACTGCGTGTTCGATTATTCTTTCAATGGTCGGTAAATCAGGGTCGCCAACGGACATCATAATAATGTCATCGCCACTCGCTAGTCGCTGTTGTGCGTCCGAGTGAACTTCCCACAAGTCAGGTCCGGAATGCGTCAGGCGTTGCGTCATCTGGCTGAATTTAGCTTGAAAACTCATTTGCTTGTTCTCAATAGTCTGTCGTAGCGTGGAATCTAGACACCGTGCTCCTGTCGATACGCGGCCCAGCGATCAAATGAATCGCTCAGTTCCCGTCCCCGGTCTGCTACCGCGTCCTTGAACTCAGGGTGACTCAGGATATAGAACTCATCATTCTGGATGGCGTGTAAAACCATGTCGCCGATAACGGCAGGATCCAGGGCATTGGTCAGCATTTCCTCCATTCTTTCACCCGCTTCACCGTCCATGTCTATTCCATCTATCCCGAAAGACGATGCCTGGGCACCGCCGAGCTGATCAGGGCGATTTCTCTCGGATGTAAATATTTGCGTTGCAACGAACCCGGGGCACAGCACGGAGGTGCCGATATTAAAAGGCGCAAGATCCTGGCGCATACTCTCCGACATACCCACCACGGCAAACTTTGTCGTGTTATAGATACTCATTCCACCCATTCCTAATTGACCTGCCATGGATGCGGTGTTCACAATATGCCCGCCCTCTCCGTGGGACTTAATCAAATTGGTAAAGGTCACCATGCCGTTGATAACGCCATCCAGGTTGACTTTCATCACCCAATCCCAATCCTGGTAGCCCATATCGCTAATATCCCCGCTGATCGCGACACCGGCGTTATTGCAAAGCACATGGACTTTGCCAAATGCCTCGATCGTCACCCTGGCCGCCTGCTCCATGGCATCACGGTCCGTCACGTCCAATTTCATCGTCAGTACTTCAGCGTTGGACTCCGAAAATTCTTCTTTCGCGGCGGCAAGCGCGTCGTCCTGAATATCCGCGATAACAACTTTCATCCCGGCAGCGGTAAATGACCTTGCCATTGCCAATCCTAAACCGCTTGCGCCACCTGTAATGAACGCTACCTTTCCTGCAACATCTTTCATATCTGGTACCTGTAGTTTACTATTTCAACAGCTAATACCCGGGCGTACCAGGGCGTACAAAGGCGGTTAGATCGAGCTGGTGGATTCTTCCAGCCACCGCAGGTCATCACCTTTCAACAAAGGCGATAGCTTCTGGCATACATCAGAATGATATTGGTTTATCCAGCCTGATTCTGCCTCCGATAACAGTGCTTTATCCACGAGCCGCAGATCGAATGGTACAAAAGTTATCGTTTCGAAGTTGAGCATGCCATCAGGTCGTTCTTTAACGATCATCAAATTCTCACATCGAATACCGTAGCAATCTTCCTTGTAGTAGCCGGGTTCGTTGGAGAGCACCATGCCGGGTAATAATTGAGCATTGGGTGACGGGAGTTTGCTGATTCTTTGCGGTCCCTCATGAACACAGAGGAAAGAGCCTACCCCATGCCCGGTACCATGATCATAGTCGAGACCCTCGTGCCACAGGAATTGCCTTGCCAGAACGTCCAGCTGCACGCCTGAGGTTCCCCTTGGAAACACCGCAGTGGCAAGGGCAATATGCCCTTTAAGGACCAGTGTGAACATCTTCTTGTGCTCATCACTGGGTTTCCCGATGATGACGGTACGTGTGACGTCTGTTGTACCATCGAGATATTGCCCGCCTGAATCCACCAGGTAGAGTGAATTCATTTCCAGCATTGCAGGCACGCCGTTCAGGTGATTGTAATGGCACAGTGCACCATTGGCCCCGGTGGCAGAAATAGTGTTGAAAGAAAGATCGTGTATGTCGGATAATTCCATTCGAAATGATTCCAGCCGATCCGCAAGCTGACCTTCGTCATAAAGATTTCCAGCCGCCACTTCTTTTTCCAGCCAGTGAAGATATTGGGAAAGAGCGGAGCCATCGCGTATATGGCAATTTCTTATGCCGCCTAACTCGATGGCATTTTTCTGCGCTTTGGGAATCAGTACAGGATCCGTTGCAGCAATAATCTCGCAGCCGTTTTCGATACAGCGAAGTACAGAAAAAGCATTTGATGTATTTTCATCAACCAGTATTTTTGATTTTTTTGAACCGAGCTCAATAAGCGCCTCGATAATGCTGGCGTCATCCCGAATTATCACCCCTTCGCCGACATGTTGGAAAAGATCATTGGGTATTTTTCTGGGGTCAGTGAAGAAGACCATTTCGCCGTTTTTGTGCAAGATGGCGAACCCCAGCAGAACAGGTAACCTTGGAATGTCGGCGCCCCGTATGTTGAGCAGCCAGGCGATGGAATCAAGTTGAGTGATAAGTACCGCATCACCGCCTTCCGCTTCGACTATTGCACCAATTCGTTCCCGCTTCTTGCTGCTGTGCTCTCCGGTGAATTCCTCTCCCAGTAGTAATGCGAGTTCTGGCTCAGGAATGGGCCGGTTGGTCCAGTGTTGATCGATAGGGTTTTTTTTCATTTCCACTAGTTGGATATGCAACGCCGAAAGTGTGCCGGACGCTGTCTTGAAAAATGAATATGGATGCAGCCGTGTGTCAATTCCGACTCGTGCTTTCTTTTTCAGCGTCCTGCCAAGCCAGGCGAGTGGCGGGTCTTCAATCAGGTGGTGAAATTCAAACAGGTGGCCGGGCACCTGCTGCTGAACCTGGATTGTGTAGCGCCCATCTACAAAAATAGCAGCGCTGTCTTTCAGTAGGACCACAAACCCGGCGGAACCGCTGAACCCGCTAATCCAGCGTAAACGCTCATTGTGATCAGGGACATATTCACCCAGGTATTCATCCGCCCGTGGAACCAGGAATGCATCCAGGTTTTCTGCTTTCATTTCCTCTCGAACAGCGCCTAGACGATCTTCAATTTTATCCATTTTATAATATATCTGATGTGTTGGTGATTAGTGGCAGGTGAATCTGCATTTGACTGTTGTTTTTGTTATCGGTTTCCGCTAGTTGTTTGTTAAAAAGAAAGTGCCTGTTTCATGCTATCGGGCAACAAGGCAATGATATTTTGTGCACTCTGACCGGATGATTCCCCTGCTGTATCAATGGAGATTGAAGGGCCTGGTAATTCAGGAATTTCAACGTTGCCAGACAACAGGGATTCTTCAAGCCTCTGCAAATCGCTAATATCATCATCGAACCTTCGAGTCTGTATTTTCACTCGCCGTTGCAACACCTTATCGTCACAAGTGAGACCAACGAAAAGGCCAATGCAATTACTTATTTTAGCCGCATCTATGTGGGTTCGATAACGCTCGAGGGAAATTGTAGGGTCATAAGTGAACGTACAAATAATCCCATCCTCCTGCAGTTCCATGGCCTGTTCGATCATCCTGTGAGTCGCTTCGTTTCGTAATTCAGCAAAGGTATTGGAGGAATAGCCAAAAACAGGACCCAGTAACGATGCAAGATGATGGAAATTCAGGAAGCTAAAACCCAACTCCGTCGCCAGTTCCTTGGCAATAGTTCGTTTGCCAACACCAGTGACACCGTGTAGAAAAATTACGTGCATGGTCCATTCCGGGATCTACATCCAGCCTGCAACTTTACCACTTCAGGTCAGAAATGCTGCATGTTATTTTTTTAACGATTTCGGATGCTGTCCGGGAGAACCGATTTATCAAGACCTGACCCCAGATAATGATTGATACTTCCTGAATTATGATTAACATCAACAACTGTAGGGGTAATTTCGCCGCTGCTGAAACGAGAGGAGGAATCGTAACATGGCTCAATATGGCAAACACCAGTATCAAAATAAATTAACAACTATTTGCAACACAGGTTATCTATGGCGAAAAAATCCCGAGCACATTGTTCATTAAAACAGGGTTCATTAAAACAGGGTTCATTAAAGCAGGGTTCATTAAATCAAGGTTTGTTAAATCGAGGTTCCGATAGTCGGGCTTCATCCAATCGAAGAAAACAGTCAGAAGGGAGACGAAACAAGCATCACGGTAGTAAACAAAGAGTGCATCCACTCGATACGGCAGACATTTACACTCTGCATTCCGGCGGGTCCCATCTGGACACCGCGACTTCGCCTACAAGGTCTCACCGACCGCTCGTAGCAAAAACTCCAGCACAAAGAAGATACATTTCGGCAATCAAGAATAATTGTCTCACCTTTGGTATCGGTCCTGCTGGTACGGGTAAGAGCTACTGTGCTGCGTCTCTCGCAGCAGAAGCACTGGAAGATGGTCGAATTGAGAGAATCATACTGACCCGCCCGGCGGTTGAAGCAGGTGAACGACTTGGTTTTCTGCCAGGTGCGCTTGAAGACAAATTTGCTGTTTATATGGACGTTTTCAGGGACATCCTGAACGAACGGCTAGGTGCCGGGGCTGTTGACTACAATCTGCGCCATGGCAGGATCGTTGCGGCTCCACTTGCCTTTATGCGCGGTAAGACTTTTTCGGCGGATACATTTGTGATTCTTGATGAAGCGCAGAATACCTCAATCGAACAGATGAAGATGTTCCTTACGCGTATTGGCGAAGATTGCAAGGTTGTTGTGAACGGTGACATCGATCAAAGCGATATCAGGCGACCTAACGGATTAGCCGATGCAGTAAAGCGGGTCAGGGGGCTGCCCGGCGTGCATGTGCATCGATTTGATCGAGATGATATCGTTCGAAGCGGACTGGTCAGGGCATTGATAGATCGCTATGAGGTGCCTTGCGAAGCCTGGTAGCGGAGGATCTGGTGTGACACGCTGCAAAAACTAGTGTTTCGCAGCGTCACCCCAGATCTGGTGAAGACGGGCGTCGCGCCTGCAACCTGTACGATACAAGTTGTATCGGATCGGATTCTTTTCGTAATAGTCCTGGTGATATTCCTCCACCGGGTAAAATGTAGATTGGTCCAGGACTTCAGTGTAGACGGTGTCATCTGCAAACTCATGTATCACCCGGGACCGTGAATCGAGGGCCAATTGTTTTTGTTCTTCGTCTACAAATATCGCGCTCCGATAGCTGGGCCCCTTGTCGCAGAACTGCCCCCTGTTGTCGAATGGATCGATATTAACCCAGAATATATCCAGTAGATTCTGGTAACTCACTATCCCGGGATCGTAGGTGACTTTTACGGCTTCAAAATGTCCACTGTGATTACCGCTATAGGTTGGGTTCTTCAACTTGCCGCCGGTAAATCCGGAAATGGCATCGGTGACACCTTCAACATCCTGGTAGGCGGCCTCCACACACCAGAAACAACCTCCTGCAAAGATCGCAGAGTCTGCCGTGACCAGTGTTGACGCGGGTAGTGTGATGAAAATGAGTAACAGGGAGACTAATTTTTTGTTCATCGGTTTACCTTATCTTGCTATCCTGAATAAAGCTTGCACAAATAGACAGCGGGAATACGCATTTGTTACAACCGGTGAATTTTGTGATTCAATGAGCAACATCTTTTTGTTGGTTACTATGTAAGCAAAAAAGAAGGGAGCCCTGCGATGTGGGCAGCGAGGAATCCATGGTAACCTCACCTGTGCGACGATGGATCTGCCAGGTCATAAACTAACGGAGACACCCATGGGCGAATTCTCATCAATTGAATACCACGATGGCTGGGCTGAAATTGTCATTAACCGGCCTGAACGGCGCAATTCACTTATCCCGCCGCTGGCGGGCGAAATAACGGATGCTATTCATCTTCTGGAGGATAACGATGATGTTGCCTGTTTTATCCTGCGCGGGGAAGGTGGTTATTTCTGTTCTGGCATTGACCTAAAGGCGCTGCAACAAGACCCCCCGCCGGACTGGGCGGGTAAAGAAGTGGGTGATGTTCGCACAATGCACATTGCTTTCTTTGGTTGTAAGAAACCGATTATCGGTGCGTTTGAAAAGTTTGGTATTAATGCTGGCGCTGCACTCGCGTTTGCATGTGACATATTAATTGCGGGTGAAACCTCATTCCTTCAAATCGGTGAAATCCAGCAGGGTGTTGGTATACCAATGAATGCGGCCTGGATGAAAATCAAGTCAACGGAACTTGTTCTGGCTCGATTGGCGCTCTATGGTGACCGGGTACCAGGGCCTGAGATGGTCAAACTGGGCATCGCAACAGAATGTGTCAATGACGATGGGGTGTTGAGTCGCTGCCGTGAAATTGCCCAGCGAATTGCAGGCTTTCCGAAAGGCGCACCGGCCACCATCATCGAAAGTATTCGGGCATTGCGAAACATTCATGACCCGGATGAGTTTTTTCCGAAGCGATCGAATAATACCCTGCTCACCGCGGCGCAAGTAAAGAGCTAGTTTAGCTTTGTACTAACAACTCGTCACCGACATAAGACGTCAACCCTGGAAGTATTTCTATGAATCAAGCTATTCCAAATACCGAAACGTTTCTCGGCCATCCCAAGGGCCTGTTCGTCCTGTTTTTCACAGAGATGTGGGAGCGATTCAGCTACTACGGCATGCGGGCATTACTCATACTTTATCTCACCAAACACTTTTTGTTCGGGGACAAGGAAGGCGCGCTGATTTACGGTAGCTACGCTTCGCTCGTTTACGCCATGCCGGTGCTGGGAGGGCTCATTGCTGATCGTTATCTTGGCTTCAGGAAAGCGATTGTTTTTGGTGCGATATTATTGGTATGCGGGCATTTTGGAATGGCGTTTGAAGGTCCCCCTGCCACTACCGTTAGTGTTGATGGCAGAACAGAAGTTGTGCGAAATGGTTTATATACCCAGGTTTTCTACCTGTCACTGGCCCTGATCATCGTCGGCGTTGGTTTCCTGAAGGCCAATATTTCAACTATCGTCGGTCAGCTTTATGGTGTAGATGACCCGAGACGTGATGCGGGCTTTACCATCTTCTATATGGGCATTAATGTGGGCGCTTTCGTCGCCACGCTGTTATGCGCCTATCTCGGTGAAACCTACGGTTGGCGATATGGCTTTGGCGCCGCGGGTATCGGCATGCTGGTCGGGCTCATCACATTCCAGGCAGGTCGAGCGCACCTGCTTGGGTTCGGGGAACCACCCTCGCCGGAGGATCTACGCAAGATGGTCTTGCCCGGCATCAATAAAGAAAAGTTCATCTACATTGTTGGCGTGGTCGCGGTAGTTGGCGTCTGGCAGGTAATTCAGCGGACATCGGAACTGGGTTTGCTGTTATCACTATTCGGCGGCGGGGTTGTCAGTTGGGTGATCTGGTTCTCTGTTTTCAAGCTGGAACCGGCGGAGCGAGACAGGATGCTGGTGATGCTCTTTCTTATTATTGTTTCGGTTCTGTTCTGGGCATTGTTTGAACAGGCTGGATCTTCCCTCACTCTATTTACCGATAGAAATGTCGCCATGGGTGATACATTCACTGCCGGTATGTTCCAGTCGTTGAATCCACTTTTTATCATCATGCTTGCTCCTTTATTTGCAGTAATGTGGGTAGTGCTCGCCAGAAAAAAGTGGGAGCCCTCCACACCGGCTAAATTTGGACTGGGTATCGTGCAGGTTGGCCTGGGATTTGCTGTTATAATTTATGGCGCCAGCCTGGCGGGGCCAGATGGAAAAGTATCTGTCATCTGGCTCGCGTTAATGTACCTGCTTCATACGACCGGTGAACTGTGTTTGTCTCCTGTTGGTTTGTCCATGGTCACCAAACTATCTGTACAGCGGGTTGCTGCCATGATGATGGGGGTCTGGTTCTTATCCAGTGCATTCGCGGCCTACGTTGGTGGCATGATCGCAGGATTAACGGCAATTGGTGAAGACGGCGGAACTGTTGAAGCTGGAGTGGCTTCCCTGGCCGTGTATACAGATGTATTCGAGACACTGGCGATTATTGCGATTCTATTCGGCACCCTGGTGCTGATCGTCTCACCGTTTTTGCATCGCCGCATGCATCGGTAGGCTCTTTATGCGCTGAGGGCTCTCTATTCGCTGAAGGCTCTTTATTCGCTGAAGGCTC
>Ga0114950_10002638_pt1 | contig 13771 bp, 10 predicted proteins | sample N075metaG_FD_83503 | JGI IMG/M metagenome (GOLD analysis project Ga0114950, IMG submission 83503) | Deep subsurface microbial communities from Kermadec Trench to uncover new lineages of life (NeLLi) - N075 metaG | ecosystem: Environmental > Aquatic > Marine > Ocean trench > Sediment | place...
ACTTTTCAGAACATCGACAGCATCGATGGCTCGCATCACGCTATGAACAAAATACGAATCATGCACCCGATCGGAAACCGGATTGGGAAACGCTGTCCGAATCGTGTCTAAAAGTTTTCGATACGAGGCTTCCATAGATTCAATCTCCTTTCACAGGATACTGACAAAAAAAGACCGGGAGGAAGACGCATCAACATTTCCCTCATACTAAGTCCACCTCAAGCTCGAACCACACATTCGGTAGGATATCAGATGACTCATCCGTGCCTGGCACTTGACTCACCATCCTTATCCGGCGCACCATAAAACGGTTTCCTCCAGATAGTGTCCCGCACGGTATTGTCGTAAAAAGATTCAATGCAAACAACTCTCCGTCCAGACTTATTCGCGGTGAATCCGAATCCTGATCTTTCGATTCACCATGTCGGATTGGGGCAACACAAAGTGATCACGGTTGATCGCTTCTATCAACATCCTGATGATATCCTCCAAACGGCATTGGAGCTACCCTATACAGACCGGTTCGAAATCGTGGGAAATTTCCCTGGAGTGCGAGCAAGCCTGAATGTGGACACCCGACCCTTAATCGAACATTTAAGTCAAATATGGGGAGGCACGCTCTCCCCGTTTTTCTCACCTCAGCCCGTAGTGTTTCAAGGTATCAAAATGCAGGATTTCAGGCTAAACGTCGGGCAACGTCAACCCCATATCGATCAAGATGTGACGGCCATGATCTATCTCAACCCTGAAGGATTCTGTCAAGGCGGGACCGGACTCTATCGCCATCAACCAACGGAACTTGAAAGAGTCCCGATCACGCCGGATACCACCATCCGGCAATTGGCTGAGCGACTCGAACTACATGATGATTTTCTAGCGAGCCCGGAGGGTTATGAAAATTTTCAGAACAGTATGATCTTCAACCCGCTGTTTGCCTGCCGGGAGAACCGGTATATTAATGATGGCAATGCCTATTGGGAATTGCTCCAACTCATTGAGATGAAACCGAATCGGCTCATGATATTTGACGGCCGGTGTTTTCATTCCCAATACATCCGCCCCGGAGACTACGATCAAGCTTTTCGGGTCAACCAGATTTTATACCTTCGACAAGAAACCGAACCTCATCGAACCCTCCCCGTACCCGCCAACCGTTGAACCCTGTATTCTCGTTCGGATGGCACACATTAGGTTTGCACAGACGTATAATATATCGTATAGCATACGTCATGAATGTAAAATTGACATTACGTATGGAAGACGGAGAGATTCGCAGAGCGAAGACCGAGGCCCGGCGTCGTGGAAAATCAGTGTCTCGCATGATAGCCGACTTACTTTGACTCACTTGGTAAACGGCCCAATCGGACTAAGACGCTTCCCCCGGTCACGTCCATGCTCATCGGGATCATCAAGGATGGACGGACATCCGAAAGTGACTACAAACGACACCTCAGTGAAAAGCATCTGTGAGGATTCTTGTTGACGCGAACGTCGTGCTGGACCTTCTCATAGCCAGAAAACCATTCGTGAGTGATGCGGCTAGAATCTTTACGATGCTGGAACGGGGCAGCGTCGAGGGTGTTCTTTGCGCCACCACATTCACAACAATCGATTATTTACTCGGACAGTCCCTTTCAGAGTTTGAGGCGCGTGAGGCTGTCCGGAAATTACTCAGCCTCTTTGAAGTTGCCCTGTCAACCGAGTTGATCTCGCTGCTGCTATCGAGAGTTCACAATGCGTGACTTTGAGGATGCCATCCTTGCCCAATCAGCCAACCATAGTGGTGTTGAACGGATCGTGACGCGGAATACATCCGACTTCTCACAATCACCGGTGATAGCTATAGATCCACCGGAATTCTTCGCTCAACTCACAGATAGCCCCGCCCTACGCAAACCAAAAGGTTGATCCCACTTCATACACTCGCACGTTCGCATATGAAAATAGAGCGCCATGCAGGCACGATCTGGGGAAAATGGGCCGCCAGACCCTCCTCGCAGGATGAACACCCGCATGTCAGACCGCAACGCCTAAGGATTAAATCTCCCAACAAGGTCTTTGGTACTTTACGATTCTCTCAAAAAGGCCTGTTGGAATTCCTATTCCCGGATCGTCAAGCTATTAAAGAAGCACCGAAAACGTTCCCTCGGGATAGAAAGCCGGGATAAACAGGGTCGACGCCTGAACATTTCATAAAAGGTGATACCTTTATAATCTTTCGGCTTCTCCCATGCACCCTGCTCCCTTTGTTTCTCCCAGATCAATAGAAAAGGAAGCCTGGTGAAAAAGATATTTAAAGTCAAGCAATGACCCCAAATACGCATGTTGATCTACGAGGGCAATCAGCCAACACCGTTGAAGAAGCGGCAGAACTGTTCCAGGTGTACCGAGACTCCAAGATTGAAACACTGTGGGAATGTTTATCCCCAGCGGACAATGCCGGCATCCGGCATTGCCAGGAATGTACCCGCGCTGTGCATTTGGCACTAACCGTGGAGGATTTTCGGCGATATGCGGAAAGAGGTTATTGTGTGGCTGTGCGGGTCATTTAGGGAAACGCCTCAGACGAAAACCGCAACGAGATCTTTATTGTTAGGACTGCGGCTGCTCCTTGTAGTGTTTCCCAAGCCTCTGTAGCAGGGCCAACTGAGTGAACGGTGGAAGAGGAAATGGAGAGTCTGTGGAAAAGAGCTGAAAAGTCATCCTGACCAAGAAAGACAGTACAATAAAAGATTCACAAGTACTCTGCCCCCTGCTTTCCTTAATTCACGAAAACGCCTCAGCGGTACTTGGTCAGTTAGAGTGCCACGTTAGGGCAGGTTTTCTTTAATATTTTGTTGGAAGTGTAGTACGTAGACGGTTTACTTGGGCTTCAAGCTCTGCTAGCAACGGCACTCGTTCTGCAAGAACGAATAGCTCTGTGGCGGTCCTAATACCGACTTCTATTGCAAGGACTACAAGTCGCGCCTGTTCTTCCAAAGGATAGTTTGATTCTATGGATTTTTCTGTTAGCCTTCTCATGACCTGGTGTATGCCGCCGTGAGTCAGATCATTGAGGGCATTCCAGTTGAATTTCTTCGTTTTTTGAAGCCAAGCGCCACCAGATTCCGGGTCATTGCCAATTTGGTCCAGGAGATCTTGAAAGCTGTGCTCCAGCTTTCCCTTTAAAAAATTATGAATATCAGTGTCTGTTGCTGAGGAAAGAATCCATTTCCCACGAACGTATGTTTCTAAAAGCGGACGTGCGAGAGCTAAAGCTGAACCTATCAGACGATTATTTAGCAATACGAGAATTGAGTCATAGTGCTCCAAGGCCAGATAAAATAGAGGTTGAGAAATGCGCCGGCGATCATCTGTGGCCGGCAGTTCTAGCCCATTTGTCCTTGCATCTAGCCAGATGCCAAAATCTTTAGCCACCTGAACGCTTGCTTCACATATCGCTGGTAGGTTGTTGGTGTTGTTTGTCATAGTTCTCCGGCAATTAAAAAGAGGGATGCTGCATAGGCGGTTGTTGGATATTGAAAATGATACCTTAAAAGGGAAGCTTACCTGAATTCTTCCTATGAGCCTTCGATTCCACGTGGTATTCCGATATGATCCTGAGCTTGAGTTGTGGGCAACCGAACGAAGAAAGAAGCTGTTTGAAAAAACATTTCATTGCCGGATCACATTGAATCCCAGGGCTGTGACGTCAAAAGATGCGGCGTAAGTATTTGCGGCAATGACAAGAAAGCTATAGAAATCATCTGATCGTTTATGGAATACTGATATCTGTACAGACATTCACCATAAAGGCGAATTTTTCATTAGAATTTCTCCTTCCCTTTTGGTTACCATGGCCCCTCTCTACTAAGTATTTTTTAATACAACAACATGCTCGTGTCGTTTGATCCTGATCTATTCCTGGAGAGGCCGATTCCTGTTTTTTGAGATTGCAAAACAATGCACCTTCCTCCCTTCATTCCTCCGGTCTAAGGAGACATTGTATGTTCAGTTTTATGCCTCGTGAAACAGGGTTTTTTGATTTGTTTGGACAGGCCTCTGAAAATGTGGTGGAAGCGGGGCAATGTCTCAAAAACTTAATGAACAACTTCCAGGAACCGAAAAAGCAAATCCAACATATCAAAGACCTGGAACATAAAGGCGATGGGCTGACTCATGACCTGTTCTCTAAGCTGAACAAAACGTTTATTACTCCCATAGACCGGGAAGATATTCATGCTCTGGCGAGTGCATTAGATGATATTCTGGATGAAATCGACTCGGTCGCGGAATTATTTCGAGTGTTTAAAATTGATCAGCCAACCACGACGGCTTGCAAACTGGCGGAAATCCTTCATCAATCGGCACAAGAGGTAGGGAAGGGGATTAACCTGCTTCGCGACAAAAAATGGGATATCAAAGACTGTGCAATTAAAGTGAATAGCTTAGAAAATGAAGCTGACAAGGTCAGTCTGGAAGCGATCTCCTTGTTGTTTGAAGAAGAACCGGATCCCAAGATGGTGATGAAATGGAAAGAAATTTATGAAACCTTTGAACGGGGAACCGATTTCTGTGAAGATGTGGTGAATGTCCTTGAGCGAATTACCTTGAAAAATTCCTAAGATCCTACAGGTGGATCTACCGAAGCAACCCTCCTATCATCTCACGAACGTTTGTCATTATTTGTGGCTGATTTCAGTATCTTATTAATGTTGGTTATTGGGCTTGCCCTGCTGTTTGATTTTTCAAACGGGTGGCATGATAGCGCCAATGCGATTGCCACGGTCGTTTCTACCCGTGAGCTCAGCCCCGTTTCTGCGGTGATGATGGCTGGAGTTCTGAATGTCGCCGGAGCCTTTATGTCAACCGCCGTGGCGAAAATGGTGGGCAAAGGGATCATTGATCCAAACGCGATTAATGATATCGTGATTGTGTCTGCTTTAGGGGGCGCGATCATTTGGAACTTCATTACTCTTCAGATGGGCTTGCCTTCCAGTTCGTCGCATGCCTTGATCGGGGGAATGGTCGGGTCGGGCTTCATTCATGGTGGCGTGGATGTCTTGCAAATAGCAGGGCTGTTCAAAGTATTGAAGGCCATGGTGTTTTCTCCCTTTTTCGGGTTTTTGATGGCATTTATTCTCATGGTGGTGTTGAGCTGGGCATTTTTCCGAACCCAGCGCGGATTTGCCAGAGTGCTGTTTCGTCGTTTGCAAGTGTTCTCGGCAGGGTTTATGGCCCTCAGCCATGGAGCGAATGATGCGCAAAAGGCCATGGGGATTATCACGTTGGCCTTACTGTCAGCCGGACATATTTCAGATGCTGAAGTGCCAACGTGGGTGATTATTTCATGTGCTCTCGCCATGGGTCTGGGAACAGCGATGGGGGGATGGAAAATTATTCGAACCTTGGGGATGCGGATTACCAAGTTAGAACCCGTCCATGGTTTTGCGGCTGAAACGGGCGCTGCGGCGGTATTGATGGTGACAGCTCATATTGGACTTCCCGTGAGTACGACCCACACCATTACGTCCTCTGTAATGGGTGTCGGTGCGGTCAATTGTCTTTCAGCGGTTCGTTGGGGTGTCACCCGGCGAATTGCCTATGCCTGGGTTTTCACCCTTCCAGGGTCTGCCCTTCTTTCAATTACGCTCTATCTTCTGTTGTCTGCCATCTTATAGCCCTTGTTGGTTCCCCTCCTATCAGCAGCGCGGAAAATAGTTGTTTTTGCATATGGCGAATATTTGCCGAATCGGTTGGACATGCCGGCATGTCCTATGAGTCCCTCATCCATCGAATCCTGATTGTCGGCCTAAGCCGGGTACCCAAAGCTCAACGAGAAGGCGTGCCTCCGAAATCCCGGCATCGCGTCCCATTCTGTCACTTCGATCGTGATTGTCGAGAATCTATTCCCCTCCCTCTGTCATTCCCGACATTTTTCATCGAGAATCCAATCTTTATTTCTTCGTGATCCAACTGCCGTCTTGAGGAGTATAAAGGCATTGTGACCCACATGTTCATTTGCCTTGGCATCATATGGATCCTTTTGATCGGTTACTGATTTGCCAAGCGCTTTCAGACAATCCGATCATTCGAAAATACAAACTGAAGATCGCGTGGTAGGATGTATCGGGCTCCACACTAAAAGATTCCCGCCGCAAGCGGACGGGGTATGCAACGGATCAATCGTGTACAGTTCTCAATCTAGGAGGAGGGAGCCTGTGGGCTACTTCCTAGCAGGTTTTTTCTGTATCAGCTTAAATCGAGGGATTACCTTTCCTTTCACTTCGATCTTCTCGCAAAACATGTCTAGGGGTCTGACCCACAGTCCACATTCTCCGTATAGGGCGCGGTACACGACCAAATCCTCTTCCGTTTCAGAATGCCTGGCGATACCAATGACTTGGTACATGTTGCCTTTATAATGTCGATACAGGCCTGTTTGAAGCATAGAACTCCTCCAATTGAGCGTGATGTTTTTGGCGGTTTTCAAGAAGTCTGCTCTGTGTGATTATCGTGAATGCTGTTGGCGATAGGCGTGGAGTGCGATGCTGCTGGCGACGGTTGCATTCAATGGGATGGAGGGATGGATTTGAGAAATGCTGAATCGTTGTGAATACGGCAATGAGGGAATTCCCATTCCTTCTTCGCCAATAAGCAGACGGATGTGTTGTGGCCAGGATAGGGTGGCAATATCATCACCCTGCATATCCAAAGGGATAATCCATTTCACTATGTCCGGTTGAGATAATTCCGAAATCGAGCAACCTTGACTGAGCGGTTGGACAAAGACCGCTCCGCTGCTGGCTCGAATGACTTTAGGGTGAAAGGGATGGACGGCTTCGCGAAGAAGAATGACGGTGCGGACATCGAATGCCCGGCAAGAGCGTAGCAGTGCCCCCAAGTTTCCAGGGTCGCCGATGGGACAGAGTATTTCCATGCCTCTCGGTGGCTGCGTCAAATCGAATGATGGTATTGAGGGAGTGGTACAGACGACTAACGGCTCTTTTGTGCCGAATATATCCAACTCATCAAAGAGGGTCTTGGCGAGTGTCACGCCTGTCGCGTGAGAAGGAAGATCTTCACGCATCTCATACGATGGTGGAAACAAGATTTCACAGATGGTTGTTTCTGCTCTCTGAGTGATTTCCTTTCTGAGTGTGGTCCCGGATACCAGGCATTGTTGGTGGGTTTTGACGCCCTCAGAATTCAGTAAGGTGACCCATCGTTTAAATCGAATGTTCTGGCGGCTGGAGAGGAGTCGAAGCCGGGTCATGAGAATATACTCACGGACATAATACAGGGATTGGTAAAACGTTGGGTGGAAGGTGAGAAAGCAAGCAAGAGTGTTTATATGGCAATCACTGATGAGTATACCAACATCTTATTCAAGGTGCCCACAAAAATATCCGATAACGGGATGAATGAGATGGTTCCGCATGCCCACTTCCTGAGGGTTCGATCCACCTATTGAGAATTCACAGCTTTCGGTGTTTGTCGCCGATGGGTATGAGAAGAGAATCTGTTGTTTGGAGCGTGGACAGTAGGGACATCAGATCAGAAAGGTCAGAAAGCGATGAGTGAACTCAAGACAAGCGCAAAGGATGAGACCCGTGAGGCAGAAGAGTATGACAAGCCCTTAGAATCCTTGGCGAGGGTTTTGCGCTGTCTGGGGCGCCATGCGATTGAGCTGGAGCATCTTTCGGAAAAAGAGATTGAACAGAAATTTGAACGGTGGGCCATGCATGTGTTGATGGGTGCCTCAATCCGTGATGAGGGTGCGGAGGGTGAGAGGGGACCCGGTCGGCGGGAGTGGGGTGAACTCATCAAGTTTGTGAATAGCCATCGCCAACAGGAAAAACAGTATGTTGATCGCAATCTTCAAGATGTGCGCAATGTCCTGTGGGAATTTACGAACACGGTGGGACAAGCCATTGTGGAAGATCAGCACACGGATCAGCAATTGGAAAATCATCTCGGGCAATTGCGGTCGGCCACGGAGGGTGGCTCGTTTAGCGAGGTCAAGCAAGCCTTGCTTTCAGTCGTCCAAGAGATGAATGTGGTGATCGATGAGCGTAAAAATCGACAGCAACAGCGGATCAAGCAGCTTGGTGAACAATTGCGGTCAGTGGAAAAGGAACTGGGGAGTGTGCGAAAAGAAATGGTCTTGGATCCACTCACACGACTCTATAATCGCGGGGCTTTAGATTTGCAATTGGAGCGAACCGCCGGCGTGAGTTTTTTCTCCGAAACCCCGGCCTGTGTGTTCATGGTTGATATTGATCACTTTAAACTCATTAACGATACGCATGGCCATCCGGCTGGAGATGCCGTTATTCAGCAGCTTGCCGATCGTCTGGTGTCGACGTTTCCCAGGAAAACCGATTTTGTTGCGCGCTATGGAGGAGAGGAATTTTGCGTGTTACTCCCTGGAGCAAACCTTGAATTGTGTCAACGTTTAGGAGAACGGTTATTGGAGTCTGTCCGTCGAGAGAGTTTTCGTTACGAGGAAATCAGTATTTCTGCCACAGTGTCCGTGGGTGTGGCCGAAATCGTGCCTGGAGAAAGAGCGCAAGCCTGGTTGGAACGTGCGGATCATGCCTTGTATCGGGCGAAGGAGAATGGGCGCAATCAATTGTGCCTGGCACTTGAGACAGAACCTGTCTCTGAGGTACGAGCGTAGGATCGTTGACGATGCTTTGAGATGAGATTGTTTTAAAAATCCCACTAACCTTCTTTTCCAAAAGAGGGACCTAAGCCGTAATCTCGGCCCAAGCTACGGGGAACAGCTAGCAAGCTAAAGCCATGCCGGACAAATAAAAAAAATTGGAAACTGATATTCTTTTGTGCCTTGGCTTTGTTCTTTTCTTCTCGCTTTACGCCTCACGCTTCACGAATTTTCCCCTTGTGTGGTTCCGGCTCGTCCGGATGAGGTCTTTTCCGGTTGAGATGATGGCGCGAGGTGTTTGAGCGCTAACCGGTGGACGTGGGTAATCTCTTCAAAGCTTCCCAGTCGTGTATGAAAGAAGCTGGCGATTTGGGGAATGTCGGTCATCATATGGTCTAAAATCGGTACCCAATCTTCTGGTTGAATGGTCAACCGGCCTTGGCTTTTTTCTTGCGCGATGGCAATGGCGGTTTCGGTGTGGGGAGTCATCCAGATATCAGCAATCACGCCTGATAGCGAGACGACATCCACGAGTGGTTGAAAATCTAGTGGTGTTTCAAACAATTCAGGGGTGTGGCTATAGAGGATAGCCACTTGAAATTCTTCCGGCAATTGCCATACTTGTACTAGCCAGGCACCGACTTGTGCATGGTCAACGCCGAGATGTTCCAGCTCAAGCCGATAGAGGTCGGCATGATCATATATCAACTCCCCCTGGAATGTTTTGAGTTCATCCGCTGCGACTTCGTTCAAAACTAACATGCCAATATCTTGCAGGAGGGCTGCCAGGAACAATAGTTCCGTATCAGGATAATTGAAGTGTTTCCCGATCGCACGGCTGGCTGTACTGGCAAAAATAGATCGTCGCCAAAATTGAACATGATCAATTGCCGAGTGTGATGTGTCTCTGATGTCCTTAATGAGACGATAGAAACAGAATGAAAGGGCTAAGTTGGCGATCGTGGGGAAGCCGAGTAACGTCACACTTTTCAAGATGCTCGTGACTTTGTGCCCTGCTCCTCCGTAGTAACTGGAATTTGCCATAAATAGGATTTGTGTCGCCAATCCAGGATCTTGAGAAATCAAATCGGCGAGTGTCGATGCTGGAGTTTCCTCCTCTTGGCACAGTTTGAGAATTTTGGAAGCGAGCGGCGATAAAATCGGGAGAGACTTACAGCCTTTGATCCGTTCAAAAATGGTTTCTGCTTCTTCTCGTTGCTCCAAGTCTAGTGGAAGTGACAGTTGCATGAAGACGTCCTTGGTAAGTGGGAGGTGTCGAATGTTGCCGAGGGTAATTTTCGCGTTTTTTTCTAAATCTTTCCTGTTTTTTCGGTTGAAAGAGAGGAGAGCTTAAGAGCGATCTTGAAGAACGTTCATCAAGAACTAGGCTCAATCGTAATGTTGGTCGAGTAGGGAGGGAAAAGGGAAAAGGGAAAAGCTAGAAAGAAGGAAAGACAAGTGTCTTCTTTTTTCCACTGAATTCTTTGCTTGTTACTTCTACCTTTTTCCTTCTCACTAGTATGTTGTGGTCATTCCTGCTTTGGCCGGAATGACCACAACATGACTTAGTGCGGCGGCACATTAGTTTGCAGGTGAAACCAGGTATTCGATACCCAGGCGGAAGGTGAAGGGCGGGGCAGGGAAGCCGCGAAATTCTTCATAGGATGTGTTTGTGAAGTTTTCTACTGCGGCATACCAACGCCAGGCTGGAATCGGGCGATAGGTGAATGTCGCGTCGGCTTTGGCATAACCGCCGACTCGTGTGCTTTGAGTCGGTACTTGAAAATCCAGGCGTGAACTGACGAATGTCACTCTGCTGCTGAGGGTCAGATTGGGAAACGCGTGAAAAGTCAGTCCAAGCCCAGCACGCCATTTTGGTCGATTTCTGAGGGACGTTCCCGTTTCTTTGACTCGTGTGGTTAAGTAGGTGAGGTTCGCCTGGAATGAAATCGGAGCTTTTGGTGTCAGTGTCAAAAAAACTTCCCAACCTTTGGTTCGGGCCTCATCCAGGTTGGTGAGTTGGAAAATGCCTTGGTTCAGAAGGTCCGGATCCAGATCGACAAGCCTTTGAAAGGAATTCTGGAAATATTCGATCGTGACGGTCAACTCTTTATTTGGTGTGTGATACTGTAGACCGATGTCCCAACCGGTACTGGTTTCGGGCTTTAAGGACGGATTGCCAATGATTGGATCGCCAAGGCTGGCTATGCTGGGAAGTTTGAATCCTTTCCCGTAGGCCCCACGAATGTGCAACAACGGAAGGAGTTGATATCTTGCGCTAAACCGAGGACTCACATTTGGTTGAACATTCTCTGAGAGATTGACGCGAGCTCCGGTGTTCAAGGTCAGTTTTTCCCAGGCGGTGGATGTCAACTCGATGAAAGTTCCGCCGAACGTTCGATCCAGAGAAAAATCTACCGGTTCATTGGAACGGCCGCCGAAAGAACTGAGGTCTTGTGTGCCATCCCGGGTTCCTTGTTCATGGGTGAGCTGTCCGCCAAGTGAGAATGTCCAATGCTGGGTAATGTCCCAGGTTTCGGTGAGGCGGGTTTGATAGCGGTGATAATCAGTGGTAAAGCGTGTTGGAGGAATTCGGAAAAGCGAAGGGGTGGAGAGGACGCCAGGGTTATCGATATCCTGTGACCGTCTGGAGATACTGAGAAAGACCTGATGGTGCCAATGTGACGGAGCCCGGAGGGAAGTCGTGAGCCCGGCTAAGAATGTGTGGGTTTTGCGTTGTTCTGTCTCTCGTAAGATGGCGAGTTCGGGGCCGCCACTGCCTTCCGGAAAACTTCGAACAGAAGAATCGCTATAGAGGCCTGTCAGGCGAATGTCCCAATCAGACTTGGAATCCATGGAAAAATTCCATCCCACCGCATGTTGAGAAAAGGCGTCTTTCTCGACCTGTTCTTCATTGCGTGAATGGGAATAAGAAAGGTTGGCCGAAAATGGACCGACTGACCCGCTTCCTTGGACCAGACCTTTGCGTGAATCGAATCGTCCGCCTTCTACAAGAACATGCACGTTCGAATCTTTGGCGTGAGATTTGGTGACGAGATTGATGGCGCCAGCCATCGCTTCAGAGCCATAGAATGCCGAGAGTGGCCCCCGAACAATTTCAACGCGAGTGATGTGGTCAATTGGAATGGTTGAGAGGTCGACGGACCCGCCGCGTTGGTTTGTGGAATCGTTCAAGGGGATTCCATCCAACATGATTAACGTAAAATTTGGGTCGGCTCCTCGGAGATAGATCGAGCTGATGCCCCCACGGGCTCCCGTTTCATCGATATGGATCCCCGGGATGTGTTGGAGGATACTGGAAAGACGATTCGGTTGGAGTGGGGTAAATTGGTTTTTGGTGATGATCGTATGGCTTTGAGTCGTGCGATGAAGTCGGGTAGGATGCGCTGAACCTGTTACCAGGATTGGATCGAGCGTGGCCACAGCGGCTTCTTCCGCCTGACCGCGGGATATCCCGAATGGCTCTGTGCCTACGGCCAGAGAGAAGAGAAGTAATCTGACGACGAAGGGCCTATTGAAAAATGGCATGAAGGTCCAATGTGTTCAGGGTTCGCGAAACAATCACTCCCTAGAATTTACGCCAGAATTTATGTCAGGTTGGGTCGATCTGAGAGGGCACAACCGCAGGCGTCGCAAGGGCCACGTTGAGGATTGTGCGAGTGAAGATCGACCCAACCTGGCCAGAAGATGGGATGCGAAAATTGGAAGTGATTATTTCGCAAGCCCTGAGTTCGGTTGCTTCGAATAACACAGCCGTGTGAGTGTAGTATACTGTGACGCGCAATCATGAATCTTCGCATTCTCAGGACTTGAGCGAAAATAACTTGGACATGTCGCAGTCAATCTTCGGGCCAGCTTTGAACGCGACTCAATCGAAAAAGCCTCAGCATAGTTCTACTATGCCTCGGATTTTCCTCAATCGTTCCGTCCAAATCTGCCCCAAATTTTGTTGCGAATGTGGTCAAGTTATTTTCTCTCAAGTCCTTACCTGATTCTTTTCCCTTTCAATCGAAAACCAGTTATGTCAAAACAAGAATTTCGTACACAACCCGTTAAGAGCTTTGCCATGCCACCAGGTATATGGCATTTAGTCGCGAATGAGGGGGCTGAACGGTTTAGCTACTATGGCATGCGGGCTATTCTGGTGGTCTTTATGACCGGGATGATCCTCAACTCACAGGGAGAATTTGATCCCATGGGCGAGGCTGAGGCCAAGACTTATTACCATATTTTTGCCTCAGCCGTGTATTTTTTCCCCTTTGTGGGAGCTCTGTTGGCAGATGCTTGGTGGGGAAAATACCGAACGATTATCTGGCTGTCCTTGGTCTATTGTGGTGGACATATCGCTTTGGCCTTGGATCATACTCGGCTGGGATTGTTGATAGGACTGACGCTTATTGCGGTCGGCTCCGGAGGCATTAAGCCTTGTGTGTCGGCTAATCTTGGAGATCAATTTGGTTCATTGAATCGCCATCTGCTCCCCAAGGCGTTTTCCTGGTTTTATTTCGCCATTAATGTGGGGGCGTTTTGTTCGATGATGCTTACGCCGATCCTGCTCGAACAGTATGGGGCGAGCGTGGCTTTTGCTGTGCCGGGAATCCTCATGTTTGTGGCGACGCTGATTTTTTGGACGGGACGGCATCGGTATACGCATATCCCACCGGATACCTCCGGCGTCATTCAGGAATTGAAGAGTCCGGCGTCCTGGCGAGCCATTCTCAAATTATGCGGGATATTTTTGTTCGTGGCATTTTTTTGGTCGCTCTACGATCAAACCTCTTCCGCGTGGGTGCTCCAAGCTCAACACATGGACCGTAATTGGCTGGGGATTGAATGGCTTCCTTCGCAAATTCAAGCGATCAATCCGATCCTTATTCTCCTGTTTATTCCTTTATTCGTGTATGTGATTTATCCACTATTGAGCCGATGTATGGAATTGACGGCGTTACGGAAAATGTCGATTGGATTTTTCGTCACCGTAGCCGCCTTCATGATTTCGGCCTATATCGAACAATTGATTGCCCAAGGGCAGACGCCTCCGATTGCCTGGCAATTGTTGGCGTTTGTCGTCATCACGGCTGCCGAGGTGATGGTGTCCATTAC
>Ga0114950_10002639_pt1 | contig 13769 bp, 9 predicted proteins | sample N075metaG_FD_83503 | JGI IMG/M metagenome (GOLD analysis project Ga0114950, IMG submission 83503) | Deep subsurface microbial communities from Kermadec Trench to uncover new lineages of life (NeLLi) - N075 metaG | ecosystem: Environmental > Aquatic > Marine > Ocean trench > Sediment | place...
AAAACGTGGGTGCCAGGAAATAGAAAAACCGCGGGTGGTGGGCATTCAAAAAAATCAGGAAGCCGCCAAACCTCCTCCCCTCTATGCGGAAACCCAACAACCTCCTAAGTTGCCGGCCCTCGCCACCCCCTCAGCCGGAGCGAGAAGGTAGTGGATGCAAGGCGCGCGCCCCGAGGGCGACCGGAGGCGTACTTCAGTACGTCGTAGGGAGCCTGAGGTAGCGCAACGTAGCAGACGCTGCCTTCTCGCTCCGGCCCCCGCCCTACCGGTTGCGTTGGGCTAACACCTCTCTCGTCTGACACGGTGCCGCTTTGGTCTCGCAGGCGTCGAAGCTGGAGAACAGGAACGCCAGTTCCGCCTCCACCAGCGTTGGCTTGATGCCGCGCCGCGAGGCTCCGGAAAGCACGTCGAGCTGCTGGCGGTCGGCGATGCGGTATTGGCGGCGCGTGTCGAGACGGCCGGCGGCGTCGAGGAAGATTGCGTGCAGGATGCCGCGTGGTCGCAGGACCCGATTGCACTCGCGGATATAGCGTCGCGCCGAGACGAACGGTAGGCGCGAGAAGCAGTTCCACGCGCACACCGCAGAAAAGGCACCGGCGTCGAAGGGGAGCTGACGCCGGTTCATGCGGTCCGCGGCGAGGGTGAGATTGGTGATGGGCTGCCGTTCGAGCTCCTCCATCTCGTGTTTTTCCAGGTCGTAACAGGTTATCTGGAATCCGCGCTCGGCCCAGAAGTGCATGTTCTGGTGGTTGGTGGGGCCCAGATCGAGAACGCGAGCCGGCGACTCGTCGGGATCGAGCGCATTGACCATCCTCCAAAACAGGATCGAGGTAAAGCGTCGGTTGGGCAGGGGGTCGGTTTCGTCGTCGGCGGCGGAAATGACGGTCACCGGCTTGGCGTCCGGTGTGGCGAAATCTTGCGTACGCAGGTCGCGGGTAGGTCTGGGCGGTGCCGCGGAGAGATCGTCTGGATCTGCGGGATACTGCATCCGCCGTGGCCTAGCGGGTCGCGTTGGAAGGGTGATGGATTTGCTCATGCCGCCACACTTCCACCACGTTCTCCTAGCGTCGCTCGGCCCGCACGGTGAAGCGGACCCGGGTGCGTACGGGCGGGCTGAAGGCGCCGCCGTTGCTGCGGCGCAGCTCGACGCGAACCTGATGATTTCCCGGGCTTACGTCCTGGAACGTGAAACTGTCGGAGTAGGCCTTTACCGGGGGGGCGTCGTCGAGGCGCAAGAGCACATAGGCGCTATTACTCGACGCGCGCGGCGTGAGCTCCACCCCTTTGACATCCATCTGCAGTTGCACGTTGCGCCCGACGACGCCACCGTTCTCCGGGCTCAAGACCCGCACACTGGGCTCCTGCGCCTGCCTCATCGCGACCACTGCGAGCCCCGCAATGGCGACCAAAAACAGCGCTCGACGGTCAGGTAGATAGGTCATGGTCACTGAGCTCCTCTCCCGACCACGAGCATAGCAGGAATGAACGCCCGAATAGGGTCTGGAAAAGCCGCCAGGGGTGCCGTTACGGGGAGCGTTGGGGCGCATGCAAGGCGGCGCGGCGCGGGCGATGTCGGCCACCTCGTCGGGAAGAGCGTGTCATCGGGTGCCGCCGAGCAGGTCGCGCAGTTGCTGGAGTTCCGCCGTCTCGAGCCGGAACAAGGCGTTGTCGGAGACGAACCAGTCGCTGATGTTGAACGAGCTGCGCATCAACCCGCCGGGGCTGTGGTCGAGCTTGTTCAGCAAGATGTGGACCATCTCGTGGGCCGCGGCGCGCGCCACGATCAGGGCGGTGAGAGCCGGTAGATAGTCGCCGCACTCGGCGGGAGCAAGCGAATCGATGAACGGATCTACCGCGATGCCGCGCAACTGCGCCTCGGTCCGCGCCTGGATCGCCTCGCGGCAACGGAATACGGCCTGCTGGCGGAACCAAATCGCCTGTCGATAGAACACGAAGCAATTGCGGCCGGTGCCGGCGGCGTCGTGTGGGGCGATGCCGATGACGTTCGACGGCCCATGGAACCACTTGGTGCCGTCGGAGGGAAGGATGATGAGCCGCAGCTCATTGGGATTGAGAAGGCGGCGCGGAGAGTCCGCGTTGACCCACTCAACCGCCAGCCCGGCACCGGCAAAAATGCTCGAGACCTCCTGCTGGACGATGTCGACCTCTTCGGCCGGCAGGAACTGGTGATCGAGGAAGTAGACGATAATGTTGCGGTCGCCGGCCGGCGCCTGAATCGCCTGCGCTGCGATCGCCTGCGGCACCACCATGCTGGTGGACGCGACGACGAGGGTCGCGGCGAGCGCGACAGCTGAAAACCGGCGCCGTGTCGGCAATCGATAGTGGATCATGTCTCGGCTGTGAGGTTCGGGTAGGTCACCCAGTCGTGCGGAGGACAGAACCCGGGCAGTATAACATCGCGCGGGGAGCCGCTCCGGCGAGCTCGGAGCGCCGGATCGAGGCAGTGTGTCATCGGTCTCACACTGTTCCTTCCCAGCGGTGACAGGCTCAGCACGGCACCCCCGAGAGTTCTTCAGCACCCTGTTACGGATGCCTCAGCCCACAGAGACTCCGTCGGATTCCCACAGGATCTGCTGATCGCCGCGCACACCGCGGTTGATAACCCCCTCGATGATGTCGGCGCCCTTGGATCCGATGAAGCGAATCAGGCCGGTGGGGTCTTCCACGCCCTGCGAGTCCAGCACTCCGCCGGTGATGCGCAGCGAGAATTTGAAGCCGGTGCCGTCCTCTCTGAGGATGTCGAAGCTGCAGCGCGCCTGCTCGAAGGAGCCGTCATCGGAGGTTTGCCACACCGGATCGCCGGCGCGAATACGGAAGGTCTCGTGCGATTCGCCGTCGACGAAAATCCAGCTGTATTTGGCAGCCACGAGGGGCCTCCTCTCGATAGGCGGTGGTGGTTTCAGGCGGCGGCGCGCACCATACGCACCAGTTCCGCGATCGACGGCCGCTTGCCGTGGAACAGGATTGTAGCGCGGAACACCTTGGCGGCGCCCCAGATGGTGAACAACGCGGTGGCTGCCAGCAGCACGATGCTGAGCCACACCTGCCACAAGGGCGGTTCCGCGACGTTGACGCGCGCGAACATGGTGAGCGGGGTGAACAGCGGAAAGAAGCTCAGCACCTGCGAGGCGAAAGAATTCGGGTTGGTCATGATGTACAAGGTGGACATGAACGCCATGACCACCGGCATGACGGCGGGAAACATCGCCTGCTGCATCTCCTGAATGTTGTCGCAGGTTGCTCCCACCGCCGCGAAAATGGTCGCGTACATCAGGTAGCCGAGAAAGAAGAAGATCGAGAAGTAGGCCAGGGTGCGGAAATCGAGCACGCCGGCGAGGTCGAACTCGGCCACTGCGGCGCCCATCGCCAGGGCAGGAAGGATGGCGAGGATGGTGATCGCTACCATCAGCAGCCATATGCTCAGCTGCGTCAGTCCGGTCCCCAGGACGCCGAGGACCTTACCCACCATGTACTCGGTGGCGGTGACGGCACCGATGATCAGTTCGACGAGGCGTGAGTTCTTTTCCTCGACGATCGCCATGGCCATTTGCTGACCGTGCATCAGCACGGTGATGTACAGCAGCATACCGAGAATCATGGTGCTGGCGTACGCTACCCCGAAGCCGCCGCGCTCCTCGCCGCTCGCCGATACGGTGATGGTCTCCATATCGGCGCGCTGCACGGCGCGGATGCGCTCGAGTTCCTCACCGGCGAACCAGTTCTCCAGGATGGTGGTTTCGATAGCGCTCTCGAGCGTGCCGACAATAAGGATGTTGCCGGTCTCGCGGGCGTAGTACGTGCCCTGTGCCAGGGTGTCGGGATGCGGCATCAATACGATGTAACCGTCGAGTTCGTCGTTGCGAACGGCGTCGGAAAACTGTTGCCGTACGGTCTCGACCTCGGATTCCGCCACCGTTTCGGTCTGCTGCATCACGAATGGCAGTCTGCGGTTCTCGCTCAGGCGCGTCGCCAGAGCGGCACCGATACCGGTGCCGGCGTCGACCACGGTGATGCGCAACTCGTCGACGTCCGCCCGCGTCATGGCGGGCAAGATGACGGCGTAGATCGCCATCATCGCGGGTACCATGAGCGTAGTGATGACGAAGCCTTTGCTACGCACGCGAGCGATGTATTCGCGGCGCGCGATGCTGATGACCTTGGCGGCCTTCATTGCACCGCCTCCTCGGGCGCCGCTGTGTCGGCGCCGGCCGGCGCGACATAGCCGACCTTGTCGAGGAAGATGTCCTCGACCGACGGCTCCGCGAGCTCGAAAGAGCGCACTCTCACGCGATCAACGAGCTGGCGCAAAACGTCTTGTGAGGCGTTAACATCATCCAGCAGCAGGCTCGCCGTGCGGCCGGAATCGCGCACCTCGCGCACCCCGGCGAGGTTGCTCAGCGCCCCGGCGGGGCCATCGTACTCGAGGTTCACGGTGCTTTCACCGTACGAAGCCTTGATCTCGCTGAGGGTCCCGGAAAGGATGCTACGGCCCTCGTGGATGAGACAAATTGATTCGCACATCTGTTCCACTTGGTCCATGCGGTGGGTCGACAGGATCACCGTGGCGCCCCGGTCGCGCTGCTCGAGGATAAGCTCCTTCAGCAGGCGTACGTTGATCGGGTCGAGGCCGGTGAAGGGCTCGTCGAGGACGATGAGCTCGGGGTCGTGCAGTACCGCGGCGGCGAACTGGATCTTCTGCTGCATGCCCTTGGAAAGCTCGTTGGTCTCGGATTTGGCGCGTTCGCCCAGGCCGAGACGGTCGAGCCACTGTGCAGCGCGATGTCTGGCCTCGCGTAGGGACAGGCCGCGGAGGGTGCCGAGAAAGGCGAGTTGCTCGGCGACCTTCATCTTGGGGTACAGGCCGCGGTCTTCCGGCAGGTAGCCGAGGCGGTCACGGACCTCGAGCGGGTCGACGCTGCCCAGCGCTTCGACCTCACCAGCGTCGCACGCGTAGATGCCCAGCGACATGCGAATGGTGGTCGTCTTGCCCGAACCATTGGGCCCCAGCAGGCCGAAGATCTGTTGGCTCCCGACCTCGAGGTCGAGCCCATCAACAGCGAGCTTGTCGCCGAAGCGCTTGGTCAGGCCGCTACACCGGAGGGCGATTTCTTTACTCATGTGAACCTCGTCTTGGCGCGCCGGCCCCTCCCGGCAAATTTGATGGGGTTCAGCTTCGCATTCTATTGGTCCGCCGGGCAGTAGAAAATGCTCCCGCCCCCAGCGGCGCGCGCGGCGGGTGAGCGGTCATGCTCTCCCGGCGAACGGTGCCCGGCCGCTGCTTGCGGCAGGGACACTGCAGACGTACCCTTTCTTCAGTCCCCGCGGCGGCGCCCCCCATTCCTTCTATCTCGGATCCGCAGGATCCCGCGAAGGCCTTCCCATGGTTTCAGAGAGCTCGACATCGTCGGGCCGAGCGCCCGTCGGATCACCCCTCGTGTATGCGTTGTACGGTGCTGCCACCAGCCTGATGGTGGTCGGCGCGGTGGCGGTTTTCTTCTGGCCCACCGGCGGCGCACCGGAGGGCACGCCGGGCGGCGGACCAGCCGGCGGTGGCTTCGGATTCGGCCCCGCGCCCGTGGAGGTGGCGGTAGCGGTGGAGACCATGGCGGCGGAGCCGGTCCGGCTGATCGGCGAAGTCACGCCGGTGCGCCGGGCGGTGGTGGCCGGCGAGGTCGAAGGCCGGGTCGCCGAAGTGCTCGTCGACGAAGGCGATACCGTGCGTTCCGGGGATGTGCTGGTGCGCCTCGACAGCACGACCACCGAGCTGGATCTCGCCGCGTCGCATGCCGAGCGCGCCGAGGCTCAGGCACGCCTGGTGCGCTTCGAATCCGAGCTGCGTCGCATCAGCGACCTGCGCGGGCGCGGCGCCATTTCCGAGCGTGAATACGAGCAGGCGATCGCCGACCGCGACGCGCAAGCCCAAACGGTGACCCGCATCGAGGCAGAGGCGGAGCGGCTCGAGGAGCTCATTGCCCGCGCCGAAATTATGGCGCCCTTCGCGGGCCAGATCTCGCAGGTGCATGTGGAGCTCGGCGAATGGAATGCTCGTGGCGGCGACATCGTCACGCTGGTCGACCTGTCCGAGGTCGAGGTCACGGTGAACTCGCCGGAGCGCTACGTGGCACAGGTCGAGCAGGCACGGCTCGACGGTCTCGAGGTGCCGGTGGAGTTCGAGGCCCTCTCGGGTCGCTATTCCGGCAAGGTGAAGGCGATCGTCCCGCAGGCCAATCCGCAGGCGCGTACCTTTCCGGTGATCGTCTTGGTGCCCAACCCTGACGGGCTCATTCGCGCCGGCATGTCGGCCCGTGTCCTGGCCCAGCTCGGCGATCCGGTTCCCACCGTGCTGGTGCCCAAGGACGCCCTGGTGTTGCGCTCCGGCCGCACCTTCATCTTCCGTACGGTGCCTATGCCGGCGCCGCCGGGCGTGGGCGCTGCCGGCTCGGGTGCTGTAGCGCCGGGAGATGCCGGCTCGGCCTCCGGCTCTGGCGACGGAGCCCCGGCTACCGCCCCGGCCCCGGCCGCAAGCCCGCCCCTCAATGTCGAAGAAGTCGAGGTCGAGGTCGGCAACGGATATGGCGCCTGGCAAGTGGTGCTTGGCGGCATCGAAGCCGGCGACCAGGTCGTGGTGCGCGGCAACGAGGGGCTGCAACCGGGCATGCCGGTGATCGTCGTCGGGGTAGCGGAGATCGAGCCACCGCCGACCCCCGCGGCGGAGGTGCCGGTGGTGGGGCGTAAGCAAGGCGACCGATGAAGCTGGTCGCCGCCGCCATTCGCTACCCGGTCAGCGTCACGGTGGGCGTGCTGTTCGTGGTGTTGTTCGGCTTCCTGTCGCTGTTCCGCATCCCCGTGCAGATGATTCCCGACGTCGAGGAGCCCAACATCTTCGTCTCCACCATCTGGCCGGGAGCGTCGCCGGAGGAGGTGGAGACCGAGATCGTCCAGGAGCAGGAGGAGCAGCTCAAGACGCTCGAGGGCCTGGTCAAGATGACCAGCGTGAGCCGCCAATCGAGCGCTCAAGTGACCCTGAGGTTCCGCACCGGTACCGATCTGGACAACGCCATGCTGCGCGTCAACAACAAGCTGCAGCAGGTGCCATCGTACCCGCGGAACGCGCTCAGGCCGGTGATCGGTACCTCGGCGTTCGGCGGCGCCGAGGGTGCCATTGCCTGGTTTATGCTCAAGTCCAAGCCGGGTTTCGACATCGAGATCGACAAGCAGCTCGACTTCGTCAAGGAGGTCATCAAGCCGGCGCTGGAGCGCGTGCCCGGGGTCGCCACCAGCGGCCTGTTCGGCGGCCGTGAGCGCGAGCTGCACGTGATCGTCGATGCACACGCCCTGGCGACCCGCGGCTTGCGTCTCAGCGAGGTAGGGGCGGCGCTCGATGCCGAGAACAGCGATGTCTCAGCGGGTGATTTTGACGAGGGCAAGCGCAGCTACATCGTGCGCACGGTGGGCAAATACACCGACCCGAAGGATGTCGAAGACGTGGTGCTCGCCTGGCGCGACGGTGCGCCGGTGTACGTCAAGGACGTGGCGCGGGTCGAGGTCGGGTTTGCCGACCCGCAAATGTCGGTACGCAGCCTCGACGAGGAAACCATCGCCATCAACGCCTCACGGCAGCTCGGCTCCAACACCATCACCGTCATGCGGGGTTTGCGCCGGGCGGTTGCCGAGCTCAACGCCGGGCCGTTGGCGGAGCGCGGCATGCAGATGGACGTCGCCTACGCGCAGAGCGACTACATCGAAGGCGCCATCGCTCTGGTGCAGCAGAATATCCTCGTCGGGGGTATCCTCGCCGTCGGCGTACTGCTGCTCTTTCTGCGCAGCTTCTCGAGCACGCTAGTCATCGGTTTGGCGATCCCGGTTTCGGTGATCGGCACGTTCCTGGCCATGACCTTGCTCGGTCGCAACATCAACGTCGTCAGCCTCGCCGGATTGGCGTTTGCCGTCGGCATGATTGTCGACGCGTCGATCGTCGTGCTGGAAAACATCTACCGACACCAGCAGCTCGGCAAGGGCCGCCGCCAGGCCGCTTATGACGGCGCCACCGAGGTGTGGGGCGCGGTGCTCGCCTCGGTGCTCACTACGGTGGCGGTGTTTCTGCCGGTCTTTTTTGTGCAGGACCAGGCCGGGCAGCTTTTTCGCGACATCGCCGTGGCGGTCAGCGCCGCGGTGCTGATCTCCTTGGTGGTATCGATTACCTTGATCCCTAGCCTGGCGGCGCGCGTGCTCAGCGCCGTGTCCTCGCCGGGCAATAGCGCGACGTCGTCGACAGCGTCGGAGGTTGATGTAGCGCCCGAGGCCTCCGCCGCGAGCCTCGGTACCGGCGCGCCGGTACCGCACGATTGGCGTCATCTCTGGGGGCTGGCGGACTTCGGCCGCGCCTTCAGCGAGGGCGTCGGCAACGCCATCTACCGCATGTCGCACTCTCTCGCGTTGCGCCTGGTCTTGGTGGTGGCGTTGGCAGGCGGCGCCGTGGTGATGTCCTGGGTGCTGATGCCGGCTACCGAGTACCTGCCGGCCGGCAACCAGAACTTCATCCAGGGGATCCTCATTGCGCCCACCGGCTACAACGTTGGTGAGTACAAGTCTATCGCCCGCCGTATCGAAGACCGCTTGCGGCCCTACTGGGAGGTGGAGCCCGGTAGCCCCGAGGCGGCGGCGCTCGACGGTCCGGTGATCGACCAGTATTTCTTCGTGGCCGGCGGCGGCTTCGTGTTCATGGGTGCGCGGGTGCACGACGACTATGCAGCAGAGGCGTACCGCGCCATCCCGGTCCTGCAGCAGGCGCTCGGTGGCATTCCGGGGACCTTCGCGGTGGTGCAGCAGAGCTCGATCTTCGATCAGGGGCCGACGGCCGGTCGCTCCATCGACATTGACCTCGCGGGGCCCGACCTCGAGCGTTTGCTAGAGCTCGGCCGCCGCGTATTCGGTGGGGTGATGGCGTCGGTTCCGGGCGCCCAGGCGCAGCCCATTCCCAGCCTCGAGCTCGGCAACCCGGAGGTGCGCATCGTTCCGGACCGCGAGCGCGCCGCCGAGGTGGGATTCACTACCCGGGAGATTGGCTTCACCCTCAACGCCCTGATCGATGGCGTCAAGGTGAGCGAGTATCAGTACGAGGGTCGTGCCATCGACATGATCTTGCGCGCCGACACGTCGGCCGATATCCACAGCCAGGACATCGCCAACATGACCATCATCACCCCGTCCGGTCGTGGTGTCAGCATCGGCGACGTCGCACGGGTGTTCACCACCAGCGGTCCGCAGCAGATCAACCGCATCGAGCGCCAGCGCGCCGTCACCATACGCGTCACGCCGCCACCCGAGATGCCGCTGGAGACGGCGATGACGCTGATCAACGCCAACATCCTCGACCCCATGCGTGCCGATGGCTCGCTCGGTGGCGGCTACTCGGTCAATCTCGCCGGTTCGGCCGACAAGCTCAGGGAGACACGCGACTCGCTGCGGGGCAACTTCATTCTCGCGGTGCTGGTGACCTATTTGCTGATGGCGGCGTTGTTCGAGTCGTTCCTCTATCCGTTTGTCATCCTGTTCTCGGTGCCGTTCGCCGCCGTCGGCGGGTTCCTCGGCCTCGCCGCGGTCAACAGGTTCCTTGGCTACCAGGCGCTCGACGTGGTGGCGATGCTCGGCTTCGTCATTCTCGTTGGCATCGTGGTCAACAACGCCATCCTCATCGTGCACCAGACGCTCAACTACATGCGCGACAGGGGCATGGGGCACAACGAAGCGCTGCGCGAAGCGGTGACCGACCGGGTGCGCCCGATCTTCATGAGCACGTTGACCTCGGTGATGGGCATGGCGCCCCTGGTGTTGTTTGCCGGTCCTGGCTCAGAGATCTACCGCGGCCTCGGCAGTGTAGTGGTCGGCGGCCTGGCGGTTTCCACCGTGTTCACGGTGCTGCTGGTGCCGGCAGTGTTTTCGCTGGTGATGGATGCCCGCCAATGGCTCTATAGCTGGCGAGAGCGATAAGGCAGGGCTAGCGCCCCAACATCGCGTCGCGCGTCGCCTTGAACTCATTGCCCTCGCGCCACTCCGGCCAGGTGTCGGCTGCGGCGATGCGCAGAGCTGCCTGGAGCAAGGCTTCGAAGTCCTGTTGCGCGCCGCTGAAGTCCCAGGAGGGGTCGAATTCGTCCGATGGCTGGTGGTAGCGATTCTGGTTGTAGTCTTCGCGGATTTGCTGGGAGAACTCGGGCGGCTTGCCGACGAACACGGTGCCGTAGTCGGTGTAGAGCGCCGGCACGCCGGCGCGGGCGAAGGGGAAGTGGTCCGAACGGTAGAAGAAGCCCTTCTCGGGTTCGGGGTCGGGCACCACGGTGCGCCCCTGGTCGGCGAGTACCGCGGTGAGGACGTCGTCGAGTGTCGAGTTGCCGAGGCCGACGATGGTCATGTTCTCGGTGCGGCCCCAAACGTTGCCGCCGTCGATGTTGATCACCGCCAGGGTCTTGGCGAGCGGCACCAGGGGGTTGTCGACGTAGTATGCGGAGCCCAGCAGCCCCGACTCTTCGGCGGTGGTGGCGATGAACAGCGCCGAACGCCGTGGGGTCTCGTTGACCCAGCCCTCTGCTATCTCCAGCAGGCCGGCGGTGCCGGTGGCGTTGTCGAAGGCGCCGTTGTAGATGTCGTCGCCGTCGATGGGGTCGCCGATGCCGAAATGGTCCCAATGCGCTGTGAAGACGATGTACTCGTCGGCGACGTCCGGGTCGGCGCCCTCGAAAGCCCCGACGACGTTGTACGAGGTGACCGTGCGGCTGGAACTGTCCAGGTGGCCGGCGGCGATGAGGCCGAGGTCGACGGGCTCGAAGCCCTCCGTGGCGGCGGCGGTTGCGAGATCGTCGAGGCTCACGCCCGCGGCGTCGAAGATGGCGCTCACACTCTCCCAGGAAACCCAACCCTGCAGCCTCGTCGGGGGCGTCGAGTCGGGGGCCGGGGGCACCTGCAGTTGCTCGCCGGTCCAGCCCTGGATGACGTTCCAACCGTATCCCGCTGCCTCGGTGTCGTGGATCAGCAGAACGCCGGCGGCCCCCTGCCGGGCGCCCTCCTCGAATTTGTACGTCCAGCGGCCGTAGTACGTCATGGCGTCACCGCCGAACCGCTCTGGGTCCGCCAGCGGCGGGTCGTTGACCAGCATCATCAGGATCTTGCCGGTCATGTCCATGTCGCCGAAGTCGTCCCAGTTCTCCTCCGGGGCGTCGACGCCGTAGCCTACAAAGACGAGTCCACCCGCCACGTCGAGCACGTCCTCGGGAGTCGTCGTCCAGGTGACGAAGTCGTCGCCGTAGTCAAGCTCCAACTGCGCCGCGGCGGCGCTGCCGACGAACGCCAGGTAAGCGGTCGACGGCTCGGCGGTGATGGCCTGCAGGGCGACCTCCTGGAAGTAGCGTGGCGCGCCCGCGGCGGCGCCGGGAAGCGCGGTGTTGCCGGCCGGCGCCAGGCCAATGCGCTGGTAGGCGGCTTGCAGGTATTCGAGCGTGGGGAGCTCACCGGGACCGGCGGGGCCGCGGCCCTGCAGGAGGTCGTCGGACAGCTCCCGAGTGTAGGTCGCCAGATCCTGCGCAGTGATGCCGTTTGCCAACGGCGATTCCGGTGACTCTTTCGCCGGCGGCGGCGCGGTCTCCTCGCCACCACCGCACCCGGCGATGGTGGTCGCCAGCAGGAGGAACAGGCAGCCAAGGGAACAAGTAGTGCGGAAGGTCGCGCGCAAGAGGGTCATGTCGTCGTCCTGGGTACGGTTGATGCTGGGCAGGAACAGGAGAGCAGTAGATCGATGATAGCGCGTCCTCGGCGGCGGTCTCCCGAAGCCGGACGCGACGCCGCGGAGGCTTGCGAAGGAGTTGCCTAGGCCGTTTTGTGTAGCGCGATACCGACGATGCATGCGTGATAGCGGTGGTCCGGCGGTCGCTGGCTACGGTACGATGTGGGTTGGCGGGCTTATGTTCTTCGGCTCCTGCTTCGGGAGGGGCCCGGCCGCGCTTTGTGCGACGGAGAAGGCGACCACGATGGGCGACGTGAAACGCTTCGGGCGCTACGAGGTCTGCGACACCATTGGTCGAGGTGCCATGGGCGTGGTGTACCTCGCCGAAGACCCGGTGATTGGCCGCAAGGTGGCGATCAAGGTGGTCGAAGCGCAGGCGGGGCTCGAGGAAGAGGAGCTCGCTCAGCTGCAGGCGCGCTTCGAGCGTGAGTTTCAGTCCGCCGGTCGCCTATCGCACCCCAATATCGTCAGCGTGCACGACGTCGGCCAGGAAGAAGGCAACTCCTTCATCGCCATGGAATACGTGCCGGGCGAGAGCCTTGCCTCGGTGTTGGCGGAGAACCGCGCCTTTTCGTTCAAGGAAATCGCCGACCTCACCGCGCAACTATGCAGCGGGCTCGACTATGCGCACGAGTTCGGCATCGTGCACCGTGACATCAAGCCGGCCAACATTCTGATAACGCGCGACGGCCGGCCGAAGATCACCGATTTCGGTGTGGCCAAGGTCGCCTCCACGACGCTTACTCGTACCGGCACGGTGGTCGGCACCCCGGCATACATGTCGCCGGAGCAGGTCACCGGCCACCCGGTGGAAGGTACCGCCGACCAGTTCTCACTGGCGGTCATGATCTACCAGTTGCTCACCGGCGAGCGGCCGTTCACGGGCGAGAACCCCACCACCATCATGTACAAGATCGTGCATGAGCAGCCGCTGCCTCCGTCGGCGCTCAACGCCATGGTGCCCGAACCGGTGGACGCTGCATTGATCCGCGCGCTGGCCAAGAACCCAAAGGACCGCTACGCCACCTGCATGGAGCTCGCCGACGCCCTGCGTGCCGCCCTCGGCGCCGCCCCCGCGAACGCCACCGTGGTGATGTCGTCGGTACAGACGGACGCCACCGTGGTGGACCCGTCGCTGCGACTTCCGCGGGCCCAGACGGGCGTGGCCGATAAGGGTCAGCGTAGGCGCGTCGTTGGCCTGGCTGCCGCCGGGGTTGCGGTGATCGGCTTGGCCATCGCCGCGTGGGCCTACAGCATCGGGGCTCTTGGCGGTGGTGATGCGGGCCTCGAGGCTGCGGAGACCGCCACCACCGAAGCCCCGGCCGCCGTGACGCAGCCCCTGATGATCCAGGCCGGTGACGGCTGGGAGGTGTGGGTGAACGGCAACGACAGCGGCCTGGTGACGCCGGGGTCGGTGGAACTATCAGGGGTCGTCGGGGATGAGGTTACGGTCGAGTTGCATTTCGGGGACCTGGCGCCGATTTCCGCGACCTTCACGCTGGGCGAGGGGCTGCTCGGTGAGTGGGTGCCGGAAGATGCTGCTGTGGCAGCCGCAACGGTCGCCGACGCGGAAGCGGCGGGAGACCCGCCCGCCGCCGAGCCCCCTTTGACGTTCACCATCTTCAGCAATCCGGCTGGCGCGCGCGTGACCTTCGACGGCGCAGTTCTCAATGATCGTACGCCGGTCGAGGTGGACATCGACATGGCCGAGCGGCACTCGGTGTTGATCGAGTTGGACGGCTACGACCCTGAGTCGTGGCCGTTCACTAGAGACGACCTGACCACCGAACAACTCGAGTCGCGCCGGCTCGATTTTCCCCTGAAGTCCGCGATTCCACCTGGCTTCGTGTCCATCGACAATCCGAGCTACCCGGTGGCGATCACCATTACGCCGGTCGGCGGCAGCGGCAGCGCGCGCAGCTTCAACACTTCGAGCTCGGAGCAGATCCGCCTGGCGCCTGGAACCTATTCCATC